>Ga0116149_1000685_pt1 | contig 44059 bp, 34 predicted proteins | sample AD_UKC057_MetaG_FD_89787 | JGI IMG/M metagenome (GOLD analysis project Ga0116149, IMG submission 89787) | Active sludge microbial communities of municipal wastewater-treating anaerobic digesters from USA - AD_UKC057_MetaG | ecosystem: Engineered > Bioreactor > Anaerobic > Digestate | place: USA...
CATCAGCACAATAATTGGAATCTCGGGATGCAAAAATCAGAGTCCCGATACTACTTTTTCTGTAGCACTTGAGCGCATCGATTCACATATTGAATCCGGTAATCCAAAGAAAGCTGCGAATCTGCTTGTGAGGCTTCAGAAACGAGCTTCCGGTTCCAGGCAATGGCTATCCATAATCAAACGCCACTTACAGATTCACAGATATGATCTTGCGCTTACCGCCGCTTCTGAAGCCCTTGCACGTCAGCCTGCCAACGAAGAACTGTCAGCACTTAAAGCCTGGCTCCTGACACGGGATGGTTTGATTGGCGATGCGGTTTCGTTCTTTCCGATTCTAAAATCTTCCCGGTACAGAGCAACCGCAGCGTATGTTGGAGTCCGACAGGCTCTCGATGCTTCGCTATCGGCCCAGGATCCTCTCTGGTGGATAACATGCTGGGACTGCAAACCGTCGACTGTATTTCTTAAAAATGCGGTCGCAATCTCTGCATTGGGAAGAGACTTTAAGTCTGCACTCGAATATGCAAAGCGCATACTTGTCTCCGATGATACCGAACAAAATCGCTTGGAAGCTGCCTGCATTGCGCTGGACGGCAAATTTATCGATACAACTATAGAGCTTCTTCAACCTGTTTTTGCATATGCACAATCTGAAGCTGTACCTCTAGTACTTTCCGATGCCTATGTGTTGGCCGGAAAGATGGACAAGGCTAGATATGTATGGGACTCGATGATTTCAAAATCCCGATTGGTCCATCCCTTGGCTCTGTATAATTTTGCATGGTCTGAACCTGATGCAGAACTCCGTAAGAAAACGCTTGAACAGTGCTTGTTCTTGTTTCCCGGTTATTACCCTGCTGTTGCCTTGTATGCACGAAGCACGAATTTTACCGGCCTGTCATTTGACCCGCTTGAAAAAGAACTGGACAAGGCGGGGTATACAACGCTTGTGATGGAAGAAAAAAAAAGAGCGGCACCTGTTTCTCCACAGGATGCATTGCGTAGCCTGGAAACAGCCGCAACTCTTGCTACTGGTGAAGAGTATATCAAGATCGAGTTAGAGCGATTACGCTTGCTGGAATACATGCGGGAAAGCGCAACGTTTATCCAGCCTCGATTGTGGAATTTGCTTGAACAATATCCGGAATCCACCGTATTGCAAGCGTATGCGCTTTCATACTTTACTCGAATAAACGAATATACGACTGCATTTGCTCTCAATACAAAGCAGAAATCTGATACATCGGAATATACCGCTTTGTTTGACGGTGTACGGCTCTGTTCTGTCGGTAAACTTGACGAGGCTGCGGTATTGTTTGAGAGCTGCGCTGGGAACGAACAGACAGAATGGATGGCTTTGGCCAACCTTGGCTTGATTTCAGAAAAAAAAAGGGAATATGCAGAGGCTGTTGAACAGTTTTCGCTTGGAGCAGAGAGAGCACCAGATACTCGTGCATCCAGCCGCCTTCACTTTGAAGCGGCTAGAATACTTTCAAATGTACGGAATAGAGACAGAGCGATCAGCGTGCTTGGGTATGCACTGCAGCTTGATCCACAGAATTACCGTGCTGAACAATTATTACGGCAACTTGAAGCTGTCAGGTGAATAAAAGCTGGTCGAGCCAAGCGTCCACCCATTAAAGTCAAAAAAAGCTGCCGCAAGGGGCAGCTTTTTTCATTGCAAGACCTTCGTAATTACTCGATGACAGCGATAATATCGGTTCCCTTTACTATGAGGTGGTCTTCACCGTCAATTTTTACCTGGGTACCGGCGTATTTGTCGTACATTACTTTCTGCCCGACAGTAACCTTGATTTTTTCCTTGTCATCACCGATAGCAACAACAATAGCGGTTTGTGTTTTTTCCTGGGCTGTATCCGGGATTATAATTCCGCCTGCTGTTTTTGATTCGAGTTTGTCGGTTTTGACGAGAACACGGTCTGCCAATGGTTTGAGTTTCATGTAAATCCTCCTGCATTGTGTAATATACGAATAAGTTCTGGCAGGGTCAAGAAAAAAAAAGCACTCTCACAGTGTGTCAAAAAGACGCAATCAAAACACGATATCGATTGACTGTGTCATTATGAATCAACAATTTTCCAGGATTGTATAAAGCACTGTTTCAAGATTATCGATATATACAAATTGGTGTATCTAAATGCTTATGTTGTAAGTAAATATAGAAAGTTGATTATTTATTTTAATTTTTTCAAGTTGGCATGATAGTTGCTTATTATAAGTATACGTTTTAGAGAAACATCTGTGGAGGATCAAATGGTTAATACAACAGTAAAAAGAGCTTTTTTTGACGAGAATCTTCTTTCCACATATCTTAAGGAAATTAACACAATTCCACTTCTTTCTCGAGAAGAAGAATACTCTCTTGCTATGGCTGCCGCTTCGGGAGATGCCAGTGCAAAAGATAAACTCATTCGCGCAAATCTCAGATTTGTGGTAAATGTAGCAAAAAAATACCAGAATCAGGGGTTGCCCCTGCCTGATCTGATCAGTGAAGGCAATATCGGCCTTATGAACGCAGTTGACCGTTTCGATGCTACAAAAGGCTACCATTTTATATCTTACGCTGTGTGGTGGATTCGCCAGGCGATACTGAAAGCAATTTGCGAAAAATCCCGAATGATCCGCCTTCCGTTGAACAGGGCAAATGAACTGGTGCAAATTGATAAAGCACGAAAAGTTGTGTTGAATAATCGTAGTGAAGAAGCAGAGTTGAAGGAAATTGCAGATCTTCTGCGCATGGATGAAGATCACGTGCGTGATATCGTGAATATTTCACGCGAAATGGTCTCGCTCGATTCGCCCGTGTTTGCAGACAGAGATTCAAGCAGTTTGGGCGATTTTCTTGAAGATACACAGTATGATCAGCCTGAAAAACTGGCAATCGAAAACAGTCTTCGCGATGATATTGATGAAGTGCTGTCCACGTTGACTGATAAAGAAGCTGAAGTAATTCGGTACCGATTTGGTTTGAATGGCTATAAAGCAATGTCTCTGAAGGAAATCGGCGACCTGTTCAATCTGACAAAGGAACGGATTAGACAGATCGAGAAAAAAGCTCTTCGCCGTCTTCAACATCCGGCCAGAATGAGCAAACTCGAGGCGTATGTTGCCTGAGGCTTCTGTAAAAGCGCACGCCGTCATATTCGATATGGACGGCGTTTTGTTCGACACAGAGCGATTATGCGCTTCAGTATGGTCGGAGTGCTCGAGGGTAGCCGGGTATGCAATTTCCGACGAAGTGTTCCGCATGTGCGTTGGCAGGAACGATGCTGATACACGTGAGTTGCTTAGAGAAACACTGGGTTCGGAATTTCCTTATGATACGTTCAAGGAACGTGTACGCCTGGAGATGAAATCTGTTATGGAGGCCAATGGACCTCCCCCAAAAAAAGGGGCGGCAGCGCTCCTTCAGTATTTGAGCGATAACCAGATACCTGCAGCTCTTGCTACTTCCACCAGTGAAGAAACTGCTCGCTGGATGATTGATAAAGCGGGGTTCAGTCGTTTCTTTTCTGCCTATGCTTTCGGATCCGAAGTTTCAAAGGGTAAGCCTGATCCGGAAATATTTATCCTGGCACGAAATCGACTGCAGATCAAGGATTCGTCTTCTTGCATTGTTTTTGAAGATTCCCCTGCCGGGATTCGTGCTTCGCACACAGCGGGGATGAACACGGTGTTTGTTCCTGATATGGTTATTCCCGAGAGAGATGTGCTTGAACTCGTTTGGAAACAGATTCCTGATCTTGAATATGCCCTTTATTCTGATTTCTTCACAATCCCTTCTGTTTGACCAATAGGTGCCGCTTCTGATACTCTTTTCGTGAATTACAGGACGAAACCGTGCAATGAAAAGCGTACTGACGGCATTTCCGAATCGACTTGTGTCTGCCTGGGCTTCTTCTGTACTGCAAAGAGGCGGGTATGCCATTGAATATACTCTGAAAACCGCCGGCGAGCTTATCCGGGTTTCAGATTTTTGCACAAGTCCGGTTGCAGTGTGTGCAGTCCAGTTTATTGATATGGACGCCCGTACACTTGCGGGAATTATTGAAGGAAAACTCGAGCCAGTATTTGTAGCGCTTCCACACCAGCTGGAAGAAACTGCGGCGCTGTCTTATCCGGTGATATCGTATCCGTCGACGGCACAGGAGCTTCTGTTTGCGGTGGCTCGTGCGGAGAATAAGGCTGCGAACAGCGCTCTTGGTCTGTGCCTTCACTCGGGCAAGGGGCGGTCTTCGGATCGGTCAGCAGAGGAAAAACTTCTAGTGCTGAAGGCTAAAGAAATGATTCAGGAGAAAACCGGCCTGACCGAATCGCAAGCGCACCGGTATCTTCAAAAAGTCAGCATGGATCACTGTATGAAGCTTGTCGAAGCAGCAGCCCTGTGCATCGACGGGCTGCTCCCACTGCCTGATTAATCTTTTGTTACGTATGCGTCTATTTTTAACGTACAAAACAGAGTAAAATTCTCTGCAAAATCGTAGTCCTTGTCCGCTTTGAAGCGTTGTTGTGCGCCATAGGTGAGGCGAATGCGGTCCGCTTCAAGTTCTGCTTCTATTCCTGCATACCACCACGGATCTATCAGTACCGGTTTGTCGGCTGCTTCTGTTGAACTATATGTGCCGGTTGTATTTTTTCCCCAAGAGATCATTTTTTCCATAAAAAAACGGGTTGTAATATCAAGAGGCAGGACTAAGGCTCCTTGTATCAATGATCTTCCCGCATATCTACTGTCAAGGTACGTCCCCCGAGGTGCTACCAATGACCCGGGGACCGGGGCGTCTGCGGGAAGATCGGCATAGCGCGCTTTTAGTTCGAGTTCTCCTTGAATCATTCGGGTGCCACCCCGCACCGTTCCGATTACTTCACCCGAGAACCACGCTTTTTCAGATATTCCAGGAAAGTGTGAAACAAATAGCGATGGTTCCAGACGAATCGAGAGTATGTTTTTTTGATCGAAACTGACTTTAGAATATCTCGATGTTACAGAAAAAAGCCCGGTAATACCGGAAGAGAACGAATTCTGCGAGTTCATGCTGAAAAGCGAATCGGCTGATCTTACGGCTCCGGTGAACAGACCTGAAATCAGGGACAGAGAAAAAGTGTCATTCCAGAACGACTCGTATACGATAGGCATCGAAATCGAGGCGAGCGCTTCGGTATATTCGATAAAGCGGGAATCTTCATCGAAAGAAATCATCCTGTTGCCGTAGAAGAGACAATTAAATGTATGTACGGGAAGATCGGCAATAATAGAAGCGGTAACCTGACCTGCTTCCGGATACCAGAGTGCTGAAGCGGCGATAAGCGGAGTTCGTTCTCCATTTTGAAGCGGGAAGCCTGAAGCGAAGGCGAATGCTCCTGCCCCTACATACAACTCCTGATCAGGGGTAGCAAAAAAATCTGCAAGCGGAAGCCAGAGTTGGACCGACGGAAGGTTGAAAAAAATCGATTCCTCCCCGGGATGTAGCGGGGTTGATGATGCCGGCATATTGGTTCGCTTCCTGATTTCAGGGCGTATTTTGTCAGAATCCTTGAACTTGGCGGCTGAAATTGCATTTGTCCGGAGCTGTTCCAGATCTGCATAATCGGTCGCTAGAGCGCCCAGAGTGACAATGGCACCAGGAACGGACGGTCCATCGAAAGGAGGAACAGAGCCCAATTCTGCGGCCGGCTTAACTTTCAGCGTATACCCGGAAGCAGCGTAGGAGGCATAGCAGATCAGATCGCCAACCGGTGCAAGCCAAAAAGCTCCTGCCGGATCAGCAAGAACCGGCTTCGATTGTCCGTTCTCGATTTCCCAGACTTCCAGGCGACCCCTTTGATTGGAAGCGTATTGAAGCGTTCCGCGTTCGGTCCAGTTCGGGTAGTCAATGTCCTGTATCGGACCGTTGCGGTTAGTCTGCCAGGCTATCGTGCTTTCTGGAACCGGATATGCAAAGTCGTATCTGGGCATCAAGGCAGTGGCGAGCACCGCCCGTGTTCCGTCCAGCGCAAGAAATGCAACTTGCGAGCCATCGTGCGAGAGAGCAGGATGTATATAGCTCTTGCCGTGCGCTTCCGATAAAACGGTGACTGCGCCGGATGCCGGGTCTACTTCGACCAGTCTGTAGCGGGGTCCGGCAAGTTCAACAGCAACCAGTTTGTTGCCGGTTCTGCTGAGTGCTGGTTGGTACAGTCCGCCATGGCTGGTTAACTGGCGGAGCCCTGTGGTATCGTCCCAGACATACAGGTCGGCGGACGTTGTCTTTCCGGGCATCCCTTGATATCGTGTTTTGGACAGAGACGCGATAATCAGCCCGTTTTCTGCCGCCGTCAGGGAAAATTCATCCGGAAAGTTGCCTTCGAACAGAACCGTTTCTTCTCCCGTTGCAGGATCGATTCGGACCGCAGCATCCTTACTGTCTTTATCGGTTCGGATAGTCAGTATCTCTTTTTCCGAAACAAAGGCCGGACGGTACCGATCGGCTCTTTCTGAAGAGCGGACAAGAGGAATACCTTCGGGTATTGTACGTTCCTGAGCGTATTTTTTTGTCAAAGCCTTGCGTGCATCGTTGAATAGTTGTTCCGGAGTGAATCCGGTAACCAGTTCGACAGATTCTTCAAATTTAATCCCGTTACCGCATGACCGTTCGATGTCGCCAAGCGCTTGTAGTCCGAAGCGGTCTGCGATCGAACGCATTACCAGATAGCCCATGACATATATTTGTCCACGGGGAGGCTCCTTTTCGAGCCCGATTTCGGTGAAATCAAGAAATGCGTTTTCCAGAATCGGCGCCTTGAAGGTAAGCTCGAACCAGGGGCTGCGTCCGCGTCCTCCGGAGGTCAGTTCGGTTTCGAACACGGTTGTCAATCCTTCCATGTACCATCCGGGCATGGAAAAAGTCCGGCCAAGGTTCATTACGGGTCCGAAAGTTTTTGTTAGCACACCAGGTTCCCGGATTGTGAGATGGGTGACATGGACGAGTTCATGCGTAAAAAAAAGTCGCTGCCAGTGTTCGCGGTATCCGAAAACAGGTGAAGCAGGAGGTGTGGTAAAAAAGCCCATATAGTGCGAGAGTGTTTGCGCATACGCGTTAACGGTACCGGTTCGACCGGTGATTATCACATCCGTCATTTCCGGCGGTGCGTCGTATGCATGCAATACCCGGTTCCAGGCATCGTCTGCGAACGAAGCGAATCCTTCGGCAATTTCTTTTGACGCATCCTCGTAGATAAAGCGGAAATGGCCGGTTGAAAACTGTTTCCAGCCGGTGAATGGCATTTCTTGTTTCTGCGTTCCGGAATTAGCGGCGGAATTAGCGGTGGAACTTGGCGCGGGGGAAATCGATACGGTGGAACTTGGCGGGGCAGAACCGGGCAGGGCAATTTCCGCAGTCTTTGGAGCCGGAGCGCTATAGGCGAGTGCCGGGAAGGCAACAAGCATCACAGTGATGCAAAAAAAATTCGGTGTAATTGCACATCTTTTCATTGGATAAGCATATCATAAAGGCTTATTTTCTTCGAGCAGAAATGTGAAGGCTGCGTATCGAGCTGTTTCCAGGATTGCCGCGTCCCTGACCGGATCGGCCAGATTGAACGCAATATAGCCCGACTGTTGAATGCCGCCAATGTCTCCGGGACCTCTGATTCGAAGGTCTTCTTCGGCGATCAGGAATCCGTCGGTTGTCTCGTGCATGACGCGGAGCCTGGCTTTCCCGTCTTCGGTGAGGTTTTTCGAATACACAAGGAAACACCAGGACTGGAGTTCCCCGCGTCCAACCCGGCCGCGCAGCTGATGAAGGGCCGACAGGCCGAACCGGTCGGCGTGTTCGATTACCATGCAGGTAGCATTTGCGACATCAACACCAACCTCCACGACACTGGTAGCGACCAGTATGCGAATTTCACCGGAACGGAAGCGTTCCATGACAGCGCGTTGTTCGTCTTCCGGAATCCGCGAATGTATGAGTGCGGCCGGTGTTCCCGGGAATATTCCGGTTGTGAGCTCTTCATACATAGTCTGGGCTGATTTCAGGGAAGCGTTATCGGTATCCTCTATGAGCGGGTACACAAAATACGCTTGGTGGCCGGCGGCAAGCTCGCGTGCGATAAAGTCGTAGACTTTTCGCTCGTTCCCGTGCGCTGCAAGATGCGTAATCACCGGTTTTCTTCCCGGCGGCATCGTTCGAATAACCGAAACATCGAGATCGCCAAACACCGAAAGGGCGAGTGTTCGCGGAATCGGTGTTGCACTCATCATTAAAAGATGCGGCGGAAGCCTGTCAGGACTGCATTCTACTCCCTTATCGAGAATCGCCGAACGTTGAAGCACGCCAAAACGATGTTGTTCGTCAATGACGGCAAGCTTCAGGTTTCGGTATGAAACACCGTTTGAAAAAAGAGCGTGTGTTCCGATCACAATATCGATATTCCCGGCTTTGAGTTCGTGAAGGAGTTGGGTGCGTCCGGAGGAACCGATTGCACCGGTCAAGAAAGCAAGGCGAACGCCCACGGGTTCAAGGAGGCGGGCTGCGTTTTCGGCATGCTGACGGGCGAGCAACTCTGTTGGGGCAAGGAGAGCGCACTGGCCGCCTGCGTCCACCACGGCAAGACAGGACAAGAATGCGATAAGCGTTTTTCCGGAACCGACATCGCCCTGTAAAAGGCGTGCCATGACAGCGCCCTCGGAAAGATCCCGATTGATATCGTCCAGGGATGCAAGCTGGTCGGCAGTCAGTTGAAAGGGCAGACGATCGAGCAAAGCTTGCTGCCGGGGAGATAGTGGAACCGGCGGCGCGACCCGATCGGTTCCGGTGCCGGCGGAGCTTCCTGTGGCATTTTGTGTGGCATTTTGTGTGGCGAAATCGGGGAGCCGGCCCCGGCGTTCAAGTGAGCGTTGACCGATGGCATATTCGAACAAAAACAGTTCCTCGAACACAAGCGCATCATGGGCCATGCGGGCATCCGCAAGTGTAGCCGGCGCATGCATGCGGGCGAGAATTTCCTGTTTTGACGGAATACCGTGGGTGCGTCTGACGGACTCGGGAAGCTCCGAATCAATTCCCCGCCCGTAATCGGCAAGAGCGTTCTGCACAATTTTTCGCATCTGGGTTTGAGACAGGCCTGCAGTCAGTGAATAGACCGGCAGAACTCGCGCCAGCGATGCGTCTTCACGCTCGATTTCAAATGCCGACGACTGAATGGCGCCGTATTTGCTGTTGAAGGATCCATAGACTGCAACGCGCGTGTCGACGGGGAAAGATTTTTCCAGAAAGGGTCGGTTGAAGCAGGCCAATTCCGCGATGGTTCCCTTGTCGTCCCGTATGACAAGTTTCAGGGTTCTCATACGGCCAAAGCCGAACCAGTCGTGTGCGACGACGGTTGCTACCGTGTTGATTTTCTGGTGGTGTGCATAATCAGCGAGGGGAGTGCGGACAGTCCGGTCTTCCCACTCGCGGGGCCAAAACGAAAGAATGTCTCCGACGGTGTGCAGGCCGAGGTTTTCCAGAAGCTTGGCCGTCGCAGGGCCTACCCCGCGTACCCGCGAGGGAGACACCAGGATTTCGCGAATAAACATTCAAACGGGAATCGAATACAGGAGTATAAGCGCGTAGTGAATACCGAATGCGAGCCCAACCCGGACTGCGACGGTGACAAGCAGTGTGAGTATGAGGGAAGCCCGATAGCTGAGTGTCCGGTTCCGCATGATAAGCCGCGTGATCTTCGAGATAGGCGGATTCAGGAAACGGTCGAGCATTGTCCAGAACTGGGAATAGCTGTACCGGCTTACGAGGTCGTGAATCAGCCTGATAATCAGAAATACGATCATAATATTCAGCAGGAAACTGAAAAAAGACCAAACGACCTGCAGAATGCCGGCAAACACGATGCCGAGCGTAATCCGCCCGGTTGCCGCCAGCGTAGAGAATGTCATGGAACCGACGGACAGAAGCCCGAGCGCAAGGATGGGAGAAAAATCCACCATGCCGATGCGGGTGAATGAAAAACGCTTGAACCAGTTCAGATACGGGTCGCACAGCCCGGCAATAAAACGGCCAACCGGCGAGTATTCGAGGTTCGGAATCCAGGACATCATGATTCTGATGATACAGACGAACGAGTACATCGAAATCAGCGAACTTGCAGTATAAAAAATTGATTGCAGCATTGTGTTTCCTTTGGTGTCCCTTATTCTTTCCAGGCCTGGACGACTCCGGGCATTTCTAGTACCTGTTCCATAAAATCATCGTCGGAAGAAACCGTTATCTGGTTTGCGGCTTTGACAATATACGTTTTGTCCGATTCCTTCAGATGTAAATATACTGAACAACTGCCCGAAGATTCAAACAAAAAATCGCGGAGCGGCGTAAATTGCTGTTCTGTGGCCAGCGAGGAGTCGATGCGGAGATGCACCTCCCGGATGGATTTCGCTTGCAGTTCGTCCGGATTTACCCAGGATTCCACCAGGAAGCTCGGCGTATCGCGGCTGAGATCCACCTTCCCGACGAGCCCCCACACAGTCTCCGGCAGAATCTTGTCCCGGCATTTTTCCCAGGTATTCGGGAAGAAGGTCAGGTCGATCGAACCGTTGAAGTCTTCGAACGAGCCGAAGCACATCCATTTTCCGGATTTTGTCTGGTACGGCCTGAGCGTCTTGACCATGCCGACGAGGGTGTAGAGCTTGTCCTTCTGTCCCCGCTCCGGGAAGCGGATATCGAAGGTGCTCGCACGATCGAAGGCCTTGCGGTACGAGTCCAGCGGGTGCCCCGAGATGTAGAAGCCGATGAGCTCTTTTTCGATCCTCAGTTTTTCGAGCTGCGGCCAGTCTTCGATTTCGTCGAACTTGAATTCGGTAAATTCTTGCACGCCGGTGTCCTCAAAGAGGCTAACCTGCCCGAACTGGGTCGCTTCCTTTTTGTGCGACGCGTATTCGACTGCGCGCTCAAGGTTGGTCAGGAGGGTCGAGCGGTAGGTTCCCAGACAGTCGAAGCAGCCGGTCTGGATCAGCACTTCAAGCGACTTTTTATTTACGGTGCGCAGGTCAACCCGATCGAGGAAGTCCATGAACGACGCATACGGTCCGTTTTTTGTCCGTTCGGCAACTATCATTTCGGCAGCCTGTTCGCCGAGTCCCTTTATGCCGAGCAGTCCGTAGACGATGTGGCCTTCTACAACGGTGAAAAATGCCTCCGACCGATTAATCTCCGGGGGATCGATGGGGATTCCCATCTTGCGTCCTTCGGCAATGTATTCGGGCAGCTTGTCTGTAGAACTGATCTCGTTCGTCAAGTTGGCGGCGATGAATTCTGCCGGGAAGTTCGCCTTCAGGTATGCGGTATGGTAGGCGACCACCGAATAGGCGGCGGCATGGCTCTTGTTGAATCCGTAGCCGGCAAACGGTACCAGGATTTCGAAAATTTCCGCGGCGTGGTCGGCGTCGAAGCCGTTTTTGACCGCGCCTTCGATGAACGGGATTTTCTCCTTTGCCAGAACCTCGGGTTTCTTCTTTCCCATGGCGCGCCGGAGCAAGTCTGCTTGGCCGAGCGAGTAGCCCGCTATCCGCTGGGCGACCTGCATGACCTGCTCCTGATAGACGATGACGCCGTAGGTTTCGGCCAGAATGTTCTCGAGGCAGGGGTCGGGATACTTGATTTTGGACGGATCGAATTTCGATTCGATGAACTGGTCGATGTACGCCATCGGACCCGGGCGGTACAGGGCGTTCAAGGCGATAAGGTCTTCCATCTTGTCGGGTTTCGCCCGCTTGAGGATGTTCTGCATGCCCTGGCTTTCGAACTGGAATATCGCGGCGCTTTTGCCTTCGCTGAGCATCTTGTAGGTCGCCGGATCAGAGTCGCTTTGGTCCTTGACCATGAAATCGGCGAGATCCCCGCCCCGTTTGTGGATCAGGTCTTCGCAGTGCCGGATCAACGTCAACGTTTTGAGGCCGAGAAAGTCCATCTTGACGAGCCCGCAATCCTCGATAAGATCCATAGTATATTGAGTCGCGACCTTCCCCGTTTTGGAATCTTTGTAGACCGGTACGTAGTCGGTGAGCTTTGTGCGGCCGATAACCATGCCGCAGGCGTGGAGACTGGTGTTCCGGTTGGCGCCTTCCAGGGCTGCCGCGATTTCGAAGAGTTCCGAGAAGCGGGGATCATCCTTGAGGTGCGCACCCTGTCCTGATCCCTGGATCTTTTCGTTGACGGTGAAAAGGTCGGCGATGTGGGCCTTGGGCGCGTCGGGCACGAGCTTGGTGATCATGTTGACGTCAGAGAGGGGGATGTCCAGAACACGCGCGACGTCCTTGATAGCCTGCTTGGGTTTGAGCGTTCCGAAGGTGATAATCTGGCCGACCTGTTCGTCGCCGTACTTTTGCCTGACATATTCGATGACTTCCTGGCGGCGTTCGAAGTCGAAGTCGACGTCGAAGTCAGGCATCGAAATGCGGTCCGGATTCAGGAACCGCTCGAACAGCAGCTTGTAGCGCAGCGGGTCTATGTCGGTAATCGCCATCGCGTACGCGACGATCGAGCCTGCTCCGGAACCGCGTCCGGGGCCTACCGGAATGCCGTGCTTTTTTGCCCAGTCGATGAAATCCCAGACGATGAGAAAGTAGCCGACGAAGTCCATCTTGATGATCACCGACAGCTCGTAGTCGGCGCGCGCGCGGATTTCGTCGGTGATGACCGGGTAGCGTTTTTTGAGGCCTTCGTTGACGATCCAAGTTATATAGTCGGTTTTGTCGGGGAACTCGCTCGGAATCTCGTAAATCGGTAGAATCGGTCCCGGCTTGGGAATCTTGAGGTCGCACATTTCGGCAATGCGGACGGTGTTCGAAAGCATTTCCGGGTAGCCCGGAAAAAGCTTTGCCATCTCGTCGGCGTCCTTGAGGTAGAACTGGTCGCCGTCGAAGCGCATGCGGTTGGGATCGTTGCGCGTTTTCTTGGTGCCGATGCACAGGAGGATATCCTGGGCGATGTAGTCCTTCTGCTCGGCATAGTGGGAGTCGTTCGTGACGACCATCGGGATGCCGAGTCGGCGGGCGAGGGCGATGAGCATGGGCGCAACTTCTTTCTGTTCGCGGATACCGTGGTCCTGGAGTTCGATAAAGTAGTTGCCGTCGCCGAAATAGTCGCGGTAGCGGCGGGCGAGGGCTTCCGCTTCGGCGGTTTTCCCCGCAAGGAGGAGGGAAGGAAGCTGGCCTGCGAGACAGGCCGAAAGGCAGACGAGTCCGCCGGAGTACTGCTTGACGAGCTCCTCATCGATGCGCGGCTTGTAGTACATGCCCTCGGTGAAGGACTTCGAGGTCAGTACCATAAGGTTTCGGTAGCCTTCTTCGTTTTTGGCGATGAGTATCAGGTGGTAGTATTTGTTGGTATGTTCGCTTCCTCCCCGTTCGGTCCGGCTTCCCGGTGCGACGTAGAATTCGCAGCCGATCAGGGGATTCATGCCTTGCTCAATACATTCGCGGTAGAAGCGGAGGGCCCCGAACATGTTTCCATGGTCGGTGATTGCTATGGCTTTCTGGCCGAGCGCTTTTGCCCGCGATATGAGCTTTTTGAACGATGAAGCGCCGTCGAGAAGGGAGTAGTCCGTATGGACATGGAGATGGACGAAGTCTTGCATGAGGGGTATTTTACCATGAAACCGGCAGTCGGGCATATAGCGGGAAAGGAAACTGTACCCGGAGAAGGGTGTATTGGAGGGAAGCTGAGTTCGCCGATCCTTGAGCTTGCGCATGAGAGGGCTTCGAAGAGAGAAGATCGCGCAACGTGGAATAGACTGCCTCAAACTGTATTGGTATACCTACCGGTAGGTATACTGTAACCTGCTATACTTACCGGTAGGTATAATCACATGCGGTCAGAACCCGCAACTTTTTTGCTCTTTTCCGCTTCTGTATATGTAATGGAGTATAAAACTATGAAAATTTCTGACAGACGCATACATGTATGGGGCGATTCCGTTTTGAAGGGTATCGTTCTTGACGAAAAAAAAGAGATCTACCGGGTGTTCGAGGACAACAGCGTCGCCCGTTTCGGGACTGCAACCGGAAGCCGGATTGTGAATCATTCGAGTTTCGGTATGACAACCGGGAAGGCGCTGGAACGTATCGAGCGGTCTCTTGTACGCAATCCGCTGGAAGACGGCGATATTGTGCTGGTGGAATTCGGGGGCAATGACTGCGACTATGTGTGGAGCAGTGTTTCTGAAAACCCTGATGGTGCGCATTTGCCCAAAACGCCGCTTGATTCGTTCCGTAACCTGATGCAGTCGATTATCGGATTGTTCCGTGGTAACGGTATTTCTCCTGTGCTGATGACGCTGCCGCCTCTGGAGCCGAACCGGTACTTGGACTGGATTTCGCGGGGACTTGACCGTATGAACATTCTGCGCTGGCTCGGAGATGTGAACAAGATTTATCGGTGGCAGGAGGCGTACAACGATGCAGTCGTCGACATTGCGCGCGAGAATTCGCTCCGGTTGATCGATGTGCGCAAGAATTTTTTGGTCAGTTCGCGGTATTCCGAGCTTCTGTGCGCGGACGGTATTCATCCGAGTCCCGACGGCCACGACGAGATGTTCGGTGCGTTTATGAACTACGTCGAGGCGATCTGAAACAAAACGCTGGCAGATAACAGGCGTAAACTTGCCAAGATTTGACAGGACAGGGCGCACTTAGCGCTGTATAGTTCAGTATATGAGGAACGATACCAGAATCGACTGGCACCGCAGAGTCGACGAAGCCCTGATCACGCTTCTTGACTGCATCGAAGATCCGCCTGCTTTTGCGCAGCTTGCGCGCGGTTTGGCCTCTTCGCCGTACCATTTTCACAAACAATTCCGCTCGCTTACCGGAGAGACGTTCCATGCCTGCGTCATGCGTCTCCGTCTGGAAAAAGCGATGCATCTGCTCCGGACCGGCTCCGGTACCGTTACCTCCATTGCGCTTGCGTGCGGCTATGCGAACGGCGAAATGCTTTCGAAAGCGGTCAAGCGCGCGTTCGGCCTGACGCCGGGCGAGATCAGACAAAAACGGGACTGGCATCCGTTTGTACCTTCCCCGATCGGCGTTCATTATTCCGGAAAGAATGATCGGCGGTCGTGGTTTTACGTGCAGGGAGAATCAGAGACTATGGAAACAAAGATTGTGCAATTCGAGGAAAAGCGTTTTTACGGTACGGGCATCGTCGGCGATTACTGGCAGCTGCCCGATGCCTGGCAGAAATTTTTCGCATATGCGGATAAAAAAAACCTGGCCGGGAAGGGGACCGAATGGATGTCTCTGTTTCCCGACAGCGATCCTGCGATTCCCCAGGAAAAAAAGAGGGCCTGGGCCGGCTTCGTGGTTCCGGCCGCGCTCGAAGGGGTAGAGCTTGACTGTGTCATGATTCCGTCTGGCCTCTACGCGGTAACCGTTCATTTCGGCTCAAGCGAGATGATCGGGCCGGTATGGGAAAAGTGGATGACCGAGTGGCTCCCTGCAAGCGGCTGGGAGTGCGATTATTCAAGGCCGAACTACGAGTGGTATCAGAACAGGCTGGACAACCAGGAGCTGCTGTTAACATTCCTCGTGACTGCGGTCAAACGGAAAATGTAAGGAGACGCTGTGGCCGAAGTGACCAGCACTGTGCTGCTCAGACGATACGTGTGCCGAAACGCCCCGTTCCGTTCCCGGTTGCCATCGCGCTGACAATCTCCTAGAATACTCTGTAGCGTATGTCCGAAATAAAAAAGACCAATGCAAAGACCAATGCAATGAGGATTCTCGAAAGCCGGGGAATTCCCTTCTCAACGGATTCCTATGAAATCGATGAAGAGCATCTGGACGCGATTACCGCCGCCTCGAAGCTCGGCATCGATCCTGAATCGGTGTTCAAGACGATTGTAATGCGTACCGATGCAAACGAAATTTGTGTGTTCTGCGTTCCGGCAACAGTTGAGGTAAGTCTGAAGAAAGCCCGGGCGGCGATCGGAGCAAAGGAGATCGCACCGGTGAAGCCGGCCGAGCTTCTCGGCCTGACCGGGTACGTCCGGGGCGGCTGTTCGCCCGTCGGCATGAAAAAGCAGTTTCGGACGTTTATCGACGAAACCGTAGTGCTGCATGAACGGGTATATGTCAGCGCCGGCGTGCGCGGTCAGCAGCTGGTACTCGATCCCGACTCGCTCGTCGCGGCGACTGGAGCATGTGTCTGCGATGTGAGCCTTGAACCATGACTAACAAACGTTCGCTGGACGCGCGGGTGCGTTCCGGTTGTTCCGGTTGTTTCGGCGTCCTGCCGGTTGTGCGGCTTGCTGCAGCACTACTTTCGCGGGTGATTCTTTTTTCACTTGTTTCAACCGGTTCCACCGTATCTGCGTTTTCCGTGGTTTTCTCCGGTGTGTGTGTACTGCCGCTGATTTCTGGATCTCCGCTGTTGGTCGGCGGGTGCGCCGGTGCATCAAGTATCGTTTTTTTTGCACTTGCATTTCATTCAGGTTTCCCCCACGCACTGACGGTTCTCTGCCTGTCTGGCTTCCTGCTGGTGCTTGCCGGCGCCTTGCGTACCGGCTTTCTGCTCAAATTTATATCCGGCGCGCTCTATTCTGGCTGGACGGCTGCCTGCGCACTGCTCGGCGTACTCTGGTCGTTTGCGCTGTTGTCCGGCGCTCTGTGGCCGGCCTCGGCTACTGCCGCACTGCCGTTTTCCGCCATGAATCCGGGAGTTTTCCCGGCTGTCGTGTTCTGCAGCATTGTCGTTGGTATTCCCGTACTGCGCCGTCTGGTTCCTGCCATCCCCGGTACTGCAGTTCTGTTGTGTCTGGCACTGGTTTTGGTTCCTGTGGAAACCTTTCTGGTATCGGATTCATACGGTGCATCACCGGGATTATTCGGAATGGCTGCTGCCGATTCGCTTCGGCGCGCCCTGTCTGGCTTCGCAGGATCGTTTCGGTTCGGCGCAGCCCATGGGGTTGACGGATTCTCCGTATTCCTTCTTGTGCTGCAGTCTTGTGCGCTCACCGTCGCGATCGGTATCGAGTCTTTCCAGGGCTTTTCCGCCGCAGAAAGTTTTGAACTTTCTCCGGGACGTCCCGACCGGTTTCTGGTCTCTGTCGGCTTGTCTAACCTACTGAGCGCGGTTGCCGGCGGTTTGCCCGTTACTGTCGCATCCGAATACAGCGCTATTATCCGCCGGTCTGCCACAGGAGGCAGCACCGATGTACCGAAACGGAGACTTGCTGTGTCCCTTACGGCCGTATGCAGTGTGCTGGTGTTGTGTACTGTTCCGTTTGCGGGCGCAGCGCTGTTTTTCGGACGCATCTCCGGTTGCCTGCTTGTCTGTCTTGCCGGTTCGGAGTGCCTTTCCCTGGCGGACGCAGGTTCTTTGTCAACTTTCCGGACGATTGGCACTTCCGACCGTATGTTCTGGTGTGCAGTATTCGTTGCGGTTCTGTTTGTGTCTCCGGTCTATGCCTTACCGTTCTGCACTGCCGTCTGGTTTGCGTTTTTAAAACTGCTTGGCAGATCAAGTAGCGATTACCGGCTGCTGCAAAACGCGTTACGGGAACGAAACACCCACGTCCGGAAAACGGACAGTCCTCAAGCCGGATGTTCTGTTCCAGAACCGGATTCCGCGAACTTACCGGTTCGGCTGCAGCTTCTTGCGGGCAAAAAAGGCCCGGTGTTCGTCTGCGAACCGGAGGCACCGCTTTTATCCGGCATTCTTGAAGAAATCGAGCGTTCGCTGGTTCGTTCGGGCGGGTATCCTTCCATTTTGCTTATCGGCATGAAGCACACACTGTATCTGGATCCGCAGGGAATTCGGACCGTCGAACTGCTGCTGCACAAATGCCGGAAGCATGGGTGCACGCTGCTTATCGCAGAAATACACACGCAGCCGTACATGATGCTTGCCGAACACAATCTGGACGCGGCAATTGGCGAAGACCATTTCTTTGGTTCTTTGTCAGAAGCATGGGCTTTTGTGCAAAACAGGGCATAGCCGTTCGAGGAATCGTCACCTGCGGTATTTACATGTGCCGGTCGGTACAATCGTCCGACAGTTTTTGCCGCACCTGTTCGCACCGCGCTTGTCGGGACCAGCGGCAGCCGCAATAATCCTGGCGGTACAGGCCGTATTCGCGGCTGAGCGCGATGGACTGCTGGTAGCCGTTTTGTTTTTTAAAATCGGACCAAAGCCATTTGATCCCGTGTTTTTCTGCGACGCGATTTCCGATTTCATTGATGCGCACCGCGTCTTTCATGGGGCTCACCGAGAGGGTCGAGCACATCCACGGAATTTCGCGTTCTCGGGCAAAAATCGCCGTGCGTTCGAGCCTTAGCGCGTAACAGGCAGTACACCGGCTGCCGCCTTCCTGCTCGGCCCCAAAAGGATTGGCAACTGCTTCAAATTCTGCGGGAGTGTAGCAGGCATCAACAAACTGAACCGGGTTGGGCGTCGGCATTTCGGCGATCAAACGCCGCTGTTCTCCTGCCCGGTGTGTATATTCGTCGAGCGTATCGATATTCGGATTATAATAGAAAACGGTGATTTCAAAATGGGATGCAAGCCTGACAATGCAGGCGGAGCTGCACGGACCGCAGCATGAATGGAGCGCCAGTTTTTCGACTCCCTTCAACGCCGAAAGACAGTTGTCCATGAGCAGGCTGTAGTGTGTACCGGTTTTTCCCCGACTCACAGGGTCTCCAGTTCCGCCAGAAGCATTTGTACATACGCGGCCGGATCCGCAAGTTCAGTCCTGGGAAAGCGGAACCCAATTGCGCCGGGATGTCCGCCTCCGTCTGTAATGGAAAGTGTGTCGAGCAGCTTTCTCAGATCGATATCCGTTACGTTTTTGGACAGGCGGATTCTAAATTGAATAAGGTTCGAAGTCGACGGTTCGTCCCAGAATACCGTTACCCCGAAGCGGCCTGCTTTTTCTGCAAGAAAGTTTGTAACAGCCTTAATTACTTTGATGAACAACGAATAATCGGTGTTCGAAAGCATCGACCAGGATTCATGCTCGTCGAGGTACAGAAAGCCGATTTGTCCGTGGTAGTGCGATTTTGAAAGCATCTGCTGATACAGGGCGCGTTCCTCGGGCGAGAGCGCCTGCAGACTGCGGAATATGTCTGTCATCGACACATAGTTTGCTGTGTTCACATGGGCTTTTTCGCGCAGTATGTCACTAAACCGGTTTGTGTACAGGTTGTAAAAAAAACGGTCCCGGGGATGCTTGACGGTAAGCCCGAACCAGGTGTCACCGATCATTCCGGTAAGCATCGACAATACCAGGTTTCGGGAAAAGAGTTCGCGTATGCCGTTCCGTTTCAGGATATCCGGCCGGTGCGCTATCTTGCAGCACAAAAGTGCGATCAGTTCGCAGGTGCTTGTTGCGCGCGTTACCAGACTGCAGGAAGGGGAACCGATCAGTAACGCGTCCGTGGAGAGGTGATGATCGATTTCGGCCACGGGAACTGTCCCCGAGTGGATCAATTCGAGTATCGCAGGATCTGCAGAAATCTGGTCCGGTTTTGGAGTGTCCAGTACGAATATCGCATCCGGCGGATCCATTCCGTCAAGGGCTTCTTGCGTTAGCTCAATGTTGTTGTAGGAGCAAATATTGTCCAGGTAGGAAATTTGGTCAGGCAGATTCTCCTTGACGGAAATTGCGACCTTTTTATTGAATTTCCGGATAAGGAGCGCCATTGATACAAGCGATGAAATGCAGTCTTCATCGGGTTGCTGGTGTCCGAGCAGGAGGAAACGGTTTTTTTCTTCTATAATGGAAATGATTGTATCGATGATCCGGTTTCGTTCGGCAAGATTGGTTATTTCCTCTTTTGTGCGCATATTCGCCATCGTCGGACTTTCTCCTGATTATAACTCCGCAAGACACCGTATCTATAATATAACAGAATAGCACTGTATTTGCGTTTCGCAAACACTCTTTTTTCTGTTTACTCGCTGGTAATTATTGACTTGAAGACGCAATGCCTTTAGTTTTATACGTGAGCTTTTTGCATAAGCAACCAAATTATGCACGAAGCTCGCGTATAGTGCCGGTTTCGACTGCTGGCAGCGTTTGGAAACGACTTTTTTTAAAGAAGTTCAATACTCTGGAGGTTTCTATTGAAGGTAGGTCTTTTTGGTTTCGGTCGTACTGGCCGTCTGGTAGCCGACGAGATAATTCGTGATCCGGATTGTTCTCTGGTCTGGGTAGTTCGCAAGAGCACACAATGTAATCACGAATATGCAAGCGATTTTCTTGGCTATCCAAAAAACAGGCAGGGCTATTTCTTTACTATGGAAGAGTCCCTGAATCCGGATTTTTTTGCAGAAAATCCTGTCGATGTTATTATCGACTTTTCTTCGGCACAGGCTGTATATGAATACGGTCATGCAGCCGATTACGGTATTCATATTGTTTCGGCGGTTTCCCATTATGAGCAGCCTGAACTCGATTATCTGAAAGGACTTTCGGCAAAAACCGTCGTGCTTCATTCACCCAATATTACGCTCGGAATCAATTTTCTTCTTGTTGCATCCCAAATTCTACAGCAGATAGTGCCAAATGCTGATATCGAAATTATCGAAGAACATTTCCGGGACAAGAAAGGTGTTTCCGGGTCCGCCCTGAAAATTGCGGAAAAACTGAAACTGGATCCGGTCACACGCATCAATTCGATCCGGGTTGGCGGTATTGACGGCCGTCATGAAGTTGTGTTCGGTTTGCCGAATCAGACAATTCGTATTTCCCATGATATTATTTCCCGTACCGCTTTCGGCGGAGGAGCCCTGTTTGCCGCTCGTGCGCTCAGAAAAGAGAAAGTGGGGTTCTTTACAATGGAAGAACTTATCCGCCAGTCTTTCATAGAAAAAATAGCAATGAACTCGATCCTGACATGATCGAACACCCAGCTGGAATACAGTGCAGCGGAATCGAAGGGCGCGGGAAAGTCGACCAGGCTCCGTTCGATCATCGGTCTGGTAGAGCCTGTCTCGGCAAAGTATTGGGCACCTCTACACACTATATGCATAAATATACTTGACAAGCTGTATAAATATACGCAATAATGCAGGTATGAAATCCGTATTTGTACTGGCAACACTCGTCCTTCTCGTCGTCGTTCTGGTAGTCGTTACCGGCAGGGAGAGGCGTTTGTCGCAGGTATGAGTTGTCGAAAGACGATAGCAACCCTCCGGCGGACCGGAGGGTTTTTTTTTCAGGATTTTCAGCGCAGGATATCCTGCGGTACAATATCTATGCTATACCTACCGGTAGGTATAGCAAACTCATGAATAGGAGAACGTATGATCGAAGCAACTGGAGCCCAGATTGTTGTCAAACTGCTGGAACGGCAGGGAATCACTACTGTAGCCGGTATTCCCGGCGGATCGATCCTTCCGCTCTACGACGAGCTTACCCGAAGCCCGATCCGTCATATTCTTGTGCGGCATGAGCAGGCCGGCGGTTTTATTGCGCAGGGCATGGCGCGCTCGACCGGCGAAACAGCCGTGTGTCTTGCAACAAGCGGTCCGGGCGCAATGAACCTGCTGACCGCCATAGCCGACGCACGATCGGATTCTGTTCCCCTGGTTGCGATTACCGGGCAGGTCAATACCTACCTCATCGGGACCGATGCCTTCCAGGAAGCCGACACCTTCGGCCTTTCCTTTCCGATAACCAAGCACAGCGTCATGGTGAAATCCGCCGCCGAGCTTCTGGAAGTCATTCCCCGTGCGTTCGAGATAGCAGCGTCGGGACGTCCGGGCCCGGTACTGGTGGACATTCCCCGCGACATTCAGCTGCAGAAAGTGCAGTTTGAAGCCTGGCCGGAGCCGGCGAAATCCCGGAAGGCTGCCGTTGGCAAGTTTATGACCGGGAGGGAACTGTTTGCGGAAACGCTTTCGAAGGCGGCAGAGCTCTTGCTCGCTTCCAATCGGCCGGTACTGTATGCAGGCGGCGGCAGCAATTCTCCGGAAGCCGCTGCCGGAATCCGGAAGCTTCTCGAAGCTCTTCCAATGCCCGTAGTCACCAGTTTAATGGGAATCGGGTGCGTTCCGACCGCCGACCCGCTGATGCTGGGTATGGTCGGCATGCACGGGAGCATTGCGGCAAACCGGGCAATGCACGATGCCGATGTCGTAATCGCCGCCGGTGCCCGTTTTGACGACCGCGCAACCGGAGTGATCCGCGAATTCTGTCCCGATGCAAAAATCGTTCATATAGATATAGACGCCGCCGAAGTGAACAAGATCTTGCCGGCTTTGCTTCCGGTTGTTGGCGACGTGGAAAGCGCATTGCCGTTCCTTGCAGCCTGCATACTCGAACGGCAATCGGCAGCACAAACGCCCGGCGGGCTGGCAATCCAGCATTCCTGTGCGCTCGCTGCAGCAAAACGCCTGGAATGGCAGGAATCGCTCGCAATGCTCAGGTCCCGTTCAGCTGCATCCGATCCTGTGCGTACCGAAGGCCGTCCCGGCTGGATTATTTCTTCCCTTTCCGAACGAGCCCGCGCTGCCTGCCGTTCTTCCGGTCTTTCCTCCGGCGACATGATTGTCGCGACTGACGTAGGCCAGCACCAAATGTGGACAGCCCAGTACTTTCCGTTTACCGGCCCCCGCCAATTTCTAACGTCCGGCTCTCTCGGAACCATGGGTTTCGGCCTTCCGACCGCCATCGGTGCCTCTCTTGCGCATCCGGAAAAAAGAGTTCTGTGCATTTCCGGGGATGGATCGATCATGATGAACATTCAGGAGCTCGCTACTCTGGCCGAACTAGCGCTCGATGTTACTGTTTTCATTCTCGATAACGGTGCGCTCGGGATGGTTCGCCAGCAGCAGGAGCTTATTTTTTCGAAAAACTATAGCGCCTCGATTTTTGAGCGGTCGCCTGATCTTGTTCGCATTGCGGAAGGGTTTGGCATTGTCGCTTCCGACACTGAATCTCCCGGCTGGGAACAGATTGCGTTCGGCGGAAGAGGTCCTCGGGTAATTCGCCACCGCGTAGCAATGGAAGAAAATGTGTTCCCCTTCGTTCCGGCGGGGAAGGCGAATGTCGATGCGATGACTGCCCGATGATGCGCGCCGAACTTCGATCATGCCGAAAGCGCAACGCCATGCAAGGCGCTGCGCTGTTGCTCCAGCTCATCGGTTCAGGTATACTGCGCGCTGAACAGGAGCGAATATGATCAAGATTGTGTCAGCCGATTTTATCAAGGGCGCGGTAAAACCCGAGGCGTATCCTTCCGTCAATCTGCCCGAATTTGCGTTTTTTGGACGGTCGAACGCAGGAAAATCGTCGCTGATCAATATGATTGTCAACCGGAAGTCGCTCGTAAAGACGGGTTCGCGTCCCGGCATGACCCGGCAGATCAATTTTTTCACTATCAACAAGCAGTTTGTATTGGCCGATTTGCCCGGATACGGGTATGCCCAGCGTTCTGCAGAAGAAAACCGCGCATTCGACCGGATGCTTACCGACTATGCCTCTCTGCGACAAGAGCTCAAGGCTATCTTTTTTTTGATGGACATGCGCCGTATTCCTGGCGAAGCAGAAAGCAATACGGTTGAATACTTTGAAAAACTCGGAATCGAGGTGATTATTGTCGGAACGAAAGCCGACAAGATCGGGAAAAATGACATAGTCAATGTGCGAAAAAAATGGGGAGAGTTCTTCAGGAGAACTCCCGATCTGATCATCCCGACTTCGGCGAGCAAAAATACCGGTCGGGATGAACTATTAAAGCGGATAACGGAGCGGCTCTGATACAGCCGTCCTTATGTAGACGGTCCGAGCTGTGCAAAATGCTCAACAGGCATCGTGTACAGAATTCCGATGCCCGGAGTGTCAAGGCAGGGAAGTTGTTCGATTGCCTCGCGGATAGCCGGTGCCTTATCCCGTTCAGCCAGGATTAACACCTGTTCTTTTTCAGGGACAATCGTAATGCCGAAAAACTTTTCGTCGTCCGGCTTTCCGGTACCGCGCGCATGGAGGATGGTGCCTCCCCGTGCTCCAGCCGTCCGTGCCGCTTCCATAATATCGTCCGCGTAACCGCGGTTCACTATAACTGATATGAGTTCATGATCGGTTTCCTGCGTCATGTTGCTTCCTCCGGTTCTAATTGTAAAAACGATCCCCGCGTCGCGGGCATGAGCAATCGGATATGAACGGACTGCGTTGAGCATCGGTTCAAGCTGTTCTTCGGTCACAAGCGTCAGCAGAATATCCCTCTCGGCATCGGCTATCGAAAGGAAACGGAGAAAAACAGAATCCCGCGTTTCCCGCCCGACGAGTATGGTGCCGCCGAGCGAGCCTTTCTGTCTGAGATCGGCTGCCATTTTTTCGGCGATACCGTGGCCGACTACGGCGTATATGATCGCTGTGTATGTCATTTTGAACCTCCTTCGGCCGGGTGTGTTCCGTCGGTATGAATTGCCGCCTGCGCCGCTTGTTTTGTCGCTGCTTCGCGGCGCCGCTGCGCTTTTCGTTCCTTTGCATGGAAAATAATACCAAGAATCTGGATGCTTATCGGGGGCGTAACTGCAATCATGGCAATAAGGCCAAAGCCGTCGGTTGCGGGATTTCCTCCGCTTGAGAGCGCCGCTCCAAGGGTAACCGGCAGAATCAGGGTGCTCGATACCGGGCCTGTCGCAACGCTTCCCGAGTCAAACGCTATGGAAACGAACAGTTTCGGCGTAACAAAGGTAAGAGCCATTGCAAGCAGAAAAGCCGGGGCAAACAGATACCACACGCTGAAACCTTCGATTACCCGCCACATCGAAAGACCGACTCCGCAGGCAACGCCGATCGCGACAGCAGCCAGCAGCACGGGCTTGCGGATGTTGCCTGCCGACACTTCTTCTACCTGCGCGGTAAGCACCCACATTGCCGGCTCGGCACATACGATCAGCGCGCCGAGCACGCAGCCGAGGGGCACCAAAATCCATTGCCGGGACGGTTCTCCGAGCACCACTCCGATTTCGGTGCCTGCCGGAATAAAGCCGGTATTCGCACCGGTAAAGAACAGTACGAGCCCGATCCAGGTATACAAAAGACCGGCTACAATGCGCCGGATTTGGGCCGGCGGCATGCGGAGCAGCACTTTTTGGAACAAGGCGATCAGGACGGCAAGCGGCGCAAGTGCTATCGTCACGTTTTTAGCCTGCCGGGGCAGCGCGGCAAGCAAAGCAGAAAACGCTTCCCTGAAAGGCGATGTGCTTTGTTCCGGGCCAGAGTCAGCGGAACCGGCCGCACCGTCCTGCGCACCGTCCGGCGTCGCATCCAACGCGTCCGCTTGTGAAACAACCGCTGTTTTGGATGCAACCTCGGCGGTCGGTGTGGACGAAGATGCCCCGCTGGACTCGGCTCCTCCGGAAAGTGCGAAGGCGAGGACAGTCATGGCAAAAATCGCGCCGATCGCGGCGATTCCGGTGGTCCCGAAACTGTCGTCGTCAGCTTTCTTGCCGCCGCGAACGCTCGAAACGCCAAGGCCGAGCGCAATAAAGAAGGGAACCGTCAAGGGGCCGGTTGCGGCGCCCGAGGAATCAAACGCAATAGCAACGAACATTGGAGACACCCTGCTTGCAAGCAGAAGCACCGTTCCGTACGAAAGCACAATGATCAGTTTATACGGAATCTGCAAAAGAATGCGGCCCATCCCGAGCGCTAGAAACAGCGCAAGGCCCGCCGAGACGGCGATAACAAGCGACATCGAACCGATCACGCCCGTCACCGATTCGACGAGGTCTCCCTGCACCTTGAGGTTCGGCTCGGCAAGGGTAATAATAAACCCCGCAGCAAAGACGGAAAGCAGAATAGCCGGAAGGTTTCTCGTGCGGGTCAGCGCGGCTCCGATCAGCGAGCCCGACGGCACGATCGCAAGGTCAACACCCGCGAGGAAAATGCCGAGCCCGAAAATCACTACAACTGCGCCCGCAATGAACGATACAAGAGTCGTTACGCTAATCGGCGCGATCGTTACGTGGAGCGCGATGATAATAATGACGACAGGGACAATTGCAAGCGCTGTCTCGCTCAGTTTTTGTTTGAGATTCATCCTGATCGCACCATATCATGTCTTGACACAAAGAACAAGTTTTTGGCAGTATTCGTTATGGAAACACGTACTATCTTTCTCAACCTGTCCCCCCTGGACCACCGTTATTCCCTTTCAGAAGCCGCCGTTTTCGACAAACTGTCGGCAGTCATCTCCGAACAGGCCGCAATCGTTTCGTGCGCGCGCGCCGAAATCGCTCTCGTCAAGGCGCATCTTTCGGTTCGCGGATCGCTCACTCCGGCAATCGAAGCCGAACTCGACCAGGTCGCCTGCACCATAGATCCCTCGCGCGTCTACGCCGAAGAGGAAAAAACCAAACACAACATCAGGGCCTTAGTTAATATATTGAAGGACATGGTCAGTCCCGACGTCGCGCCCCTCGTTCACCTGGGAGCAACAAGCGTCGACATTCTCGATACCGCTTTGTCCGTGCGCATCCGGGACTGCATGAAAACGGTCATTTTGCCGGAGCTCCGCGAACTCGAGAAGAAGCTGTGCGAAATCGCCGCGCGCGAAGCTGCCACTCCAGAAGTCGGCCGCACGCACGGCCAGCATGCAGTGCCGATAACCTTCGGCTTTGCAATGGCCGAATACGTCAGCCGTCTCGGCAAATCTATCCTGGAAATCGAACGGCGCGCAGACGGTCTTGCCGGCAAGCTTGCCGGAGCGGTCGGCGCCTACAATGCGACGAGCATGATCGTCAAGGATCCCGAAGACCTCGAAAAGCGCTACCTCGACTATCTCGGTCTCGCGCCTTCCGAGCATTCGACCCAGCTCGTCGAACCTGAATACCTCCTGCGCCTCCTCCTTGAATGCAACGTCGCCTTCGGCATCATCGCGAACCTGGCCGATGACCTCCGCAACTTGCAGCGTTCCGAAGTGGGCGAGGTGTTCGAATACTTCAGCTCGACCCAGGTCGGCTCCTCGACGATGCCCCAGAAGCGCAATCCCTGGAACAGCGAACATGTGAAGAGCCTGTGGAAGGCGTTCGCACCGCGCGTGATGACCTTCTTTATGGATCAGATTTCCGAACATCAGCGGGACCTCACCAATTCGGCGAGCCAGCGCTTCGTTGCCGACTACCTTTCCGGCTTCACCTTCGCGGTTGCACGCATGAAAAGCGTCGTCTCCGGCTTGCAGGCGGATCGTGAAGGCATGGCGCGGAACCTCGCGGAAGCGGGCGGCAAGGTGAAAGGCGGTGTCCTTGCCGAGCCTGCCTACATTCTGCTCGCAGAATCCGGCATCTCGGACGGTCATGAGGTGATCCGCAAAATCACGCTCGACGCTGAAACAAACGGCATTACATTCTTTGAGGCGCTTCGCAAGAATGCGGACGCTTTTGCGCGCATCACCGCGCAGCTTGAAAAGCTCGGCGTCGCGGATGCAGCAGGCTTCTTTGCAAATCCGGAGCGCTACCGGGGACTCGCCGCCGAGAAGGCTGCCCGTCTTGCGGCGAAGTACAGTCAATTGATGGAGGGAAAATAAATGATGGAAATCAGGGAAACCTTGTCGTACGACGACGTTCTGCTGCAGCCGGGCTACTCCGAAGTGCTGCCCCGCGAAACCGATGTCGGGACTGTTCTGGTGCGGGATGTCCGCCTTAGTGTACCGGTTATCTCTGCCGCGATGGACACCGTCACCGAAGAAAAGATGGCCATCGCGCTCGCTCTTGAAGGAGCTGCAGGCGTAATCCACCGCAACCTCAAGCCCGAAGTGCAGGCAGAGCAGGTTTCGAACGCCAAGCGCTACCTCAACTGGGTAATCGAATCGCCTGTAACTGTCGAGGACGGCCGCACTATCGGCGATGTCAAGCAAATTATGACCCGCTACAATGTTTCCGGCTTGCCGGTAATCAACGGCGACGGCAAGCTCGTCGGCATTATCACCGGGCGCGACCTGCGCTTCTGCCGCGACGATTCGCTGTTTGTCCGCGATGTGATGACCACCGATCTGGTTGTTACCAAGGGCAAGCCGAGTACCGACGACGCCCGGTCGAAATTCGACAAGCATCGCATCGAAAAACTCCCTGTGATCGATAACGAAGGACACCTGACCGGGCTTATCACGGTCAAGGATATGGAAAAGCAGGAAATGTTCCCGTATGCCGCCCGCGACAAGAAAGGACGCCTTATTGTCGGCGCTGCGATAAGCAACAACGACTGGTCCGTCCGGCTTCCGCTTCTTATGGAAGCCTCTGTCGACTTTGTCGTGCTGGACACCGCCCATGGAGACTCTAAAGGTGTACTTGAAGCCGTGCGCGCAATCAAGAAAGCATATCCTGATCTTGCCGTCATCGGCGGAAACGTGGCGACCGCCGCCGGAACGAGAAACCTTATCGATGCGGGCGCCGATGCGGTCAAGGTCGGCGTCGGTCCCGGCTCCATCTGCACTACGCGCGTCGTTTCCGGTGTCGGAGCCGCCCAGTTCTCGGCAGTCTGCGACTGCGCCGAAGAGGCTGCAAAATCGGGCATCCCGATAATCGCCGACGGCGGCATCAAATTCTCCGGAGACATCACCAAGGCGATCGGAGCCGGTGCGAACGCAGTTATGATTGGAAACCTTTTTGCCGGCCTCAAGGAAGCGCCCGGCCGGGAAATCATCTTCGACGGAAGGATCTACAAGGAATACCGCGGCATGGGATCGCTCGGCGCTATCAAGGACGGTTCGGGCGACCGCTACGGAATCGCCAAGGACGAGACTCCCGTTCCCGAGGGAATCGAGGGCCGCGTTCCCTACAAGGGCGAATTAAAGAGCTTTTTGCACCAGATGGTTTCAGGCCTCAGAAAAGGTATGGGATACTGCGGCTGCAGAAACATCGAGGAATTGAAGAAGTACCGGAAATTTGTTAGGATAACGTCGTCGGGGCTCCGCGAAAGCCATGCGCATGATGTCACCATCACGCAGGAAGCCCCTAACTACTCTCGATATTAAGAAAACAACAAGGGCCGGGAGCCCTTTTTGTTTTACCACAGCGTACATGCGAATCTGATACGGATTCGCAACGACAAGTTAAAAAACTGACCGAGTTTTTCAGCTTGTCCAAAGTAGGTAACCATGAACGTCGTTGTAATCGGGGCCCAGTGGGGCGATGAGGGCAAGGGGAAAATCGTTGACTTTCTTGCCAGCGAATCCAAAAGTGTAGTGCGGTATTCCGGCGGAGCGAATGCCGGACATACCATTGTGAGCGAAGGCGTCCAGTATGCCCTGCATCTGGTTCCGTCCGGAATTCTTCACCCCGGAAAAACCGTATACCTCGGTGCCGGCATGGTTATCGACCCTGAAGCCCTGTTCAAGGAGCTCGGCGAGCTCAAGAGCAAGGGAATCGAGTGGGAAGGCCGGGTGTTCATATCCGACCGCGCTCACCTGGTGCTGCCCCGCTACCGCGAAATGGATAAAAAGCGCGACGCTGCGCGCAAACGCCCGATCGGTACGACCGGCCGGGGAATCGGCACCACATATGCGCTCAAAAGCGAACGCGACGGCATCCGGATCGCCGATCTTACCTGGAAGGAAAAGATGGACGATCTGGAGGACGAAGACCGCGCTTTCCTCGCGCCGTACCTCGACAGGCTCGTTTCGATGCGGGTTAATCTTACCAGCGAACTTAACAAGCTCAAAGGGGAGCGGGTTCTGTTCGAAGGCGCCCAGGGCGCGCTGCTCGATCTCGACCTCGGTACCTATCCCTATGTTTCTTCCGGCTTTTCTTCTGCAGCCGGAGCCGCGATCGGCGGTTGTATCGGTCCCCGCGCCATCGGCAAGATTCTCGGCGTGTTCAAGGCCTATTCGACCCGTGTCGGCAACGGTCCGATGCCCACCGAGTTCAGCATGGACAGCAACAGCGAACTGTACCATTTTGTCCGGGAAACCGGCCGCGAGTACGGCGTTACTACGGGTCGGCCCCGCCGCTGCGGATACCTCGATCTCGTGGCGCTCCGCTATGCATGCCAGTCGAACTCCATTGATGATCTGGTCCTGACTCACCTTGACGTATACGACAGCCTCGACGACATTGAAGCCTGCGTCGCGTATGATATCAACGGGACTATAACCGAGGAATTTCCTGCTTCCATCGACGAGCTCACTGCGGCAAAGCCTGTGCTCAGGCACTTCAAGGGCTGGAAAACCTGCCTGAAAGACTGTCGCTCCTATTCGGCGCTCCCCAAAGAAGCAAAGGATTACGTTGATTTTATCGAACAGTATACGCAAACCCGAATCGGTATCATTTCTGTCGGCTACGACCGGAACGACACTTTTATCCGGGACAGTATCTGGAATTAAACCCGGCAAACGTTCGGCCCCGATGATCACACGCGGACATGTCCGCGTTTTACAATTCTCCTGCAACCGTGTATCCTGAACACGTGTCTAATATCTATTGCGACCAATAAGGCACCTGTAAAAAACTGACGTTTTTTACAGGTGCCCTCAGTTTGCTCAAGGAGTTTTAATGGAGACTATCAAGGATCTCGGGGCCTACACTTTTCCTGCAATGCTTGCGAATACTGTCCGCAAATTCGGCGACAGACCGGCTGTCGGCTATGTTTCGGGCGACACCATCACCTATTCAGAAGTCGAGGCTACAATTCGCGAGCTCAGGGACCGCCTGCACCGGCTGGGAATCGTTAAAGGCGACCGTGTCGCGATTTACGCAACAAGCGGCCCGAACTGGGGCATTGCCTATTTTTCGATTGTTACGCTTGGAGCCATAGCAGTCCCGCTGCTTCCGGACTTCAGCCAGAAAGAGGTTGAAACCTGCCTGAAGCATTCAGGCGCGGAAACTGTGTTTGTGTCCACAAAACTGATGGACCGGCTCCCCGAGCCTGAAACCTCCGGTACAAGCCGGATACTGAACATCGATTCTTTTGAACTGGTGACCGGAACCGAAACCGGAACCGGTGCGGCTCCGAAGGTGGAAATATCCGAACAGGACACAGCCTCTATCATCTATACGTCTGGAACGACGGGCCGTTCGAAAGGTGTGGAACTTACCCACAAAAACCTCGTGTTTACCGCAATCGGCGGCCAGTTTTTTCAGCGAATCAACAAGCTCGACATCGGCCTTTCCATACTGCCCATGTCTCATGTATACGAATTTACGATCGGCTACCTGATGTTCTTCCTGAACGGAGCCTGCCTGCGGTATCTTGAAAAAGCGCCGACCGTTACGACACTTCTTCCTGCACTGACAAAAATCCGCCCGACGATCATGCTCAGCGTCCCGATCATTATGGAGAAGATTTACAAAAACAAGATCGTTCCGACGTTTACCTCGAAACCGGCAGTAAAGGCTCTGTATGGGATCCCATTCTTCCGGAAGATTCTCCACCGGATTGCCGGAAAATCTCTTAAAAAAACGTTTGGCGGCCGGATGAAGTTTTTCGGTATTGGCGGTTCCAAAGTCGATCCTGTTGTCGAGCAGTTCATGAAGGAAGCAAAATTCCCGTACGCAATCGGCTATGGTTTGACTGAAACCTCTCCGCTTTTGGCAGGAGCCGGACCGAAAATCACAAAACCGGGTACCATTGGACCGGGTATGCCCGGCATACAGCTCAAACTTATCGACGTGGATCCCGAAACAGGGGTTGGAGAACTGGTAGTCAAGGGTGAGAACGTCATGAAAGGCTACTACCGGGATCCGGAGTTGACCGCGAATGTCTTTACGGAAGACGGCTGGTTCCGCACCGGAGATCTAGGCTGTTTCGACAAAAAGGGTGTGCGGCTTTCTCTGAAAGGCCGTTCGAAGAATATGATTCTCGGAGCTTCCGGAGAAAACATCTATCCTGAGGATATTGAGTTTGTTCTGAATCAGCATCCGCTTGTCTCCGATTCTCTTGTTGTCGAAGGCGACAATTCTTCGCTTGTTGCTATCGTGCAGCTCGACGAGGAAAAACTTGCGAACGAGGCAAAAAAGCGCGCACAGAAAGCCGAACAGGAAAAAAACCACGGATTGAACGCGCACATGCAGCGCATGAGCGACGCAGTAGGCGATGCTGTTTCCGGAGCGATGAGCTCGATGTCGGAACAGCTTAATTACTACAAGGAAGAGGTCGTGAACGAAATCAAGTTTTTTGTTAACCAAAATGTAAATCGCATATCGAGAATCGACCGCGTTGAAGTTATCGAAAAATTCGAAAAGACCGCAAGCCAGAAGATTAAAAGGTATCTGTATAATATAAAGAAAAATGTGACAGGGCAGGGAAAGTCCTGAGACACGGTGTTTAACCGCCGCCGGACCAAGCCCGACATTCGCCGGACCAAGCCCGACATCCGCGAACTGGTGCGCACTGGAGTCATGCGTGCGCACCAGGGATGCCCTTTTTTTTATGATGAACCGGAGTACCGTGCGCCCTGCAGTTATTTCAGCGAAAAGCGGACGGGATAGCGGAAGCGGACGGCAACCGGTTCATTGTTTGCCCGTGCAGGTTCGCACTGCATGCCCTCCAGCGCGGCGATCGCCGCTTCGGAAAAACCGTATCCGGGATCTTTGAGCACGTCGATTTTCCGGATTTTTCCGTTCTGGTCTATAAAGAGCTCCAGGTACACAACTGCTTCGATGCCCTGTCGGAGCGCAAGCGGAGGATACTGAATTTTCGCCAGGATTTCCCTGGTCGGGATGACGGGTATCTGTGAAATCTTGTGCTGGGGGACGTAGACCGGTTCGGTCGAGAGTACTACCTGTACGGGAACCGGCTCCGCAGTTTCGATTATTTCCTTTTCGGTTTCGATAATCGTTTCGCTTGCCGTCGGCTGCGTCTGCACGACGATTGGCTGTTCGTCCCGTATAACCGGAGCAATGGGCGGCGGCGGGGGAACATACTCCTCGATGTCCACCAGCTTGAGAATTGCATACTCGTCTTTAATTTCAACAGGGGTAGCGGGAACGGCGAATTTCAGGTAGAAAAGTACGAACACATGCAGCACTGCGACGATTCCGAGTATGAAAAATTTCCTGTAGCGTTCGACAAAGCGTTCCATGCTGAAATCGTGCGTCCTGTCACCGTGCGCCCTGTTACCCAGCGTTTGCATCGCTATTTCCGTATCCATTACAGCGCCTCCTTGACCACAAAACTGACGACCCGGTGCTGCATTTTTTGGAGAATCGATACGGCGCCGTTAACGTACTTGTACGGCGTGCTCCGGTCGGCGATTATGTGCACCCTGGTCAGCGGCTTTTCTGCAATGGTTTGCGCAATCAGCAGTTCGAGGTCCTGATATCCAATTTCTGCACCTTCGACCGTCATCCGTCCGGTTTTTTGAATCCAGATTTCCAGATTGTCCTTTTCCTGCGTCTTTTCAATTCTGGCCGCTTCTGAATACTCGATCGGTTCTTCGTGCCGCTGGTTCATCAGCGAAATCAACATGATGAATATCAGCAAAAGAAATCCGACATCGGACATGGACGAGGAAGGTATTACCGGTTTCCGCCGATTTCGTTTCAGATTAATCACAGCGCTGCTTCCTTCATCTTGAATGAAAAATTTTCAACATCCAGCGCGCGAATGGTATGCACCACATCGATGACGCTCTGGTACGGCGCATCCGGCTCTATCAGCAAAAAAAAAGTCATGTTCGGGTATTCGCCCTTTTTTTCCCTGATCTTCACTTCGAGCTGTTCGGCGGTAACGGTCGATCCGTCCAGAGAAATCGCGCCGTCCGCAGTCAGCTCGCATTTGACAAGATCTTCGAGATGGACGAGCCGGGGCTTGTCCTTTTCGGGAATCTGCATCAGATAACCCTTGTTGATATTGAAACCGGCGATGACCAGGAAAAATATGATAAGCAGGAACGAGAGGTCGTTGAGCGACCCCGAGTCTCCCGGATCGTCCGGCTTCCGACGTTCCTTGAGTTTCATCATCAGTCTGCCGCTCCCGCAGCTTCTGCAAAGCGGGCCGCAGACTCGTCTTCCGTCGCCTCGCCGATTTGTTCGGCGTCCAGCAGTGCCGGTATAATTTCGCTGGAGGCTTGCACAATGTCGCCGGCGAATCTGTCGACCCGCTGCACGAGAATATTGTACGCAACGAGCGCCACGATTGCGATGCACAAGCCGAACACGGTGGTAATCAGCGCTTCGTAAATGCCTCCGGCAACGAGCTGGGCGTTCACTTCTGTTGCGCTCGCAATCGACTTGAATGCGCCGATCATTCCGGAAACAGTGCCGAGAAATCCGGTGAGCGGCGAAAGAGAGGCGAGCGCGGTCAGATAATTAAACCCGTTTTCGCACCGCCTGATCCGTTCCTGGGCTTCCGCTTCGGCTGCCTTTTCCATCCGGTTTTCGCCGTGGCGGGCATTTGCAAGGATTGCAAGAAAAATCGTTGCCGCAGTATTGCGCCTTGGTTGGGCTCGAAGCCAGTCTGCAGCGCCTTCACGGTCACCGGCGGATATCCGGGACAGAACTTCCTTTTTCATGGTGGACACGTTCATATTGTGATACAGCAGGTACGCAGTCCGCTCAATGGCAAGCGCGATCGTCGCGACCGAAAAGGCCAGAAGCGGCCACATAAACACACCGCCGAGGCGGAACAGTTCCAGAAGACTCCATTCATCGTTCATCTTTTATTTCTCCCATGTGTATGCAATATAAAAAAGCTCCCGGGATTCCTCCCAGTCGCGCCAGAGCGTACCCGAATCCCGAACCTCCCGGAGATGCTCGGGGATCGATTGGGCGGTGTACGTGCGATTCCATTTCAAGCCTTCGCCGGCTTTGAATTCTGCATTCACCGCGGATTGTCCGGTTCCCTCGGGATAGCCGTTTTGCTCCGGAAACAGTACCTTGCCGGCACGGGCAAAAAACTGGTTTCCGTCTGCCGGCGAGAACGACGATTCAGATGCAAGCCATGCCGCTGTCGCACGAACCCGTTCAAGCCGCCGGTCGAACAGGTCTGCCGCCTGATTGCCCTCAAGTATAGCATTGCGGTGTCTGATTTGCGCGGCACTCGTGCGGGCGGGCACCGGCTTTTCGATTTTGGATGCGGTCCACGAGCCGCCTGCTTCGGATAGAAGCAGTTTCCCCTCCAGCGGAACAGAGGCTTCGGTCCAGCCGTCCTGCCAGTTGTTGAACCAGTCAAGCCGTTCAAGCGTAACGGAATATGCACTACCGTCCAGTTGTTCCGCCTGTCCGGAGAGCGTGTACGCGCCCCGTTTTCCCCAGCTGATCGTGCAGTACATCGTGCTGCCGTCTATTGCAACCGAGGGTGCAGTGTCCGGCCGCGCGGGAGGGGCTGTTCTGCAGGATGCGAGCGGAATGAGAGAGGCGAGCAGGACGAGGGCAGAAAGCGCGTATGCAATATAAGCTCTACTTTTCATATGGTATCGTTCTCCTGTTCTGTTTGCGCGCAGGATAGCCGCCGTTCTTCCCTAGTGCAACACGCGGGGGAACGGCGCCTGCTACCGCTTGAACTCAATAACTGATCTTGAAACCGACCGAAGGTATCGGTATGCCGATGCCGAAATCGGCCTGGTCGCTGTTTTCCAGTTCCTTTCCGGTAAACTCGTCGAAGCCCGGATTGGTTTTCGGCGAGTAGATATTTACGAAAGCGTCCTCGAGTCCAAAATACATTTCCCAGCGGACTTTCGTTCCGGGATAGTAGTCCGAGAATGCAAGGCGGAAGTCGACGGGGCAGGACAGGTCCGTTCTGAGCGTATCGCTGTAGTTTTCGGTTCGCTTGTACCGTTCAATGACGCGTGTCGTACCGTCCTGGACCAGCAACACGGGGTACATGTAGGTTTCTCCTGCTTCGGCCTTCGGCGCGCCGCTTGCGAGGCTCGCCTTGGTCGTGAAGGTGATACCGCGCGCCGGCTTCCAGTTGAGCACGAGGTTGAGATTATGGAAGCGGTGGAAGGACGGGTAGAACCACTTTTTAAGCGGTTCTCCGGCAAACGAGTAGTTGCCTTCAGAATCGAGCGCGTCGGGATTGTTAAACTTGGCAATGTTGAACGAATAGGAAAGGTATCCGTCGAAATATCGTCCGTCCTTCTTCTGTATGAAGAAATCGGCGCCGGCCGAATAGCCCTTTCCGTTCGTGTGGGCGGTTACCTTGATGCCGTTGGTATCCGTATCGTAGAAGCCGGTCAGATACAGGCGGCTGAAATAATGCTTGTAGTAGGATTCGATCCTGAACAGCCATCCGTCTGCAAGGTCTGCTTCTGCGCCGAGCACCTGGAACCAGGCGCGGTCCGGACTGATCTCGAAGCTCTTTATTCCGTAGTCCTGGCTGGCTGCGATCGAATCCGGCGGGAACATGGAAAACACGCCGGTTCCGGCTGAAAGGGTCAGAACATCCAGAACGCCACGGTTCTGCATGGCTTTCCAGCTTGCGTTCACCCGCGGGTCTGCAACCGGCCAGGTATTCAGCGTGAAGGTGTCGTTCCACAGGTAGAAATGCTCGCCGCGGATGCCCGCCTCGCCAGTCAGCCTGCCGTCCGCGGTTCCGTAGTTCCACAGCGCGAAGGCGGACGAGTTGATTATCCTGTTGCCTTCGAGATTGTTCGTCACCTTGAAGTTGCGGTATTCTGCCGGATCGAGCGCGTTGACGATCTGCCAGCCGCTGAATTCCTGCTCCGAGCGGAACATTTGCACCACCGCTTCGCCGCCGAGGCTTAGCACATTGCTCCCGAACAGGCGCTCGGCTTCGAGCTTGCCCTGGAACTGACGCACGATCTGCCGGGAAAAACCGTTCATGCCGAAATCCTTGAGCGTGTAGCCGGTTTCGCCGTCTATCTTGCCGTCAGGGTCGGCGTTCATGATTCCCGGAAAAGGGATCGTGTCAAATGCTGCAAGAAATGCGTCCGAATACGTCCAGGTGCCGTTCGTCTCGAATTTCATGTCGAGGTCGGCCATGATCTGGTTATAACTCCCGACAAAGTGCACGCGGCTTTTGTCGCTGGGAAGCCATTTGATATTCGTGCCGGCAAAACCCTGCAGGTACAGCCAGTTGAAGCCGGAAACCGTTCGCACTCCGTCGTTCGTGGTGTCTCCTTTCGTACCGATGCCGTCGCTGCCGAAGAAGCCGTTGACGGTGATGTCGAGCGACGGGTCGGGGATGAAGTACGCCTTTGCATACGCGTCGCGGATGAACGGAGGAGTGGGAAGGTTTTCGCCGACTTTCGGCTCCATGTCGAGGATTTCATCGTTAAGATAGACAGCTGGTTCCATGTACGAGACCTTGCCGCCGGCGAAAAACCCGGCTTTCGGGCCCAGAGGCACCTGGGCGAACAGATCGATAGCATTTGTCGAAATGCCTGCGTCGATGCGCACCCGTGAGGATTCGGGCGTTTTGGTCGTTACTTCCAGAAGGCCCGACATGGCGCGGCCGTAGCGGGCGGAGAAAATACCGTGGCTCATCTTTGCCGAGCTGGTCATGTTCGGATTGAAGATGGAGTATGCGCCGCCCCAATGCCAGGGCTGGAGCACGTAGATGTCGTCCATGACGGTTCCCATTTCGTTCGGGTAGCCGCCACGGATCGACGGCATTGCGTTGAATCCGCCGGAGAAGCCGATGCCGGGAAGCGTCATGATGGAGGACATGACGTCCTCAACAAGGCCGAAGTTCGCCGTAGTATCCATTTCCTGCATGGTCATCGCGACCGACACGCCGGGAGCGGCATCCGTTTTGCCGGGCGCCGACCGCTCGACGACGAGTTCCTGCCCTTCGATGACTTCGGATATGCCGAGCGTTACGGCAATGCTTTTCTGGCTTGCAGTAACCGGCACCTTTGTATCGGCATAGCCCGGAAGGCGGGCCGAGAGTATTCCGCGGGTAAAACCTTCGGGAAGTTCGATTCGTGCCTTACCTTCCGGATCTGTTTCCTGTGCCGAGGTGCCTGCCAGCTCAAGGATTACTCCTTCCAGCGGAAATTCCAGATCCCGGTCGGTTACCGTAACGTCGAGCGACGCCGCAGCCAGGCCGGCCGAGCACAGCGCTGCAGCCAGCGTCATGGTGAGTACTTTCTTCATGTAGTCGTTTCTCCCTGCCGGTTCGTCCGCCCAGAAAATCCGCAATTCCCTGACTGAACAAAACCGGCTCTGTCCGTGTTGTTAGAACCTGATCCCGAAAGACCAGGAGAAATAGAGTTTTGCCTTGTCGCTTAGCGTGTAGGGATTGCTGTGCGTACCATATTCGAAGGCTTCATTGTTGTATCCCTGTATTTTCATATTCATATTGTACGAAGCGAAAACGCTCAAATGCTTCGAGAAGTAGGCATTCGCCGTAATCCTGAGCGAAGGGATATTCATTCCCTTGAAGACCGCCGCTATAGCGTCCACATGATTTTCCATGTCTTCTTCGCTGATGGGGGCCGAAGTATCGATCATCGGGATGCGCTTGTAGGCTTCGTCGTACCTGCCGGTGTCGATAACAAGCGTATTCAGGAGCTCTACATCGAAGCACAGGAAATTACCGTGCCCCAACCGAGTGCCAATTCCGAATCCTGCAAAGCCGTAGTCCCAATCCCATTCATTGCCCCAGTTAGCCTTTGTTCCCACAAGGAAGGTGGTAAAGAAGGAGGGAGTTCCTCCCTGATACTGGATAAAGGCATTTCCTTCGGAATCCTGGAAGTACGCAGGAGACATCAGTCCCGATTCGATAAAATTGAGAATACCCAACGAGACGCCGGTGTTTTCTTCTGCGATATTGATGATGCCGATTTGCATTCCTTTCATTGATTTCGCAATGTTCAGGAAACCGGATATTTGAAACAGATCGCTGTCCTGTCCGACTACATTGAGAAAATTGGACGCCTGTTCGCCTTCAAACCGGTCTTTTGCCACATTCATAAAGCTTGCAGCCTGAATGCCCTCGAAACTCCCGCCGGCACGGTTCATAAAGCCTGCAGCCTGTACGCCTCTCATGTCCCGGTTGGTAACATTCATAAAACCTGCGGCCTGTACCCCATCCAGCGGACCGGCTCCGTTTGCGATGTTCATGAAGCCGGCTGCCTGGACCGCATTGAGCGGTCCGGTTGAAATGTTCATAAAACCGGCAGCCTGCAAACCGCGGAGCGATCCGGAAGTACTGTTCATGAATGGGCTGAGTTGCATCCCGTTGACATGTTTGTCGATCGCCATGAAAGCGCTGGCAGAAATATTGACATGGTCGGCCGAAGGATCCGGCATCCGCCATCCGGGGAAAATCGTCACCGATATCGGTGTCCAGGTGGTGCTTGCAGGCGGAAACGCCGCATTGGTTCGCTGATCGGAATTCAACTCTGCAGACGCATCCCGGGAGTCCGTTTCGCGTTCGAACTGCGAAAAGTCGTCGAAATCGTCATATTCGAGATCATAGGTGCTCCAGTCGTCGTCGTCCATGTTGGTCAGGGCGTTTTGCGAGGCTTGCTGTGCCTCGTCGTATGCCTGTGCGCTGTCGCCCCGCGGCCTTCCGTAGATTTTGGGGACAATGGTAAACGATTCGTTTTCGAGCACCGCTTTCTGGTTTTTGACAAGCTGGACGCTTGTTTGTGTTGTAGCTTTGGATGTTACAATCGCTACGGTGTAAAAACCGGCGGGAAGGGCGAGGGCAACTTCGGTGCCGCGGATTTTTCGCACTTCCGAAACGAGGACTCCGGTGGTATTTCTGATGAAGCAGTTGCCTTCGAGTTCGGAAGGAATTATCAGCAGGGATTCGGCGTCTTCAATGTCGGTCAGTACCAGGTCGCCAGAGCCGACAAGCGTGATGTTGTAGGACGGATGCTGCGGCCCCACTGTGGTCGATTCGGTTTTCGAGAGCGTCTGGTTGAACGCATAATAGTAGAGTTCGTTCAGCGATACTTTTTTGTCGCCGGAGGAGTCTGCGGCGCCGCGAAGGCCGGTAATGAGGGCATGGGTAAAGAACGAAGCCTGGATGTCGTCGGATTCCTGGGACGCTTCGTGCGCCGAACTCGACGATAAATACGCATGGCCCTGCACGACAGTTGAATCGTCCATCAGGAAGGGTTTTTGTCTGGTGCCGCCCTTTGCGCGTACGAAGTTGCCCGAAAAGCAGGAGTCGAGCATAACGACATGAACGTCGCTCGGCACCTTGCCGAGTTCTGCCTTGAGCAGCGAGTAATCGTAGCGGTCGTCGCCGAGCAGCAGCGAGGTTTCGTCGGAATGACCCGAGTAATAAAAGACGAATTCGGTTCTGCGCGCTCTCAATCCGCCCTTTTTGATGCTGTCGGAAAAGGAGGCAAATGCCTTGTCGATGTCGGACTTGGCCGGATCGACCAATATCATGCTGTTGGAAGCGCTGACGCCCCCGATTTCAGACATGGTTTGTGCGAGCTTGCTGGCATCGCTGCCGGCGTATCGAAGCGTTTCTCTTCCGGCGCCGCCCTTGTTCGATGCGACGTAGAGTGCAAACCGTTCGACGGGAACTTTATCCTGTGCAACGGCTGTGAGTGGAACCAGGGTCATGACCGCAGCTGCCATGAAGCCGGCGAAAGTATGAATGTTCATGCTGGCGTCCTTTTATTTTATCAGGAGGATATCGGTGGCTTTCGTCCTGGAAGGCAAAAACACCGAAAGATCGAATGACGGCGAAAAACCGTTTCTGACCGATCTGCCAATTTCGGAAGCGGCGTCGTCGATCGGAAAGGGTTTTGGTCCGGTTATCAGGATAAAGCGCTCGAAGCGCGGGGCATTGTCCAGCTGGTAGGAAAATCCGAGCGGTATTTCGCCCGACTGCTCAAGTTTTGCAGCGGTATCGCCGGAATCAGGAAAATGGCGGGTTACCGTTCCGTTTCCATCTACGGAAATAATCGCTCCGTACAGGTCTCCGCCCGCCACATAGCTGAGCTGGAGAATGTCATTCTGTTTTACTTTGGCCCGCGCCGAAAGGAGCGTTGCCTTGTCGCCTTCCTTGCGGTAGACGTACAGTTTGGCACCCGACCCTTTGACCCTTGTTGCGGACTCGAGAACTCCCGTGCCCGCGAATTCACCGGTTTCGGCGCGCCGGTTGACGGTTGCCACCGACACGGCGATGACCGCGCAGGCTGCGGCTGCGAGAGCCGCGAAGCGCAGGGTTTTTATCCGCTCTGTGTGCGGGAAGGCCAGAATGCGCGAATCGTTGGATTCGGACCGCTCGCTGCGGCCGCTTCGCTCTTCGGCACTGCCGGCGGCCAGCTTCCGCAGTACCGCCGCTTTCATCTGATCGGCGGGATAGGCGTCCAGTATCGCCCGGTTCGACGCGGCAATCTCTTCCATTTTCCGGGCTGCGTCATGCGAGGCCTCGGCACTGTGTGCGGCGCCGTGTGCGGCGCCGTGTGCGGCGCCGTTCGCGTTGACGTTCGCAGACGCGAGAATATCGTCCATCGTTTTTTCGCCGAGATACACCTGTTCGTACAACAGATCCGGTATGCTCATATTATTCTCCGTTCTTGGTCAGTGCTTTTTTGCGCAGCGTCGAAAGACGTTTCCGTATGCCTGAAACCGACATCTTCATTTCGGATGCGGTTTCTTCCAGCGTCAGACCGTCGACGTAGTGCAGTACCGCCATAGTTCTGGTGTCTTCCTTCGCATCTGCGAAGATGGCATCCAGCAGCATGGACGCATCGGTAACGTCTTCGTGATGGGCTCCTGCCGTCTCGGCTATCCGGTCCAGAAGGTCGTCGATCTGCGGCCCGCTCCTGAGCTTGTCGGAGCGGATACGGTTCAGGCAAACCGACGTGGCGACGGTGTAGAACAGGCTCGAGCAAACGCCCGAAAGCCGTTCCCGGCGCTCGTACAGCCTGACGAACGTGTCTTGCATGCAATCGAGCGCTTTTTCCTCGTCCTTCATCAAATAGCGGCAGCGGCGGAGCACCATCGGACCGAACCGTTCGTACAGCTGGCCGAAGTCGTCCGTTGTCAATCTAGTCGTCGAGGTCATAGTACTATCGCTTTCCTGTGCACAAAATATAAACACCGGCGAAGCCGGGATCTGTCACTCGGGTCTGTAGTTTTCGGCTACAAAGTACATGGGGATGGGGCCTTTTCCTTTTGCTCCGATCTCTCCCCGATTTTCCAGCGGAATTGCGCTGCCGAGCAATGCTGCGGTTTCTCCGGATATATTGATTCTTCCGGGCAGCGAGGCGCACTCAAGACGGGACGCGGTGTTCACCGTATCGCCGAAGACATCGTAGATGTATTTCTTGGTTCCGACAATACCTGCCACGGCACAGCCTGAATGGATACCGATCCGCATCTCCCACCGTATCGGCGATTTTCTGTTCCGTTCGGCAAGAAAATCGCTCATAGCCAAGGCTGCGTGCACCATGCTCAGCGCATGCCCGCTCTTGGGTTCCGGAATGCCGCATGCGGCGAAATATGCATCTCCGATCGTCTTGATCCGCTCGCAGCCGTGCTCGGCCATGATCCGATCAAAGCCGGAAAACAGGTCGTTGAGTTCCGAAATCAGCGTCTCGGGGGCCAGTTTCACCGTCTGTTCCGTAAAATCCACCAGATCCGAAAACAGGATGGTGACGTCGGAAAAAAACTGCGGTGCGCTTTTTCCGGTATTCTTCAGCTCCCCGGCGACGCTAGCCGGCAGAATGCTCAACAGCAGGCGCTCCGATTTTTCCCGTTCGGCTTCCACAGCCTGTTGGGCCGAACGGAGCTTCAGATGGGTGCCCACCCGCGCAATCACTTCTTCTTTTTGGAAAGGTTTGGACACATAGTCTACTGCCCCTGCGCGAAATCCTTTTACCTTGTCTTCGATCTGGTTCAGCGCCGAAATAAAAATCACGGGAATTTCCGCAGTTTCCGGATCGCTTTTCAGCACCGCAATAGTCTCGAACCCGTCCATGTCCGGCATCTTGATATCGAGCAGAATCAGATCAGGCTGCGCTTTTTTCGCAATCTGGAGTGCGCGTTCCCCGTTTTTCGCCTGCAACGGGTAAAAACCTTCCTCGATCAGCGTCTCGGTAAGGACTTTCAGATTTTCTTCAATATCGTCGACAATCAAAATCCTGTGCTGCGCGCGAGCGTCCATCCTATTCCCCCTGTTTTTCGAGTTTCCCGACAACCGTGCCAAGTCCGTCTTCGTCGAAACTGTCCGCATACCATCTGATCAGCGCCGCAAGAGAATCGAGCTCCGCAGGAAACGAGTCCGCCAGAGCCCTGACCGCCGTAAAGTCGTTAATCAGAACGGCTTCGCCGAGCCGTTCTATCTTTGATGTTCCGAGAATCCCTGCAGCCCGGGCGAAATCTGCATCGTCGAACGAAGGCGCTTTCTCCGCGTTCCGGGAGGGAGCCGCTTCGTATTCCATCTCGACGCCAGCCTTTTCTGCGATCAGGCGAAAAAGCGCCGACTTCTTGAAGGGCTTTGCCAGGAACCCGTCGAAACCGGAATCGAGAATCTTTTGTTCGTCGTTCACGAAAGCGCTCGCAGTGAGTGCAAACACCGGTATAGCGTTCGTATTCGCGTCAGCCTTAAGAAGGTGTACCGCTTGGTAGCCGTCCATCACCGGCATCTTGATGTCCATAAAAATAATACGCGGCCGGAATTCCCGGGCTCGCTCCACCGACTCTGCGCCGTTTACTGCCTCCAGCGTCGAAAAGCCTGCGGATTCCAGCATTTCCTTGAGCACCATCCGGTTAAGCTCCTTGTCGTCCACGATCAGCACGGCAACTTCGCTGCCTTTTTTGACTGCGACGGGAATGGCCTCTTCCGCTGTTTCTCCGGGCACTTCGTCGGTTTCGGGAAGCTCGACCGCAAAAGTGAAGGTGCTGCCCTTGCCGACTTCGCTCTGTACTTCAAGAACGCCTCCCATCATCTGGATGTAGCGCGACGAGATCGCAAGCCCAAGCCCGGTACCGCCTTCGTTGTCTGTGATCGAAGACTGGGTGAACGGCTGCATGATGATCTCGAGCTCCTCAGGCGGAATTCCTTTTCCCGAGTCGGTAACCGAAAACCGGAGTTTGCCCGAGTCCATCCCCACGATAATAGCGATGCCGCCTTCCCGGGTAAATTTTACGGCGTTGCCGATCAGATTGATCAGTACCTGCCTGAGCTTGCCCAGGTCGCCGCGCACAAAGGCGGGCAGCGGGCCGGTGTGGTC
>Ga0116149_1000686_pt1 | contig 44022 bp, 26 predicted proteins | sample AD_UKC057_MetaG_FD_89787 | JGI IMG/M metagenome (GOLD analysis project Ga0116149, IMG submission 89787) | Active sludge microbial communities of municipal wastewater-treating anaerobic digesters from USA - AD_UKC057_MetaG | ecosystem: Engineered > Bioreactor > Anaerobic > Digestate | place: USA...
GAAGCAGTACGTACCCAACTTTTTGCGCCGTGTCACGCGTCTTCGCTTCGGCTCGCTGCGCTCGCCTCCGCTCCGCCGCGTGACACGATCATCAAAACTTACACACAACTAGTTACACTACTACGCACAACAAACAACCAGTCACTCCCCGCACGTCACCCGCACGCGATACTCGGAGATGGTCTGGCCCTTGCGCCAGCTTCGCGGGCCGTCCAGCCAGTTCAGGCTCAGCACGTCGCTGGCCCGCGACCGCTCCGTCCTGCTTGCGCCGACGTACCGCGCGTGCAGGGGGCGCTCGGCGCGGATGTCGATGGCCGAGTCGATCACGATTCGCCGCGCGCCGTCCGCCTCCACCACCTTCCCGCTGAGGGCCTCCACCGTTGTCGTTCGAGCGTCCACGGCGACCTCGCGCCGGCCTTTCTCGTATACCCACGCAGGATTGTTGAGGACGGCGATCTGTCCGGTCGCGATCCGGGCGGTCGTCACCGCCTCCAGCGCGGTCAGGCGCTCGCTCATCGTCCACGAGCCGTCGCTCTCGGAGGCGAAACGCAGCTCGGCCCGCACCGCCCGCCCATGATCCACCGTCAGCGCCGCCTCGAAGCCGTCGGCGCGGTCGCTCACCTTGGCCTCCACCAACGTCACCTTCAGGGGCCCCGAGGGCTTCCCGTCGGCCAGCCGGATCCGCCCCAGGCCGTTGGCCATGTCGGGCGAGACGATCCGGTCCAGCCGGTTGGGCACGCACTGGGCCATCACCACCGGACCCCAGCTCACCGTATGCACAGCCCGCGGCGTGCGGCGCAGGATGATCTTGCCCGCATCCAGCCGCCTCACGCCCAGCCGGGGCGTGAACGAGCGCCGAATCTGTTCCGCCGATCGCAGCGCCAGCCACACCACGGACAACTGCACCATCCGGTCGCTCTGGCTGGAGGCGAAGAACGTCTCGCCCGGGGCGTAGATCGCCCCGCCGTTGGGCCTGCGCTGCATCGCCTCCATCGTCTTCAGGCAGCGTCCGGCCAGCTCCCACGCGTCGCCGTCGTGCCCGTAGACGGCCATCAGCACGTGCACGCCGAGCCAGTCGGCGTTGCGGAAGAGCTGCCAGTCCTGCCCGTTGGGGTACACGTACCCCCCGTCCGGCAGGACCATCCACTTGAGATTCTCGTAGATGCCCGCGGCGTTGAACGCCAGCGCCTCCGGCGGGCGACGCCCGCTCAGCACGTACTCCTGTGCCTGGGCCATCGTCAGGCCGAACGTCCCCATGTAGTCCGGGTGGACGATGCGGTGATTCTCCAGCGTGAAGTCGTCGTGGATGTTCGCCCCCTCGAAGACCTCGCACACCTTCCGCCCGTCCACCAGGGCCTGGTTCTTCGCGTCGGCCGGGCGGAGGAACGACGAGATCACCCACCGCCAATGGGCCTTCTCCCAGACCGCCCGGCGGGCGTCCGCCGGCATCAGCAGCACGGCCACCATGAGGACCTGGCTGTTCCAGGCGTTCTCCTCGGCCTTGGTGTCCAGGCGGATCTGGTAGGGCGGATTGGCCTTGGCGATGCGGTCGGCCTCGTGGGCGACCACGCGCCGCACGCCGGCCCGCACGTCGGCCGGCAGGTCCGCCCAGGCCCACCAGGCCCCGCGACCCAGGATCGCCGTCCACAGCGCCGACTGCCAGTGGTCGCCCCACTTCTTGCCGTCGCCCGTCGGTCGATCGCCCGTCACGTGCGTCGCCAGGAGGTACCGCATCATGGGCAGGATCGCGCCGGCCAGCAGTTCGTCGCGCGACAGCCCGACGGCCTTGGGATCGTACGGCCCGAACCGCCGCAGGAAGCACAGCCCCGCGACCGTGCCCGCGTTGGGACGGATCCAGTGCTCGGTGGACTTGCTCTCGGTGAGCAGCTTCATCGAGGCGTCGCCCTTCCAGGGTTTGACCTGGCCCAGCAGGAACTTCGCCTGCTTCTGGAGGGCGTCGTACACGCGCTGGTCCGTTCCCTGGAGGTCCACCTGGCCCTGGGGCAGCACCAGGGGCATGACGGCCTGGCCGTCCGGCCCGGCGGCCGGGCAGAGCACCGCCCAGAAGAGAACCACAAGGCTCGCACCGGCCCGCTGAGAAAGGTTCATCGGGTCTCCTTCGTCTTCGGGGTCTCTTTCAGGTACGCGTGCGGCGGGCCTGGATTGCCAGATTCGCGATTCTGGTGCGTTAGGCCAGTCGAACCGCTCCTTGTCTGACTGGAGAACAGGACCGCCATGACAAACCGCACACTCTCCGTGATCGTTTCCGCCCTGGCCCTGGCATCGCTGGCCGGCGCCGCGGACAAGCCTGCCACGGCAGGCAGGCCCAACATCGTCTTCATTCTGGCCGACGACATCGGCTACGGCGACCTGGGCTGCTACGGGGCGACCAAGATCCAGACGCCCCGCTGCGACAAGCTGGCCAAGGAGGGGCTGCGGTTCACCGATGCGCACTCCCCCGCCGCCGTCTGCACGCCCACCCGCTATGCGTTCATGACCGGCCAGTACGCCTGGCGAAAGAAGGGCACGGGCATCCTGCCCGGCATCGCGGGGCTGATCGTGGACCCCAGCCGGACGACCGTGCCGTCGATGCTCAAGCGGGCCGGCTACGCCACGGGCGTGGTGGGCAAGTGGCACCTGGGGCTGGGCACGACACCCACCGACTACAACATCGAGATCAAGCCCGGGCCCCTGGAGGTCGGCTTCGACTACGCGTGGCTCCTGCCGGCCACCGGAGACCGCGTGCCCTGCGTCTGGGTGGAGGACCGGCGCGTGGTGAACCTGGACCCAGCCGACCCGATCAAGCTGGACTACTCCGTCAAGCGGGGCGAGCCGCGCTCGTTCGTCAACGGCATCCCGCGGATCGGGGGTCAGACCGGGGGCAAGGCCGCCCTGTGGAAGGACGACGAGATCGCCGACGTCATCACCGCCAAGGCCATCGCCTTCATCGAGAAGAACAAGGACAAGCCGTTCTTCCTGTACCTGCCCACGCACGACATCCACGTGCCCCGCGTACCGAACGCGCGCTTCCGCGGCACGAGCCAGGCGGGCGTCCGCGGCGACACGGTCCACTCCTTCGACTGGACGGTCGGGCAGGTCGTCGACGCCCTGGACCGCCTCAAGCTGACCGAGCGGACGCTGCTGATCGTGACCAGCGACAACGGCGGGGTGCTGGACACCAACGGCCCGGACTCCAAAAACTCCGGCACGGTCGAGACCAACAACGGCCACGCGCACAACGGCCCGCTGCGGGGCAACAAGGGCAGCGCGTACGAGGGCGGCACGCGCGTGCCGTTCATCGTCAGTTGGCCCGGGCGGGTCAAGCCGGGCGCCTGCGACGCTCTGATCTGTCACGTCGACATGCTCGCCTCGCTGGCCGCCCTGACCGGGCAGACGCTGGACGCCGACGCCGGCCCCGACAGCTTCGACGTCCTGCCCGCCCTGCTGGAGGGCAAGGCCGGGCGCGACCACCTGGTCGAACAGGGCAACGTGCTGGCCCTGCGCCAGGGGCCGTGGAAGCTCATCCCCGCCCCGCCCGCGGGCAAGAAGAGACCCGCCCGCAGCGGCAGCGGCACGCAACTCTACAACCTGGGCGACGACATCGGCGAGACCCGCAACCTGGCCGACCAGAACGAGCAGCGTGTCAAGGAGATGACCGCCCTCCTCCAACGCATTCAGCAACAGGGAAAGAGCCGCCCCTGAACGCCCGCAATGCGCCCGCGAAGGTATGTTCGTCGTGCGCCCGTGAGGGCGTAGGGCTGCGTCTGGAACGAGATCACTGACCGACCGTCTCACGGGGGCACTGCAAACGGCGCGCGGTTGTTCGTGGAGCGCCCGTCAGGGCGTGATGACGGAAAGACCCCCCGCTTAGCGCGGCTTGGCGAAGTCCACCACCCAGTACGCCCCCGACTTGCCCACGCCGATCTCCTTGTAGTTCTTGCCCAGGATGATCGCGCGGTGCCCGGAGGAATTCATCCAGCCTTTGACCACGGAGGCGGCGTTGGGAAAGCCCTTGGCGATGATCTCGCCGCAGGCGGACCACTTGTACTTCTTGGCGCTCATCCGCTGACCGGGGGAGCGCCCGTCGGCGTTGTGGGAGAACTTCTTGTGCTTGGCCATGTACAGGGCGTAATCCTGGGCGGCCCCGGTGAGTTTGGAGTCGAGCGTCACGGGCTTGAGCTTGTGCTTGGCCCGTTCCTTGTTGATCAGATCGCGGACCTCGTCGCGGACGTCCGCGGAAAAGGCGGACGAGGCCGGAAACAACACCAGCAGACAAGCCAGCAGGCAGCGGCGCCGCGTGAGAGGCATGGGGTCGTCCTTTCCTGTTGAACAACCGAAAGGAGTGTACCACCCCTCCGGCCGGTCGTAGAATAACAAAATAGCGATTTTCGGGAGCCTTCCATGACCATGAGCGACATCGCGGAGACGCCCCAGATCCTCGAGCCCGCGCCGGGCCTGTTCGTCCGCCAGGCGGTGGACAACATCACCTGGGCCGACATGGGCGACTACATCCTTGTCGTCGACGCCCTGGAGCAGGCGGACCTGGAGGACGAGGTCGTGGGCGTCATCGAGCGGACGGTCGGCGACGATCCGGTCCGTTGCCTGATCAACACGCACACGCACTATGACCACGTAGCCCTCAACGAGGCGTTCCGCCAGCGCTATGACACCGAGATCATCAACAAGGCCACCAGCGAGATCCCCGACGAGGGGCGGTGGTTCACCGGCCCGCGCCGCCGCGCGGTCATGACCCCCATGGTCGGCTGCCACACCGACGAGGACTGCGTGGTCTGGTTCCCCGAGGACCGCGTCCTGCTGGTGGGCGATATCTTCGGCTGGGGGATCATCCCCCTGGTCGGGCGGCTGAACCGCGACTCGCTTCGCCTTCTGGAGGACACCTACGCCCGCCTGATCGAACTCGACGCCCGGACGGTCGTGCCCGGGCACGGGCCGCTGTGCACCACGCTGGAGCTGCGCCGCTGGGTGGATTATCTCCACGGCCTGATCGGCACGATCCAGGCCGCCTGCCGGGCCGGGCAGAGCGACGAGCGGATCCTGGCCGAAACCGCGCCGCCCGACGACATGCATCACTGGTGGCGATTCCTGAAGTGGAAACACGCCGACACCGTGCAGAAGGTGTTGCGCTCGGTGAGACGGGGCGTGCTGTGATCGTCGATTGCCGGTTTTCGATCCGCGACGGAGGCCGGGCGTCAATCAACAATCATTTCATCGGGTGCTTCTTGAAGAACTCCCAGATGATGTCGTTGGCGGAGATGTCCCTGGTGGACTTGCCCAGGCGGGCCGCTCCGAGGGCCCGTCCGGGCCAGGTGTGCCCGCCGTTCTGAACGGTGTAGAGGATCACCTCCGCCCCGCTCGGTCCGGCCGGCCAGACCTTTCGCGTTACGGTCGTGCCGTCGTCGGCGGCGGTGTCGGGGAGCTTCTCGGCGGCGCCGGGCTTGCCGCAGCCGTTCAGGCGGGCCCAGGCGCTCAGCGTGTCTTCGACCGATTTGACGCGGATGAACGTCTGGCGGGCGTCCTTGAACCCCTCGTACGGCACGAACGTGTCGGCCGTCCCGTGGAAGTGGAGCACCGGCACGGACCGGGCGGGTTTGGGCTCGGCGTCGCCCATGGTCCCGCCGACGGCCGCGATGGCGGCGATCCGCCCGGACAGCTCCGCCGCCAGGCGGTAGACCATCATCCCGCCGTTGGACATGCCCGTGGCGTAGACGCGCTTGGGGTCCACGTTGACGACGCCGGCCAGGTCGTCCAGCACGGCGGCCGAATAGGCGACGTCGTCGGCCCGCTTCTCTCCCGCTCGCGGCGGGGCCAGCCCGGCGTTCCAGAAGAGCACCGCCTTGCCCAGCCCCGTCCCGTTGGGGTAGACGGCGATGAAGCCTTCCTTGTCGGCCTTGTCGTTGAGCCCGCAGAAAGCGGCCATGATGACCGCGTTGGTGAACCCGCCGTGATAGGCGAGCACGACCGGCGTGGGCCGGGCGGGGTCGTACGTCTTGGGGACGTGCACGCGGTAGGTCCGCGCGGCGCCGCCCGACTGGATCGTCCGTTCGTAATCGCCCGCGGTCAAGGCCTTGGCGGGCGCGGAGGCGGCCTGCGTGGCGGGCCCGGCCGACGGGACGATCAACGTAATCAACAGAGCGCTCAGATAGTGGATCATGGTCTTAAGGATACGCCCGCCGGGCGGCAAAGGTTACACTCAGTCGGCGCGGTTCCCGGCGGTACATGCCTCTGAATGTCTGGCCGCGGGGCGCCCGTCGGGGATACAATAGCCCCACCAAGAGGGTCCTGTCATGAAGCGAGCCGTTCTTGCGTGTTGCGTGTTGGCCGCCGCCCTGGGCGGGTGCGAGTCCCAGTCGCCTCCGCCGCCGGGCCGGGCCGCCAGCAGGCCCGCCAAGGTCCGCCCCGCCTCAGTGGCCGGCCTGTTCTACCCCAGCCGACGCGAGGACCTCCAGGCCGAGATCGACAAGCACCTGGCCAAGGCCCCCGACAGCGAGTTGGCCGGCCTGCGGGCCCTGGTCTGCCCTCATGCGGGTTACGAGTTCTCCGGACCGGTCGCCGCCTATGCCTACCGTCAGCTCCGCGGGCGAGACGTCAAGACCGTCGTCGTGCTGGGTTGCAGCCATTACGCCATGTTCTCCGGCGGCTGCATGGGCGACCACACCGCCTGGGCCACCCCGTTGGGCGAGGTCCCCCTCTCGCCCCTGGTGGACGAACTTGACGGGCGCGAGCCCTTCGCCCGCGTGCTGTCGGCCCGCGTTCAGCGACCCGACTGGTGGCGGCAATCGCCGGCGGAGCTGCCCCCCTTCGGGCAGGACACCCCCATCACCTGGGAGCACTCGCTGGAGGTCCAGGTGCCGTTTCTTCAGCGAGTGCTGGGGACGTTCGAGCTGGCGCCCGTGGTCTTCGGCGAGGTCGATACCGCCCGGGCCGCCGACGTGCTCGACAAGTGCCTGGACGCCCGCACGCTCGTGGTGGCCAGCACCGACCTGAGCCATTTCCTCCCACAGGAGACCGCCCGCAAACGCGACACCGCAACCGTCAAGACGATCTGCGATCTGGAGGGCGACGCCGTCGGCGGCCACGACGCCTGCGGGCACACAGCCGTCAAGGTCCTGCTCGAACTGGCCCGGCGCAACAAGTGGCAGGCCCACTACCTGGACTACCGCAACAGCGGCGACACGGCGGGCAATCCGTCGCGGGTGGTCGGCTACGCGGCGATCGCGTTCACGGGCCCGCCTGGCACGCGCAAGCCCCTGCCGCCCAAGCCGAACCGCCCGGCGGCTGCCCCTCGGACGCCCCCCGCGGCCCCAGGCGAGACGGCCGCGCCGGCCTCCCAGCCGGCCCACTATTCCCCCGCGGATCGCAAGGCCCTGCTGGCCCTGGCCCGGCGCTCCGTTCTGGCCGCCGCCAGGGGCGAGCCGCTGCCCGACCCGTCCGCCGCCGGCCTGAGCGAACTGTGCGCCCAGCCCAAGGGTTGCTTCGTGACCCTCAACCGCGACGGGCGCCTCCGCGGATGTATCGGCAACATCCTGCCCCACAAGCCCCTGGCCCAGGCCGTCGTTGACAACGCCGTCAGCGCGGCCCTCCGGGACCACCGCTTTCGCCCGGTCACCACCGACGAGGTCGATAAGCTCCACATCGAGATCAGCGTGCTGACCGCCCCCCAGCCGCTGGACTTCTCCTCGCCCCAGGACCTGCTGGCCAGGCTCCGTCCCCACATCGACGGCGTGATCCTCCAGGTCGGCAAGTTCAACGCCACATTCCTGCCCCAGGTCTGGCAGCAGATCGGCGACAAGGAAGAATTCCTCAACCAACTCGCCTACAAGGCCGGCCTCCAGCCCAGCGCCTGGCAGATGGACAACGCGAAGGTGCTGACCTACCAGGCGGAAGCGTTCGAGGAATGAACACAGAGAACGTCCAACAGTGAAATGGTCACTCTTCAATGATCAAGGAAGAAACGCCGCAGCATGTCTTGACTTGGACATTGGATCTTGAACGTTCATCTGTTCAGCCCTCTTCATTCACGGCTTCCGGCGTCCCGCTATGACTGACAATCGTGCATGCCCCCGTCCGCTTCCGCTGGGCGTCAGCGTCGCCGCCCTGGGCGTGTCGGCCGTCCTGACCCAGCTCGTGATGATGCGCGAGTTGCTGGGGGCATTCGAGGGCAACGAGCTGGTGCTCGGGGCGATCCTGGGCAACTGGCTGCTGCTGATGGGTGCGGGCGCGTGGCTGGGTCGCTGGAGCGATCGCCTGCGGCAACCGGCCGGCGTGCTGGCGGTCTTGCAGGCCGTGCTGGCGATCCTGCCGGTGGCCATGCTGCTGGCCCTCCGCGGCCTGCGACACGTGCTGTTCCTCCGCGGGTCAGCCGCGGGACTGTCGGAGATCACCGTCTTCGCTTTCGCCCTGCTACTGCCCTACTGCCTGACGGCGGGCTTCCTGCTGGCCCTGGCCTGTGGGCTGCTGGGGCGCTCGGCCGGCTCGACCGGACCTGCGCGCGCCTACACCCTCGACAGTCTCGGCGCCCTGGTCGGCGGGGCCCTGTTCAGCTTCGTCCTCGTCCGCCACGTCGATCACCTCTGGGCCCTCTATCTGGGCGCCGCCCTGAACCTGGCGGCCGCAGCCACGTCAGCCTGGTCCGCCCGACGCGTCGCCCTGGCCGCTACGATCGCGCTGGCGACGGCAGCGCTGGCCACCGGGGCTGTCCTGCTGGATCTCGACGCCTGGTCCATCCGGCTGGAGCATCCCCGGCAGCAGGTGCTGCTGAGCCGGCAATCGCCGTTCGGGCGCGTCACCGTGACGACATGCGGCGGGCAGATCGACTTCTTCGACGCCGCCCGCCCGCTGTTCTCGCTGGGCGAGCGGGCGCGGGCGGAGGAACTGGTGCACCCGGCGATGGCCCAACGCCCGGACGGTCGGCGCGTGCTGGTGATCGGCGGCGGGGCGGCGGGGCTGCTGGACGAACTGGTCAAGTGGCCGGTCGCGGGGATCGACTACGTCGAGATCGACGCCGCCCTGGTCCAGGCGGCCTGGCAGTTCGGCGTGGCCGCCCTGGAAGACCCGCGCGTCCGCCTCATCTTCGACGACGCCCGCCGCTACCTCCAGGAATCGCCCGCCCGCTACGACGTCATCCTCCTGGACGTGGGCGAGCCGAGCACCTTCCAGGCCAACCGCTTCTACACCCGCGAGTTCTTCGCGCTGGCCCGCCGGGCCCTGAGCGAGCAAGGCGTGCTCGCCTTCCGCCTGGGCGACTACGCCAACCATGTCTCGCCGGAGTTGGCGGACATGCTGGCCGCCGCGCACCGCACGCTGGGCGAGGCCTTCGCCCACGTCCGCATGCTGGCGTTCTCCAGCGTGGTGTTCCTGGCCGGCGACAGGCCGCTCGCGACGGACCTGGCGGAGCGAATCCGCCAGGCGGGCGTCCGCACCCGGCACCTCGAGCCGGGCATCCTGGCTGACGCAGCGGCCCCGCTGCGCCAGGCCGATCTCCGCCGGGCCGTCGACCGCCCCGCCCAGATCAACCGCGACTTCAACCCCGTCCTCTACCGCCACCAGATGCGGTTCTGGATCAGCGAGTTCCCCTTGAGTTTCGGCCTGCTCGAAGGGGTCCTGCTGGTCGTGCTGGCGGCGTACCTGGTTCGCCTGCGTCCGGTGGGTCTGGCGGTCTTCACCACGGGCCTGGCCTCCAGCAGCCTGCAGATCGTCCTGCTGATCGGCTTCCAGATCGTCCACGGTTACGTGTACGAGGGCCTGGGCGCCATGATCACGCTGTTCATGGCGGGCCTGGTGGCCGGGAGCTGGTTCGGCGCCCGTGGTGTGCCCGCAACTCGTAGTGTGCCCGTAAGGGCATCGCAAAGGGATGAGCAGCAGGACAGGGAAACGCCTGCCCAAACAGAACGCCTTACGGCGTCACTACAAGCGCCGCGTTCGCGCCGCACGTTGATCGTTCTGACGCTACTGCTGGCGGCCCTGGCCGGGGCCCTGCCGTGGCTGCTTGGGGCGATGGCGAGGCCGGTTCACGTCGGCGCCTTCTCAGGCGACCTGGCCCGTCCGGCGTTCCTGGCCCTGTCGCTGGCGACGGGCCTGCTGACCGGCTGGGTCTTTCCGGCGGCCGTCCGGGCGCAGTACGAGTCGCCCGCGCGGACCGGTTCGAAGGTCTACACCGCCGACTTCGTCGGCTCGTGCCTGGGCAGCCTGTTGACGGCCACGCTGCTGATCCCGCTGCTGGGGGTCTTCGCGGCCTGCTGGATCACGGCCGGCTTCTGCGGCGCCGCGGCGGCGCTGTTGGCCTGGCGGCGGGTGGGATAGGGCCGCGCCATTGCTTCGCCCGGCGGCTTTGCCCGATAATAGCGTCATGAACGTCGGCTACTATGCCATCAAGCTGCTCCGTCTGAGCGGCTGGCTGCTCCTGCCGGTCATGGTGCTGTACGTGCTGACCGGCTTCGCGCTGTGCGGCAAGCTGGGGTTCGAGAAGCTCATGGACGTCCAGACCGCCCTGGCCATCCACCAGGTGTTCGACTGGCCGCTGGTGGGCCTGTTCGTGCTGCACGCCGCGGCGGGGGTGTACCTGTCGTTCCGGAGGTGGGGATGGATCCGTCGCCGCAAAACCTGAATCCGCCGTCGCCCCGGCCCGTTCGCCGGCGCCGCGTGCTAAAGGCGGCCCTGGCGGGCGTGGGCGGGGCGTGCCTGGCCGGCGGGGCGGGCGTGTACTTCACGCGGCGCCTCCGCCACAGCGCCGCCGACGTCTGCGAGGTGTTCAAGAACGACGCCCCCACCGGCGAACTCTGGCGGCTGTGGCAGGCGCGCGGCTGGGCCCGCGAGGCCAAGCACTACCTCCGCCTGGGGCGGAACGTCCAGTGCAAGCTCTGCCCCAACGATTGCCTGCTCGAACCGGGCGACCGCGGACGCTGCCGCAACCGCGTCAACGTCGACTCGACGCTGTACACCCTCGGCTTTGCCGATCCCTGCTCGCTCCAGATCGACCCGATCGAGAAGAAGCCCCTCTACCACTTTCTGCCCGCCAGCAGGACGTTCTCGATGGCCGTCTCGGGGTGCGGATTCCGCTGCCTGAACTGCCAGAACTGGTCCATCTCGCAGCGCAAGCCCGAGGAGATGAAGGACCCGCGGGGCCGGGCCTTCCCGATCCGCCGCGACAGCATCGAGACGATGACGCAGGATGATCTCGACCGCGGCACGCTCCTGCCGGGCGACGCCGTCGGGCTGGCCCGCGAGGCCCGCTGCCGCTCGATCGCCTACACCTATACCGAGCCGACGAGCTGGTTCGAGTACATGACCGCGACGGCCGCCGCCGCCCGCAAGCAGTCCCTGGCCAACGTCTGGGTGACCTGCGGGTACATCTCTACGGCCGCCCTGGACGAACTGTGCGACAATCTCGACGCGGCGAACGTGGACCTCAAGAGCTTCAGCGACGAGATCTACGGGCGGCTGAACAGCGGCAAGCTCCAGCCGATCCTGGACTGCCTGGTCCAGCTCAAGCGGCGCGGCGTGTGGACGGAGGTGACCAATCTCGTCGTGCCCACCTACAGCGACGACCTGGAGATGATCCGCCGCATGTGCGGCTGGCTGGTGGAGAATCTCGGCCCCGACTGCCCGCTGCACTTTTCGCGGTTCCATCCCGCCCACCGGCTCAAGCACCTGCCGCAGACGCCGGCCGACACGCTGGTCCGCGCCCGCCAGATCGCCCTGGCCGCCGGCCTGCACTACGTGTACGTGGGCAATCTCCGCGAGATCGACGACAGCCATACCACCTTCTGCCCCTCCTGCAAGAAGCCCGTCGTCCGCCGCGAGGGCTACACGATCCTGTCCAACGACGTCGAGGGCGGCAAGTGCAAGCACTGCAAGACGCCCATCGCGGGGCGGTGGACGTGAGCGCGGCGGTTCGTGGCGGCTAGCTGCCTGCTCGCACGCTCTCGTATTGCTTCTTGCCGGCTGTGTCGTAGAACTCCATCGCCAGTTTCCCGCCGGCCTGGATGGTCATCATCAGGAACCCGCCCTGGGCCTGGCGGGGATGGTACAGGTGACGGATCGTGCCCTCGGGGTCGCTGCTCTTGGGCTGGCCGGGGAAGCTGCCGGTCACGGCGTTCTCGTCGACCAGGGCCCCGCACGAGAACTCTTCCATGCCCGACGGATCGACCGCGTGGTACTGCCAGTGGCGGTCGCCGCAGACCAGCAGCACCTGCGGGCGGCCGGGCTGGGGCTTGGACGTCAGGCCTTTGTCCTTGAGCCAGGCGAAGAACGCGTCGCGCTCGTGTCGGAAGCCGCGGGGGTTGACGTGGTTGTCCCGCTTGCTCACGGTGTCCGGGCCGATCAGCGGCGTGGGCGAGACGACAACGCGGTAGGCTGCGTCGCTCTCGGCGAGCGTCCGCTGGAGCCACTGTTGCTGCTGCTTGCCCCAGATGGTCTTGTCGGGTCCGTCGGGCATGGCGTTGGGGCTGCGAAAGTCGCGCCCCTCCAGCAGCCAGATCTGGAGATGCTTATTGACGCGGAGCGTGCGGTACGGCGTCTTGGGCAGAACGAGCTGTTCGCTGAAGATCCGCAGGCCCAGCTCGACCGACGGCGGCTTGTCGCCCGTCAGGTCGGAGTCGTTGTAGCGGAAATCGTGGTCGTCCTTTTCCCAGTAGGTCGCCGTGCGGGCAAAGAGGTCGATATACCGCCGCTGGCTGAACTGCTCGTGCCACTTGCGGCGCATCTGGACCTCTTCGACGGCGGACTTGGGACCACCGGGATGGTCGTAGTAGACGTTGTCGCCCGTGCCGATGAAGTAGTCCGGCTTCAGGTTGGCCATCGCCGCCAGGCCCGGATAGCCGATCCGCCGCTGCTCCTTGGGCACGTTCGAGTCGCGCCCGCCCTTGTGGCCGTCGTGGAAGAACGCGTAGTTCATCCCCGTCACCACGGCCAGGCGGTACTCACCCTCGCCCGCCGCCCCGCCCAACGAGCGGAAGGTGCAGACGGGCGAGGTCTTCTGCGGCGTCTCGCCGGCCGGGCCGTACACCAGACGATAGTAGTACCGCGTGCCGGGCTTCAAGCCGTCGAACGAGCAGCGGAGGATGAAGTCGCTCTCCGCCCGCGCGGTCAGCAGGTCGCCCGTCCTGGCCTGGGCGAAGTCCTCGGCCGCCGCCAGCTCGAACCGCCCCTGCCCCTGGGCCCCCGGCAAGTCGCCGCCTGCCAGGTCCTGGCCCCGCGTCAGGCGAGCCTGAAGGACAACGGAGTTCTCAGTCGCCTCCGCCGCCATCAGGCCCTGCCCAAGGGTGATCGGCTCGGCCGCTCGCGCCGACGCCGGCCAAACGGCCAGCACCAGCAGCGCTTCGCACGCCAACACACCGAGACTCGTTGTCCTCTTCACCTTGTTTCCTTTCTACTTGGGCTCCAGGAACAAGGCGACTTCCGAGATCGCCGGGCAGGCCGACGCCTTGGTGATCCGCAGGCGGACCTTCGAGGCTGTCACCGGCGCCAGTCGCAACAGACGCTGGTTGCCGATGCTGGTGGCGGCGGCGATCTCCTTCCACTGCCCGCTCACCCAGGCGTCGACGGCGAAGGCGTCCACCCGCTGGCCCAGGGGCAGGTACTCGCGGACGCGGACCACGCTGAACGTCACGTCCTTGCCCAGGTCGAGCGTCAGATCGGCCTGCTTGACGTCGTCGTCGGTGGCCCAGTAGGTGTCGCGCTTGGCGTCGACCACGTTGGCGGGCCCGAAGGTCGCGTCGCCGCCGCGGGTGTGGCTGGCGGAGGCCTTGGTCCCGGCGGCCAGGTCCTTGGCGAAGGTCTTGTCCAGGACCTGGCGCCACTGCTTGAGGACGGCGGCGTCCTTCTCGTGGACTCGCCCGCGTCGGTCAGGCGGGACGTTCAGGATCAGGTTGGCGCCGCGCCCCACCGACTCGTAGTAGATCTTCAGCAGGTGGTCGAGGCTCTTGACCTTGTCGTCCTGGCTGGCGTGGTAGAACCAGCCCGGGCGGATGGACACGTCCACCTCGGCCGGCAGCCAGTGCGTGCCGTTGCGCTCGCCCACGTTGAGGAGCTTGGCGTCGGCGACGCCGGGCAGGAGCTTGTCGCGGTTCATGGTGGCCCAGCAGGTGGCGCCGGCGAATCCGCTCTCGTTGCCCACCCAGCGGACGTCGGACCCGCCGTCGCTGAACATGCAGGCCATGGGCTGAAGCTCGCGGACGATCTTCCAGGTGTTGTCCCAGTCGTAGTAGGTGCGGTTGTCGATGCGGCGCTTCTCGCGGGCCCCGCCGTAGTAGCCGTCGCCGCCGTTGGCCCCGTCGAACCACTGCTCGAAGATCGGCCCGTAGTCGCCCAGCAGCTCGCGCAGTTGGTTGCGGTAGTACGTGATGTACGCGGGGCGGGCATAGTCCTTGTAGTTGCGGTCCCAGGGCGAGAGGTACACGCCGAACTTCAGCCCGTGCTTCCTGCACGCCTCGGCGAACTCCCGCACCATGTCTCCCTTGCCGTCCTTCCACGGGCTGTTCTTGACCGAGTGCTCGGTGTACTTGCTGGGCCAGAGACAGAACCCGTCGTGGTGCTTGCAGGTCAGCACGACGCCCCGCAGCCCGCCCTCCTTAAGCGCGCCGACAATCTGGTCGGCGCTGAAGTCGGTGGGGGCGAAGAGCTTCTCCGACTCGTCGCCGTATCCCCACTCCTTGTCGGTGAACGTATTGATCCCGAAGTGGATGAAGCCGTACATCTCCAACTCGTGCCAGGCGAGCTGGCGCGGGCTGGGAACCGGACCGAAAGGCCTGGGCGGATCGGCCGCCCCCGCACACCCCGCCGCCACCAGAATCGCCACGCACAACAGAGTACTTGTCTTCATGATGTGTCTCCGCAAAGGACTCGCCGTCAGTATAGCAGCCGGTGCCGGCTGGTAAATTTACGATTTACGATTTTCGATTGTCGATTGGGCGATGCTCTTTGAAGGACCGAAAGCAAATCGAATATCGACAATCGTCAATCGACAATTCCCTCATTCCGCCATCTTGACCTGCGGCCGGGAGGGGCCTATAGTATCGCCCTTGTGCGCACCGCAATTTGACAACCGGAAAGGAACCGACTTATGCGGCACATGCTGACGATCTCTCTGGTCCTGGCGTTCTGCATTTCCCTCACCGCCTCGTTCGCCCCGGCCGCCGATCAGCCGAAAATCAAGGCCCTGCTGATCACCGGCGACGACGTAAAGGCCCACCCCTGGAAGGAGATCTGCGAGGGCACCAAGGGCGCCCTGGCGGAAAGCGGGCGATTCGACGTCACCGTGGCGGAGGACTGGTCGCCCCTGGAAGACAAGGACGCCCTGGCCAAGTACGACGTGATTGTCTGGACCCGTTTCAACGCCAAGAAACTGCCCATCAGCGAGGCGGCCCAGGGGAACCTGCTGAGCTTCGTCAAGGACGGCAAGGGCTTCGTCGTCACCCACCTGGCCAGCGCGTCGTTCAATAAATGGGAGGAGTGGAACAAGCTGTGCGGCCGGTACTGGGTCATGGGCAAGAGCGGGCACGGGCCCCGCAGCGTTTTCGAGACCAAGATCGTCGACAAGGACCACCCCATCACCAAGGGCCTGTCCGCCTTCAAGCAGGACGACGAGCTGTATGCCAAGCTCCTGGGCGACACCGAGATCCACGTGCTGGTGACGGCCGACAGCAGCTGGTCCAAGAAGACCGAGCCGCTGGCCTTCATCCTCGAGTACGGCAAGGGCAAGGTGTTCCACTCGGCCTTCGGACACGACGGCAAGGCCCTGGCCACGCCCGAGGTCCGCAAGCTGCTGGCCCGCGGCGCCGAGTGGGCCGCCACCGGCAAGGTCACAGTCGAATAGCGGAAAGCCTGAATATCAGATATTGAATAGCGGGTTGCGAAGTGCGAAGTGAACGCTCGCTCACGGGCTTCTGCACTTCGCAATTCAACAGGTGCCTGCCGGCAGGCAGGTTCGCTCCTCAGATTCTACTGTTTCCTCCCGCGCCGCGGGCTTGATCCGAGCCCGTCGACTGTTGGCGCGAGCAGCAGAACCGACAAGAAGAAGAGCAGAACGATGAACGAAGAGAAGATCCCCGTAAGCATCTACGTCAACAGCGCCGCCGCCTCGCGGGCGGTCGCCCGCCGCATCGCCGAGATCATCCGCGCCAAGGCGGCCTCCGGGCAGCAGGCCGTCCTGGGCCTGGCCACCGGCAACACCCCCATCAACGTCTACCACGAGCTGGCCCGGATGCACCGCGAGGAGGGCCTGGACCTGTCCAACGTGGTGACGTTCAACCTGGACGAGTACTGGCCCATCCGCCACGACGTCCACCAGTCCTACCACGCCTGGATGCACGAGAACTTCTTCCAGTTCGTGAACATCAAGCCGGAGAACATCCACATCCCCTCCGGCGAGGCGCCCCGCGAGGAGGCCGACGCCCACTGCGCCGCCTACGAGGCCGCCATCGCCGCCGCCGGCGGGATCGACATCCAGATCCTGGGCATCGGACGGAGCGGGCACATCGGCTTCAACGAGCCCGGCAGCGACCGCGACAGCCTCACCCGCCTGGTCCACCTGGACAGGATCACCCGCAAGGACGCCGCCAGCGACTTCTTCGGCGAGGAGAACGTCCCCGAGATGGCCGTCACCATGGGCGTGGGCACCATCCTCAACGCACGCGAGATCTGCCTGATGGCCTTCGGCGAACACAAGGCCCCCATCGTCCGGCGGGCCGTCGAGGGCGAGATCTGCATCAGCGTGGCCGCCAGCTTCCTCCAGGAGCATCCCAACGCCGCCTTCTACCTCGACCGCTCCGCGTCGGCCGACCTCACCCGGATCGCCACCCCCTGGCTGGTCGGCAAGTGCGTCTGGGACGAGATGCTCCAGAACAAGGCCGTCCTCTGGCTGGCCCGCAAGCTCACCAAGCCCATCCTCAAGCTCACCGAAGAGGACTACGCCGAGAACGGGCTGGTCGATCTGCTCCACGCCGCCGGCGGGTACTACGACCTGAACATCACCGTCTTCCGCCGCCTGATGAAGACCATCACCGGCTGGCCCGGAGGCAAGAACGTCAAGCGGCGCATCCTGATCCTCAGCCCCCACCCCGACGACGACGTGATCTGCATGGGCGGCACGATGACCCGCCTGATCGAGCAGGCCCACGAGGTGCACGCGGCCTACATGGTCAGCGGCTACCTGAGCGTCTTCGACCACGACGTGTCGCGCTTCGCCGACTTCGTCCGCGACTTCAACACGATCTTCGGGCTGGCGGCCGAGCACTCCGCCGCCATCGAATCGCACATCGACCAGTTCCTCCGCCAGAAGAGCCCCGGCGACATCGACTCGCCGGAGATCCGCCGCATCAAGGGGCTCATCCGCCGGGGCGAGGCGGTGGAGGCCGCCAAGTTCTGCGGCCTGAGCGAGACCAACTGCCACTTCATGGACATGCCCTTCTACGACACCGGGCGCGTGGCCAAGCGGTCGATCGAAGAGGCCGACGTGCAGGCCGTCCTCGACGTGCTCCACAAGGCCAAACCCGAGATCATCTTCGCCGCGGGCGACATGAGCGACCCCCACGGCACGCACCGCCTGTGCCTCCAGGCCGCGCTGGAAGCCATGGACCGATACCGCGACGAAGGCAACGAGCTGGAGCTGTGGCTCTACCGCGGCGCCTGGCAGGAGTGGAACCCCGAAGAGATCGACATGGCCGTCCCGCTCTCGCCCGAGGAACTGCACCACAAACGGTTTGCCATCTTCCGCCACCAGAGCCAGAAGGACCGGGCCATGTTCCCCGGGCCCTACGACAGCCGCGAGTTCTGGCAGCGGGCCGAGGAACGCAACCAGGGCACCGCCGACCTCTACGACCAGCTCGGCCTGCCCGAGTACCACGCCCTGGAGGCGTTCGTCCGCTGGCCGCTGCGGCGCCCCGCCCAGATGGAAAGCCAGTTGGCCAAAGACGAATAGGACATCCCTCGCCAACGCGACCAGGGCCCACGGAAGGCGCAAGGCTTTCCGTGGGCCCTGTCTTGCGCCGGGCCAGGCGAGGGGCAATCCATCCCGCGACCGTACGTTCAACTGGGTTTGAAGGAGTTCCGACATGTCGCGAAAGCGTCCTCCCCCGCTCGCCCTCACCCGCCGCCAGGCCCTGGCCTCCGCCTCGGCCGCCTTCGCCTTCACCGTCGTCCCCCGCCACGTCCTGGGCGACAAGGAGGCCACCGCCCCCTCCAACAAGCTCAACATCGCCTGCATCGGCACGGGCGGGATGGGCGGCACGCACGTCCGCGAGGCGGCCACCCAGAACCTCGTCGCCCTCTGCGACGTCGACGAGACCCGCATTCCCGGCAAGAAGCATCCCCAGGCCAGGACCTTCCAGGACTACCGCAAGATGTTCGACGCCATGGCCAAGTCCATCGACGCGGTCTACGTGGCCACGCCTGACCACCATCACGCCTTCGCGACGATGGCGGCCATCCAGCTCGGCAAGCACGTGTACTGCCAGAAGCCGATGACGCACTCGGTATACGAGGCGCGGCGGGTCGCCGAAGCCGCCCGCGCCGCCAAGGTGGCCACGCAGATGGGCAACCAGGGCATGTCCGGCGAGGACACGCGGGTGCTGTGCGAGCTGATCGGGGCCGGCGCGATCGGCCACGTCCGCGAGGTGCACATCTGGACCGATCGCCCGGTGAAGTGGTGGCCGCAGGGCGTCCCCCGCCCCGCCGACACGCCTCCCGTGCCCGCCAACCTGGACTGGGACACGTGGATCGGCCCGGCCCCCATGCGCCCCTACAACCCCGCGTATCACCCGTTCAAGTGGCGCGGCTGGTGGGACTTCGGCACGGGCGCCCTGGGCGACATCGCCCTGCACGCCATCCCGCCGGTGGCCTGGGCGCTCAAGCTGGGAAGGCCCGTGGCCATCGAGGCCGAGCATTCCGGGCACAACGGCGACAGCTTCCCGGCCTGGTCGATCATCCGTTTCGAGTACCCCCAGCGCGGCGACCTGCCGCCGGTCAAGCTGGTCTGGTACGACGGCGGCAAGAAACCCCCGCGCCCCGAGGAACTGGACCCGTCCCGCGGCGAGTTGCCCGGCAACGGACGGATCCTCGTCGGCGACAAGGGCAAGATCTACGGCACGCGCCTGATCCCCGAGGCGAAGATGAAGGAGCTCAAGCCGCCGCCCAAGACCCTGCCGCGGGTGCCCAGCCACTACGAGGACTGGTTCATCGCCTGCAAGGGCGGGCGGCCCGCCTGCTCCAACTTTGACTTCATCGGCCCCATCGCCGAGGGCGTGATGGCCGGCAACATCGCCTTGAAACTGGGCAAGCGCATCGAGTGGGACGGCGAGGCGATGAAGGCCAGGAACTGCCCCGAGGCCGACGCCCTGGTCAAGCGGGAGTACCGCAAGGGGTGGACGCTGTAAAATCGATCGTCGGCCCGGTCGCTATTGCTTCCCGCTCCAGAGCGGCGCGTCGGCCATCACGCTGGTGTTGATCTCCAGCAGTTGCTTCCTGAGCCTGGCCGCCACGTCGGGATGCCGCGCGGACACGTCCGTCTTCTGCTGTGGATCGGAGGCCAGATCGTACAACTCGAAGCGCCTGAAGCCGCCCGCCTTGATCTGCGGGATCCACGACTCTTGGAACTCGTTCAAGCGGACATACTGGATGCTTAACCGCCTGGCTTCGGGTTGGTCAAACTCTCGGTTGAAGATCCGGGTCCGCAACTCGGCATCGGTCGGTTTCCCGTCTTCCTTGCGCACGAGTTTCGCGATCTGATTGAACACCTCCGCCATCGCCTCGCGATCCTGCGGCAGTTCATAGTCGCGGTATCCCGCGAGCATGTACCGGCCGTCGCGGAGAGCGGCGGAGGGGTAGGAGGTGGGAAGATGCCAGAACAAGGGCTGTTCGCGCTGGAACTTGCCGCGCCCGGTCAGTAGCGGGGACAAATCGCTGCCGTCGAGATGGACGCCCTTGGGCTTGTCGATGCCGAGCAGCCCGCAGATCGTCGGCAGCAAATCCACCGCGCCGGCCGGCTCGTACTCGACGCGGCCACCCGCGATGCCGCGCGGCCAGTAGAAGATGCCGGGGGATCGGATGCCGCCCTCGAAATTGGAGCCTTTGTCGCCACGAAGGCCGCCGTTGCGGTCCGCGCGGTAGCTTCCGTTGTCGGACGAGTAAATGATGAGCGTGTTCTCCAACTCACCCATGTCCTTCAACTTCGCCACGAGGCGCGCGATGGCGCGGTCGGTGTTGTCGATCGCGCCGGAGTAGAGGGCCGCCGGATCCTTCAGCCCGCCGTATCGGGACACGATCTCATCCGGCGCCGCCAGCACCGAGTGCGGCTCGTTGAACCAGACGTTCAGGAAGAACGGCTGATCCGCACGGCGCTGCTCACTCAGCCATTGGATCGCATCATCCACGACAATCTGACACGAGTACCCTCTCAGCGGTCCGACTCGTTTGCCGTTGCGGATGAAGTTGACGGGGTCTTTCTGGCTCGGATCCGCGCCGTTGGCCAAACCGAACCAGTAATCAAACCCGTGTTCTGCCGGGGACGGCTTCTTGCGGTTGCTCGACGTCAGGCCGAGATGCCACTTGCCGAAATGGGCGGTGCCGTAGCCCGCCTGCTTGAGCACTTCGGCGATGGTCACCTCGCGCTCGAGCAGATGGGCGCTGTGCGCGGTGTCCTGCAGCACGTGGTAAATGCCGGTGCGCATGTGCTGGCGACCGGTCAGCAGCGTCGCGCGCGACGGGGAACACACCGACGCCCCCGCATGAAAATCCGTGAAACGCACGCCTTGCGCCGCCAGCGCATCAAGAGCCGGTGTTTTCGCCGGCCCGCCGTAGCAACCGATATCCTGCCAGCCCAGGTCGTCGGCCAGCAGGATGACCACGTTGGCAGGCCGCTTGGGCGGTTTCCCGCCAGGTTCCGCGGCTACGTAATCCATGATCTTCACGAACGACTTGCCCCGGTTGGACATGTCCGGATCGAGCCGCTGCTTCTCTCTCCACAGCCGCCCGATCTCGGCCCGCTGCTGGGGGCTCAGGGCGGCGATACGCCGGTCCACGTACTCCTGGTGCCTTGCCGGGTCATACCCTTGCGGCAGGTAGCCGGCTTCGATCCGGGCCAGCAGTTCCGCTTCATTCGGACTCGGCAGCTTGGCCTGCTGAACGGGCTGTTCACGGGGCTTGGGCGGGGCTTGAACGCTGTAGGCAGCGAGTCTGTCGCCGTAGCGGACGTACAGCCGCCCGCCGCACACGACTGGAAATGCCCACGTTGGTCGCTTGCCCGGCTCCTTGAGCGCCAGGCGCCCGGCGACCTCAAAGCCCTTGTCAGTCGCCCGGGCCAGGACGAGACGCCCGTCGTCCGAATAGAGATAGAACATCCCGTCGGCATAGGTGAGACAGCCGCTGCGGAACATGTAGCTGGACTCCACCGGAGCGGATCGGAAGATGTCCGTTCCCGACGTGAAGTCGATACACACCCAGGGCGTGGACCGGCCCAGGTGCTCGGCGAACCCGTATATCCTCCCCCCCGCCAACACCAGGCCGCCCTGCTTGTTGTCCAGCGTGGGGTTATGCCAGCGCACCTTCACAGAGCAGGTGTCGCCGGCCACGTCGAGTTGGAGACAAGTCGTCCCCTTCCGCACGCAACCCGACACGATCAGGAATCCCTCGTGGAAGATCGGCGCCAGGATGTTTTCGTCAGCGTACACCTTGTGCGGGAACTTCCACAGCAGCTTGCCGTCCGAGGCCCGCACGCCGACGACGGACTGGGACATCACCGTGACGATCTGCTTGAGCCCTTTGTATTCGACCAGGATTGGCGAGGCATAGCCCGGCCGGTCGCCGGCGCCTTTGCACTCCCAGATCACCTTGCCCGTCTTGCGGTCCAGCGCGACCATGCTGACTTCCTCGCCGCCCGGCGTGCAGACGACCCTGTCGTCGAACACCAGCGGCGATTCCGCCAGCCCCCAGGTGATGTTGCGCCCGCCGAACCGCTCCCGGATGTTGGCGGACCAGACCGGCTCCCCGCTGTCGGCCTTGAGGCACACGAGATTCCCGATCCCGCTGAGGTGGAAGAGCAGCCCATCGGCGATGGTCGGGGTGGATCGCGTTCCAGGATAGCTGCCGCTCCAGGCCTGCCCGTTCTTGCGGGTCCAGACCCGCTTGCCGTCCATGTCCAGTGCGGTGATGACGCAGCCGCCTTCAACGCTTCCGGTCGTGCAGATCCGGTCGCCCGCGATGGCGACTGTCGACCAGCCTTCGCCGATCCCGGTCGCCTCCCAGAGGCGGGGCGGGCCGCCCTCGGGCCAGGTCTTCAACAGGCCCGTGTCGGCAGACTTGTTGTCGCGGTTAGGGCCCAGGAACTGCGGCCAGTCGGCCGAGGCTGCCGGGCCGACCGCGGCGAGCACAGTCCCGACGAACCAGGCCACTCTCGCGTATCGTTTCATGTTCGGGAGTCTCTTGTTTTCGGCAACGGGGACGGTAACCACTGTGACCGGCTCATTCCAGCTTCATCTTCTTCATCGCGTCGCTGCTGAGGACCCGCGGGCCGAACTGTTCGAGCAGGGCGCGATCGGCGGCGGTGTACGTGGTGTCGCCGGAGAGGGTCTTGATATTGGCGTCGATCTCGCCCGGAAGGCGCATGCCGATGGCCAGCATGTGGATTCGCTTGTCGCCCAGCACGTAACGGATGGCCGAGCCGGGCAGGTCCTTTAACCGCGCCTTGTCGAACGAGGGCACGGCGTATCCGGCCCAGGCCCCCAGGAGCCCCGCGCCGACAACCTTCATGGCTACGATGCCCATCTTCAGATCGTGTGCCTTGGCCAGGCACTTCTCCCGGAGACGGATCGACTTCTCCGAGAGCCGTTGGTTGTGCCCCCGGGGCAGGTAGCCGCACGCCAGCATGCACAGGTCAAACCCGCCCGTCTCGATCAACGCCAACGCCTTGTCGAAATAGCCGTGTGCGGAGAACCCCACAAATCGCACCAGGCCCTTGTCGCGTGCCTTGGCCAGTTCGGCGTGGACTTCCACGCACTGCTCGACGGTCATCTGTTCCACGCCCGGCGTGCCGTGGATCAGGACGGCGTCGATGTAATCCGTTTGCAGCTCCGCCAGGTTCTTCTCGATCTGCCGGGAGACCTCCTCCTTGTCTACCTTCGCAATACGCCCATCCGGCCTGGAACGGTCCCAGAAGTCCACCTTCGTGGTGAAGAATACGTTGTCACGAACGTCCTTCAGGGCCTGGCCGATGATCGCCTGGCTTTCAGCGTAGGTATAGCTGATGGAGGTGTCGAAATAGCGGATCCCGCCGTCGTAGGCGTGGCGCACCAGCTTCACGCGGTCTTCGAGGGAGAGGGGGTTCGCCCACTTCTTCGGCAGGGCCGCCCCGCCGTAACCGAGTACGGGCAGCATCATGCCCGTCTTGCCGAACATCCGCGCGGGGATCGTCTTGGCGAGTTCGATCTTCTTGTCTATTGGCGCGGCCGCGGAGGTCGTGGCGGCGACACTTGCGACGACCGCAGCGCACGCGGACTGCTTGAGGAACTCGCGACGGTCGAACTGGCGGGGGTCTTGGTCCATAGGGCCTGATCCTTGGGTTGTGACAGTCGCGGAGCCTTGGTCCGCGGCGTCATTTCGGCTGTCGCTCGCCGTGGGGATATCGGTAGTCGGCCCGCGGACCGGTCGATACCTGAACCGTGGAATCGTCAGCCAGCGTGTACAGATAGAGCGAGGGGCTGGCGTGGTAGACGATCGCCGTCTCGCCCTTTACCCAACGGGGATAGGCGAACCAGCGATTCGCCCCCTCCTGGTTGGCGAACGGTCTGGCGTTGGTGATGGCGGGCTTGTCCGCGTCGAAGTCAGCCACGTACAAAGTGCGCCCCATCATGTTGTATTTGAAACCCGTCTGGTACTCGAAGCAGACCTTCTTCTCGCTCGGCGACAAGCTGACGCGGTCGAGCAGCCCCTTCTTCGCCAGTTCGCAGTCGATGCGCCGGTAGCCGGGCTTGCCGCCGGGATCGGGTTTCATCAGGAAGTAGCCCCAGCCCTGCTCCGGATGGGCACATTGCACCAGGATCCGCCCGTCCGTGAGGCACGTATAAGCCCACGCGTGGTGGGTCTTGTCGGTCAGCGCGACTTCCTCGCCCGGCTTGGCGCCGACCTTGCTCTTCATCACGCAGAAGCCGCCGGTGTCGGGGTTCTTGCGGTTCCAGATGGGCGTGTTGGTCCCGTCGCGGGTCCAGGTCTGGTTGAAGTCGGTGTGCGTCCCGTCGGACAGTTCGTGGAGACCCGTACCGTCAACGTTGATCACGCAGATCTTCGTCTTCCAGTTGGTGACGACCGGATCGTTCTTCACCCTGCGGAAGAAGACGAGCATATCGCCGGTCTTCGACCAGGAGGGCTTGAAGTCTTCCCAGCCCTTCTCGGGCGGCACGGTGAGGGGCTTGCCTTCGGGCGTGCCCAGCACGTTCACGTAGATCCTGCCGTTCTTGTAGTAGGAGCAGCGCAGGTGCAGGGCGGCCACGTCCTTGAGGCTGCGGGCCGGCTTGTCGGCGCCCGGGACGGGGGCCTGGGGCTGAGCCCGGACCCGCCCGTTCATGCCGAGAACCGCGATAGCCAGAGTCCATGCAACGAAGGTTCTCATCGTCTGTCTCCGGTCCTGGTTGTTCCCATTGTACCTCCGCCCAGGGTTGTGAACAGCCTCCGTACCGAAGTCACGCGATGCACCATTGACATTCGCGGTCTCGGCGCGAACAATCAGGGCGTCCGGAAGGAGAGCCCATGTTCGACATTCGCAGCCGCGGCAGCACGGTCGTTCGCGAGGTCATCGGCGGCGTGACGACCTTCATGGCCATGAGCTACATCCTGTTCGTCCAGCCGGCGGTGCTGTCGATCGCCGGGATGGACGCAGGCGGGGTGTTCATGGCTACCTGCATCGCCTCCGGGGTGACGTGCATCCTGATGGGCCTGCTGGCCGATTACCCCATCGCGCTGGCCCCGGGCATGGGCGAGAACTTCTTCTTCGTCTTCACCCTGTGCGGCGTGGGAGCGGCGGCTGGGGCGTTCCGCCTGTCCTGGCAGGAGGCGCTGGCCCTGACGGCGATCGTGGGCGTGATCTTCCTGGGCATGGCGCTGGTGGGGCTTCGCTCGAAGCTGCTCAACTCGATCCCCGACGCGCTCAAGAGCGGCATTGCCGCGGGCATCGGGCTGTTCATCGCGCTCATCGGCTTCGAGTGGGGCAACCTGCTGGTCCCGGACGCGGCCACCTTGGTGCGACTGGCGCCCCTGAAGGGCAACTACGTGGCGGGCCTGACGCTGCTGGGGCTGGCCGTCACGGTGATGCTGGCGGCCTGGAGGATCCGCGGGGCGGTCCTGCTGGGCATCCTGCTGACGACGCTGGCGGCCGCCCTGTTCACCCGGTACCAGGGCTGGCCCGGTCCGGTCCTGCCGGAGTCCGTGCTGGCCGTGCCGCGAGGCATCGAGCACACCGCGGGCGGGCTGATCGCCGGTTTCTCCAGCCTGGCCCAGAAGGCTGTCGGGTCGCGGTGGCTGGACGTGCTGGCGTTCGGCTTCATCCTGCTGTTCATGGACCTGTTCGACACGGTGGGCACGCTGGTGGGCGTGGCCCAGCGGGCGGGCCTGGTGCGCCAGGGCGCCCTGCCGCGGGCGGAGCGGGCGCTGGCCGCCGACGCGACCGGCACCATCCTGGGCGCGGGGCTCGGCACCAGCACGGTGACCAGCTACATCGAGTCCGTCGCGGGCGTGTCGGCCGGGGCGAGAACGGGACTGGCGGCCGTGGTGGCCGGGGTCTGCCTGCTGGCGGCGATGTTCTTTCAGCCCCTGGCGAGGATGATCGGCGAGGGCATCTCCGTCACCGTACACTACGGCGGACCCGGCGGCACGCAGGGCACGCTGCTGCGTTACCCGATGATCGCGCCGGCCCTGATCTTCGTCGGGGCCATGATGATCCGCGCGATCCGCGACGTGGAGTGGGACGACGTCACCGAGGCCGTGCCCGCCTTCCTGACCATGGCGACCATGGCGTTCGCCTATTCCATCTCCGCGGGCATCGCCGTGGGCTTCATCAGCTACGCGTTTGCCAAGATCGTCAGCGGGCGCTTCCGCCAGTGCCCGCTGATCGTGTATGCCTTTGCCATTCTCTGGGCCCTTCGATACGCGCTGCTCGATTAACGGGTAGCGCAGGCACCTGCCGACAGGCAGGTCCTTGCCTGCGAGTAGAGGCTGACATCGCACATCGGTTGCCGACTGCAGCCGCTACAATTGAACGTACATGGTCCCGAACCTCAGGCAGGTGCCTGAGTTACTGGAGACATCCATGGATACAAGAAAGCTTGGCACCTTCCTGGCCATCGCGATCCTGATAGTGATCGTGGTGGTGTACATCAAGCAGCAAAAGAAGACGCTGACTCGCAGCCAGCCCAAGACGGAGGCCCCGCGAGTGGCGGCCAAGCCCCCGCCTCCTCCGCCGCAGCCCAAGCCCAAGCCGGTCGTGGCCACCAAGCCCGCACCCGCGCCCAAGCCGGTCGCGGCCACCAAGCCCAAACCCGTGCGGACCATCGCCATGGTCACGCGCCAACCCATCAGCGAGGAACTCAGCGCGTTCGACAAGGATGTCGAAGAGGCCATCAAGAAGGGCGTGGAGTTCCTCTGGGCCCAGCAGCGCGAGGACGGAAGCTGGCCCCCCCATGGCGATCCCAAGAACGCCCAGGGGCAGCCCAACCAGAACTACCAGGAGGTCGGGCCGACCGCCCTGGCGGCCTACGCCCTGCTGGCCAGCGGCGAGAGCGTCAAAGACCCGCGGATGGTCAAGGCCCTTGAATGGCTCAGCGGCACGAACGCCTCGACGGCGGAGCGCGTCCTGCCCGGGTTGCGCAAGAGCGACCGCACCTACAGCGTCGCGCTGCGATGCAGCGTCTGGATGGAGGCCGACAAGCAGGACCCGGGCAAGTACCACGCCCGCCTGGTGGCCGACGCCCGCCAGATCGTCAACTCCACCACCCAGGGCGCGTACGGATACGGCGCCCTGGGCCGCCCGGAAACCAAGGCCAACTGGGACAACTCCAACTCCCAATACGGCCTGCTGGGGGCCTGGGCAGCGGCCGAGGGCAACGTCGAGATCCCCGCCGCGTACTGGTCGGTCGTCACCCGCCACTGGGAGAGCTGCCAGAAGGCCGACGGCGGCTGGAGCTATCGCCTTACCGACAAGAACCCCGCCCACGGCGCCAGCAAGGCCACCATGACGGTGGCGGGGCTGGCCAGCCTGTTCGTCTGCACGGACTACGGGCGGATGAGCACCGACTGGACCGTCTGCCGCGAGGTCAAGAACAAGCGCATCGACGCCGGGTTGGAGTGGCTGGACAAGAACTTCGAGCAAGCCCTGACGGGCGGAAACCTGCACTATTTCCTTTACGGTCTGGAGCGGGTGGGCCTGGCCAGCGGGCAGAAGTACTTCGGCCAGAAGGACTGGTACAAAGTGGGGGCGCAGCAGTTGATCCGCAACAACGCCGGCAACTGGGGCGGCGTGCCCAACACCGCCTTCGCCGTCCTGTTCCTCATCCGCGGGCGGCAGGCCGTCATGGTCAACCGCCTTCAGTACGAGGGTGACTGGAACAACCGCCCGCGGGCGGCGGCGTGGCTGGTCCGCTGGCTGGGGCGGACGTTCGAGAGGCCGCTGGCCTGGCAGATCATCCACGCCGACACGCCCGTGGAGGAGTGGCACGACGCGCCCGTCCTGCTGGTCACGGGCTTCCGCGAGCCCAAGTTCACCCCCGAGCAGATCGACCGCATGCGCCGCTTCATCCTCCAGGGCGGGCTGGTGCTGTCGGTGGGCGAGTGCCGCGGAGTCCTGTTCAACAAGGCCATGCGCGAAGTGTACGCCAAGCTCTTCCCCGGGCGCTCGCTCGAACTGGCCCCGCGCGACCATGACCTCTACAGCAACAAAGTCCACTTCCCGCTGGGCGAGCGGTGCAAGTTCCACGTGCTGAGCAACGGCGTGAGGCCGCTGGTCCTGCACGTCGAGGACGATCTGACCCTGCTGTGGCAGACGCGGAACATCGGCACGGGCAAGTGGGCCTTCGAGATGGCCGCCAACGCCATCAAGTACGCCACCGGGAGCATATCGGCCCTGCGGAGCCGCGGCATCACGCACTGGCCCGCGCCCAAGCCCTTCCAGCCGGCCCGGACGATCCAGGTCGTCCGCCTGGCCCACAAGGCCAACGGCGAGGCCGAGCCCCTGGCCTGGGAACGAATGACCACACTGATCGGGATGGAGACGCAGACCAAGCTGGACGTGGTCGGCCCGAGCAACTTCGCCTCGCTGGCCGGCAGCAAGGCCCAGGTGGCCGTGCTGAGCGGCACGGACAAGCTCGAACTCGCCCCGGACGACAAGGCCGCTTTGCTGGCCTTCGTGGAAGGCGGGGGCACGCTGCTCGTCGACGCCATCGGCGGGTCCAAGCCCTTCGCCGATTCGGCCCGCGACCTGCTGGAGGAGTTGTACGGCCGCTCCGCCCTGCGGACCCTTCCCGAAGACAGCCCGGTCTACCAGATGACCAACCTCAAGATCGACCGCTTCGCCTACCGCCCCCGGACGCAGGTCCGCCTTAACCAGATCAAGCGCCCGCAGGTGCAGGTTATCGAAGTCAAGGGCCGGCCCGCGGTCTACTTCAGCGCCGAGGACCTGACCGCCGGCCTGGTCGGCTACGGCTCGTACACGGTCGACGGCTACGAGCCCAAGACCGCCTACGAGATCGTCCGGAACATCATCCTGTACGCCTGGCAGCAGGCGGCGTGAGGTCGGGCCATGGACCTGGTAATGCTGAAGCCCTGTCGCGACGCCATGGAGGCCAACCTCCTGTGCCAGTTGCTCCGCAACGAGGGCATCGAGGCGACGACCATGGGCGAGCCGCTGGCAGCCGCCCGCGGCGAACTGCCCGTGACGATGGAGACCCTGCCCTCCCTGTGGGTCCGCCAAGAGGATGTCGAGCGGGCGACGGCGGCCCTGGAACAACTGGCCGCCGAGGCCGGACAGGCCCGGCTCAACGAGGAGGCCGACGACCTGGAAGACCCCCCGCCGGCTCGCCGGGCCGGCTCGGCCTGGACGGCGCTGCTGGGCGCGGCCGTCTGCCTGGGCCTGGCCTGTTGGCTGGGCTCGCTCATTGCGGACCAGGTCCGCGGTTTCGACTGGCCCGATTCCACCGCCCCCGACGTCGTTGCGCTGGGCATGACGGTCCTCCTGATGTCGGGCGGGGCGGCCATCCTGCTGTGGCTGGCGTTCGCGATCGTTCGCGGCTACCTGCGAAGCCGCCGGCCGGCGCCCCCCGACCAGGCGACGCCCCGCTGAGCCGCCCCCATCGAATGTCCCGGTCCCGGCAAGTCCGCTTGCCCCAAGAACGTTATGCCTGACTGGATCACATGCCGGCCGTTGTCGCGGGCCGGGAGAGGAGACGGACGATGACAGGGCGAGTCGCGCGGATCAGCTTGTTGGCAGGCCTTCTGGGATGGGCGATTGTGGGGCGGGCGGCGCCGGCGGAGGACCCGCGCTGGTACGTCAAGAAGGCCACCTGGCAGCAGACGCTTCAGGCCTCGCGAGAGGCCCTGACGGTCCACGAGGCCCGGCAGACCGAGAAGGTGGACACGAGCAAGCCCTCGGTTGTGCTGGGCCAGTGGTTCCACATGGGCCCGTTCGTGGCGTCGAAGAAGGGCTTCAACGAGGCCTTCCCGCCCGAGAAGAGCGTGGATCTCAATGAGACCCACGACAAGCTCCGCTGGACGGCGCACCCGGAATGGGAAGACGGGATCGTCCACACACTGCACACCCCGGGAACCAGCGCGACCTACCTCTACCGGGAGATCACCGCCAACGGCAAGAAGAACACCGTCACCGCGGGCTTCGGCAGCGACGACGGGATCGCGGTCTGGCTCAACGGCAAGCGGATCCACAGCAAGGACGTTCCCCGAGGGCCCGCCCCCAACCAGGACATGGTGACGCTGAACCTCAAGGACGGGCCCAACCAACTGCTGGTGAAGATCTACAACATCAGCGGCGGCTGCGGGTTCTTCTTCGCCCTGGAAGGACAGATCAAGAAGCCCGACGCCCGCTCCAAGACCCGAGACGCCCTCTGGGGCCTGGTCCAGCGGGACTTCACCGAGCCACAGGCCATCCGCCAGATGAACTGGGAGAAGCAGGACTCGATCTGGCTGAGCGACTGGAAGGCAGGCGACCTGCCCGCCCTGGCCGACCGGTACGTCAAGGCCTGTCGCGCCGGGCGCAAGGAGGAGGCCGCCAAGCTCGCCGGCGCGGCTGCGGACGCCGCCGCCCTGGACAAGGTGCGGGCGGTGTACTACGAGTCGCGCCGCATCGACGAGGCGGTGGCGGAACTGGCGGCCTTCAACTTCGACGCCCTTCGGCTGGCCATCCGCGACCTGATGCAGACCCATGGTGCGAAGTACCCCAAGGGCCAGGCGTTCCTGGACGATCTGGACCGCCTGGAGAAGCAGGCCAAACAGCAGGGCGCCGCCAAGGACGCCGACCGCTCGTCCAGCGACGCCCAGGTCCAGGCGGCGCTGCGGCTGAAGGCGCTGCGCGAGGAGGCCCTGCTGGCCAACCCCCTGCTGAACTTCGAGAAGCTGCTGGTCATCCGCCGCAAGGCCGACAAGCTGGGCCTGCCCCAGAACTGGCAGGGCAACTGCGCCCTGCCCAGAGGCGGCTACGACAACGAGTTGGCCGTCCTCTCGCCGGTCGGATCGGCCTGCCGGCTGACCACGCTGCACCGCCCCGAGGGCGGGCGGTTCATCGGCGACGTGGACCTGCACTGGGACGCCGCGCGCCTGCTGTTCTCGTCGACCGACGCGGAGAACCGCTGGCAGATCTTCGAGCTGGCCCTGAAAGACGGCCTGGTCCGCCAGGTGACCAGCCAGCCCACCGGCGTGGACAACTACGACGCGTGCTATCTGCCTAACGGGCGGATCGTGTACGGCTCGACCGCCTGCTTCCATGGCGTGCCCTGCGTGGGCGGGGGCAACCAGGTGGCCAACCTGTTCCTGGCCGAGACGGACGGCTCGAACGCCCGCCAGCTTTGCTTCGACCAGGATCACAACTGGTGCCCCACCGTGCTCAACAACGGGCAGGTCATGTACGCCCGGTGGGAGTACAGCGACACGCCGCACTACTTCACCCGCCTGCTGATGAGCATGAACCCCGACGGCACGAGCCAGATGGAACTCTACGGGAGCAACTCGTACTGGCCCAACTCGACGTTCTACGCCCGGCCGATCCCCAACCACCCGACGCGTGTGGTGGCGGTGATCAGCGGACACCACGGCGTGCCGCGGATGGGCGAGCTGGTGATCTTCGATCCCGCGCAGGGGCGCCACGAGGCCAGCGGGGCCGTCCAGCGCATCCCCGGGCACGGCAAGGAGGTCCAGCCGGTGATCGCCGACGGGCTGGTCAACGGGAGTTGGCCGAAGTTCCTGCACCCCTGGCCGCTGAGCGACAAGTACTTCCTGGTCTCCTGCCAGCCGACGCCCCACTCCAACTGGGGCCTGTACCTGGTCGACGTGTTCGACAACCTGCTTCTGCTGCACGAGGAGAACGGTTACGCGATCTTCGAGCCCGTGCCGCTGCGGGCGAGCCCGCGCCCGCCGGTCGTGCCCGATCGCGTGGACCTGACCAAGAAGGAAGCCATCGTCTACCTCAACGACATCTACCGCGGCGAGGGCCTGCGGGGCGTGCCCCGGGGGACGGTGAAATCGCTGCGGCTGTTCGAGTTCCACTTCGCCTACAACAGCATGGGCGGGCACATCAACATCGGCATCGACGGGCCGTGGGACGTCCACCGCATCCTGGGCACCGTGCCGGTGGGCCCGGACGGGTCGGCCATCTTCCGCGTGCCCGCCAACACGCCCATCGCCCTCCAACCGCTGGACGCCGAGGGCAAGGCCCTCCAGGTCATGCGGAGCTGGCTGACGGCCATGCCGGGCGAGGTGCTCTCCTGCGTGGGCTGTCACGAGCGCCAGAACCAGACGGTGGGCAACAGCCGGCGGACGCTGGCGGCGGTGAACGAGCCTGCCGACATCGAGCCGTGGCGCGGGCCGCCCCGGGGCTTCAGCTTCGCCCGCGAGGTGCAGGGCGTGCTGGACCGCTACTGCGTGGGCTGTCACGACGGCCAGCCGAAGAACGGCAAGGAGATCCCGGACCTTCGGGCCGACGGCAAGGCGAGCTTCCGGAACTTCACGCCCTCGTACGTGGCCCTGCATCCGTACGTGCGCCGCCCGGGGCCCGAGAGCGACTATCACCTCCAGATGCCGCTGGAGTACCACGCCGACACCAGCGAGCTGGTCCAGATGCTCCGCAAGGGCCACAAGAACGTCAAGCTCGACGGCGAGTCGTGGGATCGCCTGCTCACCTGGATTGACCTGAACGTGCCCGACAAGGGCACCTGGAGCGAGCACCGCCAGATCGCCAAGGGCGTCCACGAGCGCCGCCTGGAGATGCGCAAGAAGTACGCCGGGATCGCCGAGGATCCCGAGGTCCTGCCCGAGACCAAGGCCGCCAAGGCGGAGTTCGTCAAGCCCGAGCCCCTGCCCGCGCCCCAGGCGGCGCCAAAGGTCGCGGGCTGGCCCTTTGACGCGGCCGCGGCCAGGCAGAAGCAACTCGCCGCCCTGTCCGGCCTGGCCGGGCCCGACGCGACGAACGCGCCGCCCGCCAAGGCCGACCAGCCGCCCACCCGGACGATCGACCTGGACGGCGGGGTGAAGCTCGAACTGGTGCTCGTGCCGGCCGGGCAGTTCGCCATGGGCAGCGGAGACGGCCCGCTCGACGAGCGCCCGGCGTGCAGCGTCCGCGTCGAGCGGCCCTTCTGGATGGCCCGCTTCGAGATCACCAACGAGCAGTACGCCCCGTTCGACCCGCAGCACGACAGCGGGTACATCAGCGTGTTCAACAAGGACCACAGCAACCGCGGGCAAGCGGTCAACCGCTCGACCCAGCCGGTGATCCGCGTCTCGTGGCAGCAGGCGATGGAGTACTGCCGCTGGTTGTCCGCCCGAACGGGCCTGCGCTTCAGCCTGCCCAGCGAGGCCCAGTGGGAGTGGGCCTGCCGGGCCGGCGCCGACACGCCCCTGAACTGGGGTGCGGTGTCGGCCGACTTCGGCAAGCTGGGCAACCTGGCGGATGAGCGTCTCACCAACCTGACCATCCGCGACTCGCCCAAGTGGATCCCCAGCATCGCGAGCGTTAACGACGGCTCGATCGTCACCGACAACGTGGGCAAGTACGCCCCCAACGCCTTCGGCCTGCACGACATGCACGGCAATGCGGCCGAATGGACGCTGTCGGACTACAAGCCCTACCCGTACGCCGACGCCGACGGGCGCAACTCGGGCGAGCCGTCCGGCCGAAAGGTCGTCCGCGGCGGGTCGTTCTACGATCGCCCCCACCGCGCTCGTTCGGCCTTCCGCCTGGACTACCCGGCCTGGCAGCGAGTCTACAACGTGGGCTTCCGCGTCGTCTGCGAGGCCGGCGGGAAGGACGTGGTCATGAAGTAGCCGCCCGCCGGGCCCCGTGTCCGCACGTCCAGCCCGCCCGGAAGCCGGCTCCCGCCGGCGGCCTGCCTGCCGGCAGGCAGGGCAGGCTTCGCGCTGCCGCCCGGGACCGTCAAATCCCGATGCGGGCCCTACGGGATTCCTCCTATCGCAGATCAGGTGAAAATCCTGATTGCAGACCGCCGGGGGATATGCTCTAATATAGACAAGGTACCCTTGCGCTCTGGCTTTTCGTCTAAGCCAAATTTTGGATCACATCACACTATCTGCCGGAGCCGAACATGAAGATCGTGGCCACGATCGTGCGGGAAAGTGCGAACGCCTACCTGGCTTGGTCCCCTTCTCTCCCGGAAAACTGGCAGGCACGCGCCAGGTCGTTCCAGGGGGCCTTCAGCCGGCTTGAGGACGCCCTCTACGCTTTCTACGACGTCTTTCTGGGTCTGCCCAAGCACGTGTTCTGGCTGAACGTGCTGGACGCCGGCGAGGAGGGCCGGGCGGAGCATCCCCGCAGCCTGGTGGTCGTGACGGGCCAGGAGCCCCAGCCGGTGCGATTCTCGATCCGCCCGGCTCGCCCGGCAAACAGCGCCTGCCTGGCCGGGGACTTCAACCAATGGAAGCCCGCGGCCATGGAGAAACGCGGCGAGAACGTCTTCACCGGCCTGCTGCCGCTGAGGCCGGGGGTCTACGAGTACCGCTTCGTCATCGACGGACAGTGGGCCGGCTCCCAGGTACACCTGCCCGACGTTCGCATGGACGTCTCCCAACTGAACGTCAGCCTCCAGAACAGGCACTCGGCGATGGCCGGGACCTGAAGATTGCGGATTGCGGATTGAACGACAGACAGCGGACGCAGAGACGCCGAGCCGCTGAGAAGATGAGAGTTCAGAGACAGAAAGAGAGGGAAGGCAAGCCCACGGGAAGGCTATCCGTGGGCTTTGGCTTTCGAGGCATCCAGGCATTATCGAAGCCGATGGTCTTCTCCCGCTCGGGTTGTCTCTCTGTCTTCTATCTCTGCCCTTCCGTGCGCCTGCCTGCCGGCAGGCAGGGCAGGTCCCGCCGTTCATTCCACAATCCGCATTCCCCCCCCGCCCTTGACCCCTTAGCCGCCGCTCTTATATAGTTCCAGCATGAGCGACCAGAAGAATACGTACAAAGACACGCTGAATCTGCCCCGCACCACCTTCGACATGAAGGCCAACCTGCTGGCGAAAGAGCCTGCCATCCAGGCCAAGTGGAAGCAGGAGAATCTGTACGGGCAGATCCGCGACGGCCGTTGCGACGGCCCGCGGTTCATTCTGCACGACGGCCCCCCCTACGCCAACGGCAACATCCACATGGGCACCGCGCTGAACAAGGTCCTCAAGGACCTGGTCGTGCGGATCAAGAACATGACCGGCCTGGACAGCCCCTATGTGCCCGGCTGGGACTGCCACGGTCTGCCCATCGAGCAGAAGGTCATGGACGAGTTGGGGGCCAACGCCGGCTCGATGACGCCCATGGACATCCGCGCCCGTTGCCGAGACTACGCCGCCCGCTTCGCCGGCCTCCAGAGCGAGCAGTTCCAGCGGCTGGGCGTCATGGGCGAGTTCGACAACCCGTACATCACGATGGCAGGCGAGTACGAAGCCGCCACGCTGGAGGTCTTCGCGGAACTCGTCGAGAAGGGCCTGGTCTATAAGCAACTCAAGCCGGTGCACTGGTCGATCGAGAACCGCACCGCCCTGGCCGACGCGGAACTGGAGTACCACGACCGGACCGACCCGAGCATCTACGTGGCGTTCGAGTTGGACGCGCTGTGCGCCCGGAAGGTGCCCCACCGCGAGGGCGACCGGGTCGCCCTGCTGATCTGGACCACCACGCCCTGGACCCTGCCGGCCAACCTCGCGGTGGCCGTCCACCCGGACCTGGCCTACTGCTGCGTCCACGTAGAGACCTCCGACGGGCCGATCACGCTGGTGATCGCCGAACCCCGCCTGGAGGGCGTGCTGGCGGCCGTGCAGGCCCGCCGCGGCGGCTACCTGGGCCGGCACGAGGTCCTCAGCCGCATTAGCGGCACGGAACTGTGCAAGCTCAGCCTCAGCTATCGACACCCCATCCACGCCGACCGCCTCTGCCCGGTCGTGCCGGCCGACTACGTGACCACCGAGGACGGCACGGGCCTGGTCCACACCGCGCCCGGGCACGGGCTGGAGGACTACGGCACGGGCCTCAAGCATGGCCTGGAGATCTACTGCCCCGTCCGCGACGACGGCACGTTCGACAACACCGTGCCCGAGTTCCTGCGCGGGCTGTCGGTGTGGCAAGCCAACCCGCTGGTCGTCGAGCACCTGACCAAGGCCAGGACCCTGGTGCTGGAAGAGCCGGTGAAGCACTCGTATCCGCACGACTGGCGGAGCAAGACGCCCACGATCTTCCGGGCGACCGAGCAGTGGTTCATCGCGGTGGACCGCCCGCAGGTCGACGGCGAGCCCTCGCTGCGCAAGCAGGCCCTGGCCGTCGCCAAGCCCGACAGCGATGCCATCCGCTTCGTCCCGCACTGGGGCCGCAACCGCATCGCCGGCATGCTCGAAAGCCGCCCGGACTGGTGCATCAGCCGCCAGCGGGCCTGGGGATTGCCCATCCCGGCCTTCTACAACCCCGAGGGCCAGCCCCTGCTCACGCCCGCCAGCGTGCGGGCGGTGGCCGACGTCTTCCGCCACCAGGGCAGCGACGCGTGGTTCGCGCTCAGCCCGGCCGATCTGCTGGCCGGCTACAACCCGGCCGACGACCCGCACCTGGCGGGACGGGCCGACCAGTTCGCCGTCGCCTCGCTGACCGCCGGGCGCGACATCTTCGACGTGTGGTTCGAGTCCGGATCGAGCTGGTACGCCGTCGCCATGCAGCGCGGGCTCGTCAGCGACATCCCCGTCGACCTGTACCTCGAAGGCAGCGACCAGCACCGGGGCTGGTTCCAGCTCTCGCTGCTGCCCGCACTGGGCACGCTGGGCAAGCCGCCCTTCCGCACGCTGCTCACCCACGGGTTCGTCGTCGACGAGAACGGGCGCAAGATGTCCAAGAGCCTGGGCAACACCATCGACGTCATCCAGCAGCTCGACAAGCGCGGGGCCGACATCCTCCGCCTGTGGGTGGCCTCCCAGAACTACCAGGACGACGTCCGCTGCAGCGAGAAGCTGATCGCCCAGGCCGAGGACGGGTACCGCAAGATCCGCAACACCCTCCGCTACGCCATGGGCGCGTGCTGGGACTTCGACCCCGCCGCCGACGCGACCGAGCCGGTCGACCACAGCGTGGACCTGTGGATGCGGATGCAGTTGCACATCCTCATCCGCGACGTCCGCGAGGCGTACGACCGCTACGAGTTCCACCGGGCCGCCCGGCTGCTGTACGAGTTCTGCACGGTGCAGGCGTCGAGCATCTACATGGCCGCGGTGAAAGACCGGCTGTACTGCGAGTCGCCCACGGCCGTGCGGCGCCGCGCCACCCAGACGGTCATGCACGAACTGCTGATGGCGCTGGTCAAGCTGCTGGCGCCGATCCTGCCCCACACGTGCGACGAGGCGTGGGACCACATCCCCAACCGCCCCGCCGACGAGCCCGCCAGCGTCCACCTGGCCGCCCTGCCGGACTATGACGAGGCGATCCTGCACCTGGCGGAAGACCTCCGCCCGGTCAATCCCGACCAGGCCACCTTCGAGGGCGACCGCCTCGAAGTGGGCCCCGCCTGGATCTGGAACGAACTGATGGAACTCCGTCAGGCGGGCCTGGCCAAGCTGGAGGCCCTTAAGAACGCGGGCGTGAAGAACTCGCTGGACGCCGAGGCCGTCTTCCGCGTCCGCAAGGGCGACGCAGCGGGCGCCGGGTTGATCCGCACCTACCTGCGAGAACTGGAAGACCTGCTGGGCGTGGGCCATGCCTGCATCGAGGAAGTCGAGCAGGTCGCCGCGGAAGCCCCGCTGGCCGTCGAGGTCGAGGTGGTCGACGCCCGCGACCGCTACGGGCGATGCGCCCGCAGTTGGAAGCGCCGTCCGGACGTCGGCAGCGATGCCCAGTACCCGGACCTGTGCGCCCGCGACGCCGCCGTGATGAAGGAGATCACGGCGAGCCAGTAGGGTGAATCGGGCGCATGGGTCCAAGGCGACTTGCAGGACCCGTCCGGACCATCCGCTTCGAGAAGTCGCAGCGGCCGGCTGCTTACCGTCAGTCTTCCACTACGACTCTGAACCCGACATTGTACACCTGTCGCCAGGGCAGGTAGCTCTGGCGGCAGGCGCTGCGGGCATTCTTGGGCATGTCGCGCCACGAGCCGCCGCGGACGGTGCGGGCCGCCTCCGACGAAGCGCTCTCCCGCCCGTCGTCCGAACGATACGGGTACGGCCTGTACTGCGAGCGGGTCCACTCCCACACGTTGCCGTGCATGTCGTGCAGACCCCAGGCGTTGGGGGCGTACCGCCCGACGGGAGCGGTGACGAGGCAGCCGTCGTCGAAGCGGGTGTCGCGCGGGACGATGTCGGCGGTGTAGCGTCCGTCGGTATCGTAGGCGAGCTGGCGGATGGTGAGGTCGGCGAGGTTGGCGAGCCTGGAGAAGTCGCTGTTCAGCCCCCCATACGACAGCGGGCCGTCGCTGCCGGCCCGACAGGCGTACTCCCATTGGGCCTCGGTCGGCAGGCTCACCTTCCGCCCCGTGCGATCCGACAGCCAGCGGCAGAACGCCATCGCCCGCTCCCAGGAGACGCGAACCACCGGCTGGTCGGGCCCGTTGAGCGGCCAACCCAGGTGTCGCTCGCTGAAGACCCACGAGCCCTTGTGCTCGAAGCGGCTGTCGTGGGCGGTGTCGAAGGCCGCGAACTGGCGATTGGTGATCTCGCACTTGCCCATCAGGAAGGCCCGTTCGATCCGCAGGGCGGCCCGCGGGGCCTCGTCGGCCTCGCCGTCGGCCTCGCCCATTACGAACTGCCCAGCCGGGATGCGGACCAGATCGAGCGTGAGCCCGCCGCCCAGGTCCAGCGGCTGAGGCGCCGGCCCGGCCTGGCGCTGGAGCTTCCCTGCTTGCTCCTGGTCGAAAGGCCAGTTGGGGCATTCAACGCGCGGGGCGGACGGGCAGAAAGGCTGGCGGGGAATCACTCCCGTCGCGCCGGTGTAAGGCAGTTGCAGCGGGTAGGTCTCCGGGTCTTCGTCGATGCCGGCGTAGAGTTTCCGCAGTTCGCGGCGGCGCGGATGGTCCCAGATGTTGCGCTTCAGCCCCACCACCTCGCGCCACGTGCCGTGGCACGGAGCGTTGAGGTCGATCCACGTAATCAGCCGGTCCCAGTACTCGTCGGTCAGCTTCACGCCATAGTGTCCCTTGCGGAGCATCTGGACCAACTCGCTGGTGTCGGCGCCGAACTCGCCGGGGGCGAGCAGGCGGAGGTCGCTCTCCAGCCCGCCCACGCGGACGTGGCTCCGCAGGTGGATGTACGACGGCGGGAAGACGCCGTCGGCAGATCCCGCGGCCTTCTCGACGTCGCCCGCCTCGATCGTCTTGACCCGCGGGTCGCCCCCGCGGAGGGTCATGACCCGCCCCTGGTTGCCCCGCAGGTCGGGGGTCTTCTTGCCGTCGCAGGGCTGGCCGTCGTGGCAGCCGATGCAGTAGTGGTCCAGCACCGGCTGGACCTCGCGGAGAAAGCTGAAACCGCGGACCGGCCCGTACCACGGTTGGATTTCCTGCGGGGCCTTCGCCGTCGCCAGCGTGGCCTTCGCCGGCGGGACGTCCGGGCCTCGCTCGTGGCAACCGACGCACGAGACGATCTCGCCCGGCATGGCCGTCATCCAGCTCCGCATCAACTGCAAGGCCTGCCCGTGCTTGTCCAGCGGCTGGACGGAAATGGGCGTGTTGGCGGGCACGCGGAACAGGGCCGAGCCGTCGGTCTCCACGTTCACCGTGCCCAGCACGCGCTTGGGTTCCCAGGGCCCGTCGGCGCCGACGCGGTGGTTGATCCCCGCGATGCCCTGGTACGCGAAGTGGTACGTGAACAGGCGAAGCTTCCGGACGCTGCCTCGCGGCACGCCGCGCAGGCCAGGCCCGGCGTACACGTCCTGAAGGTAGACCAGGGCGTCCTGTCGCGTCGGGTCGACGCGATCGACCAGCACCGGCGGGCGCCGAGTGGCCCGCAGCGGGATCGGCTCGACCAGCGCCTGGCCTTCGACCTCCATCAGCAGCAGCAGGTTATCGAAGACGTCCATCAGGTAGATGCCCCACAGGTCGTCGGGGCGGGGCTTCGCGGACACCAGGAAGTACTTCTCGCTCAGCGGCAGCGGGTGGACCGTCTTGGGCCAGGACGCCAGCGTCAGCTTGTCCTCGATCGCCGGCACGACCGCCTGCCCGTAGCCCGGCACCCGCTGGACGACGCCGGCAATCCCCTGACCGGCGGCCGGGTCGAACACCACCGTCTCGCCGATCCGCCCGACGTGGTGGCCGGTGACGGTGCCGACGATCTTCGTGGCGTGCCCGGGTACAGCCCGGGCGTAGAAGATGGAGTTGGGCCAATACGATCCGCTGCCGTAGAGCTCGCGCTGACCCGTGCCGTCGGGGTTCATGGTGAACAGCATCCGGGCCCAGACGTGCGGAATGTCGGTGTATTCCCACCGCAGGTAGAGGATCCGGCCGTCGCTGGTGACCGACGGACAGTAGTTGTGGTCCTGCTCGAAGGTGAGTTGGCGGACGTTGCCGCCGTCGGCGTCCATCACGTACATCATGCCGACGTTGACGGTCCGGTTGCAGGGGACGCCCTGAAAGGCGGCCGTGGAGATAAAGGCGATCCGCTCGTTGGGCAGGTAGCAGGCATCGAGGTTGTGTACGCCCTCTTGATCCCCTCGGGAGACCTGTCGCAGGCCGCGCCCGTCCGCGCCGATCTCGTGGATCTGCCAGAGGTTCTTCGCGTCGCGCATGGAGAAGAGGATTCGCCGGCCGTCGAAGCGCAGGTCCATCTCGGAGACGAGTCTCTCGCCGGCCGGGCAGTGGAGCGTCCGCAACGAGGCCGCTCGACCGGGCGTGGGCATGCGGAGGATGGCGATTTCGTTGTCCCAGGCCCGCGGGGCCATGGTGTGAAGCTGCCAGGAGCTTTGCTGGGGCAGGCCGATGTACTTGCCGATGCCTTTGTCCGGGTCCTGGGCGCGCCGCGGGTCCCCGATGGGCCGGCGGCGGATGACCAGCAACTCGTCGAAATCCAGCAGCGGATTGGACAGCAGGGCCTCGCGCTGAAGGGCGACGATCTCGCGAGCCTGCTCGAGCGCCCGCTCGTCGCGGCGTTCCAGGGCCGCCCGGACCTCCGGCAACGCCCCGCAGCGTCCCAGGCGATCCAGGAACTCCTGCCCTCGCGGGTAACGATGTTCGAACTGGCGCGACAGATCGCGGATCGCCCGCCCCAGCGCCTCCGGGTTCACCAGCTCCAGGCGGGAGGCCGCCAACCGAAAGGGATCGCCCTCCGCACAGGCCGGCGCGACCGACGACCATGCGCAGCCCGCCGCCACGAAGGCCACACACGCTCGGAGAACCGTCGGCCACATCTGTCCGTGTTTCTTCATCTGTTCCGCTCTTGGTATTTCTTCTCGCACCACAGGCGCCAGTCCGCCTCCAGGTGCTCCCAGCTCGTTTCCAGCACCGGCTGGAGGTGCGGGCCCAGGTCGGTCGAGCCGGCCTTGGAGATGGCCTCCAGCAGCGCGGGGACGCGCTTGGAGTACCGCTCGTGGCCGAGCAGCATATCGGCCACGGTCATGGCCTGCCAGTACCGGTTCATGGGGACGGACCGCCCGTTGCAGAGGGTCGCCAGCGGCAGGCGGAAGTTCGCGTCGCCCAGACCCTGGCGGATGATCTCGCCCACGTTCGCCTGCGGATGGAAACGCAACTGGTATCGCACAGCCAGGCCTTCCTGAAGCCACTCCCCACTGTTCTGCAGCCGCAGGGTCCGCCCCAGCAGGGCGTGGACGTACTCGTGCGTGTAGGTTGGGCGGAGCGTTCCCGCCTGCGGGTGGTAGTAGGAGGTGGCGATGCCCTGCAACGTGTAGCCGTCCGACTTCGGCGCGGTCGCCTGGCTGGCCAGTTCATTCGCAAGGCGGAGGGTGAAGTCCTGGTACTCCTTGCGGTCGGCGAAGACCAGCAGCCCCACCGGGGCGCGCCGGGCCCCGGCCTGGGGAAAGTCCGCGTAGACCGCCTGGGCGACCCTGGCCAGGTGGGCGGCCAGCTTGTCGGCGTCCAACTCGGGGGCGTCGCTGAGCAGGAGCAGGTCGTTGTTGGCGACCGGCCTGGTCTTGCCCGCCTTGTCGGCGCCGAACGCCAGCAGGGCCAGCTCTTTGGGCGACCACTGGGCCGCCCGCGGGCCGGCTGGGCGGACGGCGACGTCGTCGATCCACACCTCGCCCTTGGAGCGGAGGTAGAAGCCCAGGCGCGAGACGGCGTCCCATTGCGGCACGCGTCCGGCGGACCACCGCATCGCGGCCAGCCGGACCTCGACGCTCTGCCAGCCGCCCCTGGCCAGCTCGATCTTCCGCCAGAATCGCGTCCGCCCGTCGCCCTCCAGCACCTGCACTTCCATGACGACCGGCGCGTCGCCCGCGGCCAGGACCGGGCAGGCGCGGAAAGTGACGTGGCTGAATTCGTTCCAGTCCGCCGGCACGCCGGCGGGCTTGGTGTACACCCCGCCCGATCCGCCGGCCGCCAGGCGCAGCGCCTGTCCGCTGGCGCCTTCGCCCACGGCCGGCTCGCGGCTGGCGCGGAGGTCGCCGCCCGCCGTCCAGCCCTCGCCCAGGGCATCCTTCTCGAAATCGAACAGGACCTTCGCCCCGTCCTGCTCGGCCGGCGCCAGGTGCGCCAGCGCCAGAAGCGGAAGAACGCTGAGCAGGAATCGAACGCAGGAGGGGACTCGCAATTCGTGCAACTTCTTCATCACTTCAACCTACCGCCCGGCGGGCGGGTTTGTCAAACCTGACGGCGGCTGGACCGTTCGGGCGCGGCGTGGGCAGAACACCCGTGCCACGACAGTGCCACCGTTGCGCGAAGATCGTGGTTGACAGGATCGGCAATTCGGCGCAAGATATATCGTCACTCCACATATCGCAGTGACCCAATTGAGTCGGACAAGAAGCTCATCTGGAAGAGAGGATTTGACTAATGGCGCGCAAAAACGGAGCGGTGGTTTTCTTTTCGGTTGCGGCGCTTGGCCTGCTGGCCGGCGCGGCGCAGGCGGGGCTTGTGGCCCACTGGACTTTCGACGGCGTCCTCAGCGACCAGACCGGCAACCATGACGCCGCGGTCGCCGGAGGCAGCCCGTCGTACGCTGCCGGGAAATACGGCAACGCCCTGCTCCTCAGCGGGGCCGGCGACTACCTGACGACCAACAGCGACTCCGACGGCCTGGGCATGGGCGGGAGTTTCACGGCCATGGCCTGGATCTACTCCAACGTCCTGTCCGCTGACAAGTCGGTGTACGGCAAGGACTCCGGCAGCAACGGCAATCAACTGCATTTGATCACCCGGAACACCAAGGCGCACCTGGGGTTCTACGGCAACGACACCGGAGGCAACCAGGACCTCTCGACCGGGACATGGACTCACGTTACCTGGCGCTACGACGCCACCGGCGGGGTTCAGAGCATCTTCGTCAACGGCGTGCAGGACGCGTCCAACTCCGGCCGCGCCGCGCTGGGCAACGCCGGGGGCAACGTGCTGATCGGGCGATGGGGCGGCGGGAACTACTTCGACGGAATGCTGGACGACCTGGTGATCTACGACCAGGCGCTCGCCAACAACCACATCCAGTACGTAATGAACGGAGGCGACCCGACCCATCTGCCGGCGCTGCTCAACTGGGACTTCGGCAGCGGCAATCTGCAGGGCTGGACGGTCCTCAACGGCGCGGCCTATCTCCGCGTCGGCGACGGCGACGGGGTGACCCCCGCCAACAGCAGCGGCGGCTACGCCCACGACAACGCCCACACCACGTTCCTGCTGGAGTCGCCCGAGTTCAATCTGATCGACCCGGGCGTGGACGGAGTGAGCGTGCTGACCGTCGAATTCGCCGGCGGCGCGGGCGACCAGAACGGCGCCGGGATGATCTTCCACACGCCGTTGGATGTTCTGGCGTACAACGGCGGGCAGTCCGACAGCAACGGGCAGAAGGGGCTGGCCTTCTTCAACACCTCCACGTGGGAGTATGACGCGGTCATCTTCGAGAACGACAACGGCGGGACGAACATCCGGTCCTTCACGATGGACGACCTGATCGGGCTGGGCGTGGACCCCTTCTTCAACTACCGTCTCCACTATTTCGAGAACGACCAGGGCAGTTGGGGTTGGGGGCAGCTCAACTGGATCAGCCTGACCGCTGGCGATCCGGAAGACGTCCCGGAACCCGCCACGATGGCCCTGCTGGGTCTGGCCGCGTGCGGTCTGGGCGGATACGTCCGCCGCAGACGGACGGCGTAGCAGCAGGAACGATCGACTCTTCGGCGTGAACGGGC
>Ga0116149_1000687_pt1 | contig 43938 bp, 30 predicted proteins | sample AD_UKC057_MetaG_FD_89787 | JGI IMG/M metagenome (GOLD analysis project Ga0116149, IMG submission 89787) | Active sludge microbial communities of municipal wastewater-treating anaerobic digesters from USA - AD_UKC057_MetaG | ecosystem: Engineered > Bioreactor > Anaerobic > Digestate | place: USA...
AAAGTGCCTAAAGTGCCTAAAGTGCCTAAAGTGCCTAAAGTGCCTAAAGTGCCTAAAGTTATCGTTTTATAGTTAATGTTGTAATATTATGAGATCAATTATCTTAGTAAACTTTATGAACTTTATGAACTCTATGAACTTTAGGCACTTTATTATCCTAAGAAGCATTAATTCAAAGACATATAATTATTTGCGTGTAAAAACGTTGTTAATAAGATGTTGAAAACCGCAAATAAAATGTTTACAACTACATCTTTCACTTACCGCAGCAGTGGTACATTAAATAGTAAATTTGAAGCTCAAAATAAAACTGTTAAATACTAAAGGAAAGCAGATGGGAAGGATAATTGCGATAGCCAATCAGAAGGGTGGAGTAGGCAAGACGACTACTGCAATAAATCTGGCAGCGAGCCTCGCGGCTCTTGAAAAGAAGATATTGATAGTTGATGCGGATCCGCAGGCAAATGCTACCTCCGGGATCGGGATTGACACTCGTCAGATGAGGAGTACGATTTATGATTGTCTTATTGAGAATAAGGAGCCGGCCGAAGCTATTTTGCGTTGTGAGATAGAGAATCTTTCACTGATGCCATCGAACATAGATCTTGTGGGGGCTGAAATTGAGATGCTTGACCGGCCGGAAAGGGAGAAGATACTGAAGAATGTGATAAGCAGGATAGAGAATGATTATGATTTCATATTTATTGATTGCTCTCCTTCGCTCGGTTTGCTTACTGTAAATGCACTTACCGCAGCTCATTCGGTTATAATACCGGTTCAGTGTGAATATTTTGCCCTTGAAGGTCTGGGGAAGCTGCTTAATACTATAAAGATAATTCAGAATAACCTGAATACTGGCCTTGAGATTGAAGGATTTCTCCTGACTATGTATGATGCCAGGCTGAGGTTATCAAATCAGGTTGCCGATGAGGTGAACAAGCATTTCCAGCAGATGGTATTCAAGACAATTATTCAGAGGAATGTCAAGCTTTCCGAAGCGCCAAGTTTTGGACAGCCTGCAATTCTTTATGATGCTGATTCGCGTGGGACAGTCAATTATCTTAATCTGGCCAAGGAGCTTCTTGAGAAGGAAGAGGCGAGGGTTAAGCAGGTTTAAAGGATTTTTACCAGATAAGGAATGGTTATGGCAAAAAAGAATGCATTGGGAAGAGGGCTGGGCGCTTTGATCGAAGGTGTTGAAAAGGAGATCCTCGAGAAGAAAGTTGAAGCTAACACTGATATACCGGTTGATCTTATAGACGGGAATCCATATCAGCCGAGGAGCAGCTTTGATGAGCAGGCCATGGAAGAGCTTGCCGCTTCGATCAGAAAGCTTGGCATCGTTCAGCCTCTCACGGTAAGGGAAACCGGTAGCGGAAGATACCAGCTGATAGCAGGTGAAAGACGCTTAAGAGCTTCCAGGCTGGCAGGGCTGACACATGTTCCCGCCTATATAAGGACTGCTGATGACCAGGCGATGCTTGAGCTGGCTCTGGTTGAGAATATACAGCGTGAAGACCTCGACGCGGTGGAGGTTGCCATCAGTTTTCAGCGTCTTATTGAAGAGTGCAGGCTTACCCAGGAACAACTCAGCGAACGGGTGGGAAAACAAAGATCGACGGTCGCGAATTACCTGAGATTGCTGAAGCTTCCGGCCGAGATCCAGCTGGGGATACGGAACAAACATGTGACTATGGGCCATGCCAGGACCCTTGTGAATATTGAAGATCCAAAAAAACAGATCTCCGTATATTATAAAATTATCGACGGCGATCTGTCGGTACGGCAGACTGAAGAACTTGTAAGACATTTGCAGACCGCAACGGGAAAGGATTCCGAAAAGACCAGAAGGAAACAACAACTGAATCAGGATTTTATACAGCTGACAGATCAGCTGAATAAGATATTTTCAGTAAACGTAAATTTCAGGATCAATGAACAGGGAAAAGGGAAAATCGTCATTCCTTTTGACAATAACGAAGAGATGGAACGCATTTTAGGCCTGCTTGATCGCCTGAACACCTGAAAATATTATCTTTACTGCGCCGTTTAACTGGTACGTCCGGTTTCATAACTGATGAAGGCGCAGATATTAATAACAATATTGATAATTTCTTTGCTGTTCTGCATTCTGCAGAGCAGTACAGCACAGGATACTATTGCCGTTCCGGAAAAGGTTAAACGCTTCCTTAAAGCTGATCCCATGAGAGCAACAATGCTGGCTGTTGCATTGCCAGGACTGGGACAGATCTATAACAGGAAATTCTGGAAAGTACCTTTTGTCTATGCAGGCTTCGGCGGCGCCGTCTTTGCAATAACATATAATTCAACAAATTATAATAAGTTCATGAAGGCTTATCAGGATTTCACTGACGATATTCCGCAGACAGATTCCTACCTCGAACTTATTAAAAATGCTGATCCTGCAACATACGACCCTGTACTCCATCCTAAAACCTACGATCCTTCTGCGGCATCGTGGTACACGGAAAGAATGTTAAGACAGGTAGATTATTTTAAAAAATACCGTGACCTTTCGTATATTGGCTTCGCTGCGTGGTACCTTCTTACGGTTCTCGATGCAAATGTAGACGCAAGTCTGTTTAACTATGATATCAGCAATAACCTCAACCTGCAGATTGAACCGGTTCAGGTACCACAGGAAGGTTTTGCTGCTCTGGGACTGAATGTCAGTTTCAGACTGTTTTTTTAACTTAATGACGGGACGATGAGGATAAGAGATTTTGTTACGATTATTTGCATTGCACTGACTGTAAATATCAATGCTATAGCAGTTAACGATACAATAATAATCAGATCGGATACCAGTGCCGATATTATTACGGCCAACCTGGACAGCCTTGTGAACAGCTGGTATGTAAAAATGGCTCTTGCGGATAATCCGGACCTGTTGTCGGATGACTCCAATGGAATTATGTTTACGGATTCCGTTTATAAGGAAAGACTGGGCAGGATCAATACAATAATTAGGCTTCCATACGGATCCATAATCCGGAATCATATCCATGTTTATACGGTGAAGAAAAGGGAGCTTTTCAGTTCGATCATGGGATTGAAGGATTATTATTTCCCTATGATCGAGAATATTTTCGATTCCTATGGAATACCCGTTGAGCTGAAATATATGGCAATAATTGAATCGGCTCTTAATCCGAATGCCGTATCAAGGGTAGGGGCAACGGGTCTGTGGCAGTTCATGTACAGCACCGGCCGTTCTTACGGTCTTACTGTAAATTCGATAGTCGACGAGCGCAGGGATCCCGTTAAGGCAACTCATGCAGCTGCGCGGTATATGAAGGATCTGTATGCTATTTATAAAGACTGGATCCTTGTAATTGCTGCTTATAACTGTGGTCCCGGTAATGTGAACAAAGCCATCCGGAGGTCGGGAAACAAAAAAGATTACTGGGAGATCTATTACAGGCTTCCCAGGGAAACAAGAGGTTATATCCCCGGATTTGTAGCCGCCATGTATGCGGTTAACTATTATGACCTTCATAAGATCAAACCGCTGCCCCTTAATTTTCCTGTTGCGACCGACACTATAATGATTAATAACGATATTCATCTTGACCAGATATCGGAAGTTATGAAAATCCCTGCAGGAGAGCTCCGGGCTCTCAATCCGCAGTACCGGACCGGGCTCGTTCCCGGATCGGCAAAGCCGCAGGCACTTACGCTTCCTGTAAGCCATCTGGGGGACTTTATCGACCTGAATGATACCATTAGGGGCTATAAATCAGATGTTTACCTCACCAATTCTATCCGGCTTGTCGATCCTTCAAGATCGACATATGTTCCGGCTGATGTAAAAGGAAAAACAAAGCTGATTTATAAGGTTAAGGAGGGCGATAATCTTGGATTCATTTCGGAATGGTACAGGGTCAGTCTTTCTGACCTCAGGTACTGGAATAATATTTACCGGAATACAATCAGGATAGGTCAGAACCTGGCAATTTATGTCGACCCGGCAAAAGCCGGTCAGTATGGAGGTATAAATGAGATGTCATTTGCAGAAAAACAGGCAATGATTGGTAAGAGTGCTCCGGTCAGTGTTCAGCCTATTGCGTCACTTCTTCAAAACCAGACCGATGGGGATTATATAACCCATACTGTCAGGTATGGCGATACTATATGGGATATTGTAAAAATGTACGACAATGTTACAATAAGTGATATACTCTCACTGAACGGTATTTCAGATCCGCAGAAGATACAGGTAGGACAGAAGCTGAAGATCAAGAAGAAAAGCTGATCTTATACATTTCCTCCGGAGACAGGTCTGGCATAGGTAAGCACATCGGCGCCGGTTATTTCATCCCTGCACAGTATTATTAGTCTCTCGAGGACGTTCCTGAATTCCCTTATGTTGCCAGTCCACTCGATTTTCTGAAGCTCCTTTATGGCATCTTTCCTTATAACCTTTTTGCTCATACCATACTCCTTGCAGATCATTGTATTGAAGTGATCAGCAAGAAGCGGGATATCTTCCTCCCGTTCGTTGAGAGTGGGAACATGGATAAGAATTACGCTGAGCCGGTGATAAAGATCCTCTCTGAAGGAGTTGTTCTCAATCTCCTTCTTTATATTCTTGTTTGTTGCGGTGACAACCCTCACATTGACCTGGATATCCTTGTCGGATCCGACCCTTGTTATCCTGTTTTCCTGGAGAGCCCTCAGGACTTTTGCCTGGGCTGAAAGGCTCATATCGCCTATTTCATCGAGGAACAATGTTCCTCCGTTAGCCTGTTCAAACTTTCCAATGCGTTGTTTTATGGCAGAGGTGAATGAACCTTTCTCGTGTCCGAATAGTTCACTTTCAATCAGTTCCGAAGGTATTGCAGCACAGTTGACCTCAACGAACGGGCCTCTCGCCCTGTTACTCTTCTCATGGATCTGATGGGCAACAAGTTCTTTTCCTGTACCATTTGCTCCTGTAATGAGAACCCGTGCTTCGGTCGGAGCAACCCTGTCTATCATCTCTTTTACCTTGCGTATGGCTTCCGATTCACCAACAATCTCATACATCCTGCTTACCTTGTTCTTCAGAACCTGGGTCTGTGTTATCAGAGTTGATTTGTCCGTGGCATTCCTTATTGTTATAAGGAGTCTGTTGAGGTCGAGGGGTTTTTCAAGAAAATCATAAGCACCTTTCTTTATAGCTTCAACAGCCGTATCAATATTACCATGACCTGATATCATTATTACGGGTGTGACTGATGATATCTCAGTGATTTTCTGAAGGACTTCAATCCCGTCCATTTTCTGCATCTTTATATCACATAATACTATGTCATAATTATTTGCAGAGAATAATTCAATCCCCGACGCCCCGTCCTCAGCAAGATCAACCTCATGCTTCTCATACTCCAGAACATCCTTCAAAGTGTTCCGGATAGCCCTTTCGTCGTCAATTACCAGTATTTTTGACATTCATTTTTGGTTTAATAGTTCAAATACAATAGCTCAGAGCTCAGGGCTCAGAGCTCAGGGTTCATCACATATTACCTGGCATGCAGTTGGCAGTTGGCAGTCATTAGCCCTTAGCCCTGCGCTCTGTGCTCTTTGCTCTGTGCTCTGTGCTCTGAGCCCTGTGCTCTGTGCCCTTCGCCCTACTATCCGCTGTACCTTAGCCATTTCCAGAGTTCTTTCCACGAGGTTTTCTTTCCGTACATAAGAATGCCTGTTCTGTAGACTTTTGCTGCCATCCATACGAAGGCAATAAAGGTTATAACCATTAATGCCATCGACAGGATTATCTGCCAGGCGGGTACGCCAAAGGGAATCCTTGCGACCATGACTATCGGTGATGTCAGCGGGATGATTGAAAACCAGAATGCAACAGAACTTTCAGGATTCTGCATAGTACCCATTGCCACAAGGAGTGCCAGAATTATCGGTATTGTGACCGGCAGCATGAACTGCTGGGTCTCCGTCTCGTTGTCTACCGCCGATCCTATTGCCGCAAATATTGCCGCATAAAGCAGATAGCCTGTAACGAAGTAGAATATGAAAGAAAGTATTATAAGAGGCCAGTTCTGATTCATGGCACTGTCAAATATTTTAGCAAATTCCTCTGCCTGGGATGAAATCTCCCTGGTTTGGGCACTCGCCATCGCAGGCTGGTTTGCCGACATTACATCCTGGGTCACTGTTTGTGTGATATCCGTAATATCTGATTTTTTAAGGACAGTTGATTTAACCACGGCAACCGCACCTATAGTCAGGAACACCCATATCAGGAACTGTGTAAGCCCGACAAGGGCAATTCCTATTATTTTTCCCATCATAAGCTCTGAAGGTTTTACAGAGGAGACAATTACTTCGACAACACGGCTTGTCTTTTCTTCAATCACACCTCTCATGACCTGTGATCCGAAAATGAACACGAGCATGTACATAAGCAATCCGCCTATATAGGCTAGAGCCATTGAAATTCCCGTACTTGTCTCGGTTGTTTTCCCTCTTTCATCAACCAGCTTTGTTGATACCGAAACATTTGTCCTGATCTGCGTGAGTATTGAATCGAGGTTTTGAATATTATAGGTAAGAAGCTTCTGTTTTTCGATTTCTTTTTTCATTGAACCTGAAATATGATCCAGAAGTCCTATGTCGGGTTGTTTTTTGGAATAGAGAATGGGGTTGTTAAGCGCTTCGGGAGAGAGATACAGTACACCGAAATACCCCGCTTCCTCGAATGTGTCGATCAGATCATTTATATTTGCGCCCTCCAGGTAGATGAATTTCTCATTCTTTGTGTCGGGGATTATATTTTTAAAAATTGCAGTATGATCTTCAACAATGGCTATCTTTTTGTAATCCTTGTCCCCCGAAAGCATTATCAGAGGTACAAGTATGACAAAGGAAGCTATAATCAGAGGCGCAAGAATTGTCATTATTATGAAGGATTTCTTTCTGACCCTTGTCAGGTATTCCCGTTTGATAATTATAGCAGTCTTGTTCATGGATTTAATCTTTAGAGGTTTGATCGGTTTCGTAATTACGGGATTGGACTACCCTTATGAATATCTCGTTCATTGAGGGCAGGGCAGGATTGAAAGATAAAATTGTTCCTTTATCAATTACATCTCTTAGAATATCATTTGCCACCACGCGGCCCGGAGTTTTAAGCCTGATAGTGGTTTTTTCATTTTCAAACTGACGGCTCAGGATTTTGAACTGTCCGTTTTCAGGTATAGCAATATTACCGCTGAACACAAGGTCATATTCATTTGCAGCCCATTTATTGCGGATATCACTTACTCCACCCTCCAGGATTGTTTTTGCTTTGTTTATAAGAGTAATATTATCACAAAGCTCCTCGACAGATGACATATTATGAGTTGAAAAGATTATTGTTGCTCCCTTTTCCCTAAGGAAGAGGATCTCATTTTTTATTGTGTTTACATTTACCGGATCAAACCCGGTGAAAGGTTCATCAAAAATTATGAGACTGGGTTCATGGAGTACAGTTGTAATGAACTGTACTTTTTGCTGCATACCTTTGGAAAGCTCCTCAACTTTTTTTCCCCACCAGTCAACTATATCGAGCTTTTTGAACCAGTATTTGAGTCGCCGCATTGCTTCAGTCTTTGAAAGGCCCTTGAGTTGTGCAAAGTACAGTGCCTGTTCCCCTACTTTCATTTTCTTGTACAGCCCTCTTTCTTCAGGAAGGTATCCGATCATTCTGACATCCTCCGGAGTAAGTTTTTTACCATTGAGGAATAGTGAGCCGGAATCTGGTCCTGTTATCTGGTTTATTATCCTCAGCAGAGTGGTTTTTCCTGCGCCGTTGGGCCCGAGAAGCCCGTAGATGCACTTGCCCGGAACGGAGATGCTGACATTATCGAGAGCAGTCACGGTTCCAAACTGTTTGGTGATGTTGGTTGCTTCAAATAGTGGCATAGAGAAAGTATGTTTTGAGTAAAAGAGGTGTAAATATAAAAAATCTACTTGTCACTTCTGTGTATCATCTACTCTTGCTGATAAAAAAAATTAAGAACTAACACAGAGATACACGGAGGTTCACAGAGTTACACAGAGAGTTACAATCAGAGTTTTATTCGAAATAGCCTCTCATTCTCTCGAAGAAACCTTTATCGTTCTTATCCGGACGGGGAATAAATGATTGTGATTCTTTAAGTTTTTCGATGACTTTGGCTTCTTCCCGCGTCATATTTTTTGGTATCCAGACGTTTACATTTACGAGCAGGTCGCCCCTGCCATAACCGTTGACTTCCGGGAGACCTTTACCTCTCAGTCTGAGTATTCTTCCGGGCTGGGTACCCGGTTCGATCTTTATTTTAACATTATTATCAACAGTGGGAATTTCAACATTTGTTCCCAGGATTGCATCAGGAACACTGATGAAAAGGTTATAGATCAGATCGTTGCCTTCTCTTATTAATTCCGGATGTTCATCTTCCTCAATTACAACCAGAAGGTCGCCGTTGGCACCTCCTCTCCGGGCAGCATTACCCTTTCCCGAAAGGGTCATCTGCATACCTCTGGCTACTCCTGCAGGTATATTGATCTTTATGATCTCTTCTTTCTGGACTATGCCTTCGCCATAGCATGACGGACATTTTCTTGTAATTGTTTTGCCATCGCCGCCGCATGCCGGACAAACTGACGTAGTCTGCATCTGTCCAAGCATAGTATTTGTTACCCTTGTTACATGTCCGGTGCCGTGACATGTCTGGCAGTTTGACAGGCTGCCGGCATCGGCAGCACCTGTTCCCCCGCACGCTGTACAGGTATCGTACTTGTTAACTTTGATTTTCTTTTCAGTACCGGAGGATATCTCGTTAAGGTTAAGTTTGACTTTTACCCTGAGGTTAGTTCCCTTGTTCACTCTGCGGCTTTTCCGGCCTGTGGAAAAACCTCCGAATCCTCCGAAAGCATCTCCGAAAATATCTCCGAAAGAAGAAAAAATGTCCTCGACTGTCATTCCGCCGCCTCCGAAGCCTCCGCTGGCTCCGCTCATACCGGCATGACCGAACCTGTCATACCTCGATCTTTTTTCATCATTTGACAGAACCTCATAAGCCTCAGCTGCTTCTTTAAAGTTCTCCTCAGCTTTCTTGTCGCCCGGATTTTTATCGGGATGGTATTTTAAAGCCTGTTTCCTGTAGGCTTTCTTTATTTCATCTTTGGTGGCATTTCTCGACACCCCCAGAACCTCATAATAATCTCTTTTTCCCATCTCCTGACTTATTACCTGCAACTCCAGGCTTTAACATGAACAAGGTTGTTATATTATTCCCCGACAATCACCTTTGAATGCCTTATAACTTTATCCTGAAGAAAGTACCCTTTGAGCACGACATCCACAATTTTACCTTTCATATTCTCATCTTCAACCTGTACTTTGCCAACGGCATCATGAAGATCGAAATTAAAAGCACAGTTCAGCGCTTCTACTTCTGTAACACCATTCTGTTTCAGAAAATCAACGAATTTTGTATGGATAAGATCAATACCTTCTTTGACAGCATTGCAATCTTTTGCATTGGCAGAATTGTTCAATGCTCTTTCAAAATCATCCATGAAAGGGAGCAGCTTCATCAGGATGCTTTCGGAAGCATATTTTGTCAGCTCCATTTTCTCCCTGAGGGTCCTTTTCCTGTAATTATCGAATTCAGCTGAAAGACGGAGATACCTGTCCTGCATCTCTGCCAGTTTTTCTTCATAAGAATTATCCGGAGTACTAACTTTGTCAGTGCTCTCAGTTTTCTGTTCGTCACCTGTGACAATATCTCCTTCAGGTGCAGTTTCCGGTGTTTCTCCGCCCGGGGACTGCTCAGCAGGTTCTTCCACTTCTTTATTATCTTTATTTTCAGGGTCCTGTACTTCTTTGGTTTCCTCCTTCACAAAGCTCTTCTTTTTAATCATTTCTGATACTTTTCGATTTTTGAACATTACTACCTCAAATAGTCTGCCATGGATATGGAGATTGACAAATTGGCAGGCGGAAAGGATCGACGGTCCGAAGGTTTGACGGTCTTGCAGTCTTGCAGTCTTGCGGTCTTGCAGTCTTGCGGTCTTGCAGTCTGGTATTACTGACCTGTGGGAGGTATCAGACAGATGACTGATGGTTAAATAGACGGACGACCAGACTGCCGGGCGGGCAATTGGTCAGACGATACTTATTTATGTGGGGATCAATGCCGGTTATGGCTTTTCTTCTTAATGTACTGCTTGTTTTGCTGTTTGCCGTGGGGTTTGCCCTGCATGGGCTTTTTCTTTGGCTGGGGCAATAATTCTTTTACTTCAAGGATCCTGACTCCTTCAGTCATTTTAAGTTTACCGCCGGACAACTGGGTCATATCACCGATAATGACTTCATCGGCAACCTGGCTCCTGTTCCAGGTAACATATGATTTTTTCATCTGGTTGACTATCAGGGTTGTAAGGTATTCCTTCTCTTCTCCTTCTTCCATTTCTGATGCCGCATCTATCATAAGTTCAATTAAGCGGCCGTAATGCAGGAACCTGATGTCTCCCTGTTTGTATGGGATCTGATTCGGTTTTTCTTTGAACTTCGCCTTTTCGGGCATGGGGTAGGGAGAGTCAATCTCAAGATCAAAGCCTGCAATAAGCGCAAGATGATCCCAGAGTTTATGCTTGAAGTCTCCCTCATCGCGCAGGTGCGGATTGAGATTACCCATTATCTGGATTATCGTTTTGGCAGCACGGTTCCTCTCATCCCTGTCCTCAATGGTCTTTACATGATCAACCATCTTCTGGACATTCCTGCCATACTCCGGTAATGCCATCCTTTTTCGCTGAGTATTATAATCGTATCCCATTACACTTAAAATGTTTACCGCAAAGCTAACAATTAAATGTGAATTAATCCGGTTTTTCTTGAGAACAGATCAGAAGGTCATCACCGGTCTAAAGAGATTATCACAATATCCTCCCGATCTGCCACTCATACACAAGATAGCTTCTTAAGTATCAGATGTTCAATAAGTCCCCCCCCTGGGGGATTTAGGGGTAAAAGAATATCAGTAAGATTATGCACAGACTCTATAAACCGAGAAACTGTATTGCCATGCCGGAAAGAAATATAACTGTACCTGCAATGACGTTGCTGTATTTTTCAACAGGTTTAAGGTTTATCCTGCTAAATCCGAGCTTGAAGACCAGTACCACCGACATCATTGTTGCAATTGTCACTGCCGAGAAAAGTACTGAGACCAGAACAGCGCCGCCTATATTGCTTTGGGCGGCAGGGTACATAAGTATCGGGATAAGCGGTTCGCACGGGCCAAAGATAAAAATGAGGAACAGTATCCAGGGCGTTGTTTTAACTACATCAGTATCATGTACATGAAGATGTTCCCTGTGGTGGTCGTGTTCATGTGAATGTTTTTCGCCTCCGGGATGAAAATGAGAGTGACTGTGCTTTTTATTTCGTATCAGGTTCCTTATGCTGATTATCATATAAACAAGTCCGAATGCAATAAACAGCCATGCAGCTATGTTACCTCGAAACGATTCTGTATCAACCAGCTTATTCAGTGAAATACCTACAGCGATACCAATGAGACCAAGAATAACCGAGCTTAAGACATGACCAAGGCCGCAAATGAATGTAATGAACATTGTTTTCCTCAGGGTCCACTTTTTTGCTTCGCTCAACACTATGAACGGCAGATAATGATCAGGACCAAGGATAGTATGAAAAAATCCTATTGAGATGGCTGTAACGGAAAGCAGTGCTATCGAATCATTCATATTATTCCGGTTAGTTGTATTTCCCCTCGTATTCTGCAAATATCTATAAAAACATCAATTATTCATTATCCGGTAATGAATTATTAACATTTTTTAGTTACATGGTCAGATTTAAAAAAGTCCCGGGAACTTAAGTCTGGCCATTTTTAGTAAGCCCCCTTGGGGATTGGCGTCAACCTTAGGAATATTTTAATCATATAAACAACTGTAATTATCTGGGGCTTAACTAAATAAGTTTCCCCTACTTTTAAAGGAGGGGTGGCCGGGATTGCTGATTTTGATATGATTACAATCGTGCTTTCCCGGCCGGGGTGGTTAATGCGGACTTACTAAAAGTGAACTTATTGCTCAGAATTTAATAAACCACCCCGGCCAGACAATTAAACTTCTGCAAGTCCGACGATTTCTTCGTCTGGCCACCCCTCCTTGAAAAAAGGAGGGGAAACTTATATTATTATAATTCTGCTAATTAATCTTTTTTCTGGTCCTTAGGTTGGCGGCTATGCTTCCCGGAGGATTTAGGAGTAAAATGATGCCAGTATGATCTTAACACAGTTACTTTCCCTGAGGGATAATTTCGTGAAATCCTTCGTTCTGTCCGGAGAGAAGGGATCTTGCACTTTTAATGAATTTCATCATCCTCAGGTAGTCATTCTTATCTGTAAAGAATTCCGGTTTATTCTCGAATCCTGCACAGGGAAGTATATAAAATCTCATTCTTCCGTTTTCGACAGGGGTGTATACCCATGTCAGATAGTAGCCGGCGTCAGATATCACAACAGAACTGTCGGTTTTTGTAAGTTCGATCTTAACCATTGAACCGCCGTCGGTCCCTGGTTTACGCTGGTTTGAAATGAAATTTCCCAGGGAATATGTAACAGCTTTGTTTTTAAACACAGGATTGTCTTTCTGCCATATCATTTTCTGGATCACATGGGGGTGTGATCCGATAATAATATCAACTCCTTTGTAGAAGAAGTAATTAGCCAGTAATATCTGGTTCTCCGAAGGGATTGTATCATATTCTGTTCCCCAGTGAAGGGCAAGGATGAGGACATCGGGTTTTAATTCTTTAGCTTTCATAATGTCCTCAGTGATCTTTTCTTTATCCAGCATGTTTACAATAACAGGGGGAGGTACTGTTATGCCGTTTGTTCCGTAGGTATAATTGAGGAAGGCAACAGAAATGCCGTTCCGGTTAACGACAAGGGGCTGAAGGGTGTCTCTTGATGTTTTATTCCTGAATGTTCCCGTATGGGGTATTCCGATACTGTCGAGCCTGTCAAGGGTGCTGATGATACCGGATTTTCCACGGTCGGCTGAATGGTTATTTGCGGTGAAAAGGCAGTCTATTCCTGCCTCAGTACATGCTGCTGCAAGTGCAGAAGGGGAGCTGAACTGAGGATATCCTTTATAGGGCGGACCTGCAAGGGTGACTTCCAGATTGGATGCCGAGAAATCGCTGGAATCGATAAGGGGTTTAACATGCATGAACACTTCCCTGTAATCATAAGTTCCTGTGCCGGGTATCGCGGCAGCATTGATCTGTGAATCGTGTCCCATTATGTCGCCCATGAACAGAAGAGATACCTTTTGTACTGATGGAAGAGTATCCTGACCCTGCATTATTGGTGAAATGCACAGGAACAGAAAGAGGGCTGCCGGTCCCTTCAGATTTTTATTCCGCGGATCAGCCATGTTAAACCGCTGTATTATTGATTTTATAACTGACATTTCCGCCTCAAAGATAAATTATTTATAACTTTGATGTCCTTTTTGCATTTTAATTACACTTAATTGCAGGGCTGTGATGAAAAACGGTGAAATTAATCGTGGAATAAGGAATCTGTCAGTTGCCGGTGCACTTGCTACCCTGGGGATAATTTTCGGTTCCCTCGGGACGAGCCCCCTGTATACAGTCAGGGCCATAATTAACAACACGCCGGGAAACCTGAACGAGTTGCTGATCTTTGGAGGATTGTCGTGCATCTTCTGGACTCTGACTCTCTCTGCAACTGTCAAGTATGTACTGATCGCGCTAAAATCTGATAACAACGGCGAGGGCGGCATTTTTACACTCTTCTCCCTTATAAAAAGCAAGGGTTCCTGGGTCGCGCTTCTTACGATGATCGGGGGAGCTGCTTTCCTTGCCGACGGGATCATTACACCCGCAATCACACTGACATCATCGATAGAAGGTTTCATGCTTTCATTCCCGGCAATACCTGTAATTCCCGTTGTCCTGCTTATAATTGGCCTTCTTTTCTTTGTCCAGCAGTTCGGGGCAAACATCCTCGGGAGAGCCCTCGGCCCGGTAATGGCGATATGGTTCATCTTAATTGCTGCAGTGGGATTAATACAGATAATAAGCTATCCGGACATTTTAAAAGCACTTAATCCTGTTTATGCTTACCGGTTTGTAAATGAGTATCCGGGCGGATTCATGCTTCTCGGTGCGGTCTTCCTGTCAATTACGGGCGCCGAAATGATTTATGCCGGTATGGGCTCAAGCGGTGTAAAAAACATCAGAATATCGTGGGCTTTCGTCAAAACTGCTCTTATACTTAACTATTTCGGACAGGGTGCATGGGTTATGATGAATATACGGTCTGTATCTGATATGAATCCCTTCTTTGCTATCATGCCGTCATGGTTCCTTATACCGGGGATAATTATTGCGGTTGCGGCATCATTTATTGCAAGCCAGTCGATAATAACCGGATCATTCAACCTGTTCGGGGAGGCGGTCACGCTTAATTTATGGCCGAAGATAAGGTTACTTCATCCCACAGCCATGAGGGAGAACATCTATCTCCCATTTGTAAACTGGTTCCTTTGGGTAGCATGCAGCCTTACGGTCCTCCTGTTTAAAGAATCTTCAGAGATGACAATGGCATACGGACTTGCCATAAACTTAACTGAGCTTGTAACAACCTTGTTACTTGCATATTATCTCCTGCAGAAAGGACTTAATCACCGTCTGGTCCTGCTGCTTTTGATTGCCTATCTGTTTATCGAGGGCAGCTTCCTTATAGCCAATCTGAACAAATTCAGATCGGGAGGTTGGTTCACTCTACTGATATCCACAGTCTTTTTCCTTGTTATGTTTGGCTGGTATTTCGGAAGGAAATTAAAGAACCGATATATAACTTTTGCCGACCTCGATAAGTACCTCGATGTGTTCACCGACCTCAGTAAAGATGAATCTGTGCCTTTGTTTGCGACACACCTTGTTTATATTATACGGGCAAACAGGGTCGACCAGGTTGAATCCAAAGTTATTTATTCAATCTTCCATAAACAGCCCAAACGTGCAAAGACCTACTGGTTCCTTCATGTCGACAGGGTCGATGAGCCAAACAGATTTGATTATACTGTAAAGCAGATCATCCCGGGTATCCTTATCAGGGTCGATTTCAGGATAGGATTTAAGGTTGATCCGAAGATTAATCTGTATTTCAGGGAGGTTCTTGAAGATATGGTGAAAGCGGGAGAGATAAACCTCGACAGCAGTTATGAATCCCTGAGAAAGCACGGTTTTCAGAGTGATTTCAAATTCATCCTTATTGACAGGATCATGCTCCGGGATGTAAAACTTTCAGGCTATGAGAATTTTGTTCTTACATTACATCTAATTGTCAGACAGGTAGGACAGCCTGATGAAAAGGCACTTCATCTCGATTCGACCAGCACCATTGTTGAAAAAGTACCCATAATAATTGATCAGCCGGTCTCAAAAAGGATCCTGAGGGTGTGATCGCCTTTAATTTCCTCCTTTAATCATTACCGGTTTTAATTCCGGAATAAATTGTTTTATTTTGGGAAAATGAATTACCGATAACAAAATAACCAATAATATTATCTATGAAACAATTATTATTTGCAGCAGTATTCCTGTCAGTTTTTGCCGGAACAACCCGGTCTCAGGTTTCCGCCTGGAAACCGGCCGGTGACAGGATCACAACAGTATGGTCGGCAAATGTAAATCCTCTTAATCCGCTTCCCGAATATCCTCGTCCCCAGATGGTGCGAAACAGCTGGAAGAACCTTAACGGATTGTGGGACTATGCAATTACAGGCAGCGAAAGCGCCAGACCTTCGTCCTTTGACGGAAAAATACTTGTGCCATTTGCCATAGAGTCCGCATTGTCGGGAGTGGGTAAACCTGTGGGTCCCGATAATATATTATGGTACAGGACCAGATTTACAATCCCTAAGGATTTCAGGAAAAAGACAATTTTACTTCATTTCGGGGCTGTTGACTGGAAATCGGAAATTTTCGTGAATGGTGTGTCTGCAGGCACTCATCAGGGGGGATATGATCCCTTCACCTTCGATATAACAACCTTTGTTAAGGGCAGTGGCTCACAGGTTCTTGAACTTAAGGTCACCGATCCGGTAGACAAAGGTGTACAGCCAAGGGGAAAGCAGGTCATCAAACCAAGCGGAATCTGGTACACTTCAGTAACAGGTATATGGCAGACCGTATGGATTGAAGCCGTTCCAAAAACATATATTGTATCAACGAAACAGGTACCTGATATTGATAAAGGAATCCTAAAACTCGATGTAAATGTTCAGAATGCCCAACCGGGTGATATTGTAAGTGTTTCAGCATGGGACGGAACCGTTAAGGTTTCCGGAACCGAGGCAGCACCGGGAACACAGATAGAGCTTCCGGTAAAGAACGCAAAACTATGGTCACCGGATAACCCCTTCCTGTATGATTTGAAGATCGCAATAATGCGAAAGGGTAAGGTTGCAGATGAGGTAAAAAGTTATTTTGCTATGAGAAAGATCTCCCTGAAACCTGATGCAAATGGTTTCCTGAGGATGATGCTTAACAATGAATTCGTTTTTCAATATGGACCTCTTGACCAGGGCTGGTGGCCCGACGGACTCTATACAGCCCCGACCGATGAAGCTCTGCTGTTTGATATAGTTAAGACGAAAGAGATGGGATTCAATACTATACGTAAACATGTAAAGTCAGAGCCGGCACGGTGGTACTATCACTGCGACAAGACAGGAATGCTGGTCTGGCAGGATATGCCAAGCGGCGATTTGGGCGGCGGACAATGGAATACTCGTCCGGGTATGGAAGGTGGTTCTGATAAGACAAGAACACAGGAATCCGAGAAGATCTACCGTACCGAATGGAATGCGATTATAGATTATCTCTTCAACTTCCCATGTATTGTGGTATGGGTACCATTCAATGAAGCCTGGGGACAGTTCAAAACTGTTGAGATTACCACCTGGACAATGCAGAAAGATCCCTCACGGCTCGTAAACAGCGCCAGCGGAGGGAACTTCCATGAGACAGGCCATATACTTGATCTCCATAATTATCCGGGACCTGTTATGGCAAAACCGGAAATTTTCGGTACCAAACAGGCTATTGTTCTGGGAGAATTCGGGGGACTGGGGCTTCCTCTTGAGAATCATACCTGGCTCGATAAGAATAACTGGGGCTACAGGACCTTCCAGAACGCCGATACCCTCTTCAAAACATATTCAGGATATCTTGACCAGATAGCACCTTTCATTAACAGGGCACTTTCGGCTGCCATCTATACCCAGACCACTGATGTGGAAATTGAAACTAACGGACTGATGACCTATGACAGGAAAGTCATAAAGGTACCGGAACAGAAACTTAAAGCCGCTGCACAGAAACTCTATAATGCGGCAAAAACTGTGAAATTCAGATAGAGAGTAGCGGTGAAATTGCTTGTTGCTTGTTGCTTGTTGCTGGTTACTGGTTGCTGGTTAACGGAACCTGAAACCTGAAACCTGAAACCTGGAACCTGAAACCTGGAACCTGGAACCTGAAACACTGAAACACTTAACTTACTCTTTTTAATATGAGAAAAATTTTAAAATCCGGACTGATCCTGCTCCCGGCTTTTGTCTTCCTCACCGGCGTCATTGGACAGCAGGTGGGTGAAGTATCGGTTATCCTCAACAAGCCGGTGGCAGAGGTGCAACCGACAATGTGGGGAGTATTCTTTGAAGACATCAATTTTGCTGCCGACGGAGGTATTTATGCCGAACTTGTCAAGAACAGGTCTTTCGAGTTTACCTATCCCCTGACGGGATGGAGGCAGGATCGCGATAACGGAAGGGGCAGGCTCGTGCCTTCTTTTTATTCCCCTGCCAGGCCTTCCAATCCTCATTATGTATCGGTGGTGGTTGATCCCGGGAAAGGAACATTCGGTCTTATAAACGAAGGATTCCGCGGAATGGGTATTAAAAAGGATAATCAGTATAACTTTTCTGTCTTTGCGAAACTTACATCCGGTTCGGGACTTAAGATGAATATTGAGCTTCTTGATCAGAATGGCGATGTGATCGGGGGTACCATGATAGAGGGTTTTTCAGGATCGTGGAAAAAGTTCGATACAGCTTTTACAGCAACCCGCACAGAATCAAGGGCAACCCTGCGGCTGGTAATCACCGGAAAGGGTACAATTGATATCGATATGGTTTCCCTTTTTCCCTCCGATACCTGGAAAGACCGGACCGGAGGTCTCAGAAAGGATATTGTCGAAATGATTGCCGCCCTGAAACCGGGATTTGTCAGATTCCCCGGCGGTTGTATAGTTGAAGGAAGAACTATTGAAAACCGTTACCAGTGGAAGAATACTGTCGGTCCGGTTGAGGAGAGATCAATGATAATCAACCGGTGGAACATGGAAATGAGGAACCGGCAGGCACCAGACTATTTTCAGAGCTTCGGACTGGGATTTTATGAATATTTCCTGCTTTCGGAAGATATTGGGGCAGAACCGCTTCCTATACTTAATTGCGGAATGTCATGCCAGTACAATGCCGCAGAGGTTGTTCCCCTGGATGAACTCGATCCCTATATCCAGGATGCACTTGACCTTATCGAATTTGCAAACGGAGCACCGACAACCCGCTGGGGTGGATTGAGAGCTTCAATGGGCCATCCCGGACCTTTCAACCTGAAATATGTGGGTATTGGCAATGAACAATGGGACGAGCAGTATATTGAGCGGTACAGGGAGTTTGAAAAAGTACTGAACCAGAAGCATCCTGAGATCAGGATCGTTTCGGGATCAGGACCTTCTGCATCGGGTGTTTATTTCGACTATGCATGGGCAGAACTTAAGAAGCTGAATCCTGCCCTTATAGATGAGCATTATTATATGCCCCCGGAATGGTTCCAAAGCAACGCTTCACGATATGATAATTATGACAGGAAGGGTATCAAAGTTTTTGCAGGTGAATATGCAGCACACGGGAAGGACGCAAAAGCACCCGAATCGAGAAATACCTGGTTAAGTGCACTTTCTGAGGCTGCTTTCATGACAGGACTTGAAAGGAATGCTGAAGTCGTACACATGGCTTCGTATGCACCCCTGCTGGCGCACATCGATGCCTGGCAGTGGCGCCCCGACCTGATATGGTTTGATAATCTTAAGACTTTCGGGACACCAAACTATTATGTCCAGAAAATGTTTTCCACACACAGGGGAACAAATGTAATTCCTGTTCTTCAGTCAGGTAAACCGCTTGCCGGTGCTGACAGTCTTTATGCCAGCGGAACAATAGAAAAAAACTCTTCCGGGGTGTATATCAAGCTTATCAATACTTCTTCAAAGGTAAAACCGGTACTGTTAAATATTACAGGAGCTTCACTGGAGAAGACCGGGGAGATTTCCGTTCTAAGAGCAGGCGGATTGTATGATTATAATTCTGCTTCAGATCCTGAGCATATATTCCCTTCCACTGATTCACTGGCATTAACAGGAGGGAAGCTGAATCTGAAGCTTGAACCTCATTCTGCGAATGTTGTTATCCTTAAGTATAAGCGGCTGAAGTGAAAGATAACACAATATTGTTATCTTTGTGCTCTTCAATAAGAGTCTGATATGGAGATAATTCAGTCAGTGATTGACTGGTACATGGTCAATCTCAATTACTTTACCATAGGTTTGCTGATGGCGATCGAGAGTTCATTTATTCCGTTCCCGTCTGAGGTTGTTATCCCTTTTGCAGCCTACAAGGCAGCACAGGGAGGCCTTAATGTTTTTGGTGTTGTTATTGCAGGGACAACCGGTGCGATCATCGGAGCTTTGTTCAATTATTATCTTTCCTTGTATCTTGGAAGACCCCTGGTCTACAAACTGGCTGATTCCAGGATCGGAAAGTTGCTTCTTCTGTCGAAAGAAAAGGTTCAGCATGCAGAGGATTATTTTGTAAAAAACGGCAATGCCTCAACATTCATCGGGCGGCTCGTTCCTGCTGTACGACAGCTTATTTCGATCCCTGCCGGGCTTGCAAGGATGAACATGCGCAATTTTATTATCTATACTACCGCCGGAGCCGGATTATGGAATATCATTCTGGCGCTTATCGGATATTTTATTTACGACATCAGAGAAAAAATATTCCCCTATATTGAGTATATACTCTATTTCCTGGGTGCTGCATTTGTGATCTATCTGGTGTTCCAGGCCCTGAAGAACAGGAAAGCAAAAAAGAACGAATAAACAAAATTAATATCTACGTATTATAATACGTATTATAATACGTTTTTTAATACGTATTATAATACGTAGATATCTGGGTTCTTAATTCTGGCAAATGAGCTTCCCGGGAGTATCCTATTTTATTGATAAACTCACAATCTGTACCGGTCCGAGTAAGCCTGAGGGCAGTAAGGGTGATTCTGCCTGATAAAAAGCCTGAGTCGTATAGGTATATTTCTTTGTCGCATCAGGCTGCTGGTCTCCGATAAGCCTGTTGACCCATAAGTTGGTCACCCTGATCTCAAGTGAATTTTCACCACTTTTAAGCACTTCTGTTACATCGCACCTGAAGGGTTTCTTCCACACTATTCCAAGATACTTCCCGTTGATTGTAACCTCTGCTATATTTCTTACTGAACCCAGATCCAGATATAGCCGGGTATTATTATCAAACCAGTTTTCAGGAGCATTGAATGATTTTGTATATGTGCCCGTCCCTGAGAAATATTTAACTCCCGGATCCGGATTTTCCGTCCAGGATGTAAGGTTGTCCATTTTTATCTTTGCCGGAGCGCCGCGGTCAGGCTGGAAGCTGACATCCCAAGAACCTGATATTGTTTCGAGCGGTGTTTCGGTCTTTGCGGGTAAAGTAACAGAGGCGACCTTTGTCGGCTTACGGAATACAACAAATAAAGCATCATTCGGATCCAGGTTAAGTGGCACTTTAGTGGATCCGTTTTCAAAAGAATATGAGGCTTGTTCAATTTTACCTGTTACAGGATGCCAGATTTCAGGGCTCATCCCTTCTGTTCTGAATGTTGCCTCCAGTTTCTCGCTCCTGTTGTTCCTGTTATTGATCCAGTAGATATCTGCCTTTCCAAGTTTCCTGTGAACAAACAGAACCTTTGTATCCGGCTCAGGCAAGGTGAAAGTGAAATCAGGTTTAATATCCAGGGCGGACAGTACCCCGGCAGCTGTTTTACCTGAAAGTACTTTACCTTTTCCTACTATATTCTCCCCATTTTCCGTCTTCCATAATTCACTTACAATTGATTGAAATTCAGTAGGATCATCATTTAATGCAGGTGATCTTACCGGTTTAGGGCCGGAAACGATCGCTCCTTCTTCAACCAGGCTTTTTATTTTCCTGAGTACCGGCAACGACATATTCCGGGTGTTATCGTCAAGGATCAGGACGGAATAGCTCATGCCGGAGGGAGCAATTAATCTGCCCTCTCTGACTGACAGGAGATTTACAAGTGCATCGGCATTTATAAAATCATAATTATAGCTTTCCGGAATATCAGGTAATTTATTCCCGAACAGAGCTGTAATGTTGCTGTCTTCACCATAGAAATAAAGTACATCGGCAACAAATTGTCCCTGTTGAAGCATAAATGAACTTCGTGAAAGATAAGTTATCCATGGTTCTGCCTGTTCTGCCCAGGTCTCGTGTCTTGTAAACCATTGTCCGTAGGGTCCGAGGCCCAGTCCCGGTATTTTATCATTTACCGGTTGATGTACCGATGTATGAATCACAAAGCGGTTGAGGCCCATAGCCAGTTCCATATCGGCTGTAGGTTTAAGTCTTTCCGGTGAGAAGGCCCAGGTATTACCCCTGGCAGTCATGGATTCGGCAGCAGCAAATTCCTTTCCGTAAAGATGGGCTACCGATGCTGATTCACGAACATCTGCCCGGTATCTGATCGCAACGTCGCCATTCTCGTCCTGGTCGATCGTCCCCGGTGTCCAGGTAGCGCTCATTGGAATATCTGCAGTGCGTTTAACCTCCATGCCATCACCTATGAAGGCACGTCCTCCTTCATGTGATTCTGTATAACGGCCCATGCCACGTTCCCGGAGAATAGTTGTAAGCTGGTCATAATGGTTTTCGGCAGTCATATCCCCGATAGTTTTTCTGAAATCAAACAGGAATTTCTCACTTGCATCAGCGCTTTCAATGATCTGCCCTGTAAGAACAGGCATCCAGGGCAGCATGTCATATCCCCTGTGCTTCCTGAATTCTACTAACATGCTGTCGGTCCAGTTCTGAACCCCGGCTTCCCAGCTGTCGATTATAATGTATTTCAATCCTCTGGAGCCCATGAGGCCTCCTGTTGCATCCTTGTACTGATCGAGATAATTCTCAAAATATGCCTTTACGTGTCCCGCATCGAGTTTATCAACTTCCAGACCGGTTGCTTCAGGAGAGGCCGGATGATTCTGCCTGCCTGTAAGGGAATAACCAAACCTGATAATTTTCCATCGCCCTTCTGCAGGAGTCCAGGTAAGTCTGCCGTCAGAACCCATTTTGTCTGTCAGGTCAATAATATCCGACTTGTTTACGGCATCTTCGGCGCTTATTGGCAGGGTTGCCAGGTCATACAGCCCGAAAGCGGATGTAAACCCGGCTTTATCTTCAGAACGGTTTACACGTGCGACGGAGTGAAGAATGACCTCAGCAATACGAACTCCCGGGGGTGGCGGAGGCGGTGGAGGTGGTGATCCGCTTGCCGGGGGAGGTATAAAACCCGGTCTGGCAGGAAGTTCGGGAGTAATAAAAGAGATCCTGAAAAACTTTGCCGTTACTGCAGGAAATGTATATGTACGCGGAATGTTTGAAGGTCCGGGTATCTCAAAAACCGGATTGAACTGTCTGCCGTCATCAGAAGCCTCCAGCATCCTGTTTTTCCCCGGGCCGTAATTTATTCCCTGTTCGCTGCTTACAAGGGTCAGGGATTGAACTTTCAGAGGTTTGGCAAATTCGAACGTTATCCAGGATTTATTGTTTGTCCGGGCTGCCGGCAAAAAAGTATTATTTGTCAGGTCTCCGTCGGTGAGGTCTGTTAATGAGAATTTTCCTTTGCTTGAGCTTACCCTGGGATTCAGCTCTTTCATCGACAGATCGCTGGCAGGTAACCTGTATGCAAGCACTGCAATATCCTTATAATATTCAGGCAAAGGTTCGGGGATCCGGCTCTGGGCGGGAATATTCTGAAATACACCTGATGTTGCAGGCGGATTTGGAATTATACCGTCAAAGGATTTTCCTTCATCAATCCTTACCTCGCTCCAGACAAGTTTTTTCATAGCCTGGGCCGGGATGACCCACGGACCTCCGCTTTCGCTCCATCCGGGAGACCCGGCAATAGCCATTTCAAGTCCCAGCGAGTCAGCCAGTCTGGTAGTGAACCGGAATGCATCTTTCCATTCCGGCGTCATATAGATGAGACGTTTTTCGACGATCTGTGGTGTGGTCAGACTGGCATCGAAATTCTGGAAACCGCCGATACCGGTCCGGCTCATCCATTCGAGATCGGCTCTTATCCCTTCCTTTGTTATATTTCCGTTCATCCAGTGCCACCAAACCCTGGGTTTGGCACTTTCAGGAGGGTCCATAAAACCCTTTTCAAGATTGTTACCAGCTTCATTTAATGGCCCTGAGCAGCTATAGAGTATGATAATCATTGCTGTCAGTAAGACGTTAAAATACCTGTGGATTTTCATTTTATTAAATTTTATGGTTTAAATGTTTCTTTTGATTGTTCCAGGTTTCAGGTTTAAAGTTCCAGGTTTTACCAGCCGAAACTTTCTTTTACCACCGAAACTAAGGGAAGGTGGCAGGAGAGGCTGGTTTAAGGTTCCAGGTTTCGGGTTTGTGAACCAGGAACCAGGAACCAGGAATTATTAACCGGATTCCTTGCAGCTAAATCTCCGCAAATGCCACGATGTAGTTGTGTCCGTATTTCTTTGCACATTTCGGGCATGTGGTATAATAGAAGTAATATTTTTTTGCCGTTTTATTTATCTTTTTCAGATACTCTTCGAATTCCTTCAGGTATTTCGGTATATGATTGAATGGTCCGTCAAAGACCTTGGTGGCGAAAGTTCCGGAAAGCTTAATATTATTGGCTCCCGGGACTTCTTTAGTGACGCTCATATACAGCTCGCTTTTCCAGGGTGAAGGATCATAGGCAAGAAGAAGGAAATCTTTAATTTCGGGTGCAGCTCCGGCATTTTTAGCTGTTTCCCACATACTCCCCAGAGTTTTTGCATATGTAAAAGGCAGAGGCATATGTAAAAACTGAGGGATAGCCTTCATAATAAATGGCTTTTCAATCCAGTCATGTGTTTTTTGGTCCCATGGTGCCGGGTCAAAGACCGGGCAGCATTCCTGATCGTGTGAATGGTCTGTCATGGTTTTAATAATTAATTAAATTTTTTAGATTATTGTGTAATAATATTGTCAGAAAAGTGAGATATCCACCGGTTTGCCTGAAAATTTTCTTTCATGATCAAGAAGCCATCTTTTTCTCTGTAAACCTCCGCCATAGCCTACCAGAGCGCCATCGGCACCTATAACCCTGTGGCAGGGAATGACTATTGCTATCCGGTTTGAACCATTTGCACTGCCTACGGCCCTGACAGCTCCCGGCTTATTGATCGCTTCCGCCTGCTGATGATACGATACTGTTTCACCATAAGGTATTTTCAGGAGTTCATCCCAGACTGCTTTCTGAAAATCACTTCCGGGTGTAACAAGGGGAAGGTCAAAGAATTTCCTTTTTCCGGAAAAATATTCCTTCAGCTGTTTTTTAAGGTGTCTCAGATGTCTGCTTCGGCCTTCCTTAATTTCAGCAACGAGAAGTTCTTTCAGTTCTGTCAGCTCTTCATTAACGATTTTATCGTCTGAGAATTCAAGGAGACAGATCCCCGCTTCAGTCGCGGCAGCTATCATTTCGCCGAGAGGAGTTATAATTTTTGTCGTTTTGATCATGGCGGGTTACTAAATACTTTTAATATACATCTGGTTCCGGGTTCCGGGTTCAAGGTTCCAGGTTCAAAGTTTCCGCCCCACGCCCCTCGCACTCCCCCCTCTGCTCTTCGCTCCTCGCTCTGAGCCCTGTGCTCTGAGCCCTGCGCTCTGAGCCCTGCGCTCTGAGCCCTGCGCTCTGAGCCCGTCACCCCCTCTCCTCATCTCCTCTTCTCCCCCTCGCCCACTCGCCACCTCATTCTTCACCTACTGCCCCGGGATCCTTCCCGATGTTGATTTGATATATTTAACGTTCCTGAACCTCATCGCCGACCAGTTATCATCCACAGAAACCATCCTGATGCCATAGAACCCCATATCGTTCATTGATTTCCATCCCCTGTCGCGTTCCAGATCAGAGGTTAATTTCTTCGAAGTCTTTTTAGGGTAGCAGTACCACAGAACTCCGTCGGCAGTAAGATTGTGAAGTGCAACCGGTGAAATATCATTTACCTCCCTGACACTTTTTACAAATATTATCATGAAATTATAAGGGCACCGCTGATCTATCTCAGTGTCAATCTTAACATCATGGAGTTCTTTTGATAAGCTTTGAAGGAAAACTTCCCCGGCATTCATTATTAATATCCTGTTATATTCCTTGTAATTGAGTTTGCGAAGAAGGTCTTTCATTTCGGGCATGATTATCAACAGCTAATTTAGTAAAAAATTGAATTAAGGAAAAAAGGTTTATCTTTGTACTTTCAGAAAATGGGGTGCCTTAATATTACGGGCTGAGATCATACCCTTATACCTGATCCGGATAATGCCGGCGGAGGGAAATAAAATCAAAGATGACATCAGCACCGGAAATTAAAGCCTCATTTTCAGAATTGTAAGGTTAAGACTGAGGTTGAGGTTGAGGTTAAGGCGGCGTCCGGCGTCCGGCGTGCGGTAAGCGGCGTGAGGCTGAGGCTAAGATTCTTGCCAACTGCCTACTGCCAACTGCCAACAGTTTTTTCTTAGGTTGAGGTTGAGGATTGCGGCTCGCGGCTACCGGCTGGCGGCTACCGGAAGGGCAATTCTGACCTGATGCCTTGAATTTTGAATTAAGTAATAAGAGAGGAAATGAAAGCAAAATGTATTTTAGTTCTGGTGTATATTTTCATCTTCATTGAGGTTTACGGGCTGCAGGAAAGGACATCAGTTATTCGTGGCAGGATCACGGATATTGAAGGTAATTCTTTGTCAGGTGCGGGTGTGACCATTGAAAACACTTTCCTTGGGACGCACACAGCAGCGGATGGGTACTACCGCATTGACGGTCTGAAAGATGGCAATTACAATCTCAGGATTTCATTTATCGGCTATGAACCGGAGCTTGTCAGTATTGATCTTGAAGGAGAAGCTGTTGCCAATGTGAGCCTTGTACAGAAATCATTTCTTGCCGGAGAGGTCATTGTAAATGCTACAAGGGCTGGTTCCCGTTCTCCGCTTGCATATACATCGCTTGAAAATGAGATATTATCAAAGCAGAACAGCGGCCATGATATACCTTATCTGTTGAGCCTTACGCCATCACTTGTAGAAACTTCAGAAGCCGGCAACGGAATCGGATATACAAACCTCAGGATAAGGGGGACCGATGCCAGCAGAATAAATGTGACAATGGATGGAATTCCCCTGAATGATCCGGAATCCCAGCAGGTTTTCTGGGTTGATATACCGGATCTGGCATCATCTGTCGATAATATCCAGGTCCAGCGTGGGGCAGGAACGTCAACAAACGGTGCCGGAGCTTTCGGAGCAACTGTAAATATGCAAACCGGAAATCCCGGGAATGATCCTTTTGCAAAGATCAGCACATCTCTTGGCTCTTTCAATACATCCCGGAAGATGATAGCTGCAGGTTCGGGACTTCTTGCCGGAAAGTTCGCCTTTCAGATAAGGTTATCCGACCTGAAAAGTGACGGGTATATTGACCGGACAGGCTCAGACCATCAGTCGGCATTCATAAACGGTGCCTTCAGAACCGCCAGATCATTCCTTAAGGCCAACATCTTCCTCGGTCAGGAACATACCGGGATAGGATGGTGGGGAGTACCACCTGAAATTCTTCCGGTGAACAGGAAATATAACCCGGCAGGTGAATATACAGATGAAAATAATGTCGTTCAATATTATGATAATGAGAGTGATAATTATAATCAGAATCATTACCAGCTGTTTTACGGTCTGAAACTCAATAATTCACTGAGCCTCAGTACGGCTTTTCACTATACCTCGGGGGAAGGTTATTATGAAGAATTCAAGGAAGACAGAGATTTGTCAGATTACGGATTACCTGATATAATTACAGGTGAAAGTATTATTTCCCAATCCGATCTGATAAGGAGGAAATGGATGGATAATGATTTTTACGGTCTGGTTTATTCAGTTAAGTATAAAACGGATAAACTGTCAGCCACATTTGGCGGAGGCGGTAATTATTATTCAGGCGATCATTACGGCAGGATAATATGGATGAGCAATCCTGGTAATATCCCCAAAGACCACCAGTGGTATTTAAACAACGGAAAGAAAGGAGAGGTCAGTACCTATGCCAAGGCTGATTATGTCCTTAATGAAAAACTGTCATTGTTCGCAGATCTTCAGTTCAGATTTATCGATTACAGGATGGATGGTAATGACGATGATCTCAAAGATCTTGGCCAGAGACATCATTATGCATTCCTGAACCCGAAAGCAGGACTGTTCTATTCAATTGATCAGAACCAGGATGCTTATCTTTCATTTTCTGTGGCAAACCGTGAGCCGACAAGGGCTGATTTCAAGGAAGCCGCGGGAGATCCTGATGCAGTTCCCCAACCTGAAACTCTTTATGATACTGAACTGGGATATAAACTGAGAAAAGAAAGGTATTCTGCAGCAATAAACCTGTATGCAATGCTTTACAATGACCAGCTCGTACCTACAGGCGAACTCAGCAGTACCGGCTATCCGATAATGACAAATGTTAAAAAGAGCCGCCGGCTGGGTATCGAATTATCTGCGGGACTGAGACCGGCAGATTTCTTTGACTGGAATCTGAATCTGACCTTAAGCAGTAATAAGATCCCGGATTTTATAGAATATTACATTGATTATAATACTTCCGACTGGTCAGAGGAATACAGGAGCATGAATCTCGGGACAGTCGATATAGCATATTCACCCTCAGCGACCGGTACGAGTGATCTTAACTTTAAAATCCTGAAAAATACAGAACTGCATTTAATAAGCAAATATGTCGGTGAGCAGTATTTTGACAATACGATGAACAGCGAAAGAATGATAGATCCATATTTTGTCAATAATCTGAGGATAGATTTCAATCCGTCAATCAGAGGCCTTAAAAATGCAGGCTTTCAGCTTTTTATAAATAATATTCTTAACCACAGGTATGAAAGTAATGCCTATGGCGGCAACTGGTTCGAAGACGGGGTTGAAAAAACATGGTCATATTTCTTTCCCCAGGCGGGGATTAATTTTATGGTGAAAGCGGAGCTTGCTTTTTAACCTTTGTGCTCTTCGTGTGAACTTAGTGCTCTTCGTGGTTAAGCTTTTAAATCCCTTAACCACAAAGCCTGCCTGGCTGACGCTAGTCGGACAGGGACACGAAGGTTAACACAAAGAGCACAAAGGAAGAAAATACCAATTTTTTTCAATAACAACCAGTAACCAGCAACAAACACATGACTAACTGGATAGCAACTAATTACATAGAGATTTTCGGTGCTGTAGCCGGGATAATCTATGTATTCCTTGAGATCAGGCAGAACATATGGCTATGGCCTGTCGGGATTGTTACATCGGCAGTTTATATATATGTTTTCTTCACCGGGAAGCTTTATGCGGATATGAGCCTTCAGGGGTACTATTTAGCGATAAGTCTGGCAGGGTGGTACTGGTGGTTGAGAGGCTCAGGGCGCAGAGCACACGTGTCCTCCGAAGCTTTAGCGAAGGAGGAGGGCTCAGGGCAGGAGGGGAAGAGGAGAGGGGGAGAGGGGGAGATAGGGAGAGGGGGAGATGATGAAAAGGTGAAAGGGAGAGGGGGAGAGGGGGAGAGACCGGGGGACGAAGAGACGGAGGGACTGAAGGTCACAAGGCTTACATTGATAACCGGAATTATTTTGGCAATCGTTTTTGTGGTCTTATATGGGTTAATGTGGTTTGTACTTGACGGATTAACCGATTCTCCTGTCCCGCAGTGGGACTCATTTATAACGTCCCTCTCAATAGTTGCTACCTGGATGCTGGCAAGGAAGATCTATGAGCACTGGTTCCTGTGGATAATAGTAAATACTACAGCAGCTATACTTTTCTTTACCAGAGGATTGTTTCCGACAGTGGTTCTGTATTTTATTTACCTGGTAATGTCTTTTGCCGGGTTGAAGGCATGGAAACACTCAAATAACTGATCCGCGCCGGAAGCTGGTTTAAAAACATTAAATTACCGGTTACTTATACTTCTGACGTTCGGTACTCTCTCTAACATGTAAAGCAGTAATACAGCTAAAAATTTTCAGATCAGATGTTATAGGAATATCATCAATTAATTAATAATTTTGACACCCTGATGGAAATTTCATATAATCTGAGACGATTGATGAAATGATTAGTTCTATTAATTAACTAATTACCTTAAATCTATGAGAAAATTCAATTTATTGAAAAGAAACAGGGTTCTCATCTTTCTTTTGGCGATGTTTTTTACAATTTCTGTTGCCGGGAATCTGAAAGCTGGGGATCGTGAAGGAAGCCTTAATGCATTCTCTGAAGACATGCAGGGAATTGCAGTCAGGGGCGTTGTAAAGGATGCCTCTACCGGTGAACCGATGGCCGGTGTTAATATCGTCGTGAAAGGTACCACAATTGGTGCGATCACCGATTCCGAGGGCAGATATTCGTTCGCATCTGTCGAAAGAAATGCGACCCTCAATTTTTCCTTTATCGGATATGTGACAATGGAGGTACCGGTTGATGGCAGATCAGTTGTGGATGTCAACCTGGAAAGTGAGATCCTTGGCCTCAATGAAGTTGTTGTTGTTGGTTATGGTTCTGCAGTGAAGAGGAACGTTGCCAGCGCCACTGTGGCTCTCAAAAGTGATGAGATAGTAGGTCTTGCAACTACCGACCCAAGGCAGGTTCTTCAGGGAAAGATCGCCGGGGTGCAGGTCACAAACAACAGTGGTGATCCGGGTTCCGGAGCAAGGATCGTAATCAGGGGTATGGGATCTTTCTCAAATACCGACCCTCTTTACGTTATCGACGGCATTCAGGGAGGTGATATTAACTCGGTCGCCCCACAGGATATCGAAAGCATAACAATCCTTAAGGATGCTTCCACAACAGCTATTTACGGATCGGCTGCTGCCAATGGTGTAGTTCTGATCACAACCAAGAGTGGTAAAAGGGGATATCTTAAAATTGAATATGAAGGCTCTGCAGGATTCGCAAATGTCGTAAAACGCCTCGATATGCTCAACGCATCGGAATATGTCGATCTTGTTACAGATATCCAGCATTCGAACGGGCTCGAGATAACCGCAAAGCTCGCTACACCAGATGTAAGGATCGACCGTACCGACTGGCAGGATGTTACTTTTCAGAGAGGATTCGTAACCGATCATAATCTGAGGTTCAGCGGAGGTACTGAAAATGTGACATATGCTTTCTCAGCCGGCTATCAGAATCAGGAATCGACCGTCATCGACAGGACTTTCCAGAGGGTAACGGTCGGAGCAAAGATGACAGAAAGCCTTTTTAAGAAAAGGGTCAACCTCAACCAGAACCTCAGGGTTAAGCATGATATAAATAATGGTGTTCTGGCAAGCCTTAATGAGGCACTGAGAATGGCTCCCTACCTCCCGATATATGATCCTACAAACCTTGGAGGATATGCAAGGATGGACAAGGTAACAGATCTGCAGGATGCCAATAATCCATATAATTCCATCGGAAATACAGATTATAATGACAGGAGCCTGGGTATGGAACTTGACCTCTCGGCAGAGTTGCAGATATTAAACGGACTGACCTTCAGGTCACAGGGAAGAGTAAGCGGAGGAAACTACCACAATATGACTTTCAACTATCCCTGTAACGGGGGTAACTTCAACAGGGCAACTTCCGATATCAGCGAATATTTCAACTATAATTATGGATTTATTCTTGAAAACTATTTTTCATATAACAGGATATTTGGAGATCATGCCGTAACAGCTACACTGGGAAATACATATGATCCGGCAGGGATTTACAGGAGTATTTCAGTAAGCGGATCAGATTATACAAGTGATGCCATCCAGAACCTTGCCCTTGCTAATTCAACCTCTGTGACCGGATCATCGGTTAACAGCGGAAAATCAAGATTATCATACTTTGGCAGGATAGGTTATACATTCAGGGAAAAATATGTTCTGAATGCCAGTCTGAGAAGAGATGCCTCAAGCGTTTTCGGTATAAATAACCGCTGGGGTACATTCTATGGTGTAGGACTGGCCTGGACAGTTTCGAAGGAGAGCTTCATGAGCTCTATCCCGGCTGTATCCAACCTGAGATTGAGATCAAGCTATGGTAAAACAGGAAATGATAATATTCCCGCCTTCCTCACATCATCAAATGTCTGGAAAGGTACAGGTAATAATATTGTTTATTCCTTTGGTGACGATCTCACATTTGCTACAGGATCAATCGTGAACAGCATTCCCAATCCCGATCTGAAATGGGAGGAAACAAATCAGTTCGATATCGGATTTGATCTGGGCTTACTGAAAGACAGGATAGACTTCACTTTCGATTATTACAGCAGATCCAATAAAGACCTTCTGATCGAAACACAACTTCCCCTGACAACCGGTCTTGGAAATCCCGGTTCGGTCGGAACCCAGTGGATCAATGCTGCCAGTATGGAAAACTCAGGATTTGAAGCTGCCCTTACCTACCGCAGTAATCCTGCAGGGGAATTCAGATGGGATATTTCATTAAACACCACTTACAGTGTTAATGAAGTGACAGCTCTGGGGACTGTGGGCGACCTTCCGATATCAAAAGGAGAATTTATGACAGGTGTCGGAAATGCAACCCGCACTGATATCGGTCATCCTCTTGGTTCATATTTCGGATATGTTTATGACCATGTGGTTAAGGATCAGGCTGATCTTGATAAGCTGAATTCGGCAGCAAGCGCCGCAACAGGTGGTACTGTAACAGAATACCAGACGAATGCAAAACCCGGTGACCGCGTGTGGAAGGATGTGGACGGGAACGGATATATTAATGCCGACGACCGTACATATATCGGAAATCCTTCGCCTAAATGGCAGTACGGGATTGTCTTCAATTCCTTCTTTAAAAACTTTGATCTACAGATTTTGATCCATGGACTGGCAGGTGTCGATGCCGTTAACGGATCTCTCTACTGGTGGGAAGGAATGTCAAAACCGTTCAACCAGACAGCTACAGTTCTGACAAGATGGAAAAACCCGGGCGATGTTACCGATATTCCCCGTGCAGGACAAAATTCGGGAGCTAACCTGAACTTCTCGACCTGGTATGTCGAAAATGGTAATTATCTTAGAGTAAAGAATTTCGCACTGGGATACAACCTGCCTCAGAATCTGTTCAATACTTTCCAGAAATTCAGAGTTTACCTGTCCATCCAGAATGCGCTGACCTTTACAAAATATTCAGGCTATGACCCTGAGATATCTTCGACTTCCCCGGGTGATAACAACAACTACATATTCCAGAGGGGTATTGATATGTACCAGAGACCCAATCCGAGGATTATGAGACTTGGAGTTCAGTTAACCTTCTAAAATGTAAGACAATGAAAAGAAAAATTATATATTCATTGATAGCTGTCCTGATGCTTAATGCATGCAGTGAAAGCATACTGGATGTGAAGAATGAGAATAGCTATGACGGTAATACCTTCTTTACCAATGCAACAACAGCAAAGGAAGCATCAACAGCTATGTATTCACCGCTGCTGTTCCAGGGAATGTTCGAAAGGGAATTTTACTTCATTTTCGACCTGCTGGGATATGATGCATTCAAGAACTTCCCTCTCCAGGGATCATTGCTTGAGATCGCAGCATATACCCATAATCCGAATACCGGTGAAATGAATTACTTCTTTAATTCCTGTTATAAAATGATCTTCAGGACGAATTTTGTGATCAATATGTGTCAGAACTGGGAACCCACCGATGCCGGCGATCAGGCATTAAAGACCCGTATCGAAGGCGAAGCAAAGTTTCTCAAAGGGCTTGGATATTTCTGGCTTGTGAACTGTTTCGGTGATGTTCCCCTGCGTAAAACCCTTGAAGACCATTATGTCCTTCAGATGGAGAGAACCCCGAAAGCCGAAATATGGACTGATATTGAGACAAATCTTACTGATGCCATTGCCAAATTACCGCTGGCACAGGATTACGCCGCATCCGATTATGGAAGAGCCACAAAGGGAGCAGCAGTTGCCTTACTTGGCAAGGTATACCTTTATCAGAAGAAATATCCCCAGGCTATTACAGAATTTACAAAGCTGATGGCAGCGCCATATGATTATGCGCTTACAAATTCACTGGATGATATTTTCATACACGATCTCAAGACCAAAGAAACGATTTTCGCAGTTATGCATGGCGAATGGCAGGGATGGGGTGTCGGCAATGCATATGGTATGTTCGGTGGACAGGAATCATGGGCTAATAAAACGACCCATAACGGCCGGGCAATGGAATATGGGTTCAATGACTGGTGGAACGTTCTCCTGTCACCGACACTTGTTGATGCCTTTACATATAACAATGAGTCGGGTGTTCCTTACATCGATCCCAGGGCAGCCCTTACCTTCTATGATAATCTTGGCGGAACCAAAGGAGGCGATACCCTCTATTGCGAGGAATGTGCTGAAGGAAAACTCTCCTACGCGAAGGCTGTAGGTAAAGCCGGCCCTATTTATTCCTGGCGGAAATATGAATTATATGAGCTGAGGAAAAACTATGGTCAGCCCGACAGCTATATAAACAGTCAGGTGATCCGCTATGCCGATGTCCTGCTTATGCTTGCAGAAGCATATATAGAGAACAATGAGGTCAGCAAGGCGCTGCCTCTCATTAACCAGGTTCGCAAACGCTCGGGTGCTTTCGAATACACTAGTCTCGGAACACAGGCCGATGCCAGGAATATTCTCAGACGTGAAAGAAGGATCGAACTTGCCGGCGAACAGTCACGTTACTTCGACCTTGTAAGATGGGGAATATTGGTCCAGACAGTCAATGCCGAAAAGCAAATTGTTGAAAAGGCACAGCCTGTCAAAGATTACCATGTCCTCCTTCCGATCCCGCAATCGGAAAGAGATGCAAACCCCTTGCTGAATGCCCAGGTAAACAATAACTGGAATTAAACATGGATTCATTATAAGAAGAAAAGGGGCTGTGAAAACAACCCCTTTTCTTCTTTGATCATTTCCATATTAGGTTAACAGAAAACTAATAAATATATTTACGTTAAATACCAGGGAATGACACAAAAAATAATTCATTTCAACCTGTTGTTCCTGATCTGTACAATTCTTGTTTATTCAGGCTGCAGAGGTAACTACGACGAGGATTCAGTGGTGGCAGGCCGCTTGCCGGTAATAGAACCCGATTATTCGTATGTTACTATCCCACACAATATTGCACCGATGAATTTTTTGGTCGTGGAAGAAGCTGATCATTTCATGGTTGAAGCAAGCTCGGGGAATGGTAATATCAATATAAATGTTAAATCTTCTGACGGGAAGATATTTTTCCCTGAAAAGCAATGGAAAAGATTACTGGAAGATTCAGGTGGAGACAGGATAACAATACAGGTTTTCGCACGGAAAAAAGGTGAGAAAAAGCCAAAACGTTATGAATCGTTTGAAATGTACGTATCGGTTGACCCGGTTGATCCCTGGCTGGCCTACAGGCTGATCCATCCGGGTTATTACAACTGGTCAAATATACGGATCATGCAAAGGTCGGTTGAAAGCTTTGAACTTGAACCTGTTGTAGATAACCGTATTCTTGATATGAATTGTGTCAACTGTCACTCTTTCAATAATAACAATCCCGGCAGGTTTATGGTACATATCAGAGGCTCTCATGGCGGTACATATTTTATTAATGACGGTAATATCACAAAAAGGGATCCAAAGATTGATGCCATGCCCGGAGGTGCAACTTATCCGGCCTGGCACCCCGGCGGAAGGTTTGTGGCATTTTCTTCAAACCAGGTAAGACAGGCATTCTATGCCAGTCCTGAAAAAACAATCGAAGTGTTTGATCTGGTTTCTTCAATGACAGTATATGATTTTGATAAAAATGAAGTTGTAATGGCAAGAGAACGGGATACGATCCCATATCTCCAGACATTCCCCTCATGGTCACCCGACGGCAAGTACCTGTATTATTGCAGGGCTCTTCAGAAGAATCCCGGGACAAGCATGATACTGGATGAAATAAAGCAGACCAGATATGATATTGTCCGGGTTCCATTTGATCCGGAAACAGTGACATTCGGAGAGACAGAGATAGTCTTCAATGCATCCGGGTCAGCAAAAAGTGCTTCCTTCCCCAGGATATCACCCGATGGAAGATATCTGGTTTTTACGCTGGCAGATTACGGGACCTTCCCCATCTGGCATAGTGAAGCCGATCTATACATTCTGGATCTCAGTAACGGGGGAAGTAAAAAAATGAATATTAACAGTGACGATAATGAAAGCTATCATTCCTGGTCGTCAAATGGCAGATGGCTGGTATTCAGCAGTAAAAGAACGGACGGAAGAAGCACCAGACCGTTCTTTGCACATTTCAGTTCCTGGGACAGTATGGGAAAACCGTTCATTCTTCCACAGGAAGATCCGGAGTATTATGGCAGACTCATGGAATCTTTCAATATCCCGGAGTTTGTGAACGGAAGGATCAGCCTCACGCCTCACGATTTTGCAAAGGTGGCAAATAATGAAGCACTGAAAGCTGTAGCTGGCAATCCTCTGGATTCATTGCATAAATGGGAAGTGAAGAGTGTTAATACAAAACGTAATCCGGGAGAAAAATCGATACATGAATAAATTATGTTTAAGAAATTGAACACAAGCAAACAGAAAGAGGATTGGTTCATAATTGCATTCTTTTTCCTTCTGGCTTTTATCTATTTTTTCTTTTTTGCAAGTCATATCCTATTTTTCCAGGAACAACAATACCTGTTCGTTTATACATCATCATATTTTCAGGAATTTTTTATAAGGCCCGGGGGGCTGCTTGATCTTTCCGGGAAATTCCTCACACAGTTTTATTACAGCAGACTTGCAGGATCTCTTATTTTAGCTATCACACTTACTCTTCCGGGAATCATTCTTATGCACATTAACAGGCGGCTTATATCGGGACCGATATTAAATGCACCGCTAATGATAATTCCTTCCTGTCTTCTTCTGCTGATGCAAACCCACTATTATCATATGATGATGTATAATCTGGGATTTCTGCTTATCTTATTTTATTTTCTGCTTTTTGTTCTGTCAAAAAAGAGAGTGATGAGGATTATATTAACAACTCTTTTCCCGTTCTTCTTTTATTTTGCCGGAGCATATGCCCTGATATTTGCATTATTGTTCTTAACATACAGTTTTTTATATCTTAAAGGTCCTGAAAAGTATTATCTGCCAATCATCCTGATTTTTGAAGTACTTGTTTCGGCAATTATATTCAAACAGATATTATTGTTGCAGGGGTATATGCAGCTCGCTCTCTTTCCACTCCCGTTCATTAATGATCAGACGCACAAGATACTTTTCTATATCCTGACGGCATTCATTATTCTCTATCCGGCTATATGTATGCTTTCCGGTCGTATTAAATTATCAGGGCAAAGGCTGGTGGCTGTCAGGCGAATTTCTGTTGTAATTGTTCCTTTTATAACACTTATAATGCTGATTACAGGGTATAATTCCCAGAATGCAAGGGTGATTAATCTGGAAAAACTTGTATTTAATGAAAAATGGAAGGAAGCGATAAAATACCAGGAAAAACATCCTTCAGAGAACCGTATCGGGCAGTACTTTTATAATATAGCTCTTTCAGAAACTGACCAGCTTTGTGACAGGTTATTTTATGGTCCTCAGGATTTTGGTACAGGCTCCCTTATGCTGGAATGGAGCGGTGAGCATCTTAACTGGGGTTCCTTTGCATTTTACACTACAGGCCTGATAAACGAAGCCCAGCGTTGGGCTTATGAGGAAATGGTTGTTTACGGGCGCCGGCCGCAGAATATGAAAATGCTGATAAAGACCAGTCTTTTAACCGCTAATTACCGGCTGGCTGAAAAATATTCGGGGATATTGAATAATACGCTGTTTTATAAAACCTGGTCAGAGCGATATGGAATGATGGCAGAGGACACATCTCTTATAAGACTTGATCCGGAATTGGGAGAAAAGCGTTTATTACTTCCGAAGTCAGATTTTTTCATTTATCTGGAATCACCTGAGCAAAATCTTCCCTTGCTTGTTGATGAAAATCCGCAGAACCGCAAAGCCTTCGAGTATATGATGTCGTGGCTTATGCTTGGAAAGGAGGTTGAAATTCTTGTGAACAATATCAGATTGATGAAAAAGATGGGGTATAGTAAAATCCCCAGGCATATTGAAGAAGCAATAATGATCTATTATAACAGTCAGAAGAAATTACCCGATATGGGCGGATTGACTGTCAGCAATGAAACGCGTATACGCTTCGATAATTATTTTGCATCTTATGTAAATGCCAGACAGAATCCTGCGACACTGAAGGAAAAAATGAAGGAAAAATTCGGTGATACCTTCTGGTATTATTTTCATTTCACAAAGTAAAGACGCCCAAATTGGGCGTCTTTACTGGATAACAATAATTTGTAAAACCGCCATGTCCGGCGGTTTACAAAATCAAAATCAATATCCCGGATCCTGTGTCAGGATACCTTTCTGCAGGTCGATCTGGGTCTGAGGTAATGGCCAGTAATCATCCTGATCAGCATTAAACACAGCATCCTTCATGAATCCCCTGAATGTCAGATCATGTGCGATATAGGCGTTAAGTGTTGTTGCAAGTATACCCCATCTGCGCAGATCGAAGAAACGATGGTTCTGGCATGCAAATTCAAGCCTTGTTTCTTCCTGGACAGCCTTAAGTGCATTTTCCTTGGTATCGAACGGATAAAGTCCCGGTCCCGGGTAAGGCTCTATTTTATAATTGGCTGCGGGTTTTGTCGGGTCAACATCAGGATTGGAACCCAGATTCTTTGTACTGGAACAGAATCCCATAACCGGTGTGCTTGTTTTAGCACGGTTACGGATCATATTCACATATGTCCTGGCAAGTTCAAGGTCATTATCCACTACTGCGCACTCAGCTCTCCACAGCAGAATACTTGCGTAACGGTATGTTCTGTAGTTTTTGCCATTATAAAAACCAGTCTGATAAAGATTTAAACTCTGTTCGTCTTTCCTGTGCATGAAAATTTTCGTCATGAATGGACCTCCGTTGCTCTGTTCACGTATCCAGTCATTTCCGGGGTGAATTCCCCATCCCAGAAAATCAACTCCCCTGCGAGCGATTATAAAATCGACTCTGGGGTCCATTGTATGATCGGTAGGTGTAAAATCTACTCCGCTGCCGACTCCCATATCGGTTGCCAGATGATCACGTAAGGCGGGATTAAGTTGAGGAAGGCCTTCTGCAGTTGTCTGGAATGCTTCGAAAAGATTGAGGGAAGGTGAATAGAAACCCCAGCCTCCGCAACTTGCAAGACCCTTCTGGTGAAAGTTACAGCCTGATCCGTTGACTGCCGAGTGAGCAGTTGCAGTAGTTGAACACTGTAATTCGAAGATGGATTCGGAATTATTCTCATGTGTCATGTCGAAATTGTGCATGTATTCGGGAGCAAGACTGAATCCTCCGTTGTTAATGATATCATCCAGAAGAGGTTTCGCAGCAGTATAATCTTTCTGATACATATGAGCCTGTGCGAGCACTGCTTCTGCAGAATATTTTGTCGGACGGCCTTTTTCGTTATTGTATTTCGCCGTTCCCAGGTTCGTTATGGCATACTGAAGGTCCTCCTCTATTCCGGTCCATCCCGGATCAGTGTTTTGCACCTCCTCAGGCTTAACATCTCCAAGTTCTGTAGGTGTTTTAATATATGGGATCTTTTCAAAGATCTTGTTAGCCTGGAAGTGGAACCATGCTCTCAGGAATTTTAATTCTGCTTCAGCCTGCTTTGCTCTTGCATCCGTAAGTTTAGAGTTACCTTTCTGGGTTTCCCAGAGGAAAGTAAGTGCCACATTGGCGCGCGCTACTCCGTCATAACATGCATTCCATCTGTTTTCAAGATACGGATTATTGGGCAGAGCTTCATATCTTTCAAGAAGGTTGAAATTACTCTGGTCGCCTACATCGGTACCTTTATAGGCATCATCGGAACATCCGCCGGAATATGTCCAGTCACTTGTCATAGCAGCTCCGAACATTGATTGGTTGGCGTTTTGCATCCTTTCATAAACGCCAATGATTAGCGCTTCAATACCTGCTGGTGTCTGAATGACGGAACCTGCTGCTACTCCCGGGGGCTCTTTGGTTAAAAATTCTTCAGAGCAGGAATATATTGCAAGCAGACTTGCCATCAATATGGAAAATGATAAAAATCTGAATATTTTTTTCATATCTGTGTTTTTAAATGTTTTTAAGTAATATTCCTGTTAAAGGCCAAAAGCAATTCCGAAAATGAATTGCTGTGAAGTGGGCCAGGCTCCCTGATCTACTCCCATATTGATAGCTGAACTTGGGATTGAAAGTTCAGGATCCAATCCTGAATATTTGGTCAGTGTGAACAGGTTTGAAGCCTGGAAATAGAGCTGAAGTGTCGAGAAGTAGTTATTCAGCAGCCTGTTAAAATCGTAGCCAATCCTCAGAGTTTTCATCCTGAGGAATGAAGCATCCTCCAGGAATGCAGTTGAGGGCTCCTGGTGTGGAGTATCATTTGATGTAATTATTGGCATGGTGGCTTTGGTATTATCACCTTTAAGGTATGGACTTCCCCATGATTCATACAGCCTTCTGTGACTTCTCCCCCCTGCGAACTGGGTGTAGTCGATGTATCTGCTTACATAATTCACGAGTTCATTACCGATTGAAGAATACAGAGTGGTCATAATACTTAATCCCCTGAATCCAAGACTCAGGCTCAGCCCTGCAGTGAAATCCGGATGAGGTGATCCTATCCATGTACGGTCGCTGGCATCAACTTTACCGTCAGGTTTTCCGTCAGGTCCGCTTATATCTCTGTATTTGAAATAACCTGCCTTATTATTGACTCCTCCGAAAATTGGTGCATAATCTGTAGCTTCGGTATCTGAGTTGAAAATCCCGTCAGATATATATCCATAGTACTCTGGCCATGCCCTGCCTGCAGCAGCCCTTGTATAGATCTTCTCACGAAAAGCACTTCCCTGTATAAAATATGAAGCAACGTCAGTCAGCTTTGTAATTTCATTTTTATAACGGGAGAATACAAGGTCTGCACTGTATGTAAGATCTCCGTTAAGTGCATTGTTTGAATATCCGAGTTCCAGATCGAATCCGGTATTTTTCATCTCGGCAATGTTTATTGAAGGTCTTGTTGCAGTTCCAAGTACCAGTGGCAGCTGCTGCTGATGAAGCATATCCTTGGTCTTACGTTGCCAGACATCTACCGTCAGTGTAAGATTCTTAATGAGTGTTGCATCTATACCTATATTAAATGTGTTTGTTGTTTCCCATCTTACTGAAGTGTTTCCGAAAGTTGACTGGCGGAAACCGACATTGCTAATGGCTCCGTTTGCGCCGTTCATGCCATAGCTGGCATCACCCTCATGATATGCAAACTGGGTGTAGCTGTTATAATTTCCCATCCTGTCATTTCCGACAACACCATAACCAATACGTAATTTCAACTCATCAAGCCAGTCAGATGTTGAAGCCATGAAATCTTCCTGTGTAATTCTCCATCCAAGTGATGCAGCCGGGAAGAAGCCAAATTTTTCATCTCCGAAGCGGGATGAACCATCACGGCGGACCACACCCTCAATCATATACTTGTCGGCATATGTATAATTGACCCTGCCGAAGAGTGAAAAGAGGCTGTAGGAACTGTTGTTGTCGGAGTTAGCTATACTTCTCAGGCCGGTATTAAGAGTCATATAATTAACATCAAGGAAAGAATATTCAGCCCTGCTTGCACTAACCGATGTCGATGTATTATCATAAGCTTCGGATCCGAGAATTGCCCTTATGTTATGCTGACCCGTAACCAGTCCGTATTCAATAGTGTTTGTCCATGTCCAGTTGAGTCCGGTACCGGCACCTTTGGAAAAACCATCATAAGTTCCCCTTTCAGCAGCAGCAACTTCAACAAATGTAAGATCTCTTGACTGATAGCTGTATTGATTTATACCTAACAGAGTTTTAAAAGATAATCCCTTTATAATGTTAAACCTGGCATAAACATTACCGCTGATATTCATGTATCTCGAAAAATCATCCTTGTTGGAGTCGAGGAGAAATACCGGGTTCTGGGCATTTCCCATTCCTGATGGTCTTGATCCGGCATAGGTGGTTCCGCTGATGTCATATACAGGAATAATAGGTTGAAGCCTGTAACACCATGATACCATTGAGGATTCAGCATTATCTGTCTGATGCCCGTGATCATCTGTATAAACAACCCCGATACTGCTTCCAAGGTCAATCCATTTTGCAGGTGACGTATTGATGTTTGAACGGAAGCTGTATCTCTCGTAACCGGTCCATTTGAAAATACCCTGATCGCTTGTGTAACCGAGCAGGAATGCATATGTTGTATTTGCAGATCCTCCCGCAATATCAAGTGTGTATTCCTTGAAGGGTGCATTCCGTGTTGATTCACCCCACCAGTCTGTTCCTATCTGGTTGGCTTTTGTAATAAGGTATGTGTCATCTCCGTCCCTCACTGACATCAGATTGTCATACAGAGCCGGGTCTGCCAGAGGATCATTTTCAGGAGCTTTTGTAGGGAAAAGATAATAAGGAATAACAGGTACAGCACCATTGCCATACTGCGGATGTGTAAAGTTCTTAGGATCGGTTGGGACTCCGATTGGTAATCCGAAATTCTTGGCCTCAAGCCACAGCATTTCACCGTATTCCCGTGTATTCAGCATGTCATAAAATTTCCCCGGCTTTGTAAAACCCTGTCTTACATTAACATTCATTGTGACTTTCTGGTTCTTCTTTCCGCTTTTTGTTGTGATAAGTACAACACCATTGGCAGCTCTTGCACCATAGATCGACTGAGCTGCAGCATCCTTAAGGATTGTTATACTTTCAACATCATTGGGCGAATAAGATCCTCCGGGTATACCGTCAACGACATACAAGGGATTGGAGTCGTTGATTGTAGTCATACCACGTATCCTGATGGACGATCCTTCTCCGGGTGTATGCTGGTTGAAAATTGTAACCCCGGCAACTTTCCCCTGAAGACGGGTTATAGGATTAACTGCAGCACTCTCAGCCAGTGTGGCTGCATCAACCGTTGATACGGAACCTGTCAGGGATTTTCTTGCCTGTGTCGAATAACCCACGACCACAATTTCATCAAGTGCCGAAACCGCTTCAGCAAGCGTGACATCTATTGCAGTCTGGGCTCCCACAGTTACCTCCTGTGTTACATACCCGATAAAAGAAAAGGTAAGAACAGAGGATGCTGAAGTGACAGTCATTGTATATCTGCCATTTGCATCTGAAATGGCACCATTAAGTGTGCCCTTTTCCAGAATGTTCACTCCTGGAATAGGATTACCGCTTGCATCGACAACCCTTCCGGAAATTTGTTTTTGTTGCAGATTATTTGTTGTGCCGTTTCCGTCATCCGGCGTTAAAGCCAGTGTAAAGGGAATAAAGGTCACAACCATAATCAGCAACAATACATTTCGCATGATTTTCTTTGTCATACTTCTAAGGTTAGAAAGTTAAAAGATAATAAATTGATAATAAATAATTTATAAGATTTTTTTAAAATAGAGAGCGGTTACAGCCCCCTAAAAAGGTTAGGTTGAATGTTCCATAGGCATTAGGAGTTAGTTAGGTACTACAATCAGAGTAGTAATTTACGAAAAATTTTGAAAATGGCAAGTTTTCAGGGGAAATTTTATGTACCGGGGGTAAAAATCCGGGTCTGGGATTGTAGTTCCCGGTAAATTAGGTAGGATAAGAGGTTACCTTGTAAGGATTATCATGCAAAAAATTACGGATCAGAGTTTAAAGGTCAGGATTCCGGATTCAGGGTTCAGGAATACAGAGTCAGATACAAGGTTTCAGGGTATAACCGTCAACCTATGTCTCAATACAATTTTTTTGCACACCAGCTATCATAACAAAATTGTAAGTATCAAATATTGTGTAATTTAAAGATGGTGTAATTAGCAGGAGTTTTAACCACCCCGGCCGGGAAAGCAGAGTTGTAAACATTTTAAGATCTCCAATCCCGGCCACCCCTCCTTGAAAAAAGGAGGGGAAAGTTTTGTTCCCAAGTCTCTCTTAGATTTAAGGCTCCATAGCACCCTAACCCAGCCTTCTCCGCCAGTCGGCGGATACGGCATTGTCTAGCCTGAACCATGAACCCGGTACCCTGAACCCTGAACCCTGAACCCTGAACAATTAAATCAGTATCTGTCTCGCGTACTCTACGCAGGTCTTTGTTTCCTTAACGGCATTCGACCAGGGTTTGATATCGTATTCGAGTTCAATGTCGCAGAAGATGGGCCATTTTTGCTTTTTGATGAGCAGA
>Ga0116149_1000689_pt1 | contig 43749 bp, 39 predicted proteins | sample AD_UKC057_MetaG_FD_89787 | JGI IMG/M metagenome (GOLD analysis project Ga0116149, IMG submission 89787) | Active sludge microbial communities of municipal wastewater-treating anaerobic digesters from USA - AD_UKC057_MetaG | ecosystem: Engineered > Bioreactor > Anaerobic > Digestate | place: USA...
CGAGCGGGCAGCTCTTGCAAGGCAGCGGACTACATCACTCCCGTTTGTCCTTCTCTCTGGCACCGGAATCAATGACGATGATATGTCGCGGATCAACAGGACGCTTGGCGGAAAAGGAGTCGCCATTACGAAAGGCGGCCGGTTTTACCATTTATTATCGAAAGATACGGATAAGGGGAATGCTGTTGTGAAGGTCATCAATTCCTTTTGTAAAGGGGAGAACGTCCGGATCACGAGTATTGGCATCGGTGACAGTGAAAACGACATCCCGATGCTCAAGGCAGTGGATCGACCGTATGTGGTTAAAAAGAAAAACGGGCTGGCAATCAAGACCGGGCTGCATAATGTCAGGGAAACTTCCGGCATTGGGCCGGCCGGTTTTACGGAAGCTGTTTTTTCTGTTCTCGGGGCATGATAAGAGTGCACATTAAAAGATTCTCTCGTAAAGAGCGGGCAGCAAAGCGGAAGTTTTGAAGGTTAAAAACACACTACCATCGGGGACCGGCATGAAAGCATTATTAGACCTTATCGTTGACCTTTTTTCCTGGATTTTTGATTTTATCAAGAAGATCTGCCTTGCTGTTTTCGAGAAATTCATGGAGATCAACGTATTCGAGAAGGGGACCGTCATTCTGACGATACTCGCTTTCGCGGCGGTCGTGGCGCCCATGGCGCGGTATATGATATTTGATGCGTATTATACGATCAATAATCCGATTGCGCACTATTTGATCGGCATCGTACTCGTCATGCTGGTCACGATTTATTTTCCCGGGATGATTTCATTGATTATACGGGTGGCAGTCAATATCGCGTATTTAATCGGGGTGATATACCTCGGTGCGGCGCATGAAATCAGCAAGGCGCCGTATGAGCTTTCAGCCGGATATTATCTCAATATTGTCGCGCCGCTGTTTTACATCATACTGGCGCTTGCCGGAGGCCTGCTTTCCCGGGAGTCCTAATTTTCGATATTATCTATGTCGACGAGGGGAATGATGTTGATCCCTTCTTCCTGGAGTTCCTGCGTCTCCCCGGCCGAGGATTCTCCGTAGATATTCCTTTCTTTTTCTGTTCCGTAATGTATCGCACGTGCAAGATCTGCAAAGTCCCGGCCAACTTAATCGAAATTGGAAGTCACATGCCGGTTGAATGCTCGTATGACATCAAAAAGATTAAAGTGAGGCTTTTCGGGATGCTGATCGATGCCTGATCTTGTATTGATCGAGCACCCGGTGAACAGGCGCTTTACGGACTGCAAACCACACACCGGGCAGGAGGTCATAAGCCCGTCATGCTGGTCTCTATAGGCCTGGTAGTCCTTGAAATATCCCTCGAAACGGTGACTGTTCAAGCATTCAAAGTCAATCGCTATCATGGGGCCTCGTGAACATACAATAATTCAAGAAGGGAAAACCGGCGCCTGACGTTTGGGGAATCCATCGGCCGTATGGATTGGAGGATTCGAGTACCCCTGATGACCTGTATATCATACGGCTGTTTCAATATTTCGGTGATATGATAAAAAGTCGCAAGTTCAGCCAGATCCTCGGCCCATGACTGGGATCCGTAAAGGGAAACAAACGGGGAATCAGACAGCTCCCGGTAAACAGAGAGAGACTCGGACCGGCGCAATTTCGGCTTGTTGATCCCGTAAAAAGAGACCCTGCCGGAAAAGGAATACTTCACGCGCGGTCTATCATACGCCTCCCAGACATCACGCGTGAACGGAGTGCTTCTAATTTTTTTTCTCTGGTACTTATTAATGGAATCATCAACATTCGGTGTAATATTTTTTATGTAGTCGACCAGGTGGATCGTTTCGTGAAGAAGAATATAAAGCAGGCCGCTATATTGGTTGCCGGCATTTATTCGGATTGAAACACCAGGATCATCATTGATAAAGCAGGTATTTTCCTTAATCGTCAATAATTCGGAGATATCCGATTTCAGGACCACGGGATTTAATACCATGAATGCGTACACGGTGCCTTTTTTGTCAGCAACCCATTCCGTGAGACCGCTCCCCATGAATCCGGGAATGAAATAGATACCCAGCAATCGGCGGTTCAGCAGGGATCTGTTCAGCGGGGGAAGTAGGCTTATGGCTTTTTCCAGGTCGTGCATCGATTGGCCGGCCGGCAAATATCCTGAATAATCCGGCCTGCCATCAAGATTGCGTAAATACTGGAGCACCATGTCCGGCGGCAGCATGACCCGGGATTGAATTGAATCAAATCTGTTAAAACGGTAATTTTCGAAACGATGAATAGGTTCAGGCCCGTGGTTACAGGTGCAGCCTGATATGAATAATTGGAACAGAAAAAAAATAATTGCAGTGTTGATTCTCATAATTATTTTATATATATTGATTATTCGAGGAAAAGCATATTCGATCAAGTAAAAATTCATTGTATAAATAATATTTTAATCGCGTGTATAGTAATAAATTTTTCAATACATTCCCCAGCTTTTTTCTTGATTTTTATCATAAATAATCTTGTTTATTACCATTAATACATTGTATGTATTCCTGTCGGGAAACCATGTCATAGACTCCCGGCAGGTTAATTTCTCAATACACAGGAGTCGCATATGTCGAAGCATAAATTTCAAACCGAGGTGAACCAGCTTCTTCACCTTATCATACATTCCCTGTATTCTCATAAGGAAATTTTTTTACGGGAGCTCATTTCCAACGCTTCCGATGCCCTTGACAGGTTCAAGTACCTTACACTTACAGATGAGGCATTTAAAAAGCTGAGCTTTGATCCGCGGATCGACATTTACTTTGATGAAAAAAAGGGTAAAACCCTCACAATTTCCGATACGGGGATTGGAATGAATGAAAATGAGCTGGAGGAGAACCTTGGGACCATAGCTCGCTCCGGGACCCGGGGCTTCGTGGAGAAACTATCCGGTGACGAGCGTAAGGATTCGGGCCTGATCGGGCAATTCGGCGTCGGATTTTATTCCTCGTTTATGGTCGCCTCGAAGGTCGAGGTTGTCAGCCGAAAAGCGGGTGAGGATGTTGCGTATAAATGGACGAGCGACGGCAAAGGGGAGTATGAGATTAGCCCGGCAGAACGGGAGGCTCAGGGAACCACCGTAACACTCTATTTGAACAAGGAGGGGGAGGAGTACGCTAATCGATGGCAGATCGAGACGATCATCAAGAAATACTCCAATCACATCCCATTTCCCATTTTCCTTCATTATGAAGATATCCGATATGAGGGCGAGGGTGATAACAAGAAGGAAGTGAAGGAACCTACGTTGAAACAGATCAACGCCGCTTCCGCACTGTGGAAGCGGCCCAAGTCCGATCTGAAAGACGAGGATTACACCGAGTTCTACAAGTCGATTTCACATGACATGGAGGAGCCACTGTTAAGGATCCACACGCATGCTGAAGGAAAGCTCGATTACACGACTCTTTTTTTCGTGCCCGGCAAGGCGCCCTTTGACCTGTTCCGGGCGGATTATCTGCCGGGCGTGAAGCTATACGTGAAACGCGTTTTCATAACCGATGACGAGAAAGAATTGATGCCGGTTTACCTGCGCTTTATCAGGGGCATCATTGATTCAGAGGACCTCCCGCTCAACGTAAGCCGCGAGATCCTGCAGCAGAATCGCATACTGGAGAAGATTAAATCTACGTCAGTAAAGAAAATACTGGAAGAGCTTGGTAAATTGCAGAAAGCCGACCGGGAAAAATACAATACCTTCTATCGGGAGTTCGGTATTCCGGTGAAGGAAGGCCTGTATCAGGACATGGAGAACCGGGATAAGATTCTCGACCTGGTCATGTATAAATCAACCACGGTCGAGGGTTACACCACGCTTGCCGAGTACAAGGACCGAATGAAGCCTGACCAGGATGCAATGTATTACATTACCGGGGCAAAAGAACAGAACATACGAAACTCACCGCTTCTCGAAATGTACCGCAACCGCGATATCGAAGTGCTCATCATGGATGACGAGATCGATGATATCGTTATAACAGCAGTACCGACCTTCAAGGATACGCCTCTTAAATCGGTCAACAGGAGTGATGCGGCGGAAAGCCTTAAAACAGATGCAGACAAGCAGAAGGAGAAGGATATTGAGCCGGTCATTGCGAAGATCAAAGAGGCGCTCGGCGACCTGGTGAAGGACGTCAAGGCGAGCACTCGCCTGTCCGACTCCCCGTCATGCATAGTGGCAGATGAGAAAGACCCCACCGTTCAGATGCAGCACCTCCTGAAAGCAATGGGACAAAAGAACATGCCTGATTTCAAGCCGATACTGGAAATCAATCCGGAGCATGAAATCATCAGAAAGCTCTCCGGGTCCGAGGACGCGGCCGTAATCAACGATGTAAGCTATCTTCTCCTCGAGCAGGCTTTGCTGATTGAGGGTGTTGAGCTGAAAAGCCCCAGCGAGTTCGTCAAGCGGCTCAACCGGGTGATGGGCAAGGGGCTGTAGGATAAAAAAAGGCGGCAATGTAAATTGCCGCCTTTTTGTTGCTTGTCGGTTAAATCCTGAAAATTAGAAATTAAAGGATACACCGGTGTGATACTTGTAATCAATCGCGCTGCCGAGAGCACCCTTGTATTTGGATTGATGCCTGCCGAATTCGAATCCAAGCCAGAGGTAATCGTTGATATACCAGAACGCGTTGGCAACGATTGCCTCATTCCAGAGCATGATGTTATAATTGATGTATCTCTTGTTGCTTTTAAGGATTCCGCCGTATCCAACATTGAAGGCGAGAGGAATCGGCCCGACTTTTCTCAAGTCGATCTGAAGCTGGGCATATCCGCCCTGAGCCGGAACGCCAAGAATTTTCGTGCTCGAAAAATTTTCAACCTGGCCGGCGCCGATGCCGCAGGAAAACTGGTCCATGTTAACTCCGCGCCAGTAGGTCGCAACGAGGGAAACGAGGGATATGGAAATTTTCGCGAATCCACCCGCTGAGTATGAGGGGGTAAGTTTACCCCATCTTTGCGTAATAAGCAGGACCTCGGCTGCCTCTAGAGGAGTGGTAGCACCCCAGATATTAGTGTTGGCAAGGTTGGCAAAGGTGAGAGCGTGTTTTTCAAGTTGGTAATGTCCTGTAGCACCGAGTATGATGTTCACCATGTCGTGCGGTTTCAGGGTGAGAGTTATCTTCGCTCTGCCAGCAGGATACCTGCTCGCTTCGCCCGGCCCGCGGTCATCAGCCACAACCCCGGAAACGCCCGGATACAGATCAGTGGCTACACCGGTATCCACACCCGCCATTGAACGGGCGGCTGCCGCTTCAATTGTAAGATTATAGTTGTCGTTGCCGATTTTCTGGCCAAGCGCAATTTGAGGCTCGCGCTGGAACAGGTTCCCGTTCTGGCCGAAAGGAACGTAGGTCACGGTAATGGGCTGTGCCGTCATTGCCATCACGAGCGACCAGGTCTGGCCGATAGTAAGTGTCGTCCCTGAGGGCCAGGCGAGCTGCGCAAACGCATGGCGCATCATGGGCATGCCGCAGCGTTCGCCGGTACCGGCAGCAGCAGCGGTGCCCCAGAAATCGATCTCAAGGTTGGCAGACGTTTTTGCCAGAAGGACCGTGGGCCCTGTAATTCTCAAACCAAGTCGCGTTGTCCGCATGTCCATTAAAAAAGACCCGCTGTTTTGTGAAGCGGTCTTTTTTACGGATATTAGATTTCTTTGACCTGCCGCCGGTACAACAAGACCGGGGACAGCTGCTAATGGATTGTAATAAAGAACCTGGTTGGAAGTCATGAAAGGACCGGATTCGTTATAGACATCAGTTGTATTATACACCATGTCAAATTTGACGAAACCGTACAATTGAACTTTTAAAAAATCACCATTAAAAATCATCACTTTTTCAGGGCCTTTCGGCTTTTCCTGTTGAATTGGCTGTACTGCCTCTTCCTTTTTCATCTGAGCAAAAAGGGTGGAGCTGGTCAGTATGAATGCAGCGAGGAGGAACAGCCATGCGAAACGCATTTTAGACATAATACCCTCCAGAAGAACAAATTTTCTGTGACTTTTCCAAAGAGGTGGAAATAAATCAAATCTTTTTTGTAACAAAAATAATTAATCATGCAATATAATTAAATTACATAAAAGACATGATTGTTAATATAATAAATTAATAGCGGGTTGGATTGGTAGCTATTTAACATAAATTAAGTAGCTAACAATAAGACTATTTAAGAATATTACGGAGTTTTTTCCATTATTTTTAATCGTTCGTTTATCATTTTAAGCCAATCTGTATCTTTAAAATAATCTCTTGTTTTTATTAAAAATTCTTTTTCTGGCTGCTCTGATCGATCGGCTTTATTCAATGAACCGCAATAATGTGTCCCATAAATAAAGGACTTTAAAAGAGCGTAGTAATGGAGTTGTGCTTTATCTCCATTCTGCTCAACATTATTATAAATGTTTTTTAATTGGTTATCAACTGTAATGCTTCCCATATATGCTATCTGGCCCGGGCCAACAACAGTTATTGTATTCTGGATCGTGTTGAGGTCAAAGAAGCTATTGTAGCTGTTGTCAGTCTGCTGGAAGAATGAAGCGACGGCCGCGTATCTGCCCGGCTCGGCATTGACAAGATATGCATAATCCCCTCTCGTATAGTTGCTTGGAATGAGTTTTACGCCGAGAAGGTTTTCGTCTTTATCATCCAGCTTTACGAAATATACGGTATCCTGCCGGTTCTTGAATACCTTGAGGGTTATGGTTTTTATCGATATGGCCAGGACCGAGCTGTCGATCTTGCCCGGCGTCCTGAGGCTTTTGGGCAGCCCGCATCCGACAAGAATAGCAGGTATGATGAGAGCGATGGCGTACTTTTTCATGATATCTCCTTCCAGTTTCAGCCGATTATGACACGCTCTTTTTGTAATGGTATAACACGACCAATTAGCCGGGGATGCTGTCCTTCTTGTGTGAGCCGGGTTATTGTACGGTCAGCATCCTGGGCATTAATGAACAGCATCATCCCTATACCCATGTTGAAAGTTGTGAACATTTCGCGTTCTTCTATGGAGCCCTCTTTCTGGATAATGCTGAAAAGAGGTGGTATCTCGTATGAGGATTTTTCAATTTCAACTGCGGTAGTATCCGGAAGCACCCGTGGAATATTTTCATAAAAACCGCCACCGGTTATGTGGACCAGTCCCTTGATGTCAATGCCGGACGCGAGGCAGGCAAGAATGCTCCGGGTGTAAATCACAGTCGGTACGAGAAGCGCTTCGCCAAGCGGTCTGTCCAGGTCCTCAAGCTTTTTATCAACACCGAATTTTTTTATATCGAAAAAAAGCTTCCGCACCAGTGAAAACCCGTTGGAATGAAGGCCTGAAGACGGCAAGCCGATGACGAGATCGCCCGGAGCAATGCACGCGCCATTTATGATTTTTTTCCGGTCAACTATTCCCACGGAGAAGCCGGCAATATCGTAATCATTCGGCTCCATCACATTTGGATGCTCGGCCGTTTCGCCGCCCACAAGGCTGCAGTCAGACTGGCGGCATCCTTCGGCGAGCCCCCGAACGATGTCCACCATAACATCCTCAACGAGCCTGCCGCAGGCGATGTAGTCAAGGAAGAAGAGCGGCCGGGCCCCGGATACGACGATATCATTCACGCACATGGCAACCGCGTCTATCCCGATGGTATCATGGCGGCCTGTCAACTGGGCGATCTTCAGTTTAGTACCCACGCCGTCTGTACCGGAAACAAGGACCGGCTCCTCATATTCGGGAAACGCGGCGGAGAACAGGGCACCGAAGCCGCCGATGTCGGTGATAACCCGTTCGGAGAAGGTGGCGCGGACAATGGGTGCGATGCGCTTGACAAAACTGTTGCCGCCGTCAACATCGACGCCGGAATCTTTATAGGTTAGACCCATGAAAACCTCTTTCTTGATGAAGGGATTAATATTCCGGGCGGTTTATAAAGGCAAGAAGAATTTTTATATTTGAATCATTCAGATGAATATACCCGGGCCCGCGATATTAATAAAGATGTGGAGTAAGCAGATTATTGTCCGGATCGGTAAAGATATCGATCGGTCCTGTCTCAATGGCAAGCGAGCGGTTCTTCTTGACATCATGTATGCAGGCTTCGGAAACATGGAATGTATCCAGTTCCAGGGTGTTCCGTATCCACACGACCCTGAACTGGGCGGGATCGACAATACCGCACATGAAAGCGGATGCCTCGATTGCCTCAATGTCCGATTCAAAGGTCATCGGTATCTTGCAGGCGTCGGTACGATACGCGGTGCGGGCGTTGAGATACATGGCATGATGATCGATCTTGTCAACCAGGCGTTTCGTGGTGAAGTCGGAAAGGCCAATCCCCAGAGAGTTTCCTCCAGCTTTAGCGGAAAGGTCCCTTACGAATATGCAGCGGGCTATCGACGAGTGCCCATCCTTGCGGCCCGTGACATTGGTGTCCATACCGGTGCCACTAATGTCCTTCCCCATCTCGTCCACAACGAGCAGGTCGATTTCGGCAACAGGAATACCGGCCATCATGCTGCGTGCACTGCTGAGCAGGAGCGGCTCATCGATGAGGAAGCGGTCTGGCCGGAGCGCGGCAATAGAGCCGATTTTTTTATGGGCGTTTTCGATAAGTGCTAGGCCGAAGAGGAGACGCGTCTTTTCTGACAGGATCCTGAACGACTGGCCGTATACATCACGCCAGCCGAAACGCTCGATAGCACGATGGTAAATGCGAGCACCCTCTGCTTTCCCGAGGCCTATGAGACACATTTTTACAAGGCCGCTTTCGACCGGAGCCGTAAAGCGGGTATGGGGCTTTACCCGGTTAAGGACGACAATATGGTCTGCTTCGTAAGCGATCCTGTCAATGAGCACCGGGAATCCCAAATCAGTGATACCGAGATTCACGGTTTCCATGGATGAGCACACCGGGCATCCGACAGACTCTTCTGTGATCCCATACCTGCGCAGCAGCTCAACCTGTCCTTCTGCCGTACCACCCCCATGGCTGCCCATAGCAGGAATGACGAAAGGGGTGGCGCCCAAATCGGCAAGAACCCCGATTACCGTTCTCAGAATTGTGACTATTTCGGTAATGTTCCTGCTGCCAGCTGTAACGGCGACCGTGTCGCCCTTTTTAATGTCCGAAGAAAGGCCGAGTCTTTCAATCTCATCACGTACGGCGGCTGGAATGTCGTTGACCGCGGGAAGATCGAATTTCTGCCTTATCCGGTACATGCGGGGAAAGAGATGGCCTGCCATGGATGGTGTGTGTTATTTTAAAATTTTTTTCAGGGTCTTTTCGAGCCAGTCAATATGCTCGATCACCGAAGCTTTTGCACCGTCGGTGTCCCCTTTTTCGATGGCGTTCAGGATCTTCATGTGCTGCGTGTAAAACATGTCTGACGAATCGGGTACTGCCATCAGCTTCTGCCTGCTGTAGGGAAGGGCACCCTTCAGGAGTGATGATATAGACTTCATGAGATGAGCGAAAATTGTGTTATTCGTGGCATCAGCAAGGTCGTTGTAAAACCGGGCGTACAGCTTGCCCCCTTCTTTTGTGTTGATCAGGTTCTGTATGCCGATACGCTCAGCATCAGTTTTGAATTTTTTAAGATTGGCAATTTGAGGTTTTGTCCCCCGGAGAGCCGCCATCCTCGCTGCCTCTGAATCAATGATGCGCCGGACCGAGAGGAGTTCCCAAATCTTTTCATGATTAACCGAAATCATCCCTTCGATTGTGGATTCTAGAGCGGGACCGCCTGACAGTTTGACGAATTTTCCTTTTCTTCCATGAGATTCGATATATCCCTTCGCTTCTAGCAATTTCATGGCCTCACGCAGGGAGATCCTGCTAATGCCGAACTTTCTGGTCATATCGTGCTCGGACGGGAGCTTGTCGCCCGGTTGGAGATTACCGGATACGATTCTGTCAATAATCTGATTTGCCACCAGGTTCGGTATGTCGGGAGACTTGGTTATACGATACAGATCCATATTTTTATCTTTTTCATGTGCCATGATAACTTCCTGGAGCAATCACTCATGCTGGGTAACACTATGATAAACACCTCGTTACCGAAGCAACGATAAATTAAGTTTTATGATTTTTTTAAGAAAAATCCCGGTTTACAAAAGCTCAAAAACAATTAATTTTTTATTGACTTATTGTATGACAATAATATATTTTATGTAATACAATAAGTCAAATATATTTTATCTTTTTCCCGATGAAACGATACCAAACAATGATCTGACAAGGGGGATGACAGCCATGTATAAGAAAGGCGCACGCATTGCCATAATAGACGGTTGCAGAACGCCATTTCAGCGGTCCGGGACCGGCTATTACGACATGATGGGTTGGGAGCTGGGAAGATATGCGATCAAGGGGCTTGTATCCAAGATCGCAATGCCGGTGGATGTCATTGGTCATGTTATCATGGGTACTGTCGCGGCTGACATTACCACGACCAATGTTGCCCGTGAAAGCATGCTCGGGGCCGGACTGCCCTATACCATACCGGCCCATACCAATACAGTTGCCTGTATCTCGGCCGGAGCGGCAATTGTCAACGGGGCAAATATGATTCTGTGCGGCGACGCTGATGCCGTGATTGTCGGAGGGGTGGAGACTTTTTCCGATCCGGCCATTAAAATATCGAAGGCATACCGTCGATTCATCCTCGATCTGACCATGTTTAAAAGACCCAAGACCATCGGCGGAAAGATAAAGCTACTCAGAAAAATGAAGCTGGCTGATTTCATTACTCCTGAAAAGCCGGCCCTGGGTGAATTCTCGACCGGGCTTATCATGGGTCAGAATGCTGATCGGCTCGCACGGCGCCTTGGCATTTCACGCGAAGACCAGGACCGGTATGCTGCCCTCTCGCACCAGAGGGCTGCGGTTGCATTGAAATCCGGGAAGATTCATGATGAAATGGTGCCAGTGGTGGCGCCGGGACAGGGTAAGGCAATCGCCATGGACAACGGGCCGCGCGAAGACGCATCTGTTGAACGACTCTCCAGGCTCCGGGGAGCGTTCGACAAGAGGTATGGTACCGTTACCGCGGCCAATTCCTCCTTCCTGACCGACGGGGCCGCGGTCGCTCTGCTTATGAGCGAGAAAAAGGCTAAGGCGCTGGGGCTTAAACCCAAAGGCTATATACGATCCCATGCATTCACCGGACAGGACCTGTGGGAAGAGCTCCTTCTGGGACCCGCGTTCGCCATACCACTCTCTCTGAAAAAGGCGGGGCTGAAGCTCTCCGACCTGGGCGTCATCGAGATTCACGAGGCATTTGCCGCGCAGATGCTGGGGGTAATACAATGCCTTGAGTCGGACAAATTCGGTCGGGAGAAACTGGGACTGCCGGGAAGGGCTGGCAAGGTAGATATGAACAAGTTGAACATCTACGGCGGATCGCTCTCCCTGGGGCATCCCTTTGGGGCGACTGGAGCACGGCTCCTTACCACCTGCTGCAACCGTCTTGTTGAATCTGGCCAGAAATACGGGGTCATTGCCGGTTGCGCTGCAGGTGCCGTTGGCGGGGCATTAATCGTAGAAAACGCACGGATATAACCGGGAGAGGTGCTGATTATGAAAAACATTCATGTGGATATGACCAAAGACAAGGTGGCAATCGTAACGATCGATTATCAGGGTTCAAAAGTAAACAAGGTGTCGAGCGCACTTCTGGACGAAATTGCCGGTTTCTTGAGTACCATGAAGATGGATGATATCATCGGCCTGGTCATCGTGAGCGGCAAGGAGGATAACTTCGTTGTGGGCGCCGACGTGGATGAAGTGGTGGCAATGAAGAACGACCATGAAATCAGGGCGTATATCTCGAAGGCGCACCGGATCATCAACCTGATTGACGACTTGCCGGTACCCGTGGTCTGCTGTATCCATGGCAACTGCCTGGGCGGCGGACTCGAGCTGGCCCTTGCTTCTGACTACCGGATAGCGGCCGATTCGACCAGTACGGTAATGGGATTACCCGAGGTAATGCTGGGGCTCCTGCCGGCAGGGGGCGGGACACAGCGGCTGCCGCGGCTCATCGGCCTCAGGCAGGCGCTGCCGCTTATGCTGGCAGGAAAAAACGTGCGGGTCCGCAAAGCGAGAAAGCTGGGCCTTATCGACGAAATTGTTGTGCCGTATGGGCTCCGGGATATCGGCGCCCAGAAGGTTCGGGAACTGTCCAAAAAGGGCTTCAGGCGGAAAAGGAAGCGTTCCATTGTGGACGCGTTTCTTGAGTCATTCCTCGGACGGGGGATCGTATTTAAACAGGCGCGTCAGATGGTAATGCGGCAGACGCGGGGGCTCTACCCGGCACCGCTGGAGATCATCGATTCTGTGGAGTTCGGTTATAAAAAGGGGATGAAGAAGGGGCTTGAGAAGGACATAGACCGCTTCGTAAAACTTGTAATGTCACCGGAGGCGAAATCGCTCATGCGGCTTTTCTTCGGCATTACCGAATTAAAGAAAAACCCGTACAAGAGCAAGGCGCGGGATGTGAAAAAGCTTGCGGTTATCGGTACCGGGCTCATGGGAAGCGGGATCGCTTCAGTGTCCGCTTCCCTGTGCGACACGATTTTAATGAAGGACATGAGCGTTGACGCCGCCGCTCGCGGCATGAAAGATGTGTGGAAGGGAATAGCCAGACAGGTTAAGTCAGGGGCCATCAGGAAATTCGACGGAGATACGATGTACGGCAAGCTCGTCCCCTGCGACGATTATTCGCGATTCAGGGGGACCGAGGTAGTGATCGAGGCTGTGTTCGAGGACATCAATCTCAAGCGAAAGATAGTGAAAGACGTTGAGGAAGCAACCGATGACCGTACCATTGTTGCGTCAAATACCTCCGCTCTGCCGATCACGTCGATAGCAAAGGGGAGCCGACGACCGCAGAATGTGATCGGCATGCACTACTTTTCACCGGTACCGCGCATGCCCCTGCTGGAGATAATAACGACCGGTAAAACAGCGCCCTGGGTAACAGCAACCGCGCTCGAGCTCGGCATACGGCAGGGCAAGACCTGTATCATCGTTAAAGACGGGCCCGGTTTCTATACCACGCGCATACTTGCGCCCCTCCTGCTCGAAAGCAGCTGGGTGGTGGCGGAAGGAGGCGAGTTCCCGGACGTTGACCGGGCCATGCAGCAGTTTGGCTACCCGGTGGGCCCCATGACGCTGCTCGACGAAGTGGGCATTGACGTGGGTATCCATGTGATCGAGGAGGTTCGTCCGATTTTCGAGCAGCGCGGGATCATTGCTCCCATGAATTTTTCGGTGCTTGCAGAAAAGGGGATTCTGGGCCGGAAAAGCAAGAAGGGGCTCTACCGGTACGATGTTCCGAAAAGGAAGGGTAAAAAACCGGTCAACACCGAGGTCTATTCCCTGTTCGGGGACAAGCCGCGGGCACCGATAAACGTGGAGGAAACCCAGCACAGGATCAGCCTTATGATGGTGAACGAGGCGGTCACCTGTCTTGAGGAAGGCATCATCTCGTCACCTCGTGACGGTGATATGGGCGCTATCCTCGGGCTCGGGTTCCCGCCGTTCAGGGGAGGACCGTTCCGTTATGTTGACGGCGTGGGTGCGGCCGAAATCGTCAGGATTATGGAATCGCTTACTCAAAAATTCGGGAAGCGATTCATGCCGGCGCGCATGCTCAGGGACATGGCCGAGAAAGGGAAGAAATTTTACAAGTAGGAACAAGTACGAATGCCGGCTCGGGAGCGGGATCGTGCTTTTTGCAGAAGGAGTATGCCATGGACAGAACCGTAGCATTCACAGAAGGACACCAGATATTCAGGGACACCTTCAGGCGTTTTCTCGCGAAGGAGATAGGGGACAAATACCCACAATGGGAAGCTGATGGGATCGTGCCGCGCGAGCTCTGGAAAAAGTTCGGCGATAACGGCTTCCTGGTACCCTGGGCGCCGGAGGAGTACGGCGGGGCCGGGGCCGACTGGCTATATTCGGTCATTATCACGGAAGAGCTGGCGCGATTCGGGGCCAGCGGCGTGTTCGTTCCCCTGCACAACGACATCGTCGCTCCTTATATCTATTCGTTCGGGACCGATGAGCAGAAGAAGAAATGGCTGCCCGGTGCGATAACCGGCGATACGATCCTGGCGGTTGCCATGACCGAGCCTGAAGCAGGCTCTGACCTCGCGTCAATCAGGACCACGGCAAAGCGAGATGGCGACTCGTGGATCCTTAACGGGCAGAAGACGTTCATATCAAACGGACACCTTTCGGACCTTGTCGTGGTTGCTGCGCGCACGGGCGGGAAGGATACGCCGCCGGCGCAGGCCATGAGCCTCTTCCTGGTGGAGCGGAACACGCCGGGGTTCACGAGGGGCGAGCTCATAAAGAAGATCGGGCTCAAAGCCCAGGACACGGCCGAGCTCTTTTTCGACGACTGCCGCGTGCCTGCCGGGAACCTGCTCGGTGTGGAGGGACAGGGCTTTATTTACCTCATGCAGAAGCTCCAACAGGAACGGCTCGTATGTGCGCTCGGTTCTCAGGCAGCTGCTGAACGCGGACTGGAAGTGACCGTAGATTACGTGAAAGAGCGGAAGCTTTTCGGGAAGCCGCTGTCAAGGTTCCAGAACACCCAATTTCTGCTTGCCGAACTGGCATCGCAGGTGACAGCCGGCCGTTGTTTCGTGGACAATCTCATTAATAACCACATGGCCGGGAAAGACGTGACGAAGGAGACCTGCATGGCCAAGTACTGGGTATGCGAGATGGCCATGCACGTTGCCGACCGATGCCTGCAGCTGCACGGCGGGTACGGGTATTGTACGGACTACCTGGTGTCCCGCTTTTTCGTGGATGCCCGCATCCAGACAATTTATGCAGGTACCTCGGAGATAATGAAACTCATCGTATCGCGTTTCATGGGACTGTAAAAAAGGATTGACAGCCTGCCGTTAATACCATACATGTGTGTGGTATTAACGTGGAGGTGACGTACTATGAAAAAAGCATTGATTATCACTGGAGTGCTGGTAGCGGCGTTGTTTGCTTTCATTGCCTATAGCGGTCTATTTTATTCCGTGACCATAACGGAAAAGGAGATGGGCCCATTTACAATGATTTTAAAGAAGCATGCTGGCAGTTATTATAAGACGGGCGCCGTGTTTAATGAGGTTGAGGCAGCACTGAAAAAAAACATGGACACAAAGAAGCTGAAAGCCGTAGGCCTGTATTATGACGACCCGGATAAAGTCAAAGAAGAAGAATTACGAAGCGAATGCGGGTTCATTATTGAAAAGGGAGATATGGCAAAAATCGGTGCGTTGGAATCAGGGTTATTTATAAAAGAGTTCGAGAAAACCTCCTGCGCTGTCGGGGAGTTCCCTCTTAAGTCGTTCCTTTCGTATATGATGGGGCCTTCAAAGGCATATCCTGCACTGGCGTCATATATCAAGGGCAAAAAAATATCTGGGGATTTCGGCATGGAGATCTATGATTTGCAATCCAAAAAAATATTTTATTGCATGCCAGTCGGAAGGGTCGAATAATCATACCATTTAAACCGGAATCGCCGGTCGGTACCGGGACGCAACGAAGCAGGCTCTTTCATCCGGAAATGCAACCGCATCTCACATGATCTGCCGGAACGGGCCGCTGTGATGATGCCGTGGTCCGCTGTGCCGGTACACTAAATTTGGTATTGCAATTACCGGCAGCCCGTGGTACAAGGTTCCTCGATTTGAACTCCACATGACGCTTGTCGTCATTGCATGTGCACAAGATACAACGATTGAGAAAACCGGCGGGCTGAACATAACATGTTCGTACAGATCGGCATAGAAATAACCATTTTCGGTGTAGGCCTCTGCATCCTGCAGGCTCTGGAACTTGCGCTCAAATGCGTAAGAGGAAGGTGCTCGGCGTCCTGTTCTATATATTCAACGCCGCAATCATGTTCGGCATTGCAATGACATCGCGCGGCATTCCTCACAACAGGCCTGAAACTATTTTCATGTTACTGTCGGGACTCAATGGATACAATACGCGAATGGGTGCGGGAGCACTATACGGGCAGGGCATAACGGTCGCCCGGGATACTTTTCATCAAGGAGATTTGTATGAGATTCTCGATACTCCTGTATATGTTGTACCGTATGCTTAAATGGGCTGTAAAGAGAAAACCGGCATATCGGAAATATATCGGTTCTATTCATCATGTTGCGATCATGATCAAGACGGCGGATGAAAAGCGTGGAAGGGTCTTTATTTTTGACAATGGGACGGTTAAATCCAGGAGCGGCGCGAACCATCCCCATGATGCGGCCATCATCTGGTCAGATGCAAAAACCGGATTCAGGGTGATGGCCTCTCAGAGCGACGAGGAGCAGTTCAAGGCCGCGGCTGCCGGAACGATGAAGCTCGACGGTATGGCGTTTTTCGCCCAGTGGTTCAACGACGGCGTGAAACTGGTGATGTAAACAGGGCATCGATTTTTTGAAATACTTGAATAATTAGCAGTTTGCAAAAAAACACCAAACTGCAAAGCGATACATGAATGGAGTTTTTCAAGAAACTGTTAGAATAACATCGCGGAGGTGGAATAATGGCACTGATAAATGGCGGGCATCTTGTAGGCAAATATCTTAAAGAAGTGGAACATGTTGATACTGTATTCGGGATTTCCGGGGGGCACATTGAGGCGATCCTTGACGGCTTTACTGAGTATAACATACGCACTATTGATGTGCGGCACGAGCAGGCAGCGGCCATGATGGCGCATGCATGGTCGGTCTATACCGGGAAGCCGGGGGTGTGCTTTCTCACGGCAGGTCCGGGGTTTGCTAACGGGCTGACCGGAATTGCAAATGCCTATCTCGATAATGCGCCGCTCGTGGTATTGTGCGGCAGGCACCCGATCCGCGATGACCTGAAGGGTGCGCTGCAGGAAATCAAACAGATGGACATTGTCCACCCGATTGCCAAGTGGGCCGCCACCTGTTACGATATCAAGCGTATTCCTGAATATCTATCCATCGCCTTCCGCCACGCGGTTGAGGGCCGTCCCGGTCCCGTGTTCCTCGAACTACCACCCGATATCCTCGGCGTGAAAATAGAAGAATCGCTTGCACCAATGCCGAAGCGTACCGCTCGGAAATACACCGTGCATCCGGATGATGCCGATCTCAAGGCGGCTGCAGATATTATCAACAACGCAAAAAAGCCGCTGTTCATTGGCGGAAGCGGTGTGCGATTCAGCAACAGTTCCGAGATGTTGAAAACATTCATCGAAAAGTCCGGCATCCCCTTCATGCTCCTGAATTACGGCAGAGGTGAGCTCCCCGATGATCACCCGAACTCGGTCATGGACATGGGGAGCCTCGGCCTCATATTCAGTATCGGACAAACGGACGTTATCATAGCAGCGGGCCTTCGATTCAACTGGATACTCCAGTCCGGGAACATCATCCCGCCCACGGTGAAGGTTGTCAGGATAGACATCGATCCGCATGAGATCGACCGGAACCGGATGGCGGACGCGGGCCTGGTGGGAGACGCGGCATCGGTTCTCAACCAGCTTACCCCGCTCGTGCAGAAGAATGACCACGGTGCGTGGACCAATACGCTGAAATCGGCAGGCGCCTCTCTGCTGGATTACGAGCTCAGGATGAGGAAAACCGCTTCGGATCCGATACATCCGGTACGGCTTGTGGCAAAGATACAGGAGTTCACGGGTGACGATGCGGTCTATGTTGCGGACGGGGGCGATACCAGTTATTTCGGGCTGGGATTCGCTACCCGCCAGAAGGCGGGAGTGATTGCGGCCTCATCCGGGCTCTTCGGCTGCCTGGGGACGGGTATCCCCTTCGGTATGGCGGCAAAGCTTGCCCGGCCTGACACGAAAGTCGTCGTGCTCAACGGTGACGGGTCATTCGGCTTCAACGCAATGGAATTCGACACCATGGTGCGCCATAACATACCGGTTGTGGTCGTGGTCAACAATGACTGCGCCTGGGGCATGATCAAGCACAGCCAGGAGCTTTCGATAGGCAAGGACCGGCTTCAGTGCTCGGAGCTCGGTACGCGCCATTACGAGAAGGTTGCCGAAGGCCTGGGCGGGCACGGCGAGTTCGTCACGAAGGACGAGGAAATCATACCCGCGCTGGAGCGCGCCTTCGCGTCAGGAAAGCCTGCATGTATCAACGTCATGACGGACCCGACCGTGACAAGCCCGGCGACACCGCTTTTTTATCAATCATTAAAAATGGAGTGAGAACATTCTGCCAGTGTGGGGTTTAAACCCCACACTGGCAGAATGAAATATTATGAAAGCCTTATTATTAAATCTCGATCCTGTGCGTTTTGTGGCTCTCCATGCACTCCGGCCGCTTAGCAACAAGTTCTGCTACCGGGGACCGTTATCGACCGTAAAGCTCGCAGACATTCCCGAGCCCTCTCTCCCTTCGCCAGAATGGTTGAAGATAAAGACCAGGCTCTGCGGGGTGTGTGGAAGCGATATCAATCTCATGTTCATGAAAGACTCTCCAACCGCAATGCCCTTCACCTCGTTTCCCTGTGTACCGGGACATGAATTCTGCGGCGATGTGGTCGAGGTCGGCTCTGACGTGAAGCATGTAAAAAAGGGGGACCTGGTCACAGCAGTCCCGTCGCTCAACTGCGAGACGCGGGGCATAAAGCCGGTATGCCGTAGCTGCGCGGCCGGGGTACCCGGGAACTGCGAGAATTTCGCCGAGGGTGCACTCGCCCCGGGCATGTTTATCGGCATCTGCCGGGACGCGGGCGGCGGATTCGCCGAATACCTGGTTGCCCATAAAAGCCAGGTGTATCGCGTGCCTGCCGGCGTGTCTCCGGAATCCGCCGCCCTGACCGAGCCGCTCGCGGTCGGCCTGCAGGCCGTGCTGGACAACTTCCCGGTGAAGAGGGAGCGAGTGCTCGTTGTGGGCGGCGGTGTCATTGGAGCTATGGTGGTCAAGTCGATACGCGCTCTGGGGAGCGGTTGCGATGTCACGGTCATAGAGCCGTCCCCGTTTGCGGCCGAGTACGCGAAGAAGTCAGGTGCGGACCGGACTTTTGCAGGAAGCATCATAGACGCCGGGGTTACAATCGCCGGCGGCAGGGCATACCGGCCGATCCTCGGCGGGCCCGTGGTCATGGGAGGGTTCAACAGGATCTTCGACACTGTGGGCAGTCGCGCTACCCTGACAGGGTCTATGCGCGCGCTGGCGACAAACGGTGTCATTTCGCTCCTGGGCATAGGCAAAGAAATGAAACTCGATCTCACCACACTCTGGCTCAAGCTCCAGACGATACGGGGCTGCTACGGGTACCGCTTAAACGATGTGAAGGCGGGGAAGAGGCAGGCATTTGAGATGGCGCTGGACCTTATCGCGAAAAAGAAAGTCAGGGTGGACGATATGCTCACCCATCGGTTCAGGATAGAGGAGTACCGCACCATGATTGAGGTAAACATGGACAAGGCGAAGCACAAGGCGATGAAGACGGCGGTAAGCTTTGTTTGAAAGCGCGGGATTTTAACCCCGGTAAAAAGAATGTAACGGAGGTCACCATGCTGCTGGCAGATATGATCACAGGTCCGGGATTCAACGCGAGAATGCAGGAGGTTGCCGCACCGTTCAGGAAGAAAACAGGCATTCCCTTTAAAGTACACCAGGCGGGCATCGTGGTGCCGGACGTGGAAAAGGCCGCGGCAGACCTGGAAGCGCAGGGGCTGGGTCCCTTCATGACGGCGGCGGCAACATTGCCCCGCTGGACCGAGCGCGGTGGAGAACGCACCTTCCGCGGCAAGATGGGCGTGGCCTATTTCGATGGCATCGAGCTCGAGCTCCTGGAGCCGGGGGAAGGCTCTGATTTTTACCGTGAGCACGTTGACACGAAGGGAAGGCCGGTGATCCAGCATATCGGGTTCCTGACCCACGCGGTGGATGAATGGGCGGACAGGCTTTCGAAGGCCGGGTGTCCCGTGTGGGTGAGGGGAAGGATCGGCGTGGGGCCCCTGAGCATAAATTTCGCGTACATGGACACGGTCAGCAGGGCGGGCACGATCCTCGAGTTTATCGGGTACCGGTTCGCCGGCATTCCGGCAGGCCCGACCGAGGGACTCATGCGTGCCGCGGCCTGGCTCCAGAAAAAAACCGGAAAGCGTTGCATTGACTTCGGCTGATGTACGGCACCATGTTCCCGGTATGTGCGGGCGGGCGATTACGCTCCGGCAGGGCCCTTCATCATCTCCTTTATCTCGTCCTTCAGCGCCAGTTTGTTGACCTTGCCGCTTGCCAAAAGCGGGAGCATGGGCCGTATAAAGAATTTCTTGGGTATTTTGAAGTTTGCCAGTGACGTTTTGCACAGGCCGCGCAGCTCGTCCTCCGCGACGCTCTGGCCCGGCTTCGGCATGACGAAAGCCCAGCCTACCTCCTGGTAGACATCATCCGGTATGCCGATTACGGCGGCGAAGAGTACGGCCGCGTGAGACTCGATGACTTCCTCCACCTCGCGCGGATACACGTTCTCGCCCCCGGTCTTGAACATCTCTGATATCCTGCCTGTGATCCGGATATAGCCGCGGGGATCTCGAACCGCCAGGTCGGTAGTGTAATACCAGCCATCTCTGTCAATGACTTTCGCCGTTTCATCGGGATTGTTGTAATATCCTTTCATGAGAAAGGGGCCACGCACGGCGATCTCGCCGATCTCCCCGTCGGGAAGCTCGCGGCGATCCCTGTCCACGATCTTCAGCTCGAATGGCGGCGCGATTTTACCCGCGGTTTTAAGGAGCGTTTCCGCCTCCTCATTCTTTTCCGTGTATGTGATGAAACCGCAGACTTCAGTGCTCCCGTACCCCGTAAGAAGCATTGACCCGGTCTTCTGGCATATGGGCGTGAGTATATCGATCATGATTTTCGGCGCTGCGGCGCCGGCCCAGACGAAGGCCTTCACACTGCTGAAATCAGTTTTAAAGAAGTCGGGTTGCTTGAACTCAAGCAAAAACATGACCGGCACCTGGCCGATGTGGGTGATCTTCTCTTTTTCAATGATCTTCAATGTTTCAAGCGGATCAAACCGGTCCATGCACACGATGCACCCGCCTGACATTATGGAGCCGAAGCCGATCTCAACGTCTGCTGCAACGTGGTTTATGGGAAAGTGAAGGATGCCCCGGGAGTTTTCGTTGAAATAAAACTTGTCGACCTCTATTTTAATATTTTCCACGATGCTGCGGTGCGTGTGAACAACGCCCTTCGGCTTTCCTGTGGATCCGGATGTATACATGAGGAGGGCCTCGTCGTCTTCCGTGATCTCGCGTGACCGTTTATCGAGTGCGGATTCAAATTCCTTGCGGGGCTTCCCGGTCCAGTCGGAGTAGCTCTCGGTCCCGTCTATCGGATCGCCTATAACCACCACTTTTTTTATGAAGGAGAATTCTTTCATAAGGGCCAGCAGGGTCGGCGCCAGATCGTTCCCCATGTATTCCCGTATCGCGATGAGTACCGACGGCCGGCAGTCGCCGATCTGGTAACGAAGCTCGTCAAGGGTGAACTTGGGCGAGAGGCCGAGCCAGACCGCACCGACCTTTCCCGCAGCCATGTAAGTGGTGAGAAATTCAGTGCGCGCCATGGAAAGGAGAGACACGCGGTCACCTTTTTTAATGCCCGCTTCCAGGTAGGCCCGGGCGAGTGAATCCATGCTGTACTTGAAATCTTTCCATGTCAACCGATCCTCTCCGAATACGAGTGCCTCGGCTTTCGGCCGGGCGGCTGCCCACTTTTCCACGTAATGCCATGTCTGGGTAAGCTGTTCATGTTTCATCGGTTACTCCTTTATTGTTTCAGCATGATATACCCGTCGCTGATAGCGCGGTGTCCCTCCACATTCATTACCGTGAAAAAAAGATCCGTCCCGGATGCATGCTGTTCTTTCCCGCAGAGACGTACTGTTATATCCGAGCCGGGTAGAACCATGCCGGTGAAGCGGCAGGAGATTTCTTTTATCAAACGGGAGTCGCCCGCGGCCTCCCTCTCAATGATATCGCGGAGCGCGAGGGCAAGGGTAGAGGTGCCCTGGTGTATGATGCCAGGCAGGCCGACCTGGCGCGCGAATTTGACGGATGTGTGTATTGGGAAATGGATATTCGTACATCCGTCATAGATGAAAGGAGCCAGCGGATGAATGAAGATGTTCGAGTCCCACAGGGCATCGATGCCCCCGGGCTGACGGGGAAGAACCGGAATTCTGTCGCCGCCCCTTCCGGAGTCGGTGCACTGCACACCCCTCATCATGGCGCCGATGTGCTCGGTGAAAACGGGCTCAGCGCCGTCATTTACTGCGTCAAACCTGAGGACCACGTGTGTCCCGGCACGGTGCGGGAGAATGGCCGCGATCGTGCCGTTAATAGACAGCCTGTCTCCGGGTACGACCGGCCGATGGATTTGAATGTGCTCGGTGTAATGGACCTGGGTGAAAATGACTTCACGGGGAAAGGAATCCGCCTCGATGAAATCGCCTATTCTCTCAATGAGCGGCCAGGTAACGGCTACGGGAAAAAGTGGCGGCGCTATGATGCCCCCGGGCTGTTCGTCATTGAAATAGAGAAGGTTGGCATCACCGATTGCAGCCGCATAATTCATGGTCCACCGGCTGCTTATCGTGCACGTATAGGTTTTTAATCGTGTCCCAACGAAAACAGAGGTGAGTTTCATATTCAATCTCCATGCGTAGACGATGCCGAAAAAATAATGAATTGTAAAGTATAAAATCAGGTATCGGGAGAAGATATTTTCGAATTGCAATTATCAGCGGTCTGTGTTTCTCTGTAAACTGGAAAGTCTTAAAAGATTACAGTGCATATTCAGGAGAATTCTATGCCAGCGCCACTCTCCGGCATGAAAATACTCGATTTCACCTACCTTCTTCCAGGTCCCTTCGGCACCATGATGCTGGCCGACCTGGGCGCGGATGTTATCAAGGTGGAAAATCCGGAGTCCCCGGACATCGTGCGTCTGATGCCGCCGCATACGGACGGCATGAGTGCGCTCTATGCGCACCTGAACCGGGGGAAGCGGTCGCTCTCGCTGAACTTAAAAAACAGTGAATCGCGTGAAATCGTGTATCGGCTGGTGAGGGAATATGATGTTATTATCGAGCAGTTCCGGCCTGGAACCATGGACAGACTCGGGCTCGGGTATGAAACGCTTCGTGGGATCAATCCTTCGGTACTATATTGCTCCCTGACCGGGTATGGCCAGACCGGTTCGTATTCAGACCGCGCGGGCCACGACATTAATTACATGGCGTTATCCGGTGTCGATTCGATATCCGGGCGGAAAGAAACCGGCCCGGTACTGACCGGTATACAGATAGCGGACATTGCCAGCGGGTCCAAGAACCTTGCAATAGGCGTGATGGCAGCATATATCGGAAGGCAGCGAACCGGCACGGGCGATTACATAGACGTGTCGATAACCGACGGCGTATTCTCAATGTCAGTGTTCGCAACCGCCGGCTACCTCGCCGGCGGCAATGAGCCGGTGCGGGGCGATTTCCTGTCCGGCGGCGCCCTGTATGATTACTACCGTACCTTGGACGGCGGGTACCTGTCCGTGGGACCCATCGAGCAGAAATTCTTCGCCGCGTTCTGCGACTGCATCGGATGTTCGGACATGGCGCCGACGGGCATCCTTAACTGGAACAACAAGGAGCGGGTGGCTAAGGCCATAGCGGAAAAAACGCTTTCCCACTGGCGCGAGGTGTTCCGGCAATGTGACGCGTGCGTGGAGCCGGTAAATTCGATAAGCGAGGCAATATCGAGTCCGCCCCTGTCCGAACGGAATATGGTGGTTCCGGTAAAGACCGAAACAGGCAGTGAGGTACTGCAGATCGGGAACCCGATAAAATATCGGTCCGGCGAATACTACGCAGAAGTCGCGGCTGCAGCGCTGGGCCGTCACAATGACATGATACTATCGGGTCTGTCGTATACCGGGGAGGATATCCAGCGCTTAAGGGAAGGCGGGATTATCGGAAAATGACAGATGTTGCAAGCATGACTTTTCGTATCAGGTAAGGAGGCTGCGATGGCTCAAATAATTGTACCCGGCGATGTTTCAGTAAAAACCGTAAAAGAGTTTCACCGGATTGTGCGCGAAGCCTTGCAACAGGAAGGGACGATCGTTCTGAACTTTCGCGATGTTAAACGCATCGATCTTGCTGTGATGCAAATACTGGTCACACTGAGCAAGGAGTGCGGGAAAATCAATAAAGGATTAAGAATCCGATCAGCATCGGATGAGATAAAAAAACAGATACGGATATGCGGAATTATTAAATAACGGTTTCATTAAGCGTCTTGCATTAAGGACCCGGTCCGCCTCAGTGTCTGTCATGAAACAGATGTATCCCCCTAATATTGAAAAACAGCAACTCGATTATCAGGAAACGTACCCGGCCACCCGGTCCCCCACCTGGGTGGTGGATATCCCCATCTTACCGGCCTCCATTGACTTCACATCCCTCTCGATAACTTTCATCACGCCTTTTTCGATCCGGTCCGCTGCTTTTTTTTCGCCGAGCGTCTCAAGCATCATCGCACCGGCGCATATGGCGGCGAGCGGGTTGATCGCGTTCTTGCCGGTCCACATCGGCGCAGTACCGCCGATCGGCTCGAACATGCTCACGCCCTGCGGGTTAACGTTGCCGCCTGCCGCGATCCCCAGGCCGCCCTGCGTGATGGCGGCCAGGTCTGTGATAATGTCGCCGAACATGTTCTCAGTAACGATGACATCAAACATCTCGGGGCTGGCAACCATGTAGAGGCAGGTTGCGTCAACATGGTAGTATTCACGCTTTACGTCCGGGTACTCGGCCCCGACCTCGGCAAACACGCGGTTCCAGAGCTCGTACATGTATGTAAGGACGTTGGACTTGCCCACCAGGGCGAGCTTGTTATCCGCGCCCACGCCCCGCGCTTTCTTGCCGTGCGTGCGCGCGTACTCGAACGCATAGCGAAGACAGCGCTCTACCTGTTCGTACGAATATACCATGTTCTGGATGGCGACTTCGTCCCTGGAACCGGGGCGCGATAATCCGCCCATGCCGGTATACATGCCCCCGCTGTTCTCGCGGATGCAACAATAATCGATCTCCTTCGGCCCCTTGTTCTTTATTGGGCATTCGACGCCAGGATAGAGACGCACGGGACGGAGGTTGATGTACTGGTCCAGCTCGAAGCGCAGCTTCAGGAGGATGCCTTTCTCCAGTATTCCCGGCTTCACGTCAGGATGGCCGATGGCGCCCAGGTAGATGGCGTCGAATTTTTGCAGTTCGTCTATAGCGCCTGCCGGAAGGACTTCGCCTGTCTTCATGAACCGCTCACCGCCGAAATCATAGGTGGTGAAATCTAACTTCAGCTCTTCTACCGCGGCAGCGGCCCTGAGAACCTTGAGACCTTCGGCCACGACCTCGGGACCGGTTCCGTCGCCCGGGATAACCGCGATGTTGTAAGAGTGCGCCATGGTGTCTGCCTCCATGTAAAATCCGTATGGAGGTTTCGTTTAAACCTACGGTTTAAATTGTCAAGATAAATAGCTGACTTTGATGGCGGCGGTGCCGGTTGTTAGAAGAATATCTTTTTAATCAGGAATACGCCAGCCAGAATAAGCACAAGCAGGAGGAGCACCCTGAGCTTGCTCCGATCGTCGATGTCCCTGCCCCTGTCCATCATGAGGTACAGGTGCGTGGACAGGGTCGCCGAGATTGAGACGAAGGAGGCAAATAGAAGAATGGAGATCAGGGAAAAAATAAGCCCAATGATTAAGCCGCCGATAGTGTGGGAAAGGAACAGGTTGCCCACGAAGGCCTTGAACAGTCCCGAGTCAGACCCCTGTATGGTAAGGTCTGACATCGATAGAAACGAAGGCGGAACCGCGGAGAATATCTTTTCACCTTCTTCAGCGAGTAAATTTTTCGTGAGGAACATCGACAGCGAAAAGGAGCCGTAATGGAGCAGATAAATCGCTGCAAAAGTCACGGCTGTGACGATGGCCATGAGGGGGACGGTATAGGCCAGGCTGAAATTCTGCCGCCGTATGAATCTGAACATGTCCGGAAGGGCAGTCATGCCCCCGGAGTTGCCCGCAATAATGGGCGGATAGAACCAGAAGCCGACGGCGACGATCAGGATAATACAGATCGAAACGGCATAGATTGGAAGAAACATGAGGGCGAAGATGACCGGTCCCACAATCGGGATCTTGCCAAACAGGATAAGTATCAGCTCAATCGCCAGGAACAGGGCGATGTTTGCAATAAAAACCGGAAAGAATGAACGGCCCAGGAATTCAAGCGGCCCGGCGGCTGGAGTTCTGGATCCAGAATTGATAGAGTCCATGGTGATGCGGGATATCATGGATGCGCTCAATATATAAATAAAAAAAACAAGGGCGAAGGGAACAATATTCAGCATTGATTTCAGATAGTTACTTTCGAGGTTCCCGGGCGAACCGATAAGCCCGCTGACAAGCCAGCTAAAGCCCGTAATGAGCAGGAACGAAAGAAAGATGCCGACAGCAGCGACAATAAGCTTTGATGGAGTAAAGGCTTTTCCGCAGATTAAGAAAAGGTCCGACAGGGTGAAGTCAGCACCTGTGAGGGAAGAGACAACACTGCCGTTACCGGAAGAATATTTGTTCTGCGGCAATGGCCGTTCTTTTGCAGGGGCCGGGCTTATCTTGTTCAAGCTTTTGCCGAACAGTGGCGGTTTTATCCCTTTTTCCTTTCGGGTTGCTGAATGGGATGTCGCCGGAACTGGATGTGCGGACGGTCTGAACATCCCTGGCGAGAGTGTATGCCCAGTCGTCCCGAGAGACTGCGTCTGGCGGTTTAAAAGGGCCGGGCCTGGCGGTACGTGAGGAGCCGGTAATTCCTCCCCGGCCGGTTTTGGCTCACGGATAAGGGGGAATTCAATAGTGAATGATTTAGCACACCGTTCGCATATAAGGCTGTATCTGGCCTGCTGTGTGGATGTAAACGTTATCGAATAGAACGACTGGCAATGCGGACAGGTTGTTATCTTAATGAATTTGTTGCACTGTTTACAGGGCAGAATGGAGAACGAGAGGCCGCTGATCTGTTCGGCGGTAAGCGTGTAATTTGTTTTACAGTTGGCACAGGTGATCTGCATGTGACGTTCCGGGAGCGGCGGGGCCGGGTGCGCGCCGTCACTCAGTTATTTATCGGCCGGGCACGAGATGCGCACTACTACTTTACGCGGCAGTTTCCCCTTACGTGCGCTTTTCCTTTTTCAGGCGCTCGATCAGCCTGCAAAGAAAGTTGTTGGCGTCCTCGGTGACCACATAGTCGGACAGCTCGGTGATTGGCGCATCAGCATTGTTGTTTATCGATACAATGATATCGGATTCAACGATTGAAGCGGTGTGCTGGATCTGACCGGAAATCCCGAAGCCAAGGTAGAGTTTTGGGCGGATGGTCCTGCCTGTCTGGCCGATCATCCGCTCCTCACCGCACCATCCGTTGAATACCGGCACCCGGGTCGCTCCGACTTCCCCGCCCATAATCTCTGAAAGCTCAAACAGCTTTTCGAAGTTACGCCGTGAACCGAGGCCGCGACCTCCGGCGACCACGATCTGCGCCTGCTCAAGCGGAACTTTCGGCTTGTCCCACCGGACCGGCGCTTCAAGGTTTGCGATTCTGAGCTTCGATATATCATACTCGAAGGGCAGGCGGATGATTTCTGCCGTATGTCCCGGAACCACCTTCTTGTCAAACACGCCCTGCTGGACCGTGGCCATTTGCGGCCGCGCGTGCGGGCAGAGCACCGTGGCGATTGCGTTTCCGCTGTAAGCGGGCCGCTTCATGGCCAGCAGACCCTGTCCGTGTTCCATGGAATCCATGACGGTGAGATCTGTGCAGTGTGATGTCAGTCCTGTTGAAAATCGCTGGGCAATTCGCGGCGCGAGGTCGGTACCCGCTTCAGTGGAGGGAAAGAGTATAATCGAGGGCCGGCGCTCACGGATAAGAAGCTCGTACAGGTCCGGGAACATCTGGCTGTCATAATGCTTGAGGGCACGGTCGCTGCAGTAAAGGATCACGTCCGGACCATACTGTTCGATGACGGGAAGATACTGCTCCGCCTCCAGCGCGTGAACCACGGCGAAGAGCCTCTGGTTAAGCCTGCTGGCAATCTCCCTGCCTTTGGTGAGGAGCTCCAGGGCGCCTTCAAGCACCCGTTCATGGTCCTGTATCTCCGTAAACACCCAGACGTCGGAATAAATATCATTTGTATGCTGCGTGTCTGCCATGATGCGTTAATACCGGAGAATATTGTGCTTTTTCAGTTTGTGCACGAGAAGGTCGGCTTTGTCGCCAGGGCTCCCGGAAAAGACCTCGCGGGTGCGCTTGTGGGAAAAAAGCTCAGTTTCAATCACGACCGTCGGCGAGCCGGCGCTCCCGTATTCCATAGTAGTGCCGCCGAGGTCTTTCATTGAAAAGGTTATGATCTTTTTATCGAGACAGGCATTGATATCTGCGAGTCGGGGGATGCGGACACGGTTGCTGTTTTTCCCGATTGCCATGAGAAAGGGGAACTCGACCTTGATTTTCTGGTACTCATGGCCGTAAAGACGCTCTATCACAGCGTGGCCGTCACATACATCGAATTTGTGAATCTGCGTGATCAGTGGCATATCCAGATACTCGGAAAGCTGGAACCCGACATGGCCCGTGTTGCCGTCAATGGCCTCGCAACCGGTGATAACGATGTCTAACGCGCCCAGCTTACAGATAGCGCTGGAGAGTGTTTTACTCGTGACGAGCGAATCCGAGCCGGCGAATGCCGGGTCGGACACCAGCACGCAGGAATCGACCCCTAGGGCGTATGCCTCGTCGAGAACATCGATCGCGTGGGGAGGTCCCATGGTGATGGCGGTTATTACGGCGCCGAAGCGATCCTTGATGGAAAGGGCCATTTCAAGCGCGTGAAGGTCATCCGGGTTCATGATGCTTTCGGTCCCGCTCCGGTCGATGGTGCCGGTTTTCGGGTCAAATCGCGCCTTCTGCGTGTCGGGTACCTGTTTAATGGTTACGGCGATCGAGAGCATGGGCGCTATAACCTGCTGAATTCTTTTATAATAGAGTTGCCGATGATGATCTTCATGACCTCGGTGGTGCCCTCGTATATCTCGGTGACTTTCGCGTCGCGAAAAAAGCGCTCGACCGGCAGGTCTTTCACATACCCGTACCCGCCGAAAATCTGGAGGGCGTCAAGGCAGATGCGCATTGCGGTCGAGGACGCGAACGCCTTGCACATGGCCGATTCGACCGAGAACGGGAGGCCGCGGTCCTTGAGGTCGGCAGCGCGGTAGATCAGGAGACGGGCGGCATCGAGGGCGGTCTTCATGTCTGCGAGCTTAAAAGATACGCCCTGAAACGTACCGATCGGCTTGTTGAACTGCTTGCGCTCGGTTGCGTAGGTGGCAGCCGCCTCGAAAGCGGCGCGCCCGATTCCGAGGGCCTGGGCTGCGATACCGATCCGCCCGATGTCCAGGGTCTGCATCGATATCCTGAAGCCGTCTTCCGGCCTGCCCAGCATGTTCTCTTTTGGCACCCGGACATTATTGAAGAAAAGCTCGGATACCATGTTCCCGCGCATTCCCATCAGGTCCTCGATTTTGCCCACCTCGAACCCCGGCATCGATTTTTCAACGATGAAAAGGGCTATGCCAGCCGTTTTTTTCGAGGTATCCAGCGAGGCGGCGGTAAGGAACAGTTCGCCGACGCCTCCGTTGGTGACGAAGGCCTTCTGCCCGTTCAGTATGTAATGGTCACCGTCGGGCACCGCTATCGTCTGGATTGACGCGGCGTCGGAGCCGGCCTGAGGCTCCGTTACCGTGAATCCTCCTATTTTCCTGCCTGTCGCGAGGTCGCGCGCGAAACGCTCTGTCTGTTCGGGCGTTCCGAATTTCAGGAGTGGCGCGAGACAGACGGAATTATGGACCGTGACCCCCAGGCCGACCGTCGCGCTGACCCTTGATAGCTCCTCGATTGCAATAGCGTAACTTATACTGTCCAGACCCGCGCCCCCGAATTGCTGCGGCGCCTGGATACCCCAGATGTTGAGGCGACCCATCTCCGCCACGATTTCAGGCGGGAGCGGCCTGGCTTCTCTGTCAAGAACGGGCGCCCATTCATCAAGCACCTCGGTTGCGAGCTTGCGGACGCTTTTCTGGACCATGAGCTGGTTTTTGGAGAGGATAAAATCCATAATGTGAGAATCACGATGGCCGGGACGGCCGTATGTCAAGCAAACTTTACGGAAGGGTCTTTATAATTTTTTCTGCACTATTCACGTCGGCATTGTTTTTGAGCTTGAGCTTTTCCCTGTCAAGAATCTCATTCTTTCGCTTGCGCACCAGGTCGAAAATGCTGATCATCTCGTCGTGATCGGAATTGCACTGTTCGGACGGTTCGGTGCCTTCAATGAAATATTCAGTCCTGACCGGGCACCCTTCAACGGGGATCTTTCCTGTTTTTGCACAAATGTTAGTTTGGGTGATGCCGGCCGGACGCTCTTTGAACCTGCCGGGTTTCCTGAACGCGTATACGTCCCGCATGAAGGAGCCCCATACCGGCGCGGACACTATGGCCGCGCTCTGCCCTACGCCCAGGGAGAATTTCTGAGAATCGCACCCCATCCACACGGCTGCCACGAGATCAGGAGTGAAACCCACAAACCAGGCATCCTTGTAATTGGTCGTGGTGCCGGTCTTGCCTGCTGCGGGCAGGCTGAAGCGGGCGGTGTTCCTTATGCCGCCGGTGGCAGTGCCTGAATCAACGACGCTGCGGAGCAGGCTTGTCATGATATAGGCGGTCTGTTCGGATATGATCCGCTTGCCGGACCTGCTGCCGTTTTCTCCGTCGAAAATTTTCCGACCGGCTTTATTGAGAACGTATCGTATCGCAAAGGGTTTCACGTCTATGCCGCCGGTCGCATACACGGCGAATCCCCTGGCCATTTCAAGCGGTGATACTTCCGTGGTCCCGAGAGAAATCGTAGGATCGATATAAAAGCGGCTGATCGGGATTCCCATGAGCCGGGAGGCGTATTCGGCAACCGTTTTCGGGTCGATCTCGTCAACAACGAGCACGGATACAATGTTTAGCGATGACGCGAGTGCGTTGCGCACAAGGACCCTTCCCCGGTAGCTCTTTTCATAATTCGACGGTTTCCACACGCTGCGGGTCCCCTTGAACAGCACAGGGACATCGTAGAAGGCTGTGGCCGGTGTGATGAGCTTCGATTCGATGCCGGCGCCGTACACGAATGCTTTAAACGCGGACCCTGGCTGGCGGAACGTCTGCACGGCCCTGTTGAGCTGGTTGGCCGCGTTAAAGTCGCTTCCCCCGACCATCGCGGTTATTCCTCCCGTTGACGGTTCAAGGGCAACCAGCGCGCCTTCAACGCGAGAGGCATTGCGGGCCGATTCATATGCTTCGAGATAGCGGTCCAGGGACTCTTCAATGCCGGTACTGCCGGCGACCATTGCCATTAAAAGTATGTCGCTGAGCGAGCCGTTGCGCAGCTCGCTCATAAAGCGCACGCGTGGCCCGACGTCGCCCTCACCGATCTTCTTCGCTTCGAGAAGACGTCGCGCGATGATCCTGTCGTAAAAATCCAGCCGGTGGCGATTCTGCTCGCCGGCAATCCGATCCTGTTCCTCAACCCCCTTGAAGAGGGAATCTTCCGCTGCCTTCTGATGACGGAGATCCAGTGTGGTGTACACCTTCAGCCCGCCGCGGTAGACGTGCTGTTCGCCGAACCGGTCGACCAGGATGCGGCGGATGTATTTCGTAAAATGAGGCTCACGGTCGAAGGAGCGGCTTCGCACACCCAGCGTCTGGAATTTTGTTTTTATGTTCCCGAGATAGGCCTCCCAGAATTCATCAAACTGCCCGACCACCTCCGCCTTGGAGATGTACCCGGCGCTGATCATGTTGTAGATAACCTGCTTGTTCTTTTCATGCGCGCCGCGGGGATTTTTCAGCGGTGAAAAATGATTGGGTGCCGACGGTATTCCAGCCAGGAGAGCCGCCTCGACGACGGTCAGGTTCTTAACATCCTTGTCGAAAAAAAATTTTGCGGCTGACGTAACGCCGTACACGCCGTGTCCGAAGTATATCTGGTTGAGATACATAGAGAGTATCTGCTCCTTCGTGAATTTTTTTTCAAATTCAAGGGCTATCAATATCTCTATGATCTTGCGGTGTATCGTCTTCTCGCCTTTCGTGTAAAGCTGTTTAACCAGCTGCTGCGTGATGGTGGAGCCGCCCTGTCGTATCTCGCCGCTGAACACGTCGATCAGCACCGCCCTGATGATCCCGGGAAGGTCGAATCCGGAGTGGAGGTAGAAGTTGCGGTCCTCGGCTGCAAGGAACGCCTGTTTCACAAGGACAGGGAGTGTGCCGCTTTCAGTGATAGTCCTGTTTTCATCAAAAAGCTCGGAGATGATCTCGCCGTTGATGTCGTAAATTTTTGTCGAGAGGTTCGGGTCAAAGGCCAGGTCACCTGAGAGTATCGAATAGCAGTATGAATATGTGTATGTAATGTACGCAAATGGAGACAGCACCAGAAATAGAAGCGATATTTTAAGGAGGAGCGCTTTAATGGGCTTCATGGAATAAAAAATTCTTGAAATACAACCTGTTTATATGATCCTGAATCCTGATGCGCCGTGCAGGGAAATGCCAGCACTTCCTGCGGTTTGACACATTGCCGATTAGAGCATCTCTTTTCATATTCGTAAAGAACAATTTATTAAGTGGCGGCATTATGAACCGAAAAGCATTTATGGTTGGAATTATACTGATAGTCGCGTGCGGCACGATGTCAGCCCGTGCAAAGCTTTCGGAAAAGGGCCTCGCGCAGCATAAATCAGCGATACTGTCCCGTGTCATCGATGATAACCCGGAACAGGAGGCAAATATTCGTACCCTTTTCAACGGCACGGTTATGGAGGGAAACATGGGGATCCGGCTCCTGGACAAGTTCGGCATTTTCATGAGCAACATGGAAAAGAAGGGGATCGAGATCCGAAGTACGAGGTTTTACCGGCAGAACGATGTATTCACGCTTTTCTTCGTTATGAAAGACGGGAAAGACGACCAGCTCTACACCCTTTTCCTGGAATACGGGTATGGCAGGAAGGGCCGATGTGTGCTGAAAGACATTTATTTTTCGATCGTGTTCGAGGAGCGAATGAACGAGATCAGGTCCTTTTTCGAGGCCAGATGACCGGCGTGTCAGGCTCTGTACTTATAATTGCCGATATTGAGGGAAGCTCCGGGTGCTGGAGCCGGCGCGCTTCGGAATTCCGCACACAGGATTGGGCGCGCGCCTGCGTTGAAATGTCCCGGGATATCGATGCCGTTGTTGCCGCCCTTTTTAATGCCGGAGTGAAAACCGTCACAATAAAGGATTTTCACCGCACCGGTTACAACCTCATACCGGAACTCATCGACCGTCGGGCCCATATCGTGCATGGATACCGTCGGGCACCCGTACCGGGTATCGGCGACCCCCGTGGTGCCGGCCGTCTCCTCATGATCGGGATGCACGCCGCTTCTGGGAGCGACGGGTTTCTTGCCCATACATTAACTTCGCGTATTGCGCGGCTGGAGGTGAACGGAATGCTCCTGTCCGAGGCAGAGCTCTTTGCATCATCCCTTGCACCGCACGGCTTGAGGCCGGTCTTCCTCTCCGGGTGCCCGGTGATCTGCACCCATGCCGCAGCAAGGATACCGGGCATACTTACCTGCCCGATCGATAAATCAGGCGAGCCCGGTGCATTTCGGTATGGTGAATGGCGGCAATCTCTATCCGCACGCGCAGCAGAGTCGCTCAATAACAGACAAACCACAGTGTTCCTGCCGGAGGGTCCGTTCATGGCCCGCGTGATAATGCGGGACGGCGAGGGAGCGGCACGCAAGCTTGCGCGCCGCTGGATGTTCGATTACTCAGGAAATACCATTGCCATCGATGCCGAAGATATAGCCTCCCTCTATCTGGCTCTCATTCGGATCTGCTATCTCACGCCGGCGCTGGAGGCGGTCCTGCCAGCAGGGCTTCTGTTGTACAACGCCATGGGCAGCGCGGGCCTGCGATGGGCGCGTAAAGCGGTTCTGCGGGAGTTTAATAATTGACACAGGGCACTATCGTGATTCTATCGTAGATTCCAGGAAACGATCATGAAAAAACTTGAAACTACCAGAAAGATTATCATCGGCTCGACGATCAGGGTATACAAAAAGGGATTCGGATACTCAAAATTCGAAGTGCTGGAGAACAATGATTATTACCTGGCTGCCTTGGCCAGGGATGACTTTTTTACCTCGGTCGGAACGGGTGATACCCTCGAGGCCTACCTCTGGGTGGAGAATGAGGCGTCATACGAATTCAAACTCGACATCATCGGGAAGATCGTATCCGGCCCGCCGGTTGTTTTTTTAAACCATACCCGCACCATCATCAGAAGCGAGCAGAGAAAGTGCCTTACCGCCCAGGTCAGCATACCTATAAAGTTTTTCACATTCGATCCCGGAAATCCCTCGAAGGGGATCACCACGGAGCAGATCGTTTTCCATACCGGTACAATCATCCTTCTCGCTGACCGGGAGGCTACGATCAGGAGCGATGCCGATATCAGGTACGGCAAGTTTATAAAGGGAACCATCACCCTTGATGGCGCGATGATCGAGATAGTCGGGATGCTGGATTGCATAAATGATGATAAGAATATATATAATATTATTTTTACAGGAATGCATGAAAAGGTCAGAAATCGCATTCTGGACCATATTTTCACCATTTATCGCGAATAATTGCTTTAATTTGTCCTTCCATACTAATCTGCCCTGAAAATGTCCTTTTTTTGTTCATTTTTAATCAAAAATATCCAACTCGATACCGAAATTGAATAAAGAGGTCTGTTTTTTTCGGATCTTATATATTACTATTAATGGGGAGTATTAGCTCCGCATGAAGAAAAGAACAATAATAATAGCGTTGCTCCTGATTGCCAGTATCTCGGCTTTTTCAATGGTGTACGAGCCTGACAAGCTGCGGGTTCATATCAGGCTGGACAAAAAGACATATTATGCTGACGAAGAAATCAACCTTCAGGTATGTGTAAAAAATATATCCGAGAAGAAGAATTATTTCGAGGTATACGATTCAAGCGAGAGCGATTCGGCGCTGTACACCACGTTCCAGCCGATCGTATTTGACATGAAAGGCAGAGAAGAAAAGCCGACTGTTACCGGCTTTGATGAAAGAAATGCGGCTGATCTGGTTAAAGGTCTGGATAAGAGAATGATCGAGCTCGGCCCGGGTGAAATGTTCACGCACACGGTCAATGTGAAGGACCTGTTTGAACTGAAGCTGAATACGATGTACCGGATACAAGGCCTGTTCTACCCCGATTTCGAGGAGAACAGGCTGATCAAGGCTGACAATGAGCTTGTTTTTAAAATAATCGAGCAGAAGCATTACAGCAAGCCGAGCGATGTCGATGCCATCGACCGGTCCATTTCACCGAAAGAAGTAATGTTGTTGACATTGAAGGCTGAAAAGGATAGGGACTGGAGCAACTGGAAAAAATACGTTAATATCGAAAAATATATCAATGCTTTCCCGGAATTCGTGCAGAAGTACTATCGCGCCAATTACGAGGAAAAAAAGGAGATAGAAAAGGATTTCATCGCCTTTGCGACGCGGGAGAGGGACGATTACCTGGTCGATTACAGGGTCATAGACGAAATGATTGAAAAAGATCGCGCCGTTGCGTATGTAGATGTTATTGTTGACCGTTTCGGGATACGGAAAACCAATCGGTACAAATGCAGATATACGCTTGAACAATACAGGAACCTGTGGCTGGTTACGGACGAAGAAGCCACGGTTATGAAAGGTGTAAAGCGATGACAGAGATCCTCTCACAAGACGAAATAGATGCTTTATTGACCGCTATATCGACCGGCGAGGTGGACACGACAGACTATTCTGCCGCCAAGGAGCAGAAGAAGGTCAAGATCTACGACTTCCGCCGGCCGGACAAGTTTTCGAAAGACCACATACGTACCTTGCAGATGATGCATGAGACTTTCGCACGTCTGACAACAACGGCACTCTCTGCACAGCTCCGTGCCCTGGTGGGCGTGCACGTTGCGTCGGTCGACCAGTTAACATACGAGGAATTCATTCGCTCGATACCTAATCCGACGACTCTGGCGGTCATCAACATGGACCCGCTAAAGGGTTCGGCGGTTCTCGAAATCGACCCGTCCATTACCTTTACGATCATAGACAAGCTCTTCGGCGGTATGGGGGAAGCCACAAAGATCAGCCGCGAGCTCACCGACATCGAGCTCTCCGTCATGGAGGGTATTATCGTGCGGATCCTGGGCAACCTCCGGGAAGCCTGGTCTAACGTCATCGACCTCCGGCCGCGGTTGGGCAATATCGAAACGAACCCACAGTTCGCGCAGATCGTTCCGCCCAACGATATGGTGGTTCTCATCACGCTGGAAACGAAAGTCGGCGAGGTCGAAGGGATGACAAACCTCTGTATCCCGTACATCTCAATCGAGCCGGTCATTTCGAAACTGTCGGCACAGTACATGTACTCCAGTATCCGGAAGGGTGCGACGGATGAGAACCTCTCGGTCATTCAGAAACGACTCGAGACCGTTATCCTGCCCGTTGTTGCGGAGCTGGGAGAGGTCCAGATCACGGTTCAGGAAGTGCTCCGACTGACCCTTGGCGATGTGATCAAGCTGCCGGATACGAAAGTGGGTTCGGACATGACCCTCAAGATCGGCGGCAGGAAAAAGTTCAAGTGCCGCCCCGGTGTTGTATCGAGCCGAATGGCAATCAAGATTGGCGAGCGGATTGAGGATGTGCCGGACGAGTTGCTGATATCGAAAAGAAGCGACGAAGACTTCTAGAAATGAAAAAACCCGCCGGAAGCGGGTTTTTTCATCTGGTGATCTTGTTCAGGTAAGGCATGGGGTCGACATTTTCCGTGCCGATGATGATCTCGTAATGACAGGCATAGCGGGCAGTTTTACCCGTACGGCCCACGTACCCGATGACTTCACCTTTTGCTATCTGCTGGTCGATCTCCGCAGATACCCGCTGGCAGTGGGAATAGGCGGTCGTGAATCCGTATTTATGCTTCACGGTGACCGTGAGGCCGAGGACCGGGTCCCAGCGGATGTCGCTTACTTTGCCGGGGGCTGTGGCGCGGATCTCAGCTCCGGGGAATGCCTCGATATCGATGCCTCTATGGAATTCGGTTTCTGCCGCGTAGATGGAATTCCTCTGACCGAACCGGGATATGATATACCCGCTGACAGGCCAGATCGAAGGCGTGGTCTCGATGACCTTTTTGCGGTACTCAAGAAACACTTTGATCTTCGACAGGACTTTTCTTGTGGTCCTCAGCTCCCGCTCGATTTCCTGAATATTCAGTATCTCGATGGGCGGCGCCTGCATGGTGTTGCTGTCGCCGCTCTCGCCGTTGTCATATGTCGGATTGGGATTGCTCACGCCGCCTTTTGCCCAGAGTGAATCGATATCGCTGCCGGGAGTAAGCGAATAAAGGTGCGTTATCTCGGGCTTGAATTTCTGGAAGATGTCATACAGCTCGTTGATCTCTTCTTTGTATTTTTTGATCTGGATTTTTGAATTTGACCCGTACTTTTTCAGTTTTGATACTTCTTTGATCGTGGATGAATGATTGATAATCAAGATTGAGGTAACGGTCACCGTTGCTATGGTAATGCCTGCAATTATTGCGATGGCGAAAATTGAAACATGAAAGTTGATGATCCTCTTTTCCGAATGGGGAATAAACATGATCGTAATGCGCTCTTTACCCTTCGTGACGAACCGCTTCCACCAGTCCTTGAGCATCGCCTGCTTGGAGCTGAGGTGGTCTGATAGAAACTGCAGGATGTTCTTCTGCAGATCGTTCAGGTTTGTTTCTTTAAACGGGTTGAGGTTCATGGTATATAATGAATATGGGCGAATTAGCCTTGCCTGGTTTAATGGTATTTAGTATTTTTACTTTCAGCTTTATATATTACGCCGGGTCAATGACCGGATCTCAGAACCATATCGTTTGTTGGTTTAAAAAATAAAACAGTTACAAATTATTCAAAAAAAATTAATAGATTAATTTCCTTTGTGTATAATATTAATCGGTAAATATATGTCAAGTTTTTCTTAATTTAAGTATCAGGTAGGTAAAATTTAATGATTAAGTAATATAATAAATCCCTGCAGGAAAAAGAAGAGGGGTCCAAGTATGGGCCTTTTCATGGATAAGATGGCTCAAATAAATTTAAAAACCTTAATAAAGGGGAATTAGCAAAAAAAGTGATATTATGAAGAAAAAAAGCATTATTTACGGAGTCATTATCCCTCTTACGTTGCTGATTATTGTTGTCATGATTTCCTCTCTCAGGCCGGATGATTGTAAAAATGGAGTGAGGAAAATCATTCTGAAAAATGATGAAGACCTTATATTTTTTCCTTCCATGGCTGAATACGACAGAAAAAAACACATTTGGCGTGTTGCAGTCCATGCCTGGGTTTATGAGCCGGAGACGGAGAGCGCCAAGAGAAACGCGTTGATTGCCTCTTTCAAAAAAGTGCTGGGATTATCCGATCATGACGAGTATTCCGGTCATTTTGAATCATTGGCACGGTATCTGATGGTTGACCAGGAAGGGGGAAAGGATGTCGCAGTTGCCATTGGCGGCTCTGATTTCTGCATCGGCACAACGGATGGTAACGGCCACGCTCGTTCGGTCGTATCTGTCGATGACCAGGAGATCAGTCCCTTGATTTACAATATGGGACAGGAACGGTATATCCCGGTTACAGCGCTGATTTCTTCACCCCGTCCCCACACGGTCACGGGAGCGATTCGTATTATTGACGAGAACAGCGTGATGGTGATATCTGATATTGATGATACCATCAAGATATCAAATGTCCGTAATAAAAAAGAGCTCATGCGCACTACGTTTCTTGGACCGTTCAAACCGGTTGCCGGTATGGCGCGCCTGTATAAAAGAATTTCCGACACCGGCGCAGTATTTCATTTTGTCAGCGCCAGCCCGTGGCAACTTTATCGTCCCCTGTCGGGATTTCTGGAACGGTCAGGATTCCCCCGCGGACTTTTTTATATGAAGAGCTTCGGCCTGTCACGGAACTTTTCCAGCCTGTTCGCCGATTCACTCTCGGTCAAAATGCCTTACATCAGCGAGCTGCTCGTACGCTTTAAGGGACACCGGTTCATTCTCATCGGTGATACGGGTGAAAGCGATCCGGAGATGTACGGGGAAAGCGCCCGGCTGAAACCGGGATCGATCCTGGGGATCTATATTCGCAACGTGACCGGTGAAACGAGGGACAGCCGGAGGATCAGGAAGGCGTTCGAAAACGTACCGGATGAAATGTGGACGCTATTTAACGATGCGGCGGAAATAGAAAAAGAAATCATGAGCAGAATAGGCGGAATGCCGCCTAAAACCCGATAGATGCAGCTGCAGTAAGGTCGAGTGTTACACTCTTCACGTTAAGCTTGGTTGCAAATAAGCTCAATGACTCTCGTAATGCCTGTTTCTGTTCAAACGTATAATAGGTTACGGATGTTCCGAGGCTTATTGTGCTGTTTTTTCCTATGAGAAAATCAAAACCGGCCGTTCCCAGTACCGAGACAATCCTGTAGTCAGAAAAAAATGTTTCCAGCGGAGACGGATGCAAACCTGTGGCCGAGGAGGGTGATACATTATAGCCAAACCCCGCGCCAAGATTGAAGACGGCGGTTCTTGATACATTGAATTCGCCTCCCCCCCGTATCCATACCGAAGGTTTGATCAATACCCTGTTTTTAAGACCGAAAGTGGTACTTGAAAAGTAATTCAATCTGGCATAAAGATTGGACATCTTCTCACCGCTTATCAGGAATGGGTCTCTGTAAGCGACCGGAAAGGATACTTCCATCTCAAGACCCAGACCGATATCGTACGATGGCCTGGTTTTGAATCCGGCCAGCACCGAAGGCCCCATGTTATATGAAAACCAGAACGGCAATTCGCCTTTAGCTTTATACAGCAGCTGTGCCATAATGGAGCTCAGGTCATATATAAGAGTTTCTTTGACTATTTTTTTCCAGGAAAACCTTCCGGGAGTCGCCATTATCCCGATTTCAGATACACCTATTTTCCCGAAATATCCCAGGCAGGGAAGCGTCGATACTTCCTCATAAACTGACTTGTCGAGATTGTATACGTACACTGGAGGAAGAGACACCTGCAGGTATCTTATCGTGTCTCTTTTCTTGTTGCTGATGTAACTGCAATTCAGGCGGATCCCGAACGAATGAGATGAATCCAGCGCCGCGCTCAAGGCAAACGTAAAAAGGTTCGCCATGTTGCTTTCTTTGGATGTACCCTGCGCGAGTACAAGGTTCCCCGTGTAGGCATATATTTTCTGACTAATGGTTGATGACTGCATGTTGAAATAGTGGTCGAAACCGAGGGTAAGCCGGCCAACAACCCGAGCGTACGATACACGCCCGGACCCGATTTTATAAAGATCATACTCCGACATAATTTTGACCGGTTGATATTGATTAATATTAATATCTCCGAGGGGCATCATCTGGTAACGAGCTGTTAATCCGATGGCATTATTTTTTTCCTGTGCTGACAACAGGGCAGGATTGCGAGCTGCGTCATGGGCGCCGTATGGACCGATGGTTGTCATATTGCCCATGAACATGCTGCTGGCATGCAGCCTGCTTGTTAGGGCACAGAACGTTATCAGTAATAGAACATATACGGGTGTAATCTTTTTCATGTGTGCCTGCTGACGTAACGGCATTTCCATTTCACCGGATTGATAAACCGGTAAGCCATTTGTCCTGATTATGAAAGAAACAGGAGCGACCAATGAGCGTTGTTACTATGAACCGGTCGGCAAAATCTTTCAATAACATTTTTTGAATTGCTGTCGTTTGTGCGGCTGACTGTTTTTCCGGCATTACAATGCGCGACAGGAACCCGGCATTACATATATCGGCTTTATGCACCGCGCCGTTTTTTTTCACCAACGAGTTTCAGAAGCCCGTACAGGCTCTCAATATGCGGCACCTGAACGCCCACGCGCCGTGATACCCCCAGGGCGTTTCCCAGAAGAGCCTCGGTTTCCAGCGGTCGCCCGCCTTCATAATCCTGGAGCATGCTGGTCTTTGTGGGTTTCATTGAGATCGTATCGTGTATTGTTTTATCGATGATGGAATCGGGAAGAGGATGGCCGCTTTTCCCGGCAAGCATGACAACCTCGGCCATGACTTCGCGGGCAAGCTGTAACGCAGGGGGAGACTCCATGATTTCCCTGGTATCCGCTCCTCCCCCCAGCACTGATATGGGGTTGAGGGAAGCGTTCCATACAAGTTTTTTCCAACGGGCAGTGATAATATCAGGATCAATGTCGCACTGAATGCCAGCAGTGCGAAAGAGATCTGCCAGTGATTCAGTCTTAGCCGACGAGCCGGAGGGGTATCTGCCGATAGTGACCCTGCCATAGTCTTCGTGGGCAATGCAACCGGGGGAGGGCCTGCTCGCGCATATAAATGCTATAGCGCCGATTATCTCGTTATCCGGAAAAGCGGCCATGCTTGGTTCCTCAATCTCGATGCCGTTCTGCAGATGAACTATCGCAGTACCGGGCCTGACTATGCTTCTGATCATCCCGGGAATGTCAATATCAGGAAGAACCTTGGTTGAAATGATGATATAATCGGGGACCATCTTGTAATCGGATATGCTTTGTATGGTTGAAGCGGGAATGAACGTACAGTCGCCCGCAACGCTCCGTACGATAATACCGTTCGATCGTACCGCATTATAATCCGATCTGCAGAGCGCAGAAACGCGTGCCCCTCCCTGGGCCAAACGGGCACCGTAATATCCGCCGACAGCGCCGGCCCCGACGATAAGTATTTCTGGCTTCATAGATGGTCATTATATCTTTTCACAATAAATTGTCAAGATAGCAATGGTTGATATTACAGTAAAAAAGCTGTTTGGCATAGAACTTATAGTAACTATATGATATCGGCATTGTATTCGGACTTTTTTATTAATTCAGAATTAATAATTGACACTATAAATAATGAAATCATGTAATTAAATCTTAAATAATTATAGTATCATTGGTCAATTATCTCGCTTACTGTTATTGACAATGAAAATGGAGGAATCCAGTGGGCTTTTGGGAACAATATGGACAGGGAATAATAATCATACTAATAATCCTGATTGTTCTTATTGCCGGCTTTATCGGCTATAAGTTTCTCAGGAAGAAAATCCAGAAAAAAATGGACGATCAGCAGGTCCTGGTCGAGCAGCATAAAGTACCTGCTACGATACTGGTTCTGGAAAAAAGAAAAGACAAAATCACCAATGCCAATATTCCGAAATCGGTAATGGAGCAGATTCCGAAGGTCTACAAGATAAAAAAAGTTCCCATCGTGAAGGCAAAGATTGGGCCGCAGGTCATGGATCTTCTCTGCGATGAGGATGTGTTCGATAAACTTCCCGAGCGAAAAGCCGTCCGGGTCGATCTTGCCGGGATTTTCATAGCAGCTATCAAGCAGGGGAAAAAGTAGCGGTTGGAAGAATATTGCGTAATATTATGCACCGTCCCTTCACAGGAGATCGGCATGATCATTGGCGAAGATCTTGTGTCTGGACGGTATGCAGCATGCGTTAATATGGTGCCCGGGATCACCTCTATATATCACTGGAAAGGTGATGTATGCCGTGATAATGAGTTTTTGCTTATTATTAAAAGCCGACAGGCCTTGTTTGAGATAATATGTGACAGGATCCTGACCCTGCATCCATATGAGGTGCCAGAGATCATATCCAGCCGTATTTCAGGCGGCAGTGAAAAATATTTGAACTGGATAGCTGAAAACACACTGTCCCGGTGATTCCATGGAACTCATTTTATCATTTCCTTGATGTTGTTTTACTTATTCTTGCGCATCCTTATAAAAAATTGTATATAGTGTAAAAAAAATGCTAGATTTTCTATTGATTCTACCGTTTATATTAATTATATTATAAGGCGGACAAAATGAATAGGATCACTAACAACATTATTACAAATAAATTTGTTAGGCTTATTGAAGAGAATCATCAGGAAATAATTGAGCATTTCATGAATGATGTTCTTCGCAATAAGAAAACAGTGGCCTATGCAAAGCTTGACGCGCACGAGTTGTATGAAATAGGGAGCAGGGTATACCGCGAACTTTCAAAATGGATCGCAAAAGATCTCCCAAAGGAAGAAGTAAAGGCATATTATCATAAGTTGGGTAAAATAAGGCTTGAGGAAGGTATCCCGGCCTCACAATTTTTTCAGGCTCTGGTTATTTTAAAACGTCACTTGTGGCTATTTATCAAAGGTAAACTAGAAAACGAGATTACCGACTATAAACAGGCTTTGGAGGTAAGTAATCGTATTGTACTTTTCTTTGATCGGGCGGCCTACTATATGCTAACCGGGTATGAGGAGAAGGTAAATAAGCGGTGGTAATTTTTTATAAAAAAATAATTTTTTTTATA
>Ga0116149_1000690_pt1 | contig 43742 bp, 35 predicted proteins | sample AD_UKC057_MetaG_FD_89787 | JGI IMG/M metagenome (GOLD analysis project Ga0116149, IMG submission 89787) | Active sludge microbial communities of municipal wastewater-treating anaerobic digesters from USA - AD_UKC057_MetaG | ecosystem: Engineered > Bioreactor > Anaerobic > Digestate | place: USA...
GGAGCTGGGGGAGGGCCGGGTCAATGTTCGGTCCCCGATCCGGGAGAGACGAGCGCGGTGCATACCTGCGGTTCCCTTGGCAATCCACCCGCTTCGGGCACGTGTTCGGTCACGGCGGGTTCGGGAAGTACGGTGTATCGCGGCATCGTTCTCGCTCCCGACGATGTGTACGAGGGCGGGGAAGTTTTGGTGGATTCGAAAGGAATGATCCAATGTGTCGGCTGTGATTGTTCCGGCGATCCGAGCTACGCTGCAGCGACCAAAGTTGTCTGTCCGAAAGGCGTGATCAGTCCGGGGCTCATCAACGCGCATGATCACGTAACCTTTGGCAACAACCGGCCTTATGGCACGGGGGACTATAACGCTCTGAAAGACGTTCGGTATCAGCACCGTCATGAATGGCGCAAAGGCAAGAATGGGTTACCGAAGATTCCGGTCAGCGGCAGTGCGAGTCAGGCGGTGCAGACGGGGGTCGAGCTTCGGTTCATGATGAGCGGTGCCACGTCGATCAACGGTTCGAACGGTGCCAAGGGAATCCTGAGAAACCTGGATCGTGACGACAAAAACGACGGGCTTGGGCTCGGAGCGCTCGAGTATCAGACGTTCCCGTTGGGGGACAACGACGGCCAGATGATTGCCAATGGCTGTAACTATCCCAAAATGGATACGTCGAGTTGGGCCCAGGGACATCCTTTTTACGTGCCTCACGTGGCTGAGGGCATCAACAAGGAAGCGCGCAACGAGTTCGTATGTTTGAGCCAGGGTAACAATAACTTGCTGTTCAACAAGGCAGCATGGATCCATGGCGTGGGGCTCGTGGCCGACGACGTGAAGTATTTTTCGCGAACGGGCACCAAACTGATCTGGTCGCCGCGAACGAATGTATCCCTATACGGTGACACTAATCGGTTGACCTTGTTCCACAAGGCCGGCGCGATCATCGCGTTGGGTACCGATTGGGTCGCGAGTGGCTCGATGAACCTGTCGCGGATGTTCGACTGTATCCGAGGTTTGAACGAGAACAACTTCGGGGGTTACTTTACCGATGAGGACCTTTGGCGGATGGCTACCACCAACGGTGCGTTTGCGACGGGCACCGATTCGGTGCTGGGCATGCTGAAGAAAACCTACGTGGCGGATATCGCCATTTTCAACGGGGCGAAGCATGACAAGAACCCGCATGCGGCGGTGACGAACGCGGGGCTGACCGATACGGTGTTGGTGTTACGAGGGGGGCGTCCGATGTACGGTGACGCCGCCTTGCTGACTTCCCTTGGCAAAGGGGGATGCGAGGACATGCCACCCGCCGCCGATGCGGCAAGCAATTCGGCGTGGCAAACGGGCGTGTGCGGTGTCCCGAAAAAAGCATGTGTCGCCGATGACGTGGGCGGTGGCGTCACTCTGGCGGGAGTGGTTGGCGCACTCACGCCGATCTACCCGCTGTATTACTGTGGTGTTCCCGAATACGAGCCAAGTTGTGTGCCGATGCGAACCAACCCGGTTTCCTACGGTGGGATTCCCACGGCAGACGATCAGGATGGCGATGGCATCCCGGATTCGGCGGACAACTGTCCGACCGTCTTCAACCCCATTCGTTCCTTGGATGGAAACAAGCAGGGGGACTTCGATGGCGACGGCATCGGGGATGAATGCGATGTTTGTCCGTTCGACGCCAACAACTCTGCCTGTGAGTACAATTGGGCGGCCAATGATGTGGATTGCGACGGCATCAAGAATGGGTCGGACAATTGTCCGTATGTGGCGAATGCTGGGCAGGAGGATCAGGACGGCGATGGCAAGGGGGATGCGTGTGACAAGTGCCCGACGGTTCCCAATCCGGGGGCGCAGAAGTGTCCGGCGGGAACGACATCCATCGAACAGGCGCGCAAGACTTTCAGTACTGGCGATGATGTGATGTTCCAAGGAGTGGTGGTGACGGGTGTGCGCAAGCCCGTGGGTTCATCGAATGGGTTTTATCTATCGGACCCCAATCCGGTGCCGTGGGGGTGCATCTTCGTGCATACCGGAAAAGACACGCCGACGGTATCGGTGGGCGATCGCATCGACATCAAGGGTGTGTTGGACGAGTACAACGGTTTGAACCAGCTCAAGATTGGTTTCCAGATCACCAATTCCACGCCAGGGGCGCCTTTGGCGCCGATGGTGGTGACGGTGGCCGAGTTGGTGGGAGCGAATGCGGAGTCTTATGAATCCTGCCGAGTCGAGATTCAAACGGTGTCGACTGTGACGATGGGTTCGGGAATTGCTTTTGCGCAGGGCAGTTCACAGATCCGGGCGAGCAACTTCATTTGGGCAGGTGGAGCGTTCCCCACGGCCGGCAAGAGCTATGCCAGCGTACGCGGTTTTTCGAGCGTCTTTGGAGGAGACCGGGAGTACTTGCCGCAAACGGATGCGGATCTGACCCCTTGACCGATTGCTTCCGCGGGAAGGCCTCGAACCCTGATGGTTCGTTGCGGCTTTCCCGCTGATTCTCCCCAACATCCCCTTGCTTTGCCGATGAGTCCCGCGGCTTTTTCTCTATCCTACCCCCTGGATCCCTAAGCTATTTCGGGTGCTTTTCACAACGACCCTCAGCGAGTCCACGAAAGCACTCACCTATTTCCCATTCCCAATCCGGTGCGCTCGCGAAAGTCTTCCTGTTGGATCCGAGGTTTGATGCGGGGAAGGTTGTTCGACCCTCAGCGTACCAAAACGAGGAAGCAATACCTGTGGCGACGCCCTCCCCGTGGGCCGTGGTCAACGGCTGGTCATGAACGCACAAGGCATGAATGCGATAGGGATTTCCAGCACGAGCGCTGCTTCGGCAAGCAATTCTTCGGCTACATCCGCGCTTCAAGCCGTCGCGGACCAATTGCGGAGTCAAATCGCAAAATTCGAGCGGCAAGGTGGATCACAACGCCAGCTCGCCGAGGCTGTGGTGGCCTTGATGGACGAAGGGCTATCGGCCAACCCGCCGGTATTAGCTTTGGCTTCACGCATGGCTTGGCTCATCGCCGTCTATGCCCCCTGCTACGATCCCGTTCTCGTCACGACGCTGCCGTTTTGTTTGGAAAGCATCCTCGACGGCTACGCAAGTTTCGATGATCTCATCGATCATGTTTTGGCCTCGCAGCCTGACGCTAGCGTTGCGCCGCTACCCGATGATTTTCTGATTCGACCGGCTCGAGATCTGGCGGAACAAGCGCATCGCGGAGCGCTGACATTACGCGATGATCCCGCAGTGTACGAACGGATTATCGACCGGCTGATGGTGGGTGACGTCGGGGAAATCGTTTCGAATCGGAAAAGACCCGCAGGAGAAAAATACATGAATTCCGCTTCGAACGACGCCTTTCATGGCGGAGAAAGGACGGTACTGACCCGTTGGCCGACGGCGCTTCGGGAGGCAGCGGTATCGGTATTGCAAGTGGAGCCATCGCCGCGGGCTGTCCCGTTGATGTGTCAAATTACCGAGCGATTGGATGCGCGAAGCGTTCGAAGGCTTGCCGTCGAACTCGTTCATATTTCCGCCGATGGTGACAACCTTCGTATCCGCGGGCGTGCCGCGGCGTCGCTGCTCGCCATGAGCAAACACCACCGATTCTAATCGTCGTTCGTGATCCTTCGTGCCAGTGCTAGGCTCCTCGTCCTGTCTTGGGAACGCGGCATGAATGAAACGTACGGACGATATCGCCTGATCGAACGTCTCGGAAAAGGCGGGATGGCCGAGGTGTTCAAAGCCAAGAGCTTTGGCGTGGAGGGATTCGAAAAAGTTCTGGTGGTCAAGCGCATCCTGCCGGAGTTGTCGCGCAACGCCCGATTCGTCGAATTGTTCATTCACGAAGCCAAGCTTTCGGTTCACTTGTCTCATGCCAACATCGTTCAGGCGTTCGACTTGGGAATGGTTGGCTCGAACGAGGATGCTGTCCTCCCCTCGTACTTCATTGCGATGGAATACGTGGCGGGGCTCGACCTGGCCGCGCTGCTGTCTCGCATGCGTCGACGATCCGTCCCATTGCCCATCGGACTGTGTGTGTTTGTCGCCAGCGAAGTGTGCAAAGGATTGGAGCATGCCCATCGGCGATGCGACGAACGGCGGGAGCCGTTAGGCATCGTGCATCGCGATGTATCCCCTCAAAACGTGCTGTTATCCTGGGAAGGGGATGTCAAGCTTACGGACTTTGGTATTGCGAAAGCGAGGGATTGGCAGCGAGGACAACCTGAGGGAAGTCTTGCGGGAAAGGCCGCGTACATGAGTCCGGAGCAAGCGCGCGGGGAAAGCGTCGATGCACGCAGCGATATTTTCTCCCTTGGCACCGTCCTTTACGAGATGGTGACGGGAACGAATCCATTTCGAGCGGCTTCTACGGGTGAGACGTTGGCGCGTGTGCAGACCGATTCTCCGACTCCCGTTCATGCGCTTCGACAGGGAGTCGATCCTTCGCTGTCGGCCATTTTGGGGCGAGCCATGGCGCTCTCGGCTCGCGAAAGATACTCGTCTGCCGGCGTCTTTCACGACGAATTGCTTGGGTTCATGTATGCCACCGGAACACGTTTCTCTTCGAATGACCTGATTGAGTACCTGGCTCCTTTGCGAGCCAGCGCTGGTGAAGAGCTGGACGTGGAGGGTCTTCTCGTCGACAAAACGCAGCCCGATGGGGACGATATCACACCGGTGGAGGTTCCGGATGCGCGGGCAAGCGTACCTCCTGTCCGCGTTACGACAACGTTGCCCACGTACAGCTACGCCTCGACGGTGGGCGAGCGTCGTGAAGTGACCGTGTTGGTGATACGGACCGGTGTTGCTCTTTCGGTGGCCCAAAGCCAGCGTGTGAAAGATACGCTGGCGCGATATGGGGCTCGTCTTACGGATGAGACCAGGGATGGGCTGGTGGCGCTCTTGGGCTTGGGCGAAGCGGATGGCCGGGAAACGGAGACGGCCGTTCGCTGTGCATTGGTAGTGTTGCGTCAGCTTTCGACGGGACGATGGGGGGCGAGTGCGGGCGTGCATACGGGTCGGGTTCAGCTTCATGATTCGGGGGAGCCTGCTCGCGACGATACCTATGCCTCGATCATCGAGGTGGCGTCGAAGCTTGCGATGGCGCAATCGGGGCGATGTGTCGTGTCGAAATTGGCAGCCCGTCAGGTACGAAGTCTATTTGAACTCGAGCCATGGGACACGGACGACGGGGTCATGGGGTCTTTGGTCGGCGAACCACGGTTGTCGGATGATGCGTTGCGACGGTTCGTGGGCCGGGAAGACGAGTATCGTCAGATGGGCAAGGTGCTTGCGGCGGCTGCTCGACGAAGGCTCAAGATCGTGACGATTCGTGGGGATCAAGGCATTGGCAAGACGCGTTTCGTGGATGCTCTCGAGCGGCGATTGAAGCGCAGTGCGTACCACATCGGCATGTACGTGGCTTGCTGTCCGCCCCTTGGAAAGCAAATGCCGCTTTCGGGGCTATCGTCGATGTTGCGGGTGCTTTGTGGTGTGAAAGAAGGGGATGGTCCGGAGCGGATAGCCACGATTGAGCCGCGTTTGCGCGCGTTGGGGTTGACGGATGAGGAACGGGGTGCCGTATTGGGGCAGCTTGGCGCGTTGGCGACCGACATGGTGGGGCCCAGTGTTCCTCCTTTGCGATCCGCGTTTTCACGAATGCTGCAACGATTGAGTGAAGACAGGGTGCATGCGTTCGTATGGGATGATGCTCAAGCGTTGGACGACGATACCTTCGATGTGTTGATGTCGGCGGCCAAGCGGCTAGCCGGGGCGCGAGCGGTATTGATGTTCTGTACGCGTTCTTATGCTCCGCATCCCTTGGCGGATTTGGATGAGCATAGCTACGTGGACCTTGTCGAGTTGAACGATAAGGAGGTTTCGGATTTGATTGCCGCGCGTGCGGGGCTTGCTCACGCGCCTGAGGAGTTGGTTGCGTTTTGTCAGCAACGCGCGGGGGGGCATCCGCTATTCATCGAGGAATTGATCAAAGAGTTGATGGAAACGGAGGCGTTGGTGGTGCAACAGGGCCAGGTGCAGCGTCTTCGTCTTACGGGCGACATTGCCGCGCCGCGTCCGCTCAAGTCGCTCTTGGCCGGACGTCTGAGCCGTTTGGAAGACTCCTGTAAGATGGTGCTTCACGCCATGGCCGTGTTGGCGTCGCCTGCCCATGTGGAAGTGCTTTCGATGATGTTGGGCATGGGGTTGATGCCGGTAGAAACGGCGATTGCCACACTCGAGGAGAGGGGGTTGGTGCGAAGGGTAGGGCCCTCGACATCGTCGCTTGGTTCACCCTTGTTGCGAGAGGTCGTTGTGGATTCCATTGCGCCGGAGGGGCGGGGCAAGCTGCATGAAGCGGCAGCCATGGCGTATGAAAATGTGTTGGGCGGCCAGGTCGATGCGCTGGCGGATCGGGTGGGCTACCATCTTTTGGAAGCGGGAGAGAAGCATCGAGCTGCGCGATTGTTCGCGTTGTCGGCTGGGTATCGCAAACGCTCGGGGCAACTCGAAGGTGCGCTTTCGGATTACCTCCGCGCCTTCGATCTCGTATCTCTCGCGGATTGTCCCGTGGATACCTTGCTGCAGTGGTTGGCGGAATTGCGGGATGTCGTGCGTCGCGTGCGCGCAGGAGCTTCGTTGCTCGATGTACTCCAACGAGTCGTGGCGCGTGTGGACAAGGAGGCGACGTTGTCGCAAAGGGTGATGGCGCGGGTCGATGGCGCGAGCATGCTTACGTACGCGCATCGCTTCGATGCAGCCATGGTGCTGTTGGATGAGGCGTTGGAACTGGCGGGTTCGAACGAGCCCATCCGCTCCCTGACCTTGCTAACACAAGCGCAACTATTCGGAATCCGTGGTGAATTTGGTGCAGCGGTCACGATCTATGAGCAGATGGGCGACCGGCTTTTCGAAGGCAAGGACGCCGTTCGGTATGACATGGGGTTGGCACAAGCGTATGGGGCTACCGGTCAGAAAAAGCGGGCGTTGGAGTATCTGGAGCGAGCGACGGCGATTTCGGAGCCTGGGGATGTGGGTGCCGCGATGGATCGGGAGAAGTTGCGGGCGCTGATCTTCCATTTCTCAGGGGATTTCAAGGAAGCGGCGATGGCTTCGGCGCGGGGAGCGGACCTGGCGCAATCGATTGGCCTGTCGTACGAAACCGCGTTGGGATTGCATAATCTTGGGGATTCGTGGTTGTGGGTGGAAGATTTCGCCAGGTCTCATACGGCGTTTCAACGTTCCCTCGCGATTGCGGAACAATATGGCTACGACCGGCTGGCCCGTCACGACCGCATGTACTTGTGGTATCTCGAAGGTCGTCAAGGAGCAGAACACGCGATCGAATCCTTGCGTCTTCTCGTGCGAAAAGCGGAAGACGAAGGGCTGACTTGGGATGCGCTCGACGGTCGTTTTCTGCTTGGGGCGCTAGCTTATCGGCTGGGGCAATCCGACCTGGCGCGGGAAGAACTGGAGCGCACGCGAATCCTTGCCCGGGAGTGTCGTAGTCGATTGATTGAAAAAACGGCGATCGAACTGCTGGAAAGGATCGGTTCGCAATGAGGTAGGAATCGATCGGCGATACCGTAGGGGCGGGTTTCAAACCCGCCCGTTCCACCAAAGCGATGACCACGGATCCACTTGTTGCACGTGCGCCCCTGGGGCATCGACCTGCAATTCGTACGCGAAACTAAATAAGCCCGAACGTCGTCGTATGATCCTTGCCGACGATCCAGCGAGCGGGAAGGTGCGCCATGTCCATAAATTATTGCTGGGCCAGCGCCATCGCTCGACCGTATGACCATCGACCGCAATCCAGTTGGAAAAGCCGGGCCAAGAGGCATCGACCACGTGGCGACGGCCGTGAAGGTCCACGAGCCATCGCATTCGGTGGGAAGTGGAGAGCATGGCGGGAGCGTGGATGCTTACGGCTCGTGCGACAAGTCGGACGTATCGTTTCGAGATGCCGTCCAGTGGCTACGAGCATCACGGCAACGTGATTTCGAGGGGGTGGGGGATCGAAAAGGCGACGTGTTGGGGTCTTTGGGGTATTCGCTGGAGTCTTACTGCACTTCAAGGATGTCCTTGGCATCTCCTTGGGCTGCAGAGGGAGAACCCGGGGTGCCGGCCGTCGAATGCAGAAAATCCACGTTTAAATGGCTTATGGTGGCGCTACCATGGATGAGCGCGGCAATCGAAGGGCCACCGGAGCCTGCGCCTCCAGGGCCGCCATTGCCTCCGTTGCCGCCTTTCCCTCCTTTTTCACCGCCAGCCAGTTGATAGGAGCCGGGTTGTTCGCAATTACATTTCTCGCCAACCTGCATGGGTTTGCACTGCGTATAGCACATTACGCTATCGCCTTGCTTGCCATCTAATCCATTTAAGCCAATTTGCCCGGTTTGTCCTGGACTGCCGTTTCCACCTGATGCCGCTTCTACCCTCGAATTTTTTACAAGGACGGAAGCATTTCCCGTGGCATAAATTCCGAAGGATCCGCCGCCGCCCCTTCCGCCCGCGCCTCCGCTTCCTCCACGACCTCCGCAACCGCAGGAACCCGGTTGTGAGGAGGTATCTTTCTGTGGCGTTTCGTTACCGCAATAATGATTACTAGGGCAAGAGCCGGACACTTGCTGCCCAGTGCATCCTTTTTCATAACATTGCGCGGTATTGCCAGGGTTGCCTGGTGTACCGTTGTTTCCATTACTGCCATAGTTTCCATGCTGTCCGTTTGCAGGCGTATACCCATTTAATGTAAATGTTCCGGCCTCCTTAGCGTCCTGTCCGCCGCTCCCAGAACCTCCGTGTTCTCCCATCGAGCATCCGGTTCCCTGCAGTTGACTGCAATCGGGCGGCTGTACCTCTTCGTATTTATTAGCCTTTCCTCCGTCTTGGCCCCCGCAAGCGCGAATGGTGACATCGTTCATCGATAGCTCGGCCCCCGACACGAACACCCCGTAACACGACTCTCCACTTTGGTTATCGGGCGCCGCGTTATTGGTCCCGGTGGATTGGATCACCATGGTTTGTAGCGAAACGGAGGAATTGCCCGTGATCTGGAGCCCTGTCGAGGTGGGTGAGTGCAACAGCGTTTTGTTCCGCGCTGTCTGGCTGCAATCCCGTGTCCACGCGGTTCCTACCTTTATCCAACCTCCCATGATGACCAGCGGATCTTGTAGGGAAAGGACCACCGCCTCCTTGTAGGTCCCTTGGTCCAGGATGATTTTGCCAATCTGGTTATGGACTGCCAATTTGATGGCATTGCTCAAGGATTGCAGCGGCTGTTCCGGACTCCCCTGGCTTGCATTGTCGTCGCCTTCTTTCGCGCTCACGTAAATGGCGTCGGTCGGTGGTGATTCGTTCGGGTCACAAGTAGGCTCGGGGCCAGCGTCGCCACCAGTTCCGGCATGCCCCGCGCTTGCTCCAGTGCCGCCCGTCGCTCCGCCCGCACCACCCGTGGGCGCTCCCCCGCTGCCGCCCGTCGCTCCACCCGCTCCGCCTGTGGAGGTTCCCCCACTGCCACCGGTCGAAGCCTCTTGTGGACCGCCAGAGTCCACCGATGCATCCGCCGCCTCTTGGGTAAACTCGTCGCCAGAGCAATCGGAGAGCGCGAACAGCAAGGTCCCCGCTACCATAAACCGATAATAAGAAAAGGGGAAAAATCGCATAGAACGCCTCCTCGAACGGGAATTGGAGAAGAATAGCAGAATTGTTTTCTGCCAGCATCATCTCCTCATCACCATGAAACATTCCGCTCATCGATGGGCTGACCACCCAACAGCCATGACTCAATTCTACTCCGACGCTGGCCCAACCCTTGGGTATCGAAACGGCGATAGCTTGTATTTTATAATAAAAACAATTAGTTATCATGCTTTCGCGCAAGCGTCTCGGCTCCGAGAACCGAAGGCATGCACGACACGCCCACCATCGACAACCCGAGGACCAACGTGCTCTTCGTACCCGGGACGTCGTCCCCGCTATCGTTAGGATCCTCTGAACAACTGGAAAGGGGACTGTTGTTCAGACTTTGGGAAAGCAAGGTGGACTTATGCTCGGATCGTTATCGGTGGATAGGTGCGGAAAGCTTTTTCCTCCGAAACTATGGGCAACGGTTGCGACCGGGAAGATAGCGGTCGAAAAGACGAAAACATGGATATTCAGTAGATCGTGGCCGAAGGAACGAGCGTTCTGGCCGTCGCGGACCCGGATGGTGTGGGCCGCGCTCATAAGTGGGCGAGCAAGCCTACGAGGGCGGTGGCTACCGCGAGGATGCCTAGCGGTAGCAAGAGCCATAAAATCAGCGACCCCCATGCGTGGCCGAGGGAGCGTCCTTTTTTCCGGTCGCATTCCAGGCAGATTGCCCATTTTTTTACGCTTGATTCCGTGAGCGTGCAGCAATCGGCGCAAATCATCCGATGGCAGGAAGCGCAAGGGCCCGCGGCTTGTTTTCCGCAATGAACACACCGCGGGGGAGCGTCATCACCCACATGCTGCAACACGCCCGTCATGGTCTTTTCCCTTTTTGGAACCCGTAGCGCTTCCTTCTGCCTGTCGCAATGGAAGGTTCGATCGAGGCGCGGTGGGTGAGCGTGGTTGATTATGGTGGGGAGGAACTGGGCGGGCGGAGCGTTTCATCGCTGGACGATCGGAGAGCGGGGACGAAAGAAGGCGGGGGTTCTTGCGGGTCGGTGGAGAGGCGTTGCCATAGATCCAGGACTTGTTCGGCGGAAAGGGAGGCGTGAAGGTGCAATCTTTGGTTTCCCTGCCGCAGGGTTGTAGCATCGAGCCAGCCGGCAACCCCCATGGACCGCAACAGCATGGACCTTCGCGCACGGGTTCGAATCGCTTGAAGCCGTTGTTCGAGGGATTGGCAAACGTGGTCGGATTCACAGACGACGACGACTTGCAGCTCCGTGGTGGGTTGAAGAATCGCGGATAGCCCGATTTCCCCTACGTGGTCGAGAGCGGATGGTTCATCGACCCAATCGGCGACCCGTTGGCGAAAAGCGGGGTTGACGGTCAAGGTGAGGACAACGTCTCCTTTGGGCAGTTCTTTTCGAAGTCGAGCGTGCGTTCCCTGGTCGAATGCCGAGGGGCAACGGCCCGCGAAGGCATCGAGCATGCGCGCACGGGTTCCCGGGCGTGCGACCACAAGCAATCCTGGGTCTCGGACAGCGATCTGGGCGGAGCCTGGTCCGAGGGTTTCGTCGGTGATGATTTGAAATCCTTCGACATGGGAAAAAGTGGCTTGGGCTCCTCGGGAATCCATGGTGCCTTTTGCGCATTCCCACACGGATTGTGCGCTGACGGGAGCGTAGGCCGCAATGCCCATGGTGGAACCTGGTTCCGCGGGTTTCCACACGACCAAGGTTTCGATCCGTTCCTCGAGGTTTTTGCCGCAAGATTCCTGTGCTCCAGCCGTCAAGGGCGACATGGAAGCGTCTCGGAGCAGGTTCCGATAGGGTGAAGAACGGAGGCGAGCCATGTTCGCAGTCAAGATGAATTGTGCATCTGCTGGAACGGCGGCCAGCGGTTGGTGGGCAACCCTCTGCCGCTGCGAACGGTGGAAAAGGAGAAACCCTCCCACGAGCAAAGCGGCGACGCTTAGGGCAAATACGAGAGAACGGGTCGTCCGTTTCATCGGCGGAGCCAAAAATTAATGATAAATAACAAATACTTACCTATCAATCGCAAGAATCGCTTCGTCGCCGGCCTTGATTGTTGCGGCGTCCTTCTGGCCGAGCAAAGAAGCGTCGGTCGGGGAGCTGTCGGCGATCTGGGCATTTTCCGCGTTTTTCGGATATAGAATCCCCACCTGGAGCTGAGGGGGTAGCGGTGGATTGGGAGGGTGATGACGCGGGTTGGTCGGAAGGGGCCATGGGCACGAGGCTTTCGAATTCTCCTGTCGTTGGCCAAGTTCTCGTGCAAAAGGGGCGGTGGTCAGGCGAAAATATCTTTCGGTAGATAGGGATGGGAGCCTTCGATGACCTCGACACCGGCTTTGTTTCGGACGGCCGAAACCAGGGTATCCTTGTAAGCGCAGTGGTTTTTCACGCAGGTTCCGAGGTGGAGCACATCGACGCGCTCGCCCATGGGGCTCATCCAGGTTTGCAATTGTTTCATTCTCAGCACGGGGGAAGTGGCGGGGCAGCCTCCGCAATGGAAAATGGCGACGATACGCGCATCAGGCTGGTCTTTGTAGCGTGAAAACTCGCCTTCCCGTCGGTGGAAAGCGGTCAGGCAGCGCTGGCAACCGATGCAAGTTTCATCTTTGATTTCCTTACAACCCATGATGGCGATGTTCATGACGTTTCCTCCAAGTCGACATCCACGGCTAGCACGGCTCAGGTATTGGCCCAAGGGGTGAGATGCGTTGAGGCATTGACGTCTGGGCGGGTTATGCACAGAAGCTGATCACGCAATGAGTCTCTCACCGCGGTGGGAGTTCGGGAGTTTTTCGATGCAACTCAAAGAAGCGATGGAGGCGCGGACCAGTGTTCGCACCTATCTGCCGGAACCTGTGTCTGTCGATGACTTGAAAGAGATGGTGCGCCTTGCGGGGCGAGCGCCGAGTCTGAACAACGCTCAACCGTGGAAGTACTATGCGGTGGTCGAAGCGTCGCGATGTCAGCGCATTGCTTCGCTGGTCGAGCAGAAGCTGCATACGATTTTGCCTGAGCCGAAAACCGATGCGCAGCAGAAAGCCACATCGAAACTTTTCGATTATGTGGGGTTGTTCGGCAGGGCGCCGGCGTTGCTCATCGTGGCTACACGAATTTATCCTGGTTTTTTGGATGATGCGTTGATGACGACGGGGCTGGCGCGCGAAGCGGCTGATGCGGTGCGTGGGCATCCTTACGCGATGAGTCTGGGAGCTAGCATTGAGAACTTGCTGCTTGCGGCGACGGATATGGGTTATGGGGCGTGCTGGCTGACGGTTCCTCAAGTCGCTTCGGCGAGCATCGAGCGGGATGTCGGGATCGAGGCTCCCTGGAGGTTGGGAGCGGTGATTTCGGTGGGAAGGCCGGCTCAGGAGGCGATTCAATCTCCGAAAAAGCCGATAGAAGAAATTTTCTCGGTGCTGTAGTCCTGCCGCTGTCGAAGCGAATTCGCTGGTTTTATTACAATTTCATTGGCCATTTCCGTTGACCCTGGCGTTCCCGCGTCTATCATTCCTGTGCTTTTGTGGCTGTCATTGATTCATGGGAGGTTCCATGCTGGACCGTCGTTTTGCGCTGCTTATTCCTGTGGGGTTGGTATTGGCCTGTGGTTCGACCGTGCAAGAGGAAGGGCAGGGGTCGGAAGCGGGGCAAGCGACGGTGGTGCCTCCGGGCAAGGCGGATAATTATCTTTCGCCGACGTCGATGGAGTATCGGCTTTGGGGAGAGGGTCAGCTCGACTTGGACGAAAGCTGGCTGGACAAGACCGACGATCAGAAGCGGGCGCAAGCCGAGCAACTGTTAGCGTATAAGTTCAAGGCGTATACGCATTTCATCAATGTGTACGTGACGGATAAGTCGAGTCACGACGCCAACCATGGGTATGGGGGATTTTCGGGGCTTGTGCGCAAGTCGTCGCTGGATTCGATGGTCGAGCCCATCGACGATCTTGGTTTGTCGTACACGTTTTTGTGGGAACTGGAGATGGGCGGTCCGCGAGCGTTGCTTTCGAATCTGCCGATTGAAACCAATTCGGCGGGGGAAAAAACGTTTCGTGTGAAGCTGCCGGTTTTGACGGAAAGCCAGCTCAAGTACAGCAGTTATCCGAAGGACTTCAATGCCAGCACCTATTCGGGTGAACTCGAAGAGATTCAGGTGGCTATCGAGCCCGAGAAGGAGTCATTCGATGCGTTCCCTGAATACAACCGTCTGTTCGAGGACGGCAAGCTCGACATTTTGGTGTTGGTGGGTGGGGATTACAACGAAGAGCGTTATGATTTGCGAGCGGCGGACGAGATTTTTCAGTGGTTGAAGCGAGCGGGCTACGCGCATCCGGCTTCCCGTTACACGGATCTTGCCCTCGATTCACCGCCGTTCACGTCGGTACTCGATGTGCAAGGTCGCAAAATCGATGTGGAGATCACGCTGCTTCACCCGAGTATCGTATCGGTTGGGGATCTCGATAAGCTGCGTGCGAAGATCATCCAAGCGTATCAAACCATGGATGTATTGATTTACGACGGTCACGCGGGGGAAGACCCCAGTTATTCGGGTCTCGTATACCACTACAATCCACGTCACGCGATCAGCGCGGATGAACTCAGCAAGATCAGTCTTCCGGAAAAATATCAGGTGTATGTCTTCAACGGATGCAAAACGTATGGGGTGTATCCCGAGTCGATCATGAAGAATCCGGCGAAGACGACCGCCAACGTCGACATCATTTCCACCGTGAATTTTTCGTGGCTCACGATGCAGCCGTATACGACGTCGGGCTTCATCAATCAGCTTTTGGCGAAGTCCGCGGGCACCCATGACCCGCAGACGTATCTTCAGATCCTCCGGCAGATTAACCAGAGTTCGAATTGGAACGTGTATTACGGGGTGCATGGGTTGGATGACAACCCGCATGTCAATCCCTATGCGGATATTTCGTCGCTTTGTCGATCGTGCGCCACGGATGCGGACTGTCCTGGGGTGGGCAATCGTTGCATTGCGTTTTCTTCGGGCAAGGCCTGTGGTGTGGAGTGTACGGCTCCGGATGGATGTCCTAGCGGCTATGGTTGTTTTGACATTGCCGAGGGCAATCAGATCGTGGGGCAACAATGCTTGCCCAAGAGCTATTCGTGTCGCTGATTCAGGTTGGTGGGTGGATTCATTCACGAGCGTTGGTTCACGGACATCGTGGTGACGCGGGTGTTGATGAGCGATGCGTTGACCCGGCGGCGCTAGCGGTGTCGAATGGGCGAATGAAGGCTTCGGGAATCGTCCTTGGCGTGGCTGCTCTCGGCATGGTGGGCTGCGCCTCGCCCGCGCAAAAGTGTGCAAACGACCGGGACAAGAACCTGGAGTCGTGCGAGATTGCTTGCGAAAATGGCGATCTACCATCGTGTGTATCGGCTGCGCGTGCGTACGATCAGCGTTACATGAAGAGCGGTTCCGTGTCCGACGCGGAGCGATCGGTTTCGATGTACGAAAAATCTTGTCTGGCAGGCCGAAAGGAAGCCTGTTTCGGAGCGGTTCGTGGAATTTTATTGGGTCCATCGGAAAGCAATCCGGAGCTTTCGCCACCGGCGCGTGTCGATCGTGCCGCGGAACGACGTCGGGTGCTGTTGGCGAAAGGCTGCGAGTTGGACGACCCGCAGTTTTGCAAAGAGGCTTCGGATGCCTTTTTGGGTGAGGACGCGCAGCGCTCCGAGCAACTCGGAAGAAAGTATTGTGTTCTCGAATTGACGGACAAGGGCAAGCGAGACGCTTGTGTGATGCAGCGCGAGCAAAGGGCGCGACAGGCGCAGCAGGGAGCGAATCGCTGTGCTTCCGGACAACCGGGAGGATGTTTGGCGCTGGGAAATTCGGTGGTTACCGTCGATCGGGTTCGCGCTCGCGAAGCGTATGCACGAGAGTGCAAAGGTCGTCGACTCGATGTGCAAGGCAATGCCGATGCGTGTGTGAAGGTGTATGAGAGCCAGGGGTTAGCGACAAAGCTGCCCGCGGTGGAGCCTTCCATCTCCGATTGCCGGGATGCGCGGGTCATTTTACGCTCGCTGCGCTTGATTCCGGAGAGTCCCTCACGACCGAATCCGGAGCAGGTTCGAGAGGTGGTCGATAGGGGAACCGAGGCGTTGGAGCGCTGTTATGCGGCAGGGTTGCGAAAAAATCCGAAGCTTGCGGGAAGCTTGACCATACGCGCCACCATCGACGGTCTTGGTGAGATTTGGAATGTCCAAGAAGACGATATTGCCTTGATCGATCTGCCCACGGTCGAGTGCGTCAAAAAAGAGGCAACGACCTGGCGATTTCCGGAACCTTCCCAGGGGACGATACAACTGGAGGCCAAGCTTGCTTTTCGGGTAGAACGGCCGTGAGCTTCGGTCTATTTGAGGGACTGGTGCCATAAGATACATCACAGCAGGTGCGAAACCACTGCTGACCATGCTAGGTTCGAAACCATGGGTCGTCGTCCGACCGAATTCGCAGATACGGGAACCCACTTGATTGCACGCCCGAAGCTTGCTTCGTCGGTCAGCTTTTTGTTGCTCGTGGCCGAAGGCCCGGACAAGGGAAGAAAGTTCGTTCTCGATTCATCCAGCCCTTCACGCTCGCTGACTGGAAAAAGCGCAAGCTGCCAGATTTGTTTGACCGACCCTTCCGTTTCTCGACGTCATGCTGCTTTCGACGTGGTCGATCGGCGTTTGCGGTTGACCGATTTGGGTTCGAGCAATGGCACATTCGTCAACGGAATATCGATCGTGGAAGTGTACCTCGATGGCGGCGAGTTCGTGCGCATGGGACAGACCGTGTTTCATGTGCAGCAAGAAGAAAAGGGCAAGGAGGTGGCCCTGTCTCAGCGAAGGACTTTTGGTCGCGTCGTGGGAGGCAGCGAGGAGATGCGTCGCTTGTATCCCTTATGCGAGCGGCTTGCGGGATCGGATGTTCCCGTGTTGATCGAAGGCGAAACTGGTTGTGGTAAAGAGGTTTTGGCCGAGTCGCTGCACGAGATGGGACCGCGAGCCAACGGGCCTTTCATCGTATTCGATTGTATGTCTGCGCCTCCTACGCTCCTCGAGTCCGCGCTATTTGGTCATGAGAAGGGGGCATTTACGGGGGCCACGAGCAGTCGCGCGGGGGTATTCGAGCAAGCGCATCGTGGAACGTTGCTCATCGACGAAATCGGAGACCTCGATATCAGCTTGCAGCCCAAGCTTCTTCGGGCCGTGCAGCGAATGGAGGTGCAACGAGTTGGTGGGTCCAAACCGATCAAAGTCGACGTGCGTGTACTGTCCGCCACCCGTCGAAACCTGGATGAAGAAGTCGCGGCCGGAAGATTTCGCGATGACTTGTTTTTTCGTTTGAACGTCGCACGGATCGAACTTCCTCCCTTACGTCAACGAAGAGGGGATGTGGCTCTGCTGGCTCGTCATTTCTGGGATATGTTGGGAGGCAAAGAGCGACCGATTCCGCAATCGTTGATGGAGCGGCTGGAAGCCTATTCCTGGCCTGGAAATGTGCGAGAGCTATACAACACGATCGCCCGACATCTGGCCCTTGGCGAGTTGGCGGGGGAGATGATTGGCGATGGGGCACGGCTCACCGATGGTCCCGCGAGTGTTGGCGATTCGAACGAGCTGCGAGGCCATGAAGACTACATTGATGAAGTCGTGGCACAACGTTTGCCTCTGCCAGAAGCGCGTCAACAAGTCATGGATGAGTTCGAGCGACGATATATCGATGCGGCTTTGATGGCTCATGGGGGAAATGTCACCAAAGCCGCCGCTGCCTCCGGCGTGGGGCGTCGATACTTCCATCTGCTGCGAGCAAGGGTAACGAAAACCTGATGCACGTCGTGTTCAGGCCTGTTTTTCGAATTGAAGCGCCCGCTGCACTCCCGGATCTTGATTCATTCGTTCCACGAATCGCGTGATTTGGTCAAAGCCCGAGAGATCGACTCCTACTCCCTTCGTCCAGCCAAGCACCACGAATAGATAAGCATCGGCGATCGAGCGTTCCCCTGCGATCCAATCGCGCCCCTTCAATTGCCGATCGATGATCTCGAACATATTTCGCAATAGCCTCCTGGCTTCCGTTCGAGTCTTTTCGATCATGGTGTCGTCGCCAAGAAACGATGTGGAACCAAAAAATGGTTTGAAGGTGGGGTGGATGTCGGAATTGATGAATCCCAACCACCGATGCACTTCGGCCTTTCCCAGCGGTGTCTCGCCGCCTCCGAGCCGAGCTTTCGGAAACGCTTCCGCCAAGTAGGTCAAGATGCCCGAATTTTGCGTGATAATCGTGTCGTCGACCTGTAACGCCGGCACCGCGCCCATCGGATTGATTCGAAGATAAGCCTCTTGGTGCAGTTGTTCGTGCCCCACCTTTTCGTTTACCCAACTCGCCCCTGTCCATTCCAGAACGATTCGACTGGCGAGCGAGCAGGCTCCAGGCATGTAGTAGAGTTTCATCATTGTCTTGGATCTCCTTGGTGCCGAAATGGTAAAAATAGTAGTTATTTCAACTGGTTGTGATGAATCCGAGGCGTTCGACTGCGATTGGATTGACGATGTTGAACGCGACTTGGCTGCTCTGGAGCCGATGGGGAGATGAGGCAAGGGGCAGGGGGGTGCGCGGCGCGGATAGTTGTGTTTCTGCAAGTCGATGCTCGAAGTGGTACTCTTGATGCCATGAGACGATGGCCAAATTGGGGAACCTGGTTGTTATACTTGGCCGGTGGGTTTGGAGTGGCGTGTGCCACGAATGAGGGAGACACGCGTGCTTATGCCCCGCCCGGTTCGAAGAAAACGGATTCGGGTGGAGCGGGCGAATCCGGGGCGGGCGGCAGTGGGGGCCATGGCGGTGTGGGCGATGCGCAGTGGCCGGACGGGGCCGGTGCGAGTGCTGGAGCGGGTGCGAGTGCTGGAGCCGGTGCGAGTGCTGGAGCCGGTGCGATGGGTGGAGCGGCGGGTTCGGCAACGGGTGGCACAGGGGCAGTGGGTGGTGCGGCGGGTTCAGCGGGTGCCGGTGGTATTGGTCCTTGCGGTGCGGAAGCCTGTTCCATTGCGGGAACCTGTGTCGAGGCGGGAACGCCCAATCCCTCGGATCCTTGTCAAGCCTGTTTGCCAGTCCTTCATGGTTCCGCCTGGTCGAAGGACGATGCCAATGTGACATGCCATGATTCTCCTTATTGGACGGGAGTGAAGCGCGAGTTGCCTCGTACGCCGTATCAGCATGAAAACGCCGTATCTTGTCACAACTGCTATGCCGGGACCCTTTCCGGCACGCTCAACAAAATTCATGCCGCGCAAGCCGCGGGGGCGGATCTGATCGAACTCGATATCAAAGACCAAGACGGAACCGTGTATGTAGAGCATAACGACACGGGCGGGACCTCGGCGCCCACCCTTGTCGAAGTGCTCGCGGACGCGGCGCTCAAGTCGGGTAGCCAGCTATTGTTCATCGAAACCAAAGAAACGACGCCTACGGAAAGCTATCTGCGAGCCGTATTCGATCACTTCATGGCCCATGGCTATGGTGTGGCGGGGCGACCTGTCGTTCTTCGTACGTTTGATGCGCTTCGCAACAACCTTCTCATCGCAAGAAAACTGCTTGCCACGCCAGCGTATGCGTCTTTGCGCAAGCACGTGCGCCTTCATGTGCTTTTTTCTCGAAACGAGGGGTCGAATATCGCCGCGTTGCAAGGGAAAGTCAGAAAATGCAAAAACGACGGCTTTCACGGTGTCGAATTCGAGTATCAAACGCCCAATCTATTTGGCGCGCTGACCTATGCCAAAAGCCTTCGTTTGGGAACCTCGGTATGGACCATCCCGACATCGATGGGTGAGGCTTTCATCTCCGCGTTGCGCGATGAGGTCGATGCGGTTACCGTAGATTATTCCGTATCGGTGGCGCGGGCGGTGATTCAAGACAACAACGCTCTGATCTACCTGAACGTTTGGGATCAACCCGCTACCGCCAGTTCCATGCGTTGGTATGGCGTTTCGGATGCATCGCTTCATCAGGCGCCCGTCAACGTCGCGGGTGCCCCTACGACCGAGTCGTTGTCCATGGGAGAGGACCGTTTTGGCACCAGCCTCATCTTCAAAGCAGCGGACAGTCAGTCGGTTACTTTTTTCGATGCGGATCAGACGGCAAACGCTGGGTATTTTGTGGCCGTGGTCGTGAACTTCGATCGACTCACACTGCCCGATGGTGAAACGCAAGAGGTGATTGGCAAAGCAAACTCTGGGGGGTTTGCCCTCGAGCTATTCAATCCCCCCGGCGCGGAGGATACCGTTCTTCGCTTCGGCGTGTTTGTCGAAGGCGAGTATCGGTACGCCACCTATCCCGCGTCGAAGCTCGATGGCAGCCAATCGTACTTCATCATTGGAGCTTATGATGGGGATGGAGCCGTTCGGATGTGGATCAACAACGATGCCACGGGGACGACCGCATCCGGTTCCTTCAAGGCCGGCGTGGTACAAAACGATGTTCCCGTGTTGTTGGGCGCCGATCCGCAGGTGGGTCCTTCCCGGTTTTTCTTTGATGGCAAGGTGCAGATGGCGCTCGTGCAGAATTGGAAAAACCACTGATCGAACCTGCACGATGGCCTCGAACTCGCGCAACGGCTTGGATGACGATTGGCTCGAGATGGTTAGTGGTTGGGAGGCTATCTACCAACCTTTGGCGTTGAGGATTTCCTGAATCTGCTCTTCCATGCGCTTTTCGATGAGCATGATCTTGTCGAGTTTGGCTTCGGAGATTTTTTGGAGCAATTCGGATAAATCCGCTGGTTTTTCCATCACTTCTCGGGCTCCCATGCGCACGGCGCGAATCCCGTCTTGAAGCGTGGCGTGTCCTGTCAAAAGAATCACTTGCATGTCGGGATTCAACGCCATGAGTCTTTCGAGAGTTTGCATTCCATTCATGCCGGGCATCGCCAGATCGAGCACCACGACATCATAGCGCGACCCTCCTTCCATTTTTTCGAGCGCCTCTACACCGCTCGCGGCGGTGTCCACCGTAAGTCCCCGCGCCTGCATCCTTTCCGCCAGCACGCTCGTGAACTCCACTTCATCGTCCACCAACAATACTTTCTCGTCGCGTTCCATCTCGACCCCTTCCTTGATCCACACTCGCGATAAATCCGGCTCGATCAGGACGTGGGCAACTCGAGCTGCACGCCCATCGCGTCGGGCATATTCTCATCGATCCTGACACATCCGCCAAGCGCTTGCATGAGCTTCTCGATAGCTTCACGCCTGGTTCGATGCTCCTCGGTACACATCAAGCTGCCGTCGCGACGAAGCTGCACCCGGACAAGCGTTGGCGCCAGAGTGGCCGAAAGATGGACCGACGGTTTCCCTTGCACATCGAGAACGGCGATTTGGATGGCCTGGTACAGGAGACGATACAGTCCGAAGGGGAAAGACGGAATGGGTGCGGTTTGATTGGGAAGTTCGTCGATCAATTCTATGCCTCGAGACACGGCCGCGCGTGCCGCGAGGGCCATAGTGTCTCGGCACAGGGCAAAAAGATCGACGGTTTGCTTCGGTTCATCGACGGAATGGGCGAAGCGGTTCATGCGGTTGAGGATGCTGACGGATCGTTCCACATTGCGGACGATATCTGCGGATAGTTTCATCACTCGCGCGGGGTCTAGGGGTTTTCTGCCAGCTTGAGCCCCGACGGATAGGTCGTGGAGCAATCCGGCGGACTCATTGATGATGGCCGCCACGTTTTTCAGTTCGTGAGAAATGCTCGCGGTGACGATTCCGAAGAACGCAAGTCCTTCTGATTCGAGCGATCGGCTTGGAGGTTGGTTCATGGTTTGTCGGACTCTTTTCGTCGTTGGGTGGCTTCCTTCATCTTGTCGACGAGCACCTCGATATCGACGGGTTTGACGATGAAATCGAATGCACCCTCAAGCAGTCTCCGGTCCCCGTTTTCCACCGAAGCATGTCCGGTGATGAGGATCACCTGCGTGTTCGGACGCTGCATTCGAATCAGCTTGAGGACCTCCATACCACCAAGACCTGGCATCTTCACGTCGAGCAGAACCACATCGAACGGCTTTTCGAGCACGCGCTGAAGAGCCTCTTCGCCATTGGTAACCGTTTCCGCCACGATGCCACGAAGCTCGAGCCGCTCGGCAATCGTTTCCACCAATTCCTCTTCGTCGTCGACCAGCAATACCCTCATTCCGTCCATATCTTGCCCTCCCTACAGATTGCTCACCGTCAACGGCAAGGTAACGATGAAAGATGTTCCCTTTCCTTCCTCGCTTTGCACATCGATGGTTCCGCCGAGTTTCTGCACGATACCATAGGTGATCGAGAGACCCAGGCCCGTGCCATAGTCCTTTTTCGTGGTGAAGAACGGCTCGAAGATCTTCTTCAGGTTCTCTTTCGAGATTCCAGGCCCATCGTCCTGAATACGAATTCGAACCCGATCATCCCGGGTTTTCTCGATCCATATGTCGATGTGGCCTCCTTGCAGCACCGCGGCCACCGCATTGTTGATGATGTTCAAGAACACTTGTTGAAGTTGTCCGCGGTCGCTTTCGATGGACGGGATCTCTTCATCCACGTGAAATTCGATGTGGATGTTTCGATACTCGGCTTCCTTGCACAGAAAGCTCAATACCTCCTGCAATAGCTCCCGCAAATCGATGGTTTCGAGCTTCACATCCATTCGTTTGGCAAATCCCAGCAGCCGATGCGTGATGGTGCTGCAGCGCTCTACGGACTTGGTGATGGATTGAATGTTTTTGAGGAACCGTTCCTTTTTCGGAAAGTCCTCGCTCAAAGAAACGAGATCCTTCATCAGCCCAGCTTTTTCATTGATGATCGCCAGCGGATTGTTGATCTCGTGAGCCACTCCTGCTGCGAGACGGCCAATCGATGCCATCTTGCTCGTGTACTCGATATTGTGAATGAACTCCGCGCGTCGAAGGTCTGCGTGACGAATCCGATTGATCATCGACGTTGCGCTCCACAACACCACGATGACGATGAGCACCACACTCGCAATCAAAAACCCGATCAAGTCTCCTCGAAGAGTAAGCCAACTTGCCATCATGTCATCGGGACGCTTGATCATCATGAGGATGAACGGCGATCGCTCCACATAGGCGTAGCCAAGGATATAGGGCTTGTTGCGCGAATCGAGTTGCTCGATGACTTGGGATTCCGCGCGGTATGGCGGTACTGGGATTTGCGATAGCTCCAGGAATGTTCCATTGAATCTCGACGGTGTTTGCAAAATGCCATCCCGATTGATGATGAACGCATCACTCGAAGGTTTGAGATCCAAAGACGTTGCGTGATGACTCAACAATTCCGCTCCCACCGTGGCGCGAATGACATGAAACCCGCCATCGGGATTGTCATGACGAACAGCGATGACGAAGTGAGGCGCATCACGGTACCCCATGAACACGTCGCTGACGTATTCACCGCGCAACGTCACCTCTTGAAACCAGTCTTGGCCTTTGTAGCTCTTTCCGATGAGCGGATAAGGTCCGACGTAGGCGCATTGAAAACCATCCTGGTCGATGGAACCCAGGTCTATGAAGCCGCCAAACGACGCGTTTATGTTTCGAAGGCCAAGGGCCAGCTTGTCTTGATCACATAAGTTGCCAAGCGAGCCGTCTTTGACCACCAACCTCAAGGCGGAAATGCGCTCCGCGAGAAAAAATTCCAAAGAACGCTTGCTTCGCGACAAGATGAGCGACGTGGGGTGGCTCATCTCTGCCGTCAGCGCTTTCTGGTATTGAAAGTAATTGATGGCCGTCATGATCACGAGCGGGGCAATTGCCACCATCAACGTGATCAAAACGGTCGTGCGCCAGATGCGACGATAGGAATCCTGGCCCGTAAGGTGATCGTCTTTCTCGTCGGGCTTGGCTCCACCGTTGTTCTCCACGAATAATTTGAGTTCCATCCTTGCGTTTCGGCCTCCCCTTCGACCGTCCCCAAGCAAACTGGCTAGGCTTCGCTATCCGTGGGCTCCGTGGCTTGAAGCTCTGCCCTACCCTCCGCCACCTTACGATAGGCCGCGCGCACCGTGCTCGCCAGCAATTCGATATCGACCGGTTTTTGCAGATAGGCGAAGGCCCCGAGACTCTCGGCGGTTTTCTGCTCAACCTCCGAGCCGTGTCCCGTCAAAATGATCACCTCGACCCCCGCATGCTCGCGCTTGACACGTCGCAATACCCCCAGCCCATCGATCCCCGGCATCTTCAAATCCAACACGATCACGTCGGGCGTCTGGCCCCGAACGAAAGACAACGCATCTTCCCCGTCATACGCAATCGCTGCCGCAAGGTCTCTGGCTTCAAGACGCTCGGACAACGTATGAACGAATTCTTTTTCGTCGTCGACCAGCAAGAGTCGATTGGGCCCCACCAGTGCCAGCTCGCCGTGGATTCCCACGGGTCTGAACTTGGGTCCCAGGCGGGTTCTGGCTTCTTTTACGCCTGGGACCGATGATGCAATGCGCTTGAGTTCCGCCTCGAGGTGTTCCACGCGCACCACGTATTTGTTGAGGACCATGGTGACGATACCGTCCGCCGATGTAACGTCCACTTCATGGCCGCGCTCCGCCACCGCGATGCTTACCTGCGAGGCAAGGTGAAAATCCTGTGCCGCCCCAGTGGAAACGGCGTTGCGCGCCAAGGCCGGCTTTCGCGCATGCGATACGATCAGCGCGACCGCCTCGTCGACGGACATGCGGCTGACAGGAACGATCTCGTCATACAAACGCTCATCCCACGGTCCAAGATCGAAAAGGTATTGTGTCCACGCAAGACGCTGCAGATCGTGCGCATGGACGAGCTTGCGAGCCTTTTTCTCAGAAACATGATCCAAGCGCATCGCTTGCTCGATACGATACGAACGTTCTGCCACAAGACATATCTTGAAGACGTGCGAGACGGTGTTGGGCAGAAGATGTGTGGCGAAGCCGTGATAGATAGCGCTATTTCCGGCAACCCGCTGCGCGATGGCTTCGCGAAGATACGCAACGTTGCGGTTTCGATCGCGCCGAAATGCATCGAGTAACGATGCGGGACCCTCCATGGATCGCAAGACGCGATCGAGGGGAATTTTATGACGCGACGCCGCTGCTTCCGGAAGGGAACGGCTCACGTCATCGTAACCAAGCTCGCGCGCCACACGCGATGCCACCTCGTCGCCATGACAGTAAGAGCCGCTGAATATCCCAATGAATGTCATGTTCACGCCTCCCCATCGCGGCTGGCCGTTGCATGATCATCGGGTGCCGTCGACTCGTTCGTGGCGGCCTCGTCGTTACGATCGAAATCATGAGGCGCCTTGGATTCCGGCGGGCCATGCAAGATGGCCGCGTTCAATTTGATGGTCGGTGCAATCGGAAGACCATCGACATGCGCGTACACCAGAGGACAAGTCTTTTCATCGGACCCACGATGGCTCGGTCCATGGAGTGCTTCCACCGCGGAAGATACGTTCGGGAAAATGTGGTCCTCCCCGATTCGTTCGTAAAGACGCGTTCGTTTCAACACATCGAGAACAGAGTCGTTCAAGCCACTCAACGATACTTCGAAACCGGACTCCCGAAGGCGCGCCACCAGCATCGATAACATCTCCTCCCCAGAGGCATCCAACTCATTGATGCCGTCGCCTACGATAAGGACGTGCCGCAACCATGGCATGGTCGCGATAAGCTCGAGCACCTTTTCCTCGAGATAGTTGACGTTCACGAAAAACAACGTGGCGTTGAAACGTAAGACCGCGATGTGTTTGCACAATGAAAGATTGTGTCGTGTGGCACTGCGAAAAGACCCGTCAGGATGTTTGGCGAGAAGAGCAATATCAGGCTTCATATTGCGAAATAGATAAAGCCCGAGGGATAACAACACCCCCACCATGATGCCCTTGTCCAGGTGAGGCGCAAACGCAAGCGTACACAAAAAGCTAACCACCGAAATGACGCCGTCGTATCGCTGCGCTTTCCAGGCATCGACAAAGCCCTTCACGTTGATGAGGCCGATCACCGCCATCATGATGATCGCCGCAAGAACGGATTGGGGCAGATGGTAAAGCAAGGGTGTGAACAATAAGATCGTGGCCAATACCACCAAACTGCTGAATACGCTGGATAGACCCGTAGGGGCTCCCGCTTGAAGGTTGACTGCAGATCGAGAAAACGAACCAGAGACGGGGTAGCTTTGGGAAAAAGCTCCCACGATATTCGCCAGGCCTTGACCAATGAGTTCTTGGTTCGGATCGAGACGTTGTCCCGTCTTTGCCGCCATCGCTTTGGCAATCGAGATCGCTTCCATGAATCCGAGAAGGGAGATCACCACCGCGGACGACAGCAGTCCGGGAATGGCCGCCCAAGGAAGAAATGGGTTGCCGTCCCGGTCACGGGTGGGAAGCCCGAATTTCAATCCTTTGGGAATCTCGCCGACGACCGCGCCTCCGCCTATCAATAGAATGCCAGCTTCGTTGAGTTTGCTGTTTCCGACGCGAAGACGCCACGTAGGGCCGCTGGTTTGCATGCCGGAAGGGATCGCGCCCTTGACGTAGAAATGGGTATCGTCGGTGGATGCGACGCCGGATAGTTGAGTGTCTCGAAGACGTGCTCGAAGCTCTTGGATGGTCAAGTTGAGATTTGCGATCTTGAGGTCTACGAGCGCAATGTCGTGCTCCCGTGCTGCATACGTCTCGGATTGCTTTCCATCCTTCTGTTCGGTTTCTCGAAGATGCGGGATGAGCATCTCCACCTTGTGCTTGGTGAGATCCTCTTTCGCGTCGATGGCGTGGTTGAAAGCAGCAATCGTTTCACGAATATCGTTGGATTGAATCCGTTCGACGGGCACTTTCGTATTGCGTTCGTATCCGATCGCCCAGGAAAGAACCGTGGTTAGGACGACAGCGACGAGCACGCCGGGGATCTTTGGGTTGATTTTTCGCATTCCGACCATGATGGCAATGGCCAGGATGGCAAGGGCGAGCGCAGGCCAATGGGTGTAATGCGTTGCGGCGACCAAGACGCGCCAGACGGTTTCGTAATGGTGTTCGGCGCTATCGACGGAAACACCAAATAATTTGTTGAGTTGGGAGGTGGCGATGATGAGCGCGGCAGCGTTGGTGAATCCGTTGACGACAGGATGCGATAGGAAGTTGACAACAAGTCCGAGTCGCAACACGCCTAAAAGCAGTTGAAACAAGCCGACCATGATCGAAAGAAGCACCGCGTACGCAATGAACGCAGTGCTTCCCGCGGTGGCGAGGGGCGCGAGGGCGGCTGCGGTCATCAGCGATACCACCGCCACGGGACCTGTGGCGAGCTGGTGACTCGATCCAAATAATGCGGCTATGGCCGGTGGCAAAAAGGCGGCGTATAGGCCGTAGTAGGCAGGAAGCCCCGCGAGCTGCGCGTAGGCCATGGACTGTGGGATCAACACCAACGCGACGGTGAGTCCCGCGATGAAGTCCATGCGAAGGGCGAGGCTCGAGTACCCTCGGAACCAGCCAATGAACGGAAAGATGCGCTCGAGAAGACCCGATCTCCGAGCGGGGCGTCCAGGCGCCGACGAGTGCCCCTCGGCGTTCGACGGTGGCATGATTCACGTTTACCGCACCCGGCCGAATCAACCAAGACAATGCGTGAAGAAGACGAATTTTTCACGGCACGAAGGCGTTTCTGACGCGGCTCTTTTCATGGGCATGATGCTCCTGCCCAACATTTTGCTTCGCATCCGGTGGGTGCAATTTGTGCTCAACGCTTCTATTGTGGTGACCAATGCTCAAAGCGCGTCGAGGCAAGGAGATTGACGACAGCTCATCGCCGCAAACCGTCACCCACGCGTGTTTGGAAGCGGAACTTCGCGTGGCGGATCAAGTGGGCCGTCTCATGGAATTCTGGGGTTTCAAACGTGTGCATGGTCGCGTTTGGACAATTCTGTTTTTGTCGGCGGAGCCCTTGTCCACCTCGGAGATCCGCAAACGTCTCGGGATTTCCATGGGTGCGGCGAGTATGGCGCTGGCTGAACTTCGACGCTGGGGTGCGGTGCGTGAGGCGGTGACGCGCCATCGCGCCGTTCATTATGAACCGGAAACGAATATTTGGCGCCTCATCTCCCGGGTGATGCAAGATCGCGAGCGACGTATTCTCGACGAATCCCTCGAAGTATTCGAACAAGCGTTGTCCGTCCTTCGAACGAGCGCAGGCCCCTCCGCCCATCGCGTGGAACGACTCGTGCTGTTGACGAAACTCGTGCAGGGAATGCTCGGAATGCTTTTGAGTCGTGGAGAATTGGCCGCGGAAGACACGAAGAAAATGCGGGTGTGACCCCATCAAGGCTCGCTGACTTGGCAGTTGCTCACCTCGCCAATCCATACCTTGTTCGGCCCCTGCCAGTCCTTGTCCGGGGCCCAACGCACCATCACCCCCTCAATCTCCTTACGAAGCAATAGCTTGCACTGCGCTGTGAACCTTTCCAGCTTGTCCCGGGGAAGCTTGCGAGGAACTTCGTCGCGATAACGCTCATCCACCGCCGGTTCCTCGAACATACCCGGAATCAAAAATAGCTGATTGTCCACCGTCATATAGGGCACGAGCATCTTTTTTCGATGCTCCACGTTGTTGGGATCCACGTCGGGCCAGGCTTCGTTGGGCTTTTTGAAAGCACAACGATACCCCTCCGCATCTCCCTCATACGCGCAGGACAAGTCCGTCTTGTCCGCGGTCACCAACGTGATCGGCGCATCAATGACCGCGTCTTGGTACAACGTAGGTTTCGGATGTACCGGAGGCGTCGCTGGATCTCCCGTCACCCACCAAATATACGAACTCAAACCAAGGGCAATCGCCGCAACCCCATAATGGGTTGTCCTGGCTCCCAAGGGCGAACGTTCCGACTTTTTCTGCGGCATGGGACGCGTAGCCTAGCAGCAAGAAGCCAATTGCGCAGTGGGGAGAATACGGTTCCGAACAAGAACCCGAAATCGTGGCCGTTGTCGGCGAATCGATGGTCTCAGAACGGGGAAAATCCAGACGCCGTCCAGTATTCATCTTGCAAAGCTTGCTGCTGATGGAGGAAGGCGTCGTAATGGGATTTTTCCCAACTCGCGAGTTCTTCGAAGAAGCGTTTGACTTCAGGGATCGAAGTTTTCTCGGCCATCGCTCGATAATGGGTGATCGCATTGAGTTCGAGCTGCACCGCAATTGCCAACGCACTCATCTCGAAGTGCGCTTCCTTGATCCTTGCGTGAAGTTGGCTCGAAAAGATCGGGCTCGCCGAGTCCACCTTCGCATGGCCCACAAGGCGTACGCCCGCCGCGGGCGTCTGATGGGTCAGCAAGGACTTATAATGTGCCGCGAGAAACTCGAAATGCTCGCGTTCCTCTCTCGCAAGCTGCTCAAACACTTCTTTGCCCTGAGGGTCTGCGGTGGTCATGGCCGCATTCTGATAAAACGCTTGTCCATAACGCTCGGCTTGCATCGCCTCACGCAGCCCTACCATCAGGTTTCGTGTCGTTTCGTCCATGAGCTTATCCTTTCGATTCCAATGCCGCACGCGGTGCAAGCCATGGCTGGTTTACTACGACCTGACGAAAGCGTCGCAGACAATCGGATGCTCGTCAGGCGGAGGAGTCGCCAATCAGGAGGCTTGTTCGGGCAACGCCGGTTGTGGGGGCGGTGCCGGTAAGGCAGGACATATCTCTTCGACCGTACGGCCAATGTGAAGCGCGTAAGTCATGGCCGTCGTGCGGTAAAATACGTGCGCGAACTTCGTGTAGGCGATCGTGCTGAGCAGAAAAGCCACGAGCGATAGATGAACGAAGTAGGTGGGGTAGGCGAGCGTTGCGTTATTCGTGAGACGAACGATGTACGTCAACGTACCGGTGAGTCCCGTGGCGAAAAGCACACCGAGAAAAGCCCAGTCAAAGAAGCTGGAATCCCCCGTTTGGTCTTGGTTGACCATGCGCCGGTTGAGCAACCATCCCGAACCCACGAGTAACCCGACGGCACCGAGTATCCCTAGGATTTTGAAGAACATTCCCACGGCGTACGCCCAGGCAGCGGCGTCTGGATTGGGTAGCGGTGGAGGAATGTGGAAAGCTTTTTCGAGAATGGCAGCCCCTCCTGCCGTGATCATCGCGGATAGGAAACCGAAAAAGAGGAGACGATGGGGCCAGGTCCGCGCCCGGTTTTGCCCGCAAGCCTCAAAGCGCGAATGCCACAGGAGTTCTTTTACGGCCTGCACGAACGCTGCCCCAATCGGTAGCCCCTTGGCGTCTTTGTCCGCTGGACACATGCGCTTCATGTGTTGCCATTGACGGACGATCCCCACGCCGCCCGCAACGACGCTCCATCCCATCAGCAGCATGAACATACCTTCGAAAAAGACGCTATGGGGGAGCAGATTGCCCCAGATGATCGGGCCAGGATGTGCTTTGAGCGTTCCGGCTTCCCACATCGTGACGCCGAGCAATAGCATCGGCAATAGCAGCAAAGCGGGGAAGTATTGTGGTTTGTTGACCGCCTCCGCGATGGCTTTCGGGAACGACAACTCCGAGATGACGGAAGCTCGGATCGCCTGCAGCGTCTCCCCGGGCTTTGCTCCTCGTGGGCAATGCACCGTACAGTCTCCGCAATGGTGACAGAGCCAGATGTCCGGATCACCAACCAGCCGATCCTTCAATCCCCATTGTGCCCAAAGCATTTCCTTTCGCGGAAACGGTTTGTCCTTGGGAGACAAGGTACATACCACCGAACAAGTGGCGCATTGATAACAGCGCTTGACCGATCCGCCACCGTTTTCGACGATCTTTCGAACGAACTTCAAGTCGGGGTCAACCCGCTCGATCTTGGACATGACGCACTCCTCGATGCGTGAATAACCTCGTTCTCAGCCGCTTTCGCATGCTGTCGATCAGAACCCCTTGTTGGGATTCGGTCCGAGTTCATTGGTCTTGTCCACGAACTCGTTGATCCAGTCTGGCAGTGACTCCCAGTCTCCCATGGAAAATTCCTTGACCGCGATGCGCTCGGGCTCGAGGGCAAGACGAGTCAACGTTTCTTGGATCTTGGACATCCGAACGCCACAAAGCTCACTTCCTTTGATGAAGTGACATTGATAATCCTCTCCCGATTTGCATCCGATCAACATGACCCCGTCGATTCCTTTGATCAGCGAGTCGTTGATCCACTGCAAGTTGGTGGAACCCAAACAGCGCAACGAAACGAATCGCACCCACGGCGAAATCTTTTTGCGCAGCGAAGAGGATAGGTCGAGAGCCGGAATGATGTCGTTTTCGCATACGAAAGCGACATATCTCGGTTTTTCCTCATCTTCTTCGGGGACTTCGATGGCCTTGATCATCGAACCGATCATGTCGACCGAGTAGTTTTTGAACGAGATGATGCGCTCGGGACATGCTCCCATGCATACGCCGCATCGGCGACATCGGCCCGGATTGGGTTTGGGGGTTCCCTTTTCATCCTCATCAAGCGTTCCAAAAGGACACTCCTCGGTGCAACGTTTGCATTGGGTGCAACGACTGAGGAAAAACTCCGGATAGGTGAGATCACCCGCGCGAGGATGGACAGCGGCGCCGCGCGCCGTGCAGGCAATGCATTGAATCGCCTTGAGCGAGGCCCCCGCCGCGTCCTCACTGCAAGCATCCGAATCCATCGGCTCACGAACACACCCCGCCGCATAAATGCCCGTCCGCTGGGTCTCATAGGGGAAGCAGATGAAGTCGGAATCCGGGAAGGCATATTTGCCCACCGGCAGTTCGCCACCACGACGATACTGCAGGTTGAGAATGGGTTCTTCCGAAACCGGCGTCATGCCCACGGCCAGGACCACCAAGTCTGCTCCCACCTCCACCGCATCGCCCAACAGTGAATCCGTCATGGATACCGTCATGGTTTTTTGATCCACGGCAACACCCGTTACCTCTCCCTTGACGAGAAAGACCCCGGGATCATCCTGGGCGTTTTTGTAAAACAGCTCGTATTGCCCGGGTGTCCGGACGTCTTTGTACAGCAAGGTAACACCCGTATCGGGATACAATTCTCGAATCACGCGTGCTTGCTTCAACGATGTCCTGCAGCATACCGCGGAGCAATAGGGCAAGTGGTTCGGGTCCCGGGATCCGGCGCATTGCACGAAGACCACCGAGCGGGGCACCGCACCGTTGGAAGGTCGGACCAGTTTGCCCGTTTTGGACAGCATCTCTTCCAGCTCGACATGGGTGATGACGTCTTTGCTCTTGCCGTAGCCCAGATGCGTCAGTTTGGTGGCGTCATACGGACGCCAGCCGGTGGCTTGCACGATGGCGCCGATGGTTTCCTTTTTCTCGTCGTTGCCCACGCGAATCCGAACGTCGAATTCCCCTGGCTGTCCAGAAATGGATAGAACGGAAGCCGCTTTGTACACCGTGATGAGGGGATGTTTTTCTACCGCTTCGATGGTGTTGACGATGTCGTTGTCGACAAGGTCACGATAGGGAGGACGCGTGGGAAACTTGCGTCCCCACGATGCGACCCATCCACCAAGCTTTTCTTGTTTTTCGACCAAGACGACCCGCACGCCCGCGCGCGCCGTTTCGAGCGCCGCGGACAGACCGGTGACACCACCGCCCACCACCAAAATCGAAGCTTGAACGTCGGTAACCGCCGGATCCATCGGCTCGGTTTTCATGATCTTGGTGACACCCATGCGCACGTAGTCATCGGCTGCCATCTGCGTGTCTTCCTCGCCGGCAGGCAGCACGTACGCTACGTGTTCTCGCAAGGCGATGCGGTCGACGATGGTCGATGGCCCGAAGTGGAACGTGTTTTGGTGAACGCGCGGGGAACAAGCGGCCACGAGAACCGCATTGACGCCGTCGTTGGCGATATCCGATTCGATCATCGCGCGCCCCTCGGGGCTGCAAAGCATTTCGTGGGAGCGCGTCTCTGCGGCATTTTTCGAGGTTTTTTTGGCGGTTTTCTGAAGGTCGGCGACGTCCACGGCGTCACCGATGCCGCAGCCCGTACAGAAATATACGCGAATCTTCTTGTCCATCACTCGCTCCTCCCTGCCTGGCATTGGATTGCCCGAAGAGCAGCTCCCGTTGCGTCTTGAACGCTATCCGACACCCCAAACGGACGCTTCGCGCATCCGGCCACAATCAAGCCCGTGGCCACATCGGTTATCCCAAAGTGATCCTCGTCTTGACGAATGTCGAACGGCAGCGGATCGCGTCGGATCGACGGTTCCATGCCCGTGGCAAGCACGACGAGGTCAGCGTAGACATCTTGGATTTTGTCTCCGAGGGTGTCTTCGACCTGAAGACGAAGCTGCCCGTCGATCTCATCGATTCGGGCGACTTTGCCCCTTTCGATGGATACGTTCGGATCCTCTCGCACCTTGGTGTAAAAGTCCTCGAGACGTCCGGGCGTTCGAATATCGATAGCGAAGATACGAATTTTGGCGTTGGGCAGCGCCGCGCGCACGTAGGTGGCCTGTTTGAGGGAAGCCATGCAGCAGATGCCCGAGCAATAGGGAAGGTGGTTTTCGTCGCGTGAGCCGGCGCATTGCACGAACACGACAGTTTCTGGCTCGCGACCATCCGAGGGACAGACGATCTTTCCCTTGGTGGGGCCCTGAGGGTTCGCATACCGCTCCATCATCATGTTGGTGATGATGTCGTCATGCTTGCCAAAACTGAGATTCGTCAACCGTGTGGCGTCGTACGGTTGCCAGCCGGTGGCGACGACCACCGCCCCAACACGCAACGTTTCCGTCGTTGTCTTTTGGGATAAGTCGATCGCCCCGAACGAGCATGCCTCGACGCATTTCGAACAAGACACCCCTTGGCACGCTTGTTCGTCGATGACGAAACGTTGCGGGTACGCCATGGCGTGCGGCAGGTAGATCGCCTTGGTCGACGACATGCCGAAATCGTGGTCGTTGTTTCGTCGCACCGGACACGGGTCGACACACGCGTTACATGCGGTGCAGCGGTCGTTGACGAAGCGTGGCCGATGCTCGACGGTGACTTGGAAGTCTCCGGGGGAACCTTGCAGTTTGGTGACGCGGCTGAGGGTATGAACGTGAACACGCTCTTGGACACGCAACCGTCGGTAGTTGATTTCGAGGCCGCAGATAGGAGGGCATAGTTTGGGAAAGTATTTGGTGAGTTGGGAGACGCGACCGCCGAGGGTTGGCGAGGACTCGATGATATGGGCTTCGAGTCCCGCCTCGGCAGCCTCGATGGCGACCGACATGCCTGTGATGCCGCCTCCCACGACGAGGACGCTTCCTTGGACGATGGGTTGGGGTCGTTTTTCGCTCATACTCCTTACTCCTCGGGGAGATGCCCCGTCGAAGGGCTTGCGGCTCGAACGACAGCCACGGGTGCGCAGGTGGCGCGATGTGGCAGCATCGGGAACCGGCCAAGAGGCGCGGAGGCTCGAGGCGCGGGCGCAAAAGGCGACGTGGTTCCCATAAATAGGAGCGCGCGTTTCATGCATGATGCCTGAACCGACTGGCAAGAACGGCAGGCATGAGATGATGTAGATCGAAGTCGGGGGTGGGTAAAGTGCGGGAGAGGAATAAAGAGACAACGGAGCCGTCGATGAGCGAGGTTGCCGAAGAAGGATGTCTTGCCGCAACGTATGATGTAACCGGAGGTTTCGCTCGAATGAATGTAGTGGAGGGAGATGATGGGAACACCTTGCTGGGGGATGCCGTTGGCTCAGGGGTAGGAAATAGCGTTGGGATTAGCTGCTAAGGGGTAGATAAATACTGTCGTTGCGGAAGGTACTGCCTTGTATACTGTGTAAGGTTTATCTCGTTAGCTACAGCTAACGACAAGAGCTTGGCCGATAAAATCCTCCCGCAAAATCCTTGTTCTCGGCTACGAAATTGTCTTGACGCCCCCGTTGGATTAGCGCACAACCCGCATGCATCGTCTCGGTGGGACGACGCATTAGGGCAGAGACAGGAAGGAATGCCAACCTGTCGGATCCCGAGAGGCCCATGATGGTCTCCGTGTGTAGTACCTCGGAAGCGTAGTGGAAGCTTGGGGTACAGGGCATTGAGCCTATGTTTTGGTTTGGGTTTCTTTTTTCTCTGTTGCAGCACGGGCTAGCTTGTTTTTTCGGGTGAATGGCAAACGGTTGCCGCCACCCAATGTGGATAGTGGGAAGTGATCCCGACGGTTCAGGTGCCGGTCGGGTATGAACCTCTGACCTGGGAACGTTAGAGAAGGAGACGCAATATGCCGAGCTTCGTCATCAACGATAAGTGCGATGGCTGCAAGGGCAAGGACAAGACTGCCTGCATGTACATCTGCCCGAACGACCTCATGGTCCTCGACAAAGAAAAGATGAAGGCATTCAACCGCGCACCGGATATGTGCTGGGAATGCTATTCCTGCGTTAAAATCTGCCCACAGCAAGCCATCGACGTCCGTGGCTATGCGGACTTCGTCCCCCTCGGCGCCTCCTGCGTACCTCTTCGCGGTTCCGAGGACATCATGTGGACCATCAAGTTCCGCAATGGAAGCGTCAAGCGCTTCAAGTTCCCGATCCGCACCACTTCGGAAGGCTCTGCCGTGCCCAACGGCGGTTTCGATGAGGGTAACGGCGACCTCAATGACTTCGCCCTCTTCACCGAGCCGGCTTCCCTTCATATGGACGCGGTTCCTACACTCAAAAAGTGATTGACTTCGGGAATATCGGGAGAAAGCAACATGGCTAACTTCGAGACCATTACTGTCGAAACCGACCTACTCATCATCGGTGGCGGCATGGGCGCCTGCGGCGCTGCCGTCGAAGCCGCTTACTGGGCAAAAAAGAACAACGTCAAAGTCACCGTCGTCGACAAAGCCGCCATGGACCGCTCCGGCGCCGTCGCGATGGGTCTGTCCGCTCTCAACCAATACGTCGGCGTTGGTGCCGGCGACAACACGGTCGAGGATTACGTCCGCTACGTCCGACAAGACCTCATGGGCGTCACGCGCGAAGACCTCGTCTTCTCCATTGCCCGCCACGTCGACTCCACCGTCCATCTCTTCGAAAAGTGGGGCTTGCCGATCTGGAAAGATGAAAACGACAAGTACGTCCACGAAGGCCGCTGGCAGGTCATGATCAACGGCGAGTCGTACAAAATCCTCGTCGCAGAAGCTGCCAAGAACGCCATCGGCGTCGACAATATCATCGAACGCGTTTTCATTACCGAGCCTCTCATGGACGGTGATCGCGTTGCTGGCGCCGTGGGCTTCTCCGTCCGCGACGAGAAGTTCTACGTCTTCAAGGCCAAGGCGGTGATGGTTGCCGCCGGTGGTGCCGTGAGCGTGTTCCGCCCGCGCTCGGTGGGTGAGGGCTTGGGACGCTCCTGGTACCCGCCGTTCAACAGCGGTTCTTCGGCGTATATGACCATCAAGGCCGGTGCCGAAATGACCTGTCAGGAAGTGCGTTTCATCCCCGTGCGCTTCAAGGATGGCTATGGTCCGGTCGGGGCCTGGTTCCTGTTGTTCAAGTCGGCGGCCACCAATGCCTTCGGTGAGAACTATATGGTAACGCATGCCGAAGAACTCAAGAAGTACGCGCCCTACGGCTTGGTCAAGCCCATCCCGGCTTGCCTGCGCAACCACTTGGGCATGATGGACATCTTCGCTGGCAAGGGCCCGCTGTACATGCAGACTGCCGAGGCCATCCAGCGAATCGCCGCCGAAGCAGGCGACGAGAAAGCCGCCAAGAAGAAGCTGAAGACGTTGGAAGCGGAAGCGTGGGAAGACTTCCTCGACATGACCGTATCCCAGGCCATTCTGTGGGCGGCCATGAATATCGAGCCCGAGAAGAAGCCCTCCGAGATCGCGCCCTGCGAGCCGTACTTCATCGGATCGCACTCCGGCGCTTCCGGTGCGTGGGTTTCGGGTCCCGAGGATCTGCAGACCAGCGCCTCCAAGAAGGATTACTTCTGGGGCTACACGAACATGACCACCGTCAAGGGCATGTTCGCGGTGGGCGACGCTTCCGGCGCTTCCTCCCACAAATTCTCCTCGGGCACCTTCACCGAGGGTCGTATCGCCGCCAAGGCCGCCGTCAAGTTCTGCGTCGAAAATGCCGACCGGCCGAACGTCAGCGATGCCACCATCGAGGAGTTCAAAGCCCGTACGCTCGCGCCCCTCGACCTATACGAGGCCAACAAGAACTACGCGAACGACGACAATATCAACCCGAACTTCATCAAGCCGCGCGACTATATGTTCCGTCTGCAGAAGCTCATGGACGAGTACGCCGGTGGTGTTTCCTCGCAATTCACCACCAACAAGCACCTGCTCGAGCGTGGTATGGAACTTCTGGCCATGCTGAAGGAAGACTCCTCCAAGCTCGCCGCTGGGAGCCTCAACGAGCTGATGCGCTGCTGGGAGAACATTCACCGCACATGGCAAGCCGAAGCGCACGTCCGCACCCTGTTGTTCCGTGAAGAGACGCGTTGGCCGGGATACTACTACCGCGCCGATACGCCCGACATGGACGAGAAAAACTGGAAGTGCTTTGCGAACTGCAAGTACGACCCGAAGACCGGCGAATGGACGATGATCAAGCGTGAGATCCATCGTATCGTCGAATAGTCGAGGCGTGATGTGAACGAGAAATCCTCCAGGAGCAGTTGGCCTGGAGGATTTTTCTTTTTCATGCCCTTAGGACCAACACCCACAAGCGAATCATGAGCATACCAACCTGTCCTCACTGTGGTGCCGCCTTGAAAAAATGGCGGACCCCTCCGATGTCCAATTGGGAGTCCCCCTTCATCTGGGTTTGTTTCAGCGATGATTGCGGATACTTCCAGCGCTCCGAAGCGTGGATGCAAGAAAAATTCAACGTTCGCGCCAGCTATCGGCATCGACTCGATCCGTTGACGGGTGAAACGGGGCCGCTTCCCGTGTGGTCTCGCGACGCTCTCAAAGATCAGATTGTGGAAGAGGAAGAAGACGACTCTGTTTCCGATGCAGGACTCGGCGATAAGGAGAGTTCCCAGTGAGTAACGATGACGCCCAGGACATGAAAGAAAAGATCCTCCGCGAGTATCCTCGCCTCGGGGTGAACGACAAATTCAAATTCGCTTGTCATTCAAAACTCGCGTGCTTCACGCATTGCTGCGCCGACGTCAATATCGCGCTCACGCCGTATGACGTGCTTCGCCTTCGCAAGCGAATTGGTATGGGCAGCGAAGACTTCATCGAAAAATATACCGTGCTTCCTCCCATGGCTCCTGGTCAGAAACTGCCCATGGTGTATTTGCGCATGAGCGAAGCCGACAAACGTTGTCAGTTCGTCGGTGAGAAGGGGTGCTCGGTGTACGAGGATCGCCCGTGGGCCTGTCGGATGTATCCGATCGGTCATGCTTCGGGCCGTACGGAAGCCAATCCGCAAGGAGAGGACTTTTACTTCATTCTTCGCGATCGGCGATGCGATGGTCTGGACGAGGAGCGTGAGTTGACCATTCGCGAATGGATGGAGAGTCAAGCCACCGGGGACTATGACGCGGCGAACGATGAATACAAGGAGCTTTCCTTGCATCCGTTTTTGACAAGGGGGTATGCCCTCGAGCCGCAGCATCGCCAGATGTTTTTCATGGCTTGCTACAACCTCGACAGGTTCCGCGAGTTCATTTTCGAAAGCACATTCTTGCAGAAATTCATCATTGAGCCCGAGACGATCGAGGCGATTCGCCATGACGACGAGGCATTGCTGCGCTTTGCCTATCGTTGGCTTCGCTTTGCTTTGTTTCACGAACGAACGATCACCATCAATCCGGATTACGAAAACGCGAAGAAAAAGGTCTTGCGAGCGCAGTGATCCGGTTGCTGGAGCGGAAGGTTAGACGTTTTCAACGAACCACAAGGAAGGACTCCCATGAGCGCAAACAATGACAAGTGCGTCCTGGTGGTCGGTGGCGGCATCGGCGGAATGAGTGCTGCCATCGAGGCCGCGGAAGCAGGACAGCACGCCGTCATCGTGGAGGCAACCCCTTCACTGGGCGGACGTGTCGCCAGCATGCATCGGTATTTCCCAAAGCTGTGTCCGCCTGTTTGCGGTTTGGAGATCAACTACCGCCGCATCAAGAGCAATCCGAAAATCGAAGTGCTCACCGACGCCACCCTCACTCGTCTGGAAGGCAAAGCCGGGGATTATCAAGCCACGGTCACTATTCAAGCGCGAAGGGTCAACGACCGATGCACGGCCTGCGGCGATTGCATCGAACCGTGCCCTGTCGAACGTGATGACTCGTACAATTATGGAATCGGAAAGACCAAGGCCATCTATCTTCCGATGAAGCTTGCCTATCCGATGCGCTTCGCGATCGATCCCGAAGCGTGTCCCGGCAGTTCCTGTGGCAAGTGTTTGCCCGCGTGTAAGTTCGACGCGATCGAACTCGACATGCCCACGAAGGAGCGAACCTTTGACGTTTCTTGCGTGGTTTGGGCAACCGGTTGGAAGCCCTACGACGCGACACGAATCGAAAACCTTGGATTCGGCAAATACAAAAATGTCGTGACCAACGTCATGTTCGAGCGTCTTGCCGCGCTTGATGGCCCCAACAAGGGAAAGCTGCTTCGCCCTTCGGATGGCAAGGAAGCCAAGCGTGTCGTGTTCGTACAATGCGCGGGTTCTCGCGATGAGGATCACTTGCCCTATTGTTCCACCGTATGCTGCACGGCTTCTCTGAAGCATGCGTGCTATGTGCGGGAGGCCTATCCGGATTCGAAGGTCGAGATTTTTTATATCGACTTGCGGGTGGCGGGCACGGCAGAGGATTTTTTGGCTCGCGTGCAGGCCGATCAAGGTGTGTCGTTCAACAAAGGGAAAGTGGGGCAGATCCTCGAAAATCCTGATACCGGCGATCTGACGGTGGTTGCGGAAGACATCGCGGGAACGAGCAAGACCAAGCGTGTGGAAGCGGATCTTGTCGTGCTTGCCACTGGACTCGTTCCGGAACTGGCATCGGTGCAGCTTCCGCTGGCCATGACGAAAGACGAGCATGGCTTTGTCGTATCGAATCGTCCGGATGGCTTGATGGCGGTTGGATGCGCGCGTGCGCCATCGGATGTCGTGAGAACGGTTCAAGATGCCACGGCTGCGGCCGCTCGCGCCATGCAGCTCGGAGCGAGGAGGTAGCCATGGACAAGTGCGGATTCTTCTTGTGTACCGGTTGCGGCATCGACGACGTGGTCGACGCCAAGAAACTGCTGGGCATTGCGAAAAAAGAGGGGAAGGCGGCGTTTACCGTTTCTCATCCGAAGCTTTGCGATCCGCAAGGACTTCAAGTCATTCGGGACGCCATGGAAAAAGAGGGTCTCGACGCCGTCGTGCTTGGCGCGTGTTCGCAGCGTGAGATGACCTCCGTATTCAAATTCGATGGCACCTTCGTCGATCGGGTGGCCCTTCGTGAATTCGTGGCCTGGAGTTGCGGAGGCGACGATGACGAAGACAAGCAGATGATGGCTGAGGATTATGTGCGGATGGGGTGTGTTCGCGCGCAGAAGGCCAAGAAGAGCGAGCCGGTCATCATGGAGGAGGTGACGCGCGCCATTTTGGTGGTGGGCGGTGGTGTGGCGGGTATGAGTGCGGCGCTCGAAGCGGCCGCGGCTGGTTATGATGTGACGCTTGTGGAAAAGACAGATGCCCTCGGTGGATTGATGGCGGGGTGGCACAAGCGAATTCCCAGCGGGGGTGATTGGTCCAAGGCGCAAGACAATGACGTATCGACGTTGATCGAGGCCGTGAAAAACGAACCTCGGATCAACGTATGCACGGCCACCGAGGTGGCTTCCATCTCTGGCGCTCCGGGTCAATACGAAGTGACGCTGCGAGGAAAGAGCGCGGCACAAGTCAAGATTGGAGCGATCGTCGTTGCGGTGGGTGGCAAGACCTACGATGCGGACAAGCTTGGCGAGCTTGGGTTTGGAAAGAGCGCCAACGTGATCACGAGTGCGCAACTCGAGCAAATGGCGAAGGAAGGAAAGCTGGTTCGTCCTTCCGACGGCAAGCCCATCGAATCGGTGGCGTTCATTCAATGCGCGGGCTCGCGGGATGAGAAACATCTCGCGTATTGCTCGGTGTACTGCTGTCCCACGACCCTCAAGCAGGCCGGCTACTTGCGGCAAGCCAATCCCAAAACGCGAACCTATGTCTTGTACAAAGACATGCGCTGTCAAGGGTTGATGGAGAACTACTATCGCCAGACGCAAAGCGAAGGAACGATCTTCATCAAGACGCAAATCCAACAAGTGGATGCGTCGAATGGAATGGTGAAGGTGCGCGCGGATGATTTGCTGTCCGGCGTGGAGTTGGATCTCGAAGTCGATGTGGTGGTTCTTGCGACAGGTGTCGAGCCTTTGACGAAGGAAGCGGAGATTCTCAATCTGACGTATCGATTGGGCAAGGAGCTACCGGTACGGGATTATGGATTCCCCAATTCGCACTTCATTTGTTTCCCGTACGAAACACAGCGAACGGGGATCTATGCGGCAGGGATCGTGCGTCAGCCGATGGACTCGCGGGCGGCGATCAACGACGGTGCTGGAGCGGCGTTGAAAGCGATGCAATGCGTGGAAGCGGCTGCAGCGGGGGTGGCGGTTCATCCACGTTCGATGGACATCACGTATCCGGATTTCTTCTTGCAGCGTTGTACGCAATGCAAGCGTTGTACGGAGGAGTGTCCTTTCGGTACGCTCGATGAAGATGAGAAAGGGACGCCCAAACCCAATCCCACGCGATGTCGTCGCTGCGGCATTTGCATGGGAGCTTGTCCGGAACGCATCATATCGTTTGCGAATTATTCGGTAGATATGGTTGGTTCGATGATCAAGTCGATCGAGGTACCGGACGAGGATGAAGAGAAGCCGCGGGTGCTGGCGCTTGTTTGTGAAAACGATGCGTTGCCGGGTCTCGACATGGCGGCGCAGCTTCGATTGAAAGTGAGTCCTTGGGTGCGATTCGTACCTTTGCGGTGTCTGGGTTCGATGAACTTGCAATGGGTCAACGATGCGCTCATCAAGGGTTTTGATGGGGTGATGTTGATTGGATGCAAGTTCGGCGACGACTACCAATGTCACTTTATCAAGGGGTCGGAGTTGTGCAGTGTGCGGCTGGAGAAGATACAGGAAACGTTGACGCGTCTGATGTTGGAGCCGGAGCGTATCAAGCTGGTTCAATTCGAGATGGGGGACGCGGCGAACCTGCCGGGCATCATTAATTCCTTTGTGGAAGCCACGGAGAAGTTGGGACCGAATCCGAACAAAGGGTTCTGAGAGCGGTTTGGCGATAACCTGTTGTAATATAATAGGAATATTAGATTACGACCGCACGGCACCACGAAAAAACACGGTTATCGTTTTCCGTCGAACGACCGGCAAGAGAGATATTTTGAGCTGTTTTCACGAGTGGATAGATAGTAGTGTAAATTGTGAATGATCGGTTCGCGAAAGACGGCATGTTGCGGTATAAGGACATGCCGCCACGCGACCGGAAGGCAGTCGTCCCTGGTACGTGTGAGTGAAGTGATGCGTCCGGTGGGCGGCATGAATCCTGGAGTCAAGGAGGAGTAATTCGATGGCGAAAGTACCCACACCGAAGCTGGATGAACTCGAGAAGGGTCCGTGGCCTAGCTTCGTCACAGAAATCAAGAAGCGCGCGGATAAGCATGCGGCTTGTTCGGACCTGCTCGGCATTCTCGAACGCTCCTACAATGAAAAAATAGGGCATTGGAAGCATGGCGGCATCGTCGGCGTGTTTGGCTATGGCGGCGGCGTAATCGGGCGATACTGTGATTTGCCCGAGGACTTCCCGGGCGTGGCGCACTTTCATACGATGCGTGTGAATATGCCGGCGGCCTGGTTCTACACGTCCGAGGCGATTCGTACGCTCTGCGATATTTGGGAAAAGCATGGTTCGGGTCTGACCAATATGCATGGGTCTACCGGTGACATCATCTTCCTCGGTTGTCGTACGGAGGATTTGGAACCGTGTTTTGCGGAGCTGGCGGAAGCCGGATTCGATCTCGGCGGTTCTGGCTCCGATCTTCGTACGCCCTCGTGCTGCTGCGGGATGGCCCGTTGCGAGTGGGCTTGTTACGACACGATGGGCTTCTGTTACGAGATGACCCAGCATTTCCAGGACGAATTGCATCGTCCGGCTTTCCCCTACAAGTTCAAGATCAAGGCGGCGGGATGCCCCAATGATTGTGTGGCTTCGATTGCCCGCGCGGACTTGTCGGTGATCGGCAACTGGCGCGACAACATTCAGATCGACGCGGCGGAGGTGACCAATTACGCCAAGGCCGGTCTCGATATCGCTGCCGATGTCGTCAACAACTGTCCGGGACAGTGCATTCGTTGGGACGGCAAGACGCTGACCATCAAGGATGAAGACTGCAAGCACTGTATGCATTGCATCAACGTGATGCCCAAGGCGCTTCGTCCGGGCAAGGAACGGGGTGCAACGCTTCTCCTTGGTTCCAAGGCGCCGATCATGGAAGGCGCGCTTTTGTCCTCGGTGCTCGTTCCTTTCATCGAGATGGAAGAGCCTTATGACGACATCAAGGAATTGATCGAAGCGATTTGGGAGGTATGGTGCGAGGACGGCAAGAACCGTGAGCGCGTGGGTGAGTTCATCCAGCGCGTGGGCATGGGCAACTTCCTCGAGGCGATTGGGCTCGAGCCTGACCCCAACATGGTCGCCCATCCCCGGGAGAACCCGTACGTGTTCTACAACCTCAACGAAGAAGAGGAGAGTGACGAGTAAGCCGTCCTTTCACTCGTAGGTTTTTGGGAATAGTGATCATTCACGGAAGCAAGGCTTCCGTTCTGAGGAGAAAAAACCATGGCTGAAGCACCTGCCAAGCGAATTACCGATATCGGACCGCCCCATCACAAGAAATTCCTGCCGCCGGTTATTCTGAACAACTACGGCAAGTGGAAGTATCACGAGATCCCTCGCCCCGGCGTGTTGCTGCACGTGGGGGAGACGGGCGACAAGTTGTGGAGCGTGCGTGCGGCGTCTCCGCGCCTCATCGCGATCGACACGCTTCGTTGGTA
>Ga0116149_1000695_pt1 | contig 43645 bp, 32 predicted proteins | sample AD_UKC057_MetaG_FD_89787 | JGI IMG/M metagenome (GOLD analysis project Ga0116149, IMG submission 89787) | Active sludge microbial communities of municipal wastewater-treating anaerobic digesters from USA - AD_UKC057_MetaG | ecosystem: Engineered > Bioreactor > Anaerobic > Digestate | place: USA...
CAGTATTCGCACTATCTGCTCTTCGGTGTACCTTTTCTTCTTCATTCCATGCTACCCCCGTTAGGCTATATTTTACTGCTTTCCTAACTTTCCGGGTGGTACTGTTTTCGGGGCGCATGTCCACACCGCAAAATGACTAATGGATTGGAATAATAAATATGAGGTCTTGATACATTTCGGAGCAAATCATGTTCCTAGTGCTTTATCAAGTTGGCATTGATGGCGATGGCGACGAATATGGATGGGAAAGTGTGTGCAGTTACGGAATTATAATGTAGCTTTTCGTTCGCAAATTTAATGTTGCGAGTACATTGATGAACACAAATGACAAGCGCCGCTCAAGAAAGTGGTTTTTATTATACGGCCTGATGCTGGGAGCCGTCCACTTTGTCGCCTTTTCAATATATTCCGTCGGGTTTCTGATATCCGCCAACCAGTTTTCTTTCCCCTCTCTTCTTTTGAGACTAGCCGTCGGTCTACTGAACAGCTTGACTGTTTATGTTATACTCGGCGGCATTATATGGTACATTGTTTCACAAATAAAGTTGCGTATATTATTTTGGTTGTCAATTTTATACTCCATAATTCATGTTGTCTTGACTGGCTTCAAAAGCATTCATTCAAATCCTATTTTGAATTCAACTTATTGTGGTTACAATAATGATATTATTGATTATTCATGCTGGCCGTCTTATTGGGAACGGCTTATTATCAGTGTGTTATTATTTTATTTGCTTTCACGAACCATTGAATATTTTTTGAATCTTAAAGCATCACATAACAAATCTGAATCGCAGAAATCAACACAAATAGAGAATAAACAGTTTATTAACATTCGACGTATGATGATATGGGGGCTTTATGGAGGCGTATTGTGGTCGTTTCTGATCGTGGCCATATACATATACGTATTTGCTATTGGTCAATACTTCGTTTTACACCGCGATCCAGACATTACGATATTCACTTATCTGACTAAAGAACATATAATCAATTACATATTTTATTGTTTGCCTTATGGTATCACTGTTGGAGTCGTCTTTTACTCTATCAAGACTGTGTTTCAATATATCCTATTTTTTGTTTTTATCCCGTTTGGACTTGCAACATCAAGAGGGATGCTACTATTGCTGACCAAAGGTCCTTACTTTCCAGTTAAATGCGACGCAAACAATGTATGCGGGTTAAATAGCATTGATATATTATTTGTCCAATATTTGCCTTTTGCTTTTTTGCTTTTCTTAATATTGCCAGACATTGTTACAGGAATCAAAAAGATGATAAACGAATAGTTTATAATAACTTTTTTGTGCGTGCTTGTGATCAGGGGTCAGACCGAGTGATAATTGACATATTAAGCCGATGTTGAATAAGTTCAAAAGGCGTAGGGGGCAACAACAATGACGAGAACTGCGGGAAAGCAAATATGTGTCAATAGTCTCTGCCTGTGACCCCATTTGACCTGATCGCTTGTTTCTCAACAGTCATGTATCGACAGACCCCCGATATTTGGTTTTAAGCTTCTTCGTAGACTTTCTGTCGCAAATCAAATGCTTTCATATAATACCGCAGTTGGTATCCCATCAAAATAACAAAAAGATTGGGGAGGGTGGAAGTCCTCTATAGCATCTTGAGGATTAATTGGTTCTTTAAATAATTTGAGTTTTTTGATTTCAAGGGCATAACCTTTTGATTTTCCGTCAAAATAACAGAAAAAGTCATCTTTGCTTATTCCGGCCTTGCTTTTAAAATTGTCCCAAAGTGATTCAGGGGTGTCAGTGATTATCTTCCCGACATCAAATGCCCCAACTATTTTCTTAGTCGGCGATGATTCATAAATCCATATCGTCTTAACGTCGCTTCTGAATATTGTCTTTCTGAACTCGTATTTTTTTGTTCCCTCCAATATTTTTTTCACGTAAATCGGCTTAATTGACAGTAAAGCGTTCATCGACACCTCCAATCCTTTTCAATATTATATACTTTTCATGTGACATTGACTGTATTGTCTGCGGCGGACCATTTAATATGCCTTTTGCCATGAGGGTGTCCAACGCTACAGGGTTAAGATGAAAATGGTAATTGAATATGATTACCATCGTAGGGTCAACGGCCATATCTGCGATTTCTTTCTTTGTGTATACGCTCCTTTTACCGACATTCCTTATAATCTCATCCGGGTCTGTCGTATTGGCGTATACTTTTTCTACAACACCAATTATTGTAATTGCCTTATAATCTTCGGAGCGATAAAAAAGCAAAATATCCCCCGGTTTTAGGCTTCTTATCCTTGACTTGCTTAAATAAGCTTTTTTAATGGTATTTCTTTCTACAATCATTTCCCCGCTTATTCCGGGCAACATCATCTGTCTATCATCTCTATCGATAAATAACCTTTTGTAATATCTAGGTTGAATCGGTACCACAAACTTATCCACATTCAAACCATCGCAAAAACTCGGATAAAACAGTCTAGAGATTTCAGAAGATGTGGCCCCTTCACGATCAGGCTTAAGTTTTTTCAAATAAATGCTTTCGCCGTCTCCCCTCGTGGCAATTAAAGTAAATCCGAACTCTTCAATCAACTCAATTAAAAGATCATCATTTTTAGTGAAATGCGTCAGATATATTTCGTCGATATCATTTTTCATAGCATACTCGATAGATATTTTTATAAATAGCTCGCCAATTTTGAGGCCAGTAGCTGAAACGATGAAAGTGCATATTTTTAACCTCCTTTTTTTAGGTTGCGGCGGGATAGCGGCAATCTCCTCATCCTCGTCCTTCAATATTAACAAAGCGCCTATGCCTTGTTCTGTATCATATACCCAAGCCTTTCTTCCCTCGCGAGATATTTTTATCCACCAATCTCTAAAGGCGGTGCTTTCGGTTCCGGTTTCATAATCACCCTTTAATGTGTCTAATATCGGATCATCATAATTCAGACTTGCAATCGATACATGATTTATTTCGGAAGGTAGTAAAACCATTTCGTCTTTTTCATATTCAATAAAAAACGCTAAAGCTTCTTTTGCATTAAACACCCTGTCTGATATCCCCAAATGTTGAGCTTTTCGATGAATGGCTCTATCTTCAGTAACGAAAAATACAAACGCATTTTTGTATATATTAAACAAAAGCACATTATCAACATAATCGTGCTCATTTGAAGGAGGCCCTATAGTTTTTTCAAATTCACTACCTGTTTCAGGAATAAGGGTTTCACTGCAAATAGGATAATTTTCAATTTTTGACAATACTACTCTTTTCCGCTTCTCATCTTTGTCTTTTTTCACTTCCTCAATTGATAGCTTATGGACAAATATGCTGACACCCTGCTTATTAAGCAATTGGAATAATTTTGAAAGATCAGAGGGAGCTACTTTATTATCTTCTCTGTATATAAAAATGTTCGTGTCAATCAATATGCGCATTATATATATTTAACCTTTGTTTATGCCTGACGCACATATAATGTGCGTTCTCGCGCGACTTCTTATCAAGGCCCCGGTTCAGTTGTGTAGCTCGCAAACACCTCCCATAATCCGGCGGTATCACTGATTAGCAATATGCGTCTTTTTTCTATGCGACTCATTTTTCCTTATGTCGCTACAATATCATCTGTATTGCGGTTGCGCAAGCGCTTTGTGACAATTTTGCGCCCTCGGTTGAAGCGTGTCAGCGGAAATATCTCAAAATCCTTCGTTCGGCCTCCCGGTGTAGTCGGCTGAAGGCGGATTCGCAATTTGTGAAAATGTGGTTTGCTGCGGCTTGAAAAAGAATAATTCGAGATGGGTTTCTCTGTGGGACGCTCCTCTATTGTCGGTCGCATGGTGACAAGTTTTTGCGGGACGGCGAAAAGAGGGTACAGGCATCGTTGTGACGCTCGCTGCCAGTCCCCTCTTCCATCGTTGCCAAGGTCTCCTTGGCAACGAAAGAAGAGGAAGCGGTGAAAGCGGAGCTTTCGGCCTATCCATTGCCAAGGTGACCTTGGCAACGATGATAACGGGGCGCGCTGCTTTTGCACCCACAAGCAAAAAACGCTTGAAGGTGGCGCCCGGCATTGGTGAAAGTTTTCAACGGTCTGTCTCGGCTTGACTCAAGAATATGAGGCGGCGAAAAGAGGGTACAGGCATCGCTGGGATGCGCGCTGCCAGTCCCCTTTTTTCGCCTTTTTCGTGGCTGGGGGGGGAGCAACGGGCGACCCGCCGGGTCGCCCCTACGGTTAATATTTTTATCATCGGGCGAAGGAAAGAGGGGCGGGAATGGGTGTTCCCGCCCTACACGGGAGCCGGGAATGAATTCCCGAAGGGGCAAAGCGACAATGAATTGTCGCACTCCAAAGCGCGCGGAATGCGGCGCGCGTTATCAGCGCAAATGCTTACGAGTAGCGGGTAGGTCTTAATGGTGGGAAAATGATTCAACACCCCCAAAGCGAGTTTGGGGGGGCGCCCGCGACCCTATTGTGGGCGCTTGCGAAAACGGGGGGGCTGGCAGCGCGCTTTCCTGCGATGCCTGTACCCTCTTTTCGCTTCTAACCACACCGCAGCAAATAGATGATCATCCATCGTTGCCAAGGTCTCCTTGGCAACGATGATAACTTGTTATGCATAAGCTCTTTTCAAGCGAGCGAGAACCGTAGGGGCGATTCGCTGAATCGCCCGGATTAGCGATAACGCAAATAATGCGGACAGCCATATCAGCGGGCAAGTCATGAATTGCCCCTACAATTAAAATACCGGCATATATTCTAAATTTTTCCTTTAGCGAGCGGCGGCCAGCCGGACATGTCGGGCGCTATCATTGTTCCTCTTTCACAATTAGTTTGTTTTCAGGATGTCAAGGAGCGGCGCTAGCGCTATCATTACTCTGTATGAAAGTTCTGTTTTTCTACATTGGAGTCGAAAGTCTCGGAATCGAGCATCTTGCGGCGGCTGCGCGCAAGGCGGGGCATCAGGTCGAACTCGCGTTCGACCCGTCTGTTTTCGGCGGACATCTCATGTGGGACTTTCCGTCGCTGGCTAAGATGTTCGACAAGCGCGCGGCTGTTTTGAAAAAAGTCGCCGATACTAAACCCGACATCGCGGCTTTCTCTTGCGTTTCGGCAAACTATCAGTGGTCTCTCGGCTTGGCGCGAGACATCAAGCGCGCTCATCCCGGCATAGTCTCGATGTTCGGCGGCACTCATGTCACGGCGGTTCCTGAAAGGGTTATCGCGGAAGACGCCGTGGATGTGGCGATTGTTTCAGAGGGGGACGTCTCATTCCCGCTCGCTATTGCGGACGCCGGGAGCGGGAACCGGGAGGCAAGGCCGGGCGTTTTGAAAAAATCCGGCGGTGAAATCATCCGAGGCCCGGCTCCGGAGCCGGTCGAAGACTTGGACGCGCTTCCTTTCCCGGCGAAGGATTTGTTCTATTCCAAGGCCCCCGCGCTCGAAAGGCATTACACCATAATGGCGTCGAGGGGCTGCCCTTTCAAATGCACGTACTGCCACAACAGCTATTCCTCCTCGCTGTCCGGCGGACAGAGGATGAGGGACAGAAGCGTGGACAATATTGTGGCGGAACTGGAGCCGGTCGCGGCGCGCGGCAGGGCGCGCCTTGTCAAATTCTACGACGACGTGTTCGGATTCAATAAAAAATGGCTCGAAGAGTTCGCTGAAAAGTATCCATCGCGCGTCGGGCTGCCTTTTTATTGCTCGCTTCATCCCCGGACGGCAAACAAAGAGACGGCCGACAGACTGAAGGAATCGGGTTGCCGCTATGTGGCCATCGGGATTCAGTCGGTGGACGAAGGGCAACGCAAAAACGTTTTGAAAAGGATATATACAAATGACGACGCAAGGCGTAGCGTTGCGCTGCTCAAAGAGCGCGGCATTCGAGTTCTGCTGGACCACATAATCGGGCTGCCGGGGGACACTGAAGAGATGATGGAGGACGCGGCGCGGTTCTACAACGAGCTTCGCCCCACCCGGCTGCTGGTTTTCTGGCTGTCGTATTTCCCCGGAACGGAGATACTGGCGGCGGCCTCTGCGTCGGGCCTGTTGTCGGAAGCGGAAGTCGAGAGCATCAACGCCGGCATGGAGGGAAGTTTCTATGCGGGGCACGGCGGACGCAGGATATCGATGTTTATGCGCTTCATCGCTTTCTTCTCTATGATTCCTCTTCTTCCGAGGGGCGCGGTCGATTTTATGATCCGCAAAAAGCTTTACCGCCGGATGCCGCCCTCATCGACGATGTCAAAAATTGCCGTCGCGCTGAACGCGCTTATCACGAGAGACGCGTTCTTCATTTATAACGTGAGATATCTTCTGTCGAGGAAAAAAACGCCGTGATTTCCGGCGGGGCCGGAGTCAATCGGCGTCGCGGCAACACCTGAATCCTATCTTTTCGAGTTCGAGCAAGTTTTGCTGGTCGGCAAAATAGAGGGCGGCCCAATCGCAGCTTCTGCATCTCTGGCATCCGTTTCTTTCGCCGGGCCCCATGAGACCCGCCATGCCGGGGTTGCCCGGAGTGGCCACCCACTCCCAGAGGCTTCCGGCCATGTCGTGTATGCCGTGCCTGTTGGCGCATTCGGGATACGCGCCGCTCTCAAACTTGCGGTTGGCGGAATTCTCGTCTCGCCAACTGCAGGCATCCTCCACAAAGGTGTATGATTCGAACTTTTCGGGATGCACGTAGAAGAACATATTGTCGTCGCCGCCCGCGCAGGCGCGCGCCCATTCCTCCGCCTCGCAAAGCCTTTTGCCCGCCGACTCGCACATCCGCGCGGCTTGCTCTATTGTCACGTTCGACACGGGGCGCTCGCCTTCCTTGTTCGGGTACTCGAACCTGTCTATGAAGTATGCGACGCCGGGGCCGGCGACGAGCGTCTCGTCTCCGCGCTGTTCGAGGCTGTAGCCGATGGATTTCTCCGGGAGGTCGAACCTGTCGAACAGCCCCGGCGCGCCTGTTCCGCCGCGAGGGAGCGCGACGCGCGAGACGATGAGCGCCACGACCGCGACCGCCGCGAATGACGCGATGAAACTTCCCGCAGTCGCTCCTGAACGCGCGGCCGCGACGGCCTTCCCTTCCTCCGCTCTTTCTATGAGCTTCGACATCCCGAACACGTTCTCAAGGAAGCCGAGAACGCACATGGCGAAGAATATCTCGTGTATCACGAACGCCGTCATGAACAACGCGATGACGAACGCTTTTCTGCCGGAGCCGGAGCCGAACGCTCTGTAAACGAGCCTCATTCCGTGGAACGTATACACGACAATAATCGTCGTCCACACAAGCTCGGCCACGGCTTGCGCCCGCAGGGCCGACGGCGGCATCTCATAGATGATGACGGCGAATGCCGCGATGAAGACAGCGATTTTGAGTTTCTTGGTGTTCGACCTCGTTCCGGCGAACTTGAATAAAAAGTCGGCGAAAGCCGATATAAGAAAGGCGGCGGCGGCGGAGACGATAATCTTCAACGGGCCGTCGACTTCCCGCGCTACAGGGGATTCGAGAAAGATTTGCGCGGCGTATCCGGCTGCGAGAAGAATGGGAGTGGAGCGCGGCGCGATCATAGGGCCGAAACTCGGAAGATTCTTCGCGCCCGGCGCGCTCTTTGCCGCCACCACCGCGCAAAGATGAGCGTACGCCGCCGCCCCGGCGAATATCAGCCCCTGCGTCGTCGCCTTGAACATGAACGCGCTCTGCTCCGAGATGAACCCGTAGATTACGCTCCTGACTGCCGGGTCGGTTATCCCCATCGCTTTCGCGAACCAGTCCATCGGCATCCCGAACATGTTGTTGTACACGAACAGCCTGATTATCGGCACGGTGAATCCGCAGTTGTAAAGTATCAGCCTCGTCACCAGATATATCAGCGCGGAGAAAACGACTATCTTCGCGCCGGGTTCGCGGCTCGCTAGATCGGCGGCTATCATCGACAACCCGAAGAATAATACGTACGGAAACATACCGGCGACGCTGAACGCCGTAAAAACGACGAGCAACACTGCCGAGATAATTGTCGCGAAGTCCAGCCTGCGGGACTTGAGCCTGTAATACACCGCGCACAAGCCAATCACGCACAGTTGAATGGCCAGCGCGGGAAGAATCACATGGTGAAGGCCCCTATCCAATCCGCAGGACTCCCTTTCCGGCGACGACAGTCACAGTGTCGCCGTTTTTGACTTTTGACATAGCGCCCTCGACGCCTATTAGGACGGGGATTGAGGCCTCGCGGGCGAGCAGAACCAGATGCGACAGGGGGCTGCCGCGCTCAATGACGAGCGCCGATATCCGGCCCACCGCCGCGCCGTAAACGCCGTCCGGCCTGCCGACTATCAGGACAGGCATGTCGCCGCCTAAGTCCGGCAGCCGCCCGGCGGCCGCCAGCGCGCGCCCGCGCGCCGTCTCCGAGCCGACGCCGAGGCCCCGCAGTTCCCCGTCCGCCGCGCCCGCCGCAGCCTCCGGCTCTGGAATGTGGACGACCGCCCCCGCGCTCTCCGACAGGCGCTTCTCATGCTCCTCTTTCCGGCGCGCTATTTCCCAATCCCGCAACCCGCCCCTCGACATTTCGTCGATTGTCATGTGGAAGGAGTCCGCGCCGAACTCCGACGCGAGCGCCCTTTTGCGCATCTCAAAAACAGCCCGGTTCAGGCAGTCCCGCGCCCGCTCCCGCGCCGCCATCGTCTCCCTCTGCCGTCGCAGCATGAACCTGAAAACGAGCAACCCCGCGTTGACGAAGTTGCCCGACCATTTTTCTTTGAGCGCCCGCTCGACCCGCTGCTGAGAGGAGTCCGCCGCGCCGCCGCGCGCGCCCGCGTCCCCGGCGTCGCCCGCCACGCCCTGCCCGGTCAGCCACGGAGCCGGGTCGTCCGCCAGCCTCGGCGCCGCAACCTCCGCCTCCGGGTTGCCCCAGTAGCCGTATTCCGCGCGGAACATTTCGACTTGAGTGGCGTCGCCGGGGTTCACTCGCGCCGCCGCCTGAATCATCTTTTTCCACGGCGAATCCGGCGGGGCAATGCTTATTCCCGCCGCAGCCGCGAGCGCGTCCGGTTTGTCCGCGAGCGCCCGCGCCAAGAATGCGGCGCGCCTGCCCGCCAGCATGTCGCTCGTCTCGAATAAATCCAACTGAAGCCGAAATAATGGAATAAGAACACTGTTTTTTAGATATCTTAGTGAGCAGTCATCGTCCCGCGCGGCAGCCTTCAGACGCGCGTCGAGCAGTGAAAGTCGGCGCTTGAAACCGCGTCCGCTGATAATCCGGGCCGCCTCCGCCGCAGCCGGGGCGAGCGCCCGCGCGGACGCCTTCGCCCTCGCCGGATTGTGCGGATTAAGGCACGCCCTGACCGAATTATATTTGAGATAAAAACGCCCTTTATGCTCGGCGAAAAGAGTTTCGCCGCGCGGCATTCCTAGCGGAGCGAGTTTCGCCGACATGCGCCGCGACATCCCGTCCGGCAGATCAAAAAGGTCGCGCGTCAGAGTGGACGGCGGGAAATCCGCGATGTCCACAATGAAGGAATTGACGAGAGTTTCAACCGGCTGGAACCCAGTGAGCGGGCGGGCCTGATAGAAATAAAGATTGCCGTTAAGCAACCCTGCTTCCATCTGGGCGGGCCTGCCGAACAGGGCCTCCATCCTCGCCATCGCGTCTTCAAGGGCGGAGAGCGCGGCGGGGTCGACCGGATGCGGCGCCGGGCCGGATTCCGTCCGCTCCGCCCCGGTGAACGCGTTGCGGACAATCACGCCTTCCGCCCCGTCCGCCGCCTCGTACGACACGACAGTTTCTTCCATAAAACCGTTCATATAGTTTGCCGAGCATCCGACCAGAAATATTTCGTGCTCAATTTTTTCCTGAACTATCACAGGCAGTCGGAACGAAGCGCGGGACGCGCCCGCGTTGTCCGCCGCCGCGACCGCGCGCGCGCTATAATAAGACGCCCACACCCGAATGATGGCGACCAGAGCCTCGTCCGCGCCGCGCCCCGCTGAAAGCGACTCGAACACGCCCGCCATGCTCGCAGTCCTGCCATCCTCGCCGGGAAACGACGACCGGGCTATCATCCCGCCGCCGCCGAGCGCGCGCAACCCCTTCTCCAACCGCCTGACGAACCCACGCGGCAGCCGCGCCCCCGCAAGCAATTCCTCTATCGCCTCCTCCGCCCCCTCCAGCCGCAATATCTCTTGCCTCAGACCCTCGGCTTCTGTCCATTTCTCGAACACCGTACCGCTGATAATGAACCCGCGCGGGACATTGAATCCGAGCCGAAAAAGCTCTCCCACCCACTTCCCTTTGAACCCCACTAGGTCCAACCCCGCGCGCGTTGCGCCGTCATAATCAATTATGTCTGAGTCCCTGACAGGAGCGCGCCGGAGCAACGCGCCGACCGCCCTGCTGAGCGCCCACACCGCCGCCAGAAGAATGGCCGCGCCGAGCGTGAACATCCATTTGCCGGAGCCGAATCCCAGCAGCGCCGCCACCGGCACGAGAAGCGCCGCGATCAGTATTGTCAGCGCGGCCGCGATGAACGCCCCCGCAGCCACCGGCATAGAGAACAATCCGGCGAAAAACACCCCGAAGCCCCGCCCGGAGGTCCATGCTTCAGCCGCGCGGGACGCGATTTCTCCAATGAGCGCGATAAAAAGCGGGAATGTCATGTCAGATAGAAAATCAATCATGTCGGCTGTCCTGATATTGCACAAAAAAGAAACATTTGTCAAAGGAGAGAGGAGAGCCGGCGCGGGCGCGCTGTGGCATTTCGCCGCCGTTTCAGGGATAATACAAACGTCGGGTCGCGGCATAGGCCCCCAAAACGCAAGAAAGGCCGCCACGGTTCTGCTAAAGAAATTTTTCAAATATGCGATGCTCGCGGCGGCGGCGGTCGCCGCTTTCTGGGCCGCCAACTCCGCCATGCACAGGGCGGCGCATTCAGCGTTGCTAGACGGCAACCTCGCAAAATCCCGCCTGCTCCTCCGCTTAGTCGTAGCGCATGAGCCGTTCTTCTTCATCCACCGGGGCGTTCTTGGAAAATCCGCCCTCATGGACGCGTTCGCCGAAACCGACTCCGTCCTCCGCGAAAAGAAAGCTTGGATAGTCGAAACCGGAGCGCCTGTGATGACCGCCCCGGCGGCGGCTGACGGCTTCGTCTATTTCGGCAACAATAAAGGAATCAAAGGGGGGACTGTCTTCAAGGCGGACGCCGCCACCGGCAAGATTATATGGTCGCTGCGCATCGGCGGAGACATCGAGACCAAGCCCCTAGTCGTGGGCGACAGAGTGTTCGTTTCCGCGCACGACGGGTTGAGCGCAATCGACGCGGCAACCGGGAAGCGCCTCTGGTTCCACTATATCAGGTGGGCGGAATCATCCCCGGCGTTCGCGACGGGAGCGGTGTTCGTCGGCGCGGACAAACCGGGCGCGCTGATGAAAATCGACGCCGAGACAGGGCAACTCATTTACAGCGTCCCGACTTCCGGCCCGGTCGAATCCTCCCCGGTCATCCACAACGGAAAAGTCTACATGGGCTGCAACCACGGATACGTTTACTGTTTCGACGGGGACACGGGGAAAGAGATATGGCGTCGCGGTTTGGGCGGGTCCGTCGAGGCCGCTCCTTTGATAATGGGCGGCAAAGTTTTCGCCGGAAGCAAGAGCGGCGCGTTCGCCGCGCTCGACGCCGACACCGGTTTCGAGGTCTGGCGCGCGGAAACGGGAGCCGAGATATGGTCGGGCGCGGCAAGCGACGGCAACGCGGTGGTTTTCGGCGACAACTCCCACACCGTCCGCGCTCTCCGAGCCGACACCGGCGAAACCATCTGGACATACGACGCTGAAACCGCCCGCTTCGAAACCACTCCGGCGGTTCACAACGGCGTCGCCTACATCGGTTGCCACGCGGGATTCCTTCATGCGATCCGCGTGTCAGACGGCAAACTCCTCTGGCGGTTCCTTACGGGATGGGACATCGACGATTCCCACCCTCTCATATACAATGGACTTGTGATATTCGGCTCCACCGACGGCAGGGTGTACGCCCTGAAGGTTGATTGACGATATGGCAAACGAGAGCGATTCAGCGCCCCGCATGACGCGCGGACTCCGCGCCGCCTACGCGGCCGTCGCCGTTCTAGCGCTCGCCGCCGGAGCCGCCTTCTCCGCGCTCTATCCCCTTCCGTTCCCGGACGAGGCGCGGACGCTTTTCTTCTCCGGGCGCCCGCTGGCAATCGGCTTTTTTCTGTCGCTTTATGACAACCTACTGCCGCTCTACCACGCGTTCGCCCGCTCCGCATCTCTCCTCCCCGGCGGGCTGCCCGTCCTGCGCCTTCTGTCGTCCGTGTTTTTCCTAATCGGCGTCCACTGCGCCCGACTCGCGGTCTCGCGCTCCCGGATGTCTCCCCGCGATAAACAGCGTTCTCACGCTCTGATAATTTATTGCTCTTTATTCCTTGCCGTCGAATCATGGAGGGCGGCCCCGTTTTCATTTTCATTCATGCTGATAGCGCTGTCATGGATGATGTTTATCGAGGCGCGCCGCAACCCCGCGCCGCGCGTCTTCCGGCTCCGCTCCGCCGCCGCAATCGCCGCCGCCTACTCTTGCGAAGCGGGCATCGTCTCGCTTCTGGTTCAGGCCGCAGCATCGGCGTCAGGAAAACGCTCCCCCGATTCGGGCGGCGTCTCCATGCGCCCCGCTTTGCTCGCCTCCGTTCCGGCGGTTCTCATCCTCGTCTCCGGCGCTTTCAAAACGGGCACTCTTCGCGCCGCCGAAAACATTTCCCTCTATTTCCAGTCATGGGCGGACATCGCCGTTTCTGCGCCGGAGAACCCCGCGCGGATATTTGCGGCGCTCGCAACCGCTTTGGTTCTGTTCGCGCTGACATGGCTCGCCGCGCGCCCCGCCGGCAAAGCCCCTTCGACCTCCGCGCAACCTTTCCCTGTTGTTTTCACCCTCGCCTCCGCCCTTTTCATCGCCGCCGTTTTCCGATTCTCCTTCTTTCAAATCGAATCCTTTCAAAACAAAGACAACGCCCGGTATGTAAAAAATATCGAACGGCTCCGCGCCGACTGCTCGAACGGAACCGGCGTCGTATACTTCGATTCCGGCGCCCCGGCAGACAAACATGTATTCCATTACTTCGACGAGTTATTTGATTGCGACGGGCTGCTGTACGGCGGGAAAGCGTTCCCCTCCGCCCCCATCCTGCCGGAAAGTTATATCCGCGCCGCGCGTCCCTATCCGTTCAACCTTCTGAAAGAATACGCTCTCCGCAAAAACGCGCTGTCTATTCACAACGCCTCAGGCAGTTTGCTCCCGGACGCGAAATCGTCGCCGGACATTGCGTGGTTCTTTTCGGTCTATGAAGAGGACGGAGGCGTCTTCAGGCTCAGGCTCGGATTCTCCAAAGACGGCATCCTGCTGGAGCTTTTCGCCGTCGATTACGGGGATTCTGAAAAAGCGGCGGCCCTCATTCAGGCGGATGACTTCGCGCCGTGGATGCTGAAAAGCTACTACGGCGCGGCGGGCGGCGCGGACGTTAAATCCAAACTCGACGCTCTAGCGAGAGCATGCGGCGACAACGCCTCCTGTCTCGACGCCGCTATTTCCAAATCACTGCTCTTCGCCGCGTCAGACGCCGATTCAGGAGCGCTCGTCGCGGAGGCCGTCTCGCTGGCCTATCCCGCCTACGCCCACGAAGGCGCGGGAAAGGAGGGCGCGCGGTGAAAAGGACATTGAAATTCTTCGCTTGGCTGTTCGTCGCCGCGCACATCGCCGCGCCCGCCGCCCTCATACTCGCAAACTCCAACCCTCTTACCTACAACGACTTTCCGGTGATGCTCTACTTCCAGCATCGCGCCTCTCAATTCTTCGAGTCTTATTTCGCTTTCTGGGGGTTCGACTATTTCTACTCAGCCGGATACCCTCTCAATTTCACATGGAACAGCAACGTGTTCCTCCAGTTCCTTCAAACGTTCCTGAACCCTGCGCCTCCGGCGGCTGTTCTGGCCGCAGCCACTTTCGTTTCGGTGGCGATAGCCCCGCTCTGTTTCCGCGCGGGGCTTTCAAATTTCGGGCTGTCGGGGGCGCGGCGCGACTGGGCGCTCATCGTCATGCTCGCGTATTGGTGGACGGGCTACCCGGTGATCATGCTGCTCCTAGGCATGACCTCCGGCGTCTTCGCGTTCCATATCTGCTTCTACGCCGTCTCCGTGTTCTACAGGTTCATGCGCGAGGACGGCCCCGCGCACGCCGCGCGGCTCTGCCTGCTCGTCCCCCTGTGTTTCCTCGCGCACAAGACGGCCATAGTCGCGTTCGGAATTCCCGCCGCCGTCCTATTCGCCTGCCATTTGCGAAATGTCAACCTGCGCCGCCTAGGCTCCATAGCCATGTTCCTCGCGCTAACTCTCGCCGTCAACTCCTTCTGGCTCGTCCCTTTCATGGAACTGGTCAAATTTAAAGTGGAGCTGGCCCACGCGCCTCACGGGCTGAACTTCGATCCGTTCCGGATATTCAAGGACTACTTCACGCTTTCAAAAGCGATGGGGCACAAGATACTAGAACCCTCGCAGAACCCCGTGTTCGCCGCGATGAACACGATATTGAAAGACTCGCTTCTGGCGCTCGGCATAGCCGGGATAATCGCCGGCAGGAAAGAACGCGCGCGCGCGGCGTTCTTCGCGCTGACAGCCGTCCTGTTCCTCGCGCTGATATACTTCGGCTCCTTCTGGAAACCGGCCGCGGCGGTAAACCCGACGCGCTACGTCGGCTATATTGATTTCCTTCTGGCGGCTCCCGCCGCTGCCGGAGCGGCCGCCGTTTTCCGCGCCCGCCCCGCGCTCTCAAGATTCGCCCTCCCCGCCCTCGCCCTCTTGTTCCTGCTCTCATTCGCGCACTTCGCCATGTTCAACTCCATGATAAGGAAACCCATCGACGGCGACACGCGGGCGCTCGCCGTATGGCTGTCCGGCAACACCACCCCGAACGGGCGCATACTACTCGAAGATTCCGGCTGGAACGACCGGGACGCTCTGCCCCCCAAATACGGCGAAGGCCATTTCCCCGCCCTGCTCTCAGAAATCACAGGACGCGAATTCATCGGCGGCCCGTATCCATACATATTCCTCAAACACAACCTCGCGGGGTTTCACGACGGCCGATTCCTCGGAGCCGCGCTTTCCTCGTTTTCAGATTCCACGCTGGACGCCGAACTCAACCGCTATAACATCCATTGGGTGGTCTGCTGGAGCGGCGACTGCAAGGAGCGGTTCGCGGCGCGCCCTCAGGCGTTTGCCCGCCAGACTGAAACCGGACGATTCATCGTCTTCGAGCGAACAGGGGGCGCGCCTTCCCCGTTCCTGTCCGGAGAAGGATTCGTCGCGGCGGACATCGGAGGAATTCGCGCATACAGGGTAAGGCCGGGCGCGGACGGAGCGGTCGTCCTAAAGTATCACGCGCTCGTCAACCCCGAAGTGTCCGGCGGCGGCGAAGCGGGCGCGGCGGCGGCGGGCAATGACCCCGTCGGCTTCATCAAAATTCAAAACCCCGGCGAATACATGCTTATAAGAAACTCTCCGGCAAAAAAGCGCGCGCGTTGAACGGCGCGGCCTGCCCTCAAGCTCCCACTCGGATTCCTCCGCAAATTCCACAAGGTTTCTCTATTCAAAATCCGTTTCCCTGTTCACTTGCGCGGCGGCGCGTGTTACACTTATTTGCGTAGGAGGCGGGACGCTAGGGACTATGCAGAAAATCTCTCTTGAACAACTTGATATGGGCGAGAAGCTCGTTCTCGCTCGCCCGGTGCTCCTCGGTTCGGGGGTAAAAGGCTTCAACTCCGGGGTGGAAGTAAACGAACGCGTCGCCCGCAAACTTATCGAACTCGGGTTTACAGAGGTTTGGGTCAGAGGCGAGAACGAGCCTCAGAGCGGCGTCATTGAAGGTTGCGACGACGAGTTGACCCAGACTGAAAAATTTCTCGCCATCAAACAGAACATAGCGACCTCGCTCGCGGACATAATGACCGAGAAGGACCCGGAGCGGGAGATGCTCCGCGTCAGGAGCATGAGCCGCACGAACATAAAGCTCGAAAAAGGCTCGCTCACAAAACTAGACCCGGCCAGACCGCCCGCAGAAATGAAACTGCTCAAACAGTTCTCCGAAGCAATCATCAGCGTCTCCAAGCTGGAACAGTTCCTCAAGGACTGCCGCGACCTCATAGACGGGCCGTTCTCGCCGCTGCGCATAGACAAAGTCTCAGTCAACCTAAACGACAACAGAATCGAGAGCAGCTACCTGTTTAACCACATGGCGAACTGCGGCATATATTTTCTGGCAACCATCGCCCGGTACAACGCCGACCTGAAGGCTCGCGGCGCGGTCTGCTCGGACGCCAAATTCGGCCCCGGCATAGACCACAATAAAAGGAAAAACATGCTCTTCTTTTTCTCCGACGAGGAAATCGCCAGCGGAGCCCTCGGCGCTTTCATGCACGACATCGGCTACCTCCACGACGGAATGCCGGACATCTTATTCAAACAAGGGGCTATCTCGCCTGAAGAACATTCCATCCTCAAAAAACACGTGGAAGTCTCCATGAATGTCGTCCAGCACCACATATTTTTCGCCAACCGCCCCCTCGCAAAACACGTGATAGAGAACCACCACGAGCGAATCAATAAAAAAGGATATCCCAAGCAGAGGAGCAACCTGCACGTTTTCTCACAGATACTCGGCATGATAGACTGCTTCGATTCGATGACGCAGGATAGGCCGTGGCGCAAGAAGTTCTCCCGCGCGAAAGTCCTCGAATGGATGTACGACAACTCCGAGCAGAAGGCGGAAGCCGACGGCTCCATCCACGAGCCGATGTTCGACAGGGAACTGGTGCGCTGTTTCGAGCGGGTGCTGATGCTCTACGAGAACGGCGAGGTGGTTGACCTGTACCACGCGAAGACCGCCACGCCCGTCTTCAGGTGCAGGGTCAAGTCGCAGAACCCGGGACGCCCCGACCGCCCCGTTGTCGAGTTGACCTGCTGCCACGCCGACCCGGCTAGAAACGTCGAGGGAAAAATCATCAACCTGCTAAACATGCCCGACCTCTACATGGGCGAAAGCTCCGACTTCAGGAAAGAACCGATAGTCTGATGCGAAACGACGACCCTTCGCTTGAAACCGTCAGTTTCCACTGCCGCAGCCCAATTTACATGTGCGCAACCTGCACCCACGCCGAAAAATGCGCCGACCTGCTCAATATCCTCCGCATGTTCAAACTCGACGAGAAACCCCCCGAGTTCGACCTGCTGACCAACTTCCCTTTCCTAAAAGAGCGCTCTTTCGAGGTTGACCCCCGCAACAAACTCAACGAGGTTTCAAGCGGCGAATGGCTCCAGTTCACCCGCACCGTCTTTTCCCAGAAGTTCCCTAAATTCTTTGGACACGACCTGCGAAGAAAACACCCCGAATATAAAAGCCCGCACTTGCTCGGACAGTTGATCGCTTTCTTCACAAAGAGGCAGGACCTTGTGCTCGACCCGTTCGCGGGAACAGGCACGTCCCTGATCGCCGCGTCCCTGCTGGGCCGAGAGGCGGTCGGCTTCGAGATAGAGAGAAGCTGGGTGGACATCTATTACCACATCTGCCGCAAACACCGCATACCCCGCCAGAAGCTTGTGTCCGGCAACTGCTCGGAACTGCTTCACAGCGTGCCGCCTGACTCGGTGGACTTCGTCCTCATCGACCCGCCGAACCCTATGAATCCAGAGGAATGGGCCCCAAACTCTGCCCCGCCCTCCAAGCCCGTGGACGCGTTTTTCGACTTCATGCTCGGCGCGCTCAATTGCTGCCACTCCGCCCTCAAAGAACATAAACACATGGCTGTGTTCACCCGCAACCTGTACCAGAACGGCCAGTATATTTTCCTAACGCCCTACTTTGCCTCCATCGCCGCCGAAGCCGGTTTTCTTCTCAAAGGCGAAAAAATATGGGAGAACTCCGCAGAAAAACTCCGCCCCTACGGATACCCCCACTCATACGTGCCAAATATCTCGCATTACAGTATACTGATATTTCAGAAACAGACGCCGGGCGAAGAAAGCGACCCGGACGACAGCTTCAAACCGTAGCGCCGTCCCGGCCGCCCCGCCCGCAAGAAAGGAAACGCCATGCCGCTTCTCGATCAAATCACCGAACAAATCAAACAGGCGATGAAAGACAAGGATGTCACCATGCTCGACACCCTGCGCTCTCTCAAAACCGCCCTGAAAAACAAACAGGTCGAACTCATGAGAGACTTGGACGAGGGCGAGGCTCTTCAGGTCATTCAGAGGGAAGCCAAAACCCGCCGCGAGTCCATCGAACAGTTTAAGGACGGCGGGCGCGAGGACCTTGTCGCCAAGGAAGAAGCGCAGCTCAAGATTATCGACTCCTTCCTGCCCGCCGAGATGTCCGACGCCGAAATTGAAGAAAAAGCCAAAGCTGTCATCGCCGAACTGGGAGCCTCGACTAAAAAGGAAGCCGGGAAAGTGATGAGCAAGCTGATGGCCGAACTCAAAGGCCGCGCGGACGGCAAACGCATCAACGCCATAGTCGGAAAACTGCTCGACTGAGCGCCGCTTTCAGCCCTCGACATCCGCGCCCGCCGCTGCCGCCATAGCCCCGGAACCCGGCCCGCGACGCGCCCGGTTCCGGCGGAAAAGCGGGCGTTTTTTATAGTTCGCGAAATTGAACCCGAATCCTTTTTTCGGATTAGGGTTTATTCGTTTTCTCAGATTTTTCTCGTGAAAAATCCGGGTTAATCCGAGTGAAATTCAATTATATCTTTGTCCTGAACTATGTAGTCGCGCTGAACTTTCTGGCCCTCGAATTTCTTAGAACCCCAGATGCGGGCAAATTTAAGGTTGTCGGCAAAATCATTGTGAACCATCCGGGCGACATCCATTACAGAGCTTCCCACAGGCAGCACGAACGGCGCTCTTAAGTCCGCCTTCTTGCCGGGAACTTTCGAATAGACGCGCAACACGCCGAGAGCCTTGAAAATCTCCCTCTTAAGCTCTTCCAACCCCGCCCCGGTCGCAGCAGAGACCGGAAAAATCCGCAACTGTGTCGCCGCCGCCCGCCCGAACTCGCCCAGCAGTATGTCGTCCTCGTCGGCGTCCGTCTTGTTCACCGCCACAAAAGTCAACTTTTCCGCCACCCCCATAAGCTGCGGCGTGTCAGGTTTGACTGCGGAAAATTTGATCCTGATGTTCTCGAAAATAGCCGCCGTATCGACGAGTTGCGCCACAGGGTCGGCGGCGGAGATGTCCACCACGCACAACAGCAGGTCCGCAGCGCGCGACAAGTTGGAATGATACGTCTCCACTCTGTCGGACGTCACCGGGGGCGTGTCTATCAACTGAATCTGGATATCCTCGAACGGCATCATGCCCGGCATCGGGCGGGTTGACGAAAAGGGGAAATCGGCTATCTCCGGTTTGGCGTTTGTTAGCGCCGCGAGCAGAGACGACTTTCCAGTGTTCGGCGGGCCGACAATCACCGCCCTGCCCGCCCCCTCCACCTTTATCGCGTAGGGGTCCGTCCTCTTGCCGCCTGTTCGGTCGTCGGCGTCCCTCAGCTTGCTCAGCCGCTTCTTGAGGTCGCCCTGCATGTGGTCCGTCCCCTTGTGCTTGGGTATCACGGCCAACATGCGCTCCAGACAGGCTATCTTCTCCTCGACGGTTTTCGCCTGCCTGAACGCCTCTTCCGCCTTCTTGTATTCCGGTGTGAGGTTCGCCGGCATTTCATTCCCTCTTTTCAGCCCGCTTTTTCAACGCTGCGGGCTGAAATCGAATAACTGAAAATAATATAGCACAACAAATTCCCGGCAGTCCACGACGCGGCGCGTCCGCCTTTTCGCTCCGGTACGCTTTCGTCTCCGCTTTTCAGAGTTATAATTCCCTTTGAATAAATAGGAACTGCCGGACAAATCTCAGCTCCGGCGCCAGACAGGAGAAACGATTATGAAAAACGCGGCCCTTTCGATTCTTGCCATCACGGCGGCATTCCTTTTCGCCTCAATCAGCGCATCCGCCCAGACAGGCGCTCAACTCATCCTTGAGGACAAAATTTCAGGCTCCGAAGGAATTGCCCTCTGCCCGGACGGAAAACTGTTCGCCGTCGAGAACGGCAGCGGCAAAATATTCCAAGTCATCGACGATGAAAACGTGTCGCTGTTTTCGGAAGGACACGCGCGCGCCGCCGGCATCGCCTGCGGCCCCGGCGGCGACATCTTTGTGGCCGACTACGGCTCCGGAACAGTATCCGTCGTCTCAGCGGACGGCAAGGATAAAAAAGTTTTAGCTGGCGGGTTTAAAACGCCGAACGGAATAGCCGTTTCGGCGGACGGAACAGTTTACATGTCCGACTCCACATCCGGCATCGTCCACGAGATATCCCCGGACGGCAAAGCGGAGAGGCTGCTGGACGGCGTGTCGTTCGCCAATGGGTTGCTTATCAGCCCCGACGGCAAAATGCTCTATATCGCGCAGACCACCGCCGGAAAGATTGTCGCCGCCCCTCTCGACGGCCCGAACCGGGGCAAGAAAATCACATTCGCCTCCAAACTTAAAATGGCCGACGGCATAACAGGGACAGCCGACGGAACAATATACGCCTGCCTGTTCTCCTCAGGAGAAATCGCGAAAGCCGTCAAAGGAGCCGACCCTGAGATAATCGCCTCCGGCCTTAAGACGCCCGCCACCCCCGTCGTCAAAGACGGCTCACTCTACATCACTTCCCTAACAGGCTCGGGACTTTACAAAGTCCCATTGCCGAAAGAGGAATGACCGCGCGCCGAAGATAAAGACGATTCTAAGCCGCATCTAACGCAATCCTGCGATAGGCTCGTCCTTCGTTGTTTTCGGTTTTGCCTGTTTTTGCAGCGCAAAAAAACGGCTGCCTTGAAAATCGTAATAATCATTTGTCAACATCAACTAAAAAGCGCCGCGCTGTGGAGCGCGGCGCTTTTGATTTGCATTAATCGAGCGGTCGGCGTCCGCTTATTTCAGAGTCTTGAGATATTCGTTCATTGCGGCGGCGGCTTTCTTGCCCGCGCCCATAGCCGATATGACAGTGGCTGCTCCGGTGACGATGTCTCCGCCGGCGTAAACGCCCTTCATTGAGGTCTGTCCAGTTTCCTCGTCCGCCTCGATGGTTCCCCACTTCGAGAGTTTCAGTTCGGGGAGGGTCGAGAGAAGGAGCGGGTTGGGGCTTGTGCCGATTGCGACGACTACCACGTCCACGTCTATGCTGTAGTTCGAGCCTTTGACGGGCACGGGGCGGCGGCGTCCGGAGGCGTCCGGCTCGCCAAGCTCCATCTTGAGCACTTCCATCGATTTGACCCAGCCTTTTTCGTCGCCGTCGATTTTAACGGGAGCCTGAAGGAGGTCGAAGATAATGCCTTCCTCTTTCGCGTGGTGGACTTCCTCGGCGCGGGCCGGCAACTCATCCATCGAGCGGCGGTACACCAGATGCACTTCGTCCGCTCCGAGCCGCAGGGCGACTCTGGCGGAGTCCATTGCCACGTTTCCGCCTCCGATGATGGCCACTTTCTTGCCGACCTTTATCGGGGTGTCGTATTCCGGGAACCTGTATGCCTTCATCAGGTTGGCGCGCGTCAGGAACTCGTTGGCCGAGTACACGCCGTTGAGGTTCTCTCCGGGGATATTCATAAACATGGGCAGACCGGCTCCGGACGCGATGAACATCGCGTGGAATCCGTCGTCGCTGAACATCTGCTGGACGGTGCGGGTCTTGCCGACCACGTAGCTTTCATGCACATGCACGCCGAGCTTGCGCAGGTAATCGACCTCGCGCTCGACGATGCTCTTGGGAAGCCTGAATTCGGGGATGCCGTAAACGAGCACGCCGCCGGACTTGTGAAGGGCCTCGAAGACATGCACTTCGTGTCCGAGCATGCGCATATCGGCGGCGACTGTCAGCCCCGCGGGGCCTGCGCCGACGACTGCGATTTTGAAACCTGTAGCCGCGGGAATCTCCGGGATCGTCACTTTCCCCATCGCCGCTTCGTAGTCCGCCACGAAGCGTTCGAGGCGGCCTATCGCCACCGGCTCGTTCTTCTTGCCGAGCACGCATAGCGATTCACACTGCGACTCCTGCGGGCACACCCTTCCGCACACCGCAGGCAGCGCGTTCGTCTTCTTTATCGTCTGCACCGCGCCGAGATAATCCTTCTTGGCTATCTGCGAGATGAACGTCGGTATATCAATGTTCACCGGGCATCCTTCGACGCACGGTTTGTTCTTGCACTGCAAGCAGCGCAACGACTCGCGGTACGCCATCATCTCGGTGTACCCGTAGGGGACTTCCTCGAAGTTGCGGCGGCGGATGTCCGCCGGCTGCTCCGGCATCGGGGTCTTTTTCTTGCGCAGCTCTTTAAGGTTCTCCAGTTCGGCGAACTTTTCCTTTTCGCCCTCATACGCCGACTTCTCGTCGCCGGTATACGTGGCCTGCCTGTCCATGAGGCTCTTGAAATCGACCTGATGGGCGTCGAATTCCGGGCCGTCGACGCATACAAACTTCGTTCCGCCTTCGCCGTACCCTATCCTGCATCCGCCGCACATCCCCGTTCCGTCGATCATTATCGAGTTGAGGCTGACTATCGTCTTCAGATTATATTGTTTCGTGAGGTTGGATACGGCGCGCATCATGACGACCGGGCCGATGGCCAGCACGAGATCCACTTTTTCGCTCTCGATGATGTCCTTCAACTGGTCTGTCACAAAGCCGTGGCGTCCGTATGTGCCGTCGTCAGTGGTGACGAACAGCTCTGTGCTGACCTCTTTCATCTTGTCTTCCCAGATGAGGAGGTCTTTGCTGCGGGCGCCTATGATTGACAGCACCCTGTTGCCTGCTTTGAACAACTCGCGGGCTATCGGGAACACCGGGGCCACACCCACGCCGCCGCCGACGCACACCACCGTGCCGAACTTCTCGATGTGGCTTTCCCTGCCGAGCGGGCCTACTATGTCCGCCACAGTGTCGCCGACGTTCAGTTTGGACATTTTCAGCGTCGAGGCTCCCACCACCTGAGCAATCAGCGTGAGCGTTCCCTTTTCGCGGTCGAAATCCGCTATCGTCAGCGGAACTCTCTCGCCCTGCTCGTCAACCCGGACCACCACGAACTGGCCCGCCTTCGCCTGCTTGGCTATCTCCGGCGTCTTGAACAGGAAATGGAAAATTGTGGGAGAAATCTCCTCTTTTTCCAATATCACATTGTTCCTTTCAAGCGTTCCTGCGTCGAGACAGCTTCCATCGTGCGCCTTCACTGTTGCCTGACTCATATTTTTAGTCTCCTTGAATAATTTTTAGCAAAGCAGCGTTCATTGCCCGTGATATTATATATTAACACCCTGCTATTTCAATATATTTCCGACGATAAGTAAAACCCCAGTTCGGGGGTCTTTTTCGCGGTTTCAAATGAAGAACTTAGGAAAGCTTTAATCTCAAAAGTGTTAATAACGGCTTTTACCTTCGGCGATTGGAAAAGCTTATGAAAAGGGTTGTTTCTCATAACCCTTTTTCCCGAACTTCCGTTCTTTTTGATTATTCTTTAGAATGACTGATTTCTATTAAGCGGTAGTCTAGCATGAAAGATTTTGAACCCGGATTCGCCGGTAGAGCCGATGAGCCGTGGGGATTTTCATAGCGGCGAACTGCTTCGTTGCGGCCACATTTTTTTGTTCTGTAGGGGCGCGGTTTCCGCGCCCAATAACTACGACAATTTGGGGCGGGGCAACCCCGCCCCTACTGCAAAAATGCGTCTTTCGCCTCGCATTTCATCCGCCCTGAACAATTGCTCCCGAATCCTAATGAAAAATTCGGGTTGAAAGGGATTTTTAGGAAAAACTATTTGAAATGTTTTCCCTTAACCTAACCGTCTTGAAGCGTTGGTTTTTCCTTGAGAGAAAAAATGTGGTCGCGAAGGGTGGAGAAAGCGAATTTAAGAGGGGCGGCGTCTTTTTTCAGCCGGGAGAGCATTATTCCGCCCTCTAGCGCCATGATGATATATTCAGAAAACCCGGAAGAGTCGATATTGGAAGGAAGTTCGCCTTCGCGGCGGGCGTCTCTGACAAGCTTCTCGATCATCAAGCGCCAACGCTCGAAGAAAGCAGCGGTCCGTTCGCGGAGTTCTTCATCCGCGTCGCTCATTTCGAGCGCGAAATTGGCGAAAAGACAGCCGCCGGCGCAATCCCGCGCCTCGATCAGCGCCGCCAGCGCCCCCATCATCGCCCCAAGCTTCTGCGCCGGAGAAAGCCCTTCCGCTTCGCAGGCGGCGTTCATCACATCGAAGAATATCCCTTCCGCCTCGTCCATCACCGCAAGAGCAAGCGCCTTTTTGCTGTCGAAATGAAAATAAAAATTTCCCGCCTTGACGCCGCTTGCGGACATCAGGTCCCGCATCGACGTGCCGTTGTAACCCTTTTCTAGAAACAACGGCAACGAGGCCTCTATGATTCTGAGGCGCGTTTTGTCCGCTTTTGTCACATTTTCAGCCATGTCTTTTTACGCAGATAAACTAGCATAACAAAGAGATAAATGCAATCGCAAACATTCCGGTTTGACGCTGTTTCGCGTCTCCATATTCCGGCGCGCCGAGGTGTTTAGCGACGAAGTTGGCCTCCCGCGCTTGACTTCGATGACGCGGATGTATAGAATTTACAGTCCGAAAAAGACGGACGGGCGCATAAAAAGCCCGAAAGGCGCTTTAACATGGCGAAGAGTTTTAAGGAAGGCGATTGGGTCTGGCATAAAAACAACGGCATCGGCAAAGTAAGCTTGAGTTCCGATTCCGAGTTGCTAGTGGAGTTCGAAGGCGGGAAAGACGAGATATTCGACACCGCCGGCAAGAAACGCGCTCCCCTCGTTAAGCTTTCATCCCGGGGTTTTCATCTCAGGAAACGGGACGAAGCGGAACAGTTTTCCAAACATATCAATCAGGAGCCTCTGGACGCCGCTCTGGCGCTGGTGGAAGATCAGCAGGCGGAGATAACCCCCGCCGAACTGAAGGCGTTGGTCTGCCCGGCCCTCGTCGCGGAGAATGAGTTTGCCGAATGGCAAACCCGCCTAGCGCAGGCGGCGAAATCCGACCCGCGCTTCGAAGTGGACAAGGCCGGAAAGATTTCTTACAAGGGAGAACTAGGCGAGATCGCGCAGGAGCTGCTCGCCCGCTTCAGGCAGTCTCCGTCCCTGAAGGACAAACAAAAAATCGTCAGGGATATGATGCAGCTCGAACAGAAAGGCGTCCCCATGGAGGATGTCAGGGAAACCGCGGTGACCTTCTTCACGGGAACCGCGATGAACCAGACGAACAAAATGGGCGCCCGACTGGAGGCGCTCATTTTTTTAGAGACGCTGGATCCCGAACAGCACGACGCCATCAAGGGTTCCATATACGACGAAATCCGCATGTTCGACGTCGAACAGTCGGCGGTCGCGGTGTCCGAAGTCATGGACAACGCGGTGCGCAAGCGCCTGTTCGAGCTTTTGCTCGAGCTCAGCCCCGAACAGTTCCTAGACACCGCTTTCATGCTCACCAAGAGGTTCAAGAAAACCCAGCGCGACTGGACGCTCGATACCTTGCTGTCGATGGAAGACAAGACATATATCAAACACATAGTCGATGTGGCGATGGCGGACATAGCGACTAACATGCAGCCCTTCGTGTGGGTGTCGAAGACTCAGATTGAGAAATGTTCCGACATTGTCGACGTCGCCCCGCCCGCGGACGTGGTTATTTCCTCAATGTTCAGGATTCTCAACAACATTCACTTCACGTCCGCATACTCCTGCCGCAACAATTCCGACGGCCCAAGCGTCACCCGCGAGGAAGACGAACTGGTCAAGCTTCTCAAGGACGAGAAGAAAATCGGCAAGTTCCTCGACGCGCAACCCGCGGCCGTAGTGTCCCTGTTCGCCTCCCATTTCTTTGACTGCATCGCGTTCGATTTCGAGGAGCGGCAGAAACGGCTGAGGGAACTGAAGAACAAATACCCCGGCATCGAAGTTACCGAAGCGAAACGTCACAGCGAACAGGACGATGTCTACAGGATAACGCGCGAGAAATACGACCAGCTTGTGAGCGAGCTTGAAGATATAAACAGCTCGAAAATGGAAGAAGCGCTGTCCGACATCCGCACCGCCCGCGAATGGGGCGACATCTCCGAAAACGCCGAGCTTAACATCGCTCAGGACAAACAGAGGATGCTTCTGGGGCGCAAGAACGAGATCGAGCGGATACTCGACAACTGCGAAGTCATCGACTGACCGCCGGATTGTCCAAAAACCAACCCTCTATTCAACCCGAATCCTAACATGGATTCGCATTCTTTTTTGCGCGTCGTTTCCCATCCGGGCGACCCGACGGGTCGCCCCTACGGCCTCGCGCGCATTCTTTCCTATACGTCCTTTTCCATCCGGGCGATTCGCTGTTTCTGTTGTCCGTCTTTTGCCGGTTATCGCCTATTCCGGGCGACCCGCATCCTTCGCGCGATATATTTGATCGGGCGACAGCAGATTAGTCGGAGGCGGAATTGTCGATGAGCGCGCGGGCGGCGTCGAAGACTTCTTCGACTTCAATTTGGTTGAGGCATTTGCGGTGGACGCATTCGGGGTCGGAGCACGGGGAGCAGTCGGAGTATAGGCAGATGGTTTTGGAGCGGGAGCCGATGAGTCCGAATCGTTCGGGGAGAGTGGGGCCGTAGATGCCGACGCAGGGAGCGGCGGCGGCGTCCGCTACATGGAGAGGGCCTGAATCCACGCCGACGATGACGGAGCAGCGGGCCATGAGCGCCGCGGAGTCGAGAATGGAGCCGCGCTCAAAGTCTTCGCAGAACGCGCCCTGCCCTGTCGCCGCGATAATCTCGTCTATGACTTCTTTGTCCGCGCGGGAGCCGAAACAGATGACGGAGCAGCCGAGTTCGTCGCGGAGCCGGCGGGCGAGGGCGGCGAATTTTTCGGATGTCCAACGACGGGAAGGATGCCCGGCGCAGGGGATCAGGCCGGCAAGACGAGAGCCTTCAGAGAAACCGTTTGAAGCGAGGAAAGCGGCCGCGTATTCCTTATTTGACGGCGGCAGAGGTATTTCCAGCGCGGGGTCGGGGTTCATAGCGCCGAGGGCGCGAACGAGGTCAAGCGAAAGGTCGGCGGTGTGACGCGACGCCCTGTCGGAGTCATCCACCGTAAAATCTGAGAATATCTGTTTGCTGCTGTAGCTTACCATGAATCTTGCGCCGCCCAGACGGAGCAACAGGCTGGGGGCCAGTTTTCTCTGAGTGTCCACAATCAGGTCGAACTTTTCGGAGCGAATCGTCTTGACGAACCGCGCCAGACTGCGCGCGTTCAAGGCCTCGTAAAAATGGAATTCGAGGAACCTGTCCATGTATTCGCAGTTGTCGAACACGGGCCTGACGTAGCCGCGAAGGAACTTGCCGATGAAAACAACTTCGGAGCCGGGAAACTGTTTTTTAAGTTCCCTGAACAGGGGTGTTATGAAAAGGAGGTCTCCGAGTCCGGGAACGCCGATGTAAACGCCGATTTTTCGGATGTCGCGGAGGACGGAGGGGGATTTTTTCGAGAGAGGAATCAACATGGGCGAGAAGAGTCGTTCTCCTTGAGCGGCGCGGGAGCGCGGGCGTCAGACTTTGAACCTGTCGCCGTATTTTTCTGCGAACCCGGCGAGGCGCGCGCGCATCGTTTCCTCGCCGACCTCCGCCGCGTAAGCGAACGGAGTTTTTTTGAAGAGAGCGCCCATGCGCATCGCGTCGTCGATTTCCTGCGGAGAGGCGACGCCTTCAGCGGCGGCGCGTTCGGCTTCGGCGACTACGGCGGCGAAAATTCTGTTCAGGACAAGCTCACGATTTTCCATAGTCGTAGAACCCCTTTCCGGATTTGACGCCGAGGCGGCCGGAAGCGATGAGGCGCTCGACTTCTTCGGGCGGAGCGAACCTGTCGCCGAAAGCGTCCTGCAGGATGCGCATGACTTTGTGTATGAGGTCGATGCCGAGTTGGTCGGCCATTTTAAAGAGGCCGACTGGCAACCCGGCGTCGGGTTTGACTAGGGCGCTGTCGATTTCAGCGCGAGACATAAGGCCCTCGCGCTCGCAGCGGGCGGCCTCCAGCATGGCGGCGCAAAGGAGCCTGTTGACGATGAATCCGGCGGAGTCCGCGCAGCGCACGGGGGATTTGCCGATGGCTTCCGCGAGGGCGCAGACGGAGGACATGGTTTCGTCGCTCGTGCGCGCGCCCCTGACCACTTCCACCAGACGCATCATGGACACCGGGTTGAAGAAGTGCATGCCCGCCACGCGCTCCGGGCGGGAGACGGCCTCCGCGATGGCAGAGACGCTCAACGCCGAAGTGTTGGTGGCAAGGATTGCGCCGGGGGAGCAGGCCGCGTCCAGTTCGGAGAAAACCCGGCGCTTCAGGTCGAGGTTTTCGGGAACGGCCTCGATGATGAAATCGGCGTCCGCAAGCTCGTCGTATCCGAGAGTGACGGAGATAAGTTTCAATTTCTGTTCCATCTCGTCCTCTGACATTCTGCGGCGTCTGACCTTGAACTCGTAAATCTGGCGGGCATTCGCCACGCCAACGTCGAGGAAGCGGCGCTCGATATCTTTCAAAACCACAGGGAACCCGGCTTGAGTGGCGACAAAAGCGATTTCGCCGCCCATGACGCCGGCTCCGACTATGCCGATTTTTTTGATGTCCAAATCAACCTCCGAAGCGGGCGCGGCTCGCGGCGCCCAATCATTTCATTTCGGCGGGAGCGTCGAGCGCGGGCGGTATGGTCGCGAACAGTTGATTCACGCCGCGCCGCCACTTCTCGAATTCCGCCGGGTCGTGTTTTTCCGGGAACTGCATGTAAAGCTCGTTCGCTTTTTTTGCTGTCGACATGCCGTCGACCAGTTTGAGAATAAAACTCGGATTGTCGATCATTTTCATCAGCTTGATAATCCGTCCGAGAGCGGATTCCTGTTTCGCCTTGCCCGTGCCCCAGAAATCCCTCGGTTTGATGATGCCTCTGCCGAGGAGTATGTCGAGGAGTTTTTTCGGTTGAGAGACGAGGAACATCTGGAGGGCGTGCAACTGGGCGAAAGAGGCGTCCTGAAGGCGTTTATATTCGGCGTTGTAGGGCCAGAGAGCCTCGACGTCCGTCCTGCCGTTTTCGAGGGCGGAGTGGATTACGCGGGCGGCGATGGTGGCGGCTCGCAGCGAGCTGCCGACGCCGGAGCCGTCAATGGGGTTGCACTGGCAGGCGGAATCGCCGCAGAGGACGAACCCGTCGGCGACGAACGAGTCGAAGCCGCGCCTGACGGGGATGGGAGCGCCGTAGCCGCCGCGCAACAAATTCGGTTTGACATCCGGCGTTGCGGCCAGAAGCCCGGCGACGATGTCTCTGGGCCGCGGCCTGCCGGGGAAGTTAATGAACCCGGCGAAGAAGTCCGCCATGCCCGGCTGCTCGCGGTGAATCCACTGAACGCCGTTGTTGATGCCGAAGACGACCCTGCTTTCGCGCTCGCGGGCGTCGTCCTTGTGGATTTCCCTGTGGGTGACGAACATTTCGGAGCGGCTGATGTATTTTGAGAATCCGTATTTTGCGGATGAATGCTGCCTGAGAGCGCCGGAGATGCCGGTGGCGTCGATGGTGATGGAGGCGCGGATATCGATTTTTGAGCCGTCCGCGGCGCGGGCGACCATGCCGACGACGCGGTCGTTCTCGACGACAGGAGCAAGCGCGGCGGTCTTTTCCATGAAGCGGGCTCCGGCTTCGACCGCGTATCTCAACTGGCGCGCGGCCAGCATCTTCCTGTCCACGTTCATCTTCCCGGCGGTGTCCGCGACGAAAGAGAAAGTCTTCTGTCCGGGAGGGAAGACCTTGAAGTTGATGTTGCCCTGAAGCAACTCCGGCGGTTCGGGGGCGGGCAGCCCGACCTCGTCGTATATGCCCATGTTCACGTTGTCCCACCAGTCGTGGCCGAGGCCGGAGGTCTCGCGCCGGTCGATGAGGACGACGCTGCGGCCCATCCTCGCGAGGTTTCTTGCCGCATGGCAACCGGCGATTCCGGCTCCAGCGATTGCTACGTCATACTTGTTCATTTATCCTCCCGGTCAAGCCCTTCCCGTCAGAGCGGGAGGGCGGCGATTTCAGTTTTTGGCGCGGCGGGTTAAGCCGCGCAATTTCATTCGACGGCGCTCCTGTTTTTAAGCATTGCTTCAAGGCGAGCCGCCTGCTCCTCGACTGACATCAGATGAGCGCCGAGCGAGAAACGGAGTTCCTCTCTGGCGAAATCGAGCGCGACCAGCCTTTCCCGCAACGCCGATTCCCTCTTTGCGACAGTTTCTTCCACCACGAGGGAAAAAGGAGCCGCCACGTCGCGGATGAAGTCTATGGAGCCTTCGATTGCGCCCTGCCCGCCTTTTACGGCGAAAACAGCGGGCTGGAAACGCGCAAGGTCAGACTCAAGCTTCAGATGTCCCTCATCGCGCAACGGAAACGACACCGACGAAACGGAGGTCCGCGCGGCGACGGCCAGCGCTGCGGCGAAAGCGAGCGCGGGCAGCGCGAGTCTCATCTTTTTTTTTGCCGAATGTAACAAATCCGCGGAGGCGCCGCGCCCCGCGTCCGGGCTCAAATTGTTCCCCGAATCCCTATTGAAATTATTGCGGTTTGTCGTCATCTTAAAACCCGCAGCCGCGGTTGCTTTGATTCTGACGCGCCTATGCCGCCGCGAACCGGGCCAGTTGTCGCGGCCCCGCTGCCGTCCCGCGCGAGAAACGCGTCTGAATTCAGACTGCGACGAGTTGTTTTGCTTTTTTGACCGCTTCGGCGGCGTCCTGTCCGAATGCGTCGGCGCCGATTTCGTCCGCGAACTGCTGAGTGAGGGGAGCGCCTCCGACCATGACTTTCACGCCGCCCCTGAGACCGCTGCCGCCAAGCTCGTCTATGATGGACTTCATCTCGCGCATGGTGGTGGTGAGAAGAGCGGAGAGGCCGATCACGTCCGGCTTATGCTCGGAGACGGCTTTAGCGAATTTTGCGGCGTCCACGTCGGTGCCGAGATCGATAATCTTGAACCCGGCCCCTTTGAGCATGGCTGCGACGATGTTCTTGCCTATGTCGTGCAGGTCGCCTTTGACGGTTCCGATAACGACCACGCCCCTCGGTTTGGAATCGCCGGCCGAAAGGAGAGGTTGCAGAATGGCCATGCAACCCTCCATCGCTCTTGCGGCGACGAGGAGTTCGGGTATGAAGTATTCGTTGCGCTGGAAGAGGTCGCCCACTTCCTCCATAGCCGGCACCAGCGCGGAGTCCAGAATGTTCTGGGGAGCTTCCCCGGCTGCGATCAGCTTTTTGGTCGCCTCGACCGCTCCCGGCTGGTTTCCGTCAAGCACGCACTGCTTCAATTGTTGGTATGTTTCTTCCATGGCGCTTCTCCAATCCTAGTTAATGTCGGAACAATTATACTTGCAACAGGGGACGCAACACAACAAGGGAGGGCGAACAGGAGGCCGGTCAGCGGCGCGGAGGGAGGGACGCGGCCGGGTCTTTAGTTGACTCCGCCGGGGGCCATATATGGAGAGGCTCTTTGGAGAAAACAGCGTCCCAGTAGCCGAGGACGCGCGCGGCCAACTCGACGGCGACGGCTCCGGCGAGAAAAAGAAGAGGTTCCTCGCCACGCGCCGCCCTGACGGCCACCCGCGACAAGAGCCACCAGCGGAGGCTCTGCGTGGCGGTGCGGTGGGTGGTTCTGCGGGACAGCCTTTCATAGCCCGCGACGATGCTGCGCCGGCGCATGACTATCTCGCGGAGGTTGTCCGGGCCGAGGTTGTATACTTCGGCGCGCGGCTCGTAAACGATTTGAAGCCCTGCGGCGCGCACGAGGGCCTCTATCTGAGGCTCGTCCACCACAGTGTCGGCGGGCAAGCGGTCGAAGACTTTCTTGAACGCCACCATCTCGCCGCACTTGGGGCGTTTCAGCGCCACGTCGTGGTGCATAGACCACAAAAAATGGACGACGTATCCGGGGAATGTTTTTTTTGAATTGAGGGGAATGGGGCGCGCCCCGGTCATGCCCACCTCGCCGCGTTCCAGCGGAAGACAGAGGAATTCAACCGCGCGGGAGTCGGGAAGAGTGTCCGCGCCGACCACCACGCAAACGTCCTTCGTCGCCTCGGCCAGAAACCGATTGACAGCCTCGGCTTTTCCCTTTCGGGCAGGCTCGACGACGAGCCTTACGCGGGGGTCGGATTCAGCTTTGCGCCGGACGACGTCTTCGGTTCCGTCGTCGCAACCGCTGGCGACGACGATGATTTCGGTTATGCTCGCGCGCTCCAGCGACTGTCCGGCGAGCCGGTCGAGGACATTTCCGATATTTTTAGCTTCGTTGTGGGCCATGACGCCCACGCTGCATTCTATCAAAACGCGCTCCCGGAGGAGATTTGCGCCGAACGCGGGCGGCGGTCAGTCGGCGCGGTATTCCTTTATGGAGGCGAAGCGGCAGAAGCCGACACCGGATGCGGGCATGGCAGCGGATCGCTCGACCGAGCCTGTAAACTCGCACGGCCCGAACCAGAAACCGCCGACTCCGCGCATCAACATCAATTCGCTGTCCTTCGCGCCCTGCGCCGGGCGTATTTCGCCCCGCGCGTATTCGGATTCGATTTTCCAGCCGACATCGTAAATGGTAAGGGTGTCCGGACTGGTCCAGCTTTCGAGAGCGGAGAACGAAACCTCGTTGTCTCGCTGCGTCGAACCGTCGGGAGCTTTGTAAAGAGCCACGGCGCTGACCTGTTCGCCTTTGGAGTCGTAGAACCTAGCCGCCAGAAGGTCTCCGCCGTCGGGAAATGAAATTAGCGTCTTCGCCGACTGCGCCATAGCTTCGCCTTTCGGTTTGCCCCACCAGTGTTCGAGCCAAGCTTCGCCGGACAGCTTAACTTCGCCATCTTTGGCGGCGAGGGAGCCGGAGACTTTAAGGCGGGGAACGGCGTAGCCGACCAGCATGCCTGCCTCCGGGCCGTACAGGTCGCTGACGCTTTCAACGCGGACGGGGCGGTTTGCGTCGAAATAGAGAGGCTCCCGGCCGGACAGCAAAGACAGTTTCAAAACCCCGGCCCATGTGTTCAGGTCGATCTGATAGTCAAAAGCGGAGTTTGAGATCCGCTCAAGCCTGTTGCCGCCGAGGTTGATGTATAGGCGGCCTCTGTGCATCGCGGCGTCTTCTTCGGGGATGAGCGTGAAATTCTCGAACTCGCCTTTCTCGGCGAGTTCGTATGCGCGCCTGAACGCGGGGAAATCGGGCCGTTGCTCGGCGCGCATCTGAAGCAAGTCTTTTCCTAGGGCTTGAACAACGCCCATGCCGAACGAGCGAAAGTCGTGCGCGCCATCGGCCAGCCGCAGCGAGCCGTAGCCGTTGCGCACGTGGAAGTATCCGCTGCCGGCCCTGTTGAAGTGCGCGGTGAAATAGATAGGTTTATCAGAGCCGTCTTCTCTGAGGACGCCCTGAACGGACCAATACTCGAATGGAACTTCAAAGTGCGCGCCTTCGTCTTTATAGAAGCTCTCGTTGCCTGCAAGAAGATCGGAGGCTGATGCGGACGGTTTGCAAGCCATGCACAGAGCCGCCGCAAGAATAGCTATGCCAGCCGCCTTTCTCCATTTCGTTTTCGTCATGTCTCTGCCTCGCTGTTCGTCGATTTATATGCGATGAAAAAACCGGGCGGCGCGCTTACGGCACGCGTATCCCGTGAGCCTTGATTTTTTTATAAAGGTGGCTGCGTTCGAGTTGGAGGGAGCGGGCCGTCTCTGAGATATTGAAGCCGTGCTCCTTGAGTTTCTTCTCGATTAGTTCTTTTTCAAACAGGTTCATGGATTCTTTTAGAGAGCCAAGAGGCGCGTCTGAGCGCCAGTCGTCCGGAGCGACGCCTTCAGGCAGGTGGCCATAGACCGTTTTCGCCTCGATGACCGGTTCTTCGGCCATGATGAAAAGACGCTCCATGAAGTTTTGAAGCTCGCGGACGTTTCCCGGCCAAGAATAGTCCATCAGGGCCTCCACCGCGGACTCGGTCAACTGCTTCGAGGGGCGGCCGTACTCGTCGGCGAACTGCCTGAAGAAATGCCGCGCGAAAAGCGGTATGTCCGCCCTGCGCTCCCGGAGCGGCGGCACGTATATCGGGATGACGTTCAGTCTGAAGTAGAGGTCTTCGCGGAACCTGTTGGACTTTATTTCCGCTTCGAGGTCCTTGTTCGTGGCCGCGATTACCCTGACGTCAACCTTCACCGTGTTGTCTCCGCCGACGCGGTGGAACTCGTGTTCCTGAAGGACGCGGAGCACTTTCGCCTGAGTGTCGAGGTGCATGTCGCCAATCTCGTCAAGAAAGATGGTTCCCTTGTTGGCCGCCTCGAACTTTCCGCGCCGCATGGCCGCCGCGCCGGTGAAGGCCCCTTTCTCGTGTCCGAACAGTTCGCTCTCTATAAGCTCGTGCGGAATGGCCGCGCAGTTCACCTTGATGAAGGGGCGGTCCCTTCGAGGACTGGCGTTGTGCAGCGCTCTTGCCACCAGTTCCTTGCCCACCCCGTTCTCGCCTCTTATCATCACCCTGCTCTGCGAGTTGCCGACCGTCATAATTCTGCGGACAAGCTCTTTCATGGCGGAGCTTTCGCCGATTATGTCGTGTTTCTGCCGCACCTCGTCCCGCAGCGCGATGTTTTCTTTTTCCAGCCGACGGAACTCTATGGCGCGCTTGACGGTCAGCAACAGTTTTTCCCTCGAAACGGGCTTTTCGATAAAGTCGTAAGCGCCGAGCTTGGTTGCCTCGACCGCGGTGCTGATGGTTCCGTGCCCGCTCATCATTATGACGGCGGTGTTGGGCCATTTCTCCTTGAAGACGCGCAGAAGCTCAAGCCCGTCCATGCCGGGCATCATAATGTCGAACACTCCGAGGGAACACTCGGCGGCGGCCTGCTCTTCGAGCGCCTTTGCTCCTGATTCCGCCGTCCTGACGGCATACCCGTTGGACTTCAACGCCATCGATATGGTCGATAGGATGTTCTTCTCGTCGTCCACTATCAGAATCGATTCATCGCTCAAGCCCTGAGCCTCCAGTCTCGGCGGCTGTCTGATCGCCGAAAGTCACCGCGAACTCCGCTCCCTTTCCGGGCGCGCCGGACGCTTCTATCCTCGCGCCGTGGTCGGCGAGTATCCTTCTTGCGATGGAGAGGCCCAGCCCGGTCCCGCCGCTTTTTGATGTGAAATACGGCGTGAATATTCTCTCCAACTGTTCCGCGGTCATGCCGACCCCCGTATCCCTGAAGCGGAAGACGGCCCCGCCATCGGTCTTCACGGCGGACACCGTCAAATCGCCGCCGTCCGGCATCGCTTCTACCGCGTTCTTTATCAGGTTGGTGAAAACCCTGTTGAGCTGGTCGCGGTCGGCCCTGATCACAATCGCCTTGTCGCAACCTATTATATTCAATTTGACCCCGGCCGGGGCGGTCGAGCTGTGAAATTTCACTAGGTTATGCAGCATCTCGGCGGCGTCCACGCGCTCGAACACCGGCTCCGGCATCTGCGCGAACTCCGAGAATTCATTGGCCAGTCTCCTCAGCTTGTCCACCTCTTCGAGTATCATGTCCGACGATTCCGGGAACATCTCGTCGAACATCTTCCTGTTCTCCTCGAACACCGCTTTCAGGTTTTCGATGGAAAGCTGGATGGGGGAGAGGGGATTTTTAATTTCATGGGCGATCCTGCGGGCGACCTCGCGCCATGCCGCCGTCCTTTCGGTGAGCGCAAGCCGGATGCTGTAGTCGCGCAGGTCGAACGCCATCTTGTTCATGGTGCGCGCCAGCAACCCAATCTCGTCGCCGGACATGACGGGCGTCTCCGCCACGTCGAACTGCCCAGAGCCTATCAGCCGGGCGCTCCTCACCAGCTTCTCGATGGGCCTCGTTATCCCCACCGACATGATAACGGCGAGAGCCATAGAAACGCCGAGGCCGAGCAGCATCACGTACAATATGTCCCGCCGCGTCTGCGCGACTATGCCGTTCACGGTGTCCCGCGACACGCCGATGACCAGATAGCCCATCCCCCGTCCGGTGTCCGGGTCAGTCAAGGGGACTCCCCCGACCGTGAAGTCGGTGCGCCCGACATGGACGCGCTTGGTTGTTTCCGGCTCCGCGTCGAGCTGCTCTAAAAACTCTTCGCCCACAGGCAGGCTCGTCTCCGGGTCTCCCTCCTGTGAACTGAGCGTCGCTTTGTTGCCTTCAAAGAGAACCACTCTGGCGGACGCCAGACGGTGGAGCCGGTCTACGTATTCTTGGCCTACCCGCGTGCCGCCAATGAGGACTGCGTCGTTCACCCCAAGATAACGGATCGGATGGTATATCATAACCGAGACCGCGCCGCTTTGTTCGTCTCTCCTGAGGGTAACGCCGACAGTCCCGTTTTCGAGCGCGTCGCGCACGAACGCGTCGTCGGCGAAAGAGCGGGCTTCGATGTCGAACCGAGCCGGGTTGGCCCCGTCGGCTATAAGCCTGTATTCGGCGTCGGCCACCATCAGGATGTCCAGTCCGGAAGTCTTGCGCATCGCCTCCACGCGTCTTATCAGCACGTTCGGCCACATGCTGTATGTGGCGACGTCCTCGATGAGGAAGCGGTCGTTGGCGAGCGTCTCCACTCTGTCCTTCGTGTTCTCCACCAGCGCGCGGTGCTCGTTTCGTATGCCGTCTAGGGCGCTGGTGACGCGTCCCCGGTCTATATTGTCGAAGCTCGTCTGGAGCCGCATGTTCAGCAGATAGAGCATGGGCGCGATGGGGATGAGAAAGACGACCAGCATCACGCCCATCAGTTTGGCGCGTATGGAAAGGCTTCGCCTCGCCCCCTCGGCGGGAGCGGTTTTCGCGTCCGTTTCCAATCTGTCCGCCGCCATGCCTTCAGTCCGTTTCCCTTATGTAAGCCGAATCGATGCGGGGCGCGCCGAACGGCCCCGCCTCCGCCCCGTAAACGCTGCTCTGCCTTAAATACGCCGGTTTCCGAGAGAACAGCATTATGACCGTTCCCTGCCCCTTAGCGTCCGCTCCCAGCCTCCCGGCTATGGCGGTCGAGCGCGTCAGAGTTCCCGCCGGGCCGTAAAGCGCCGTCTCCACCGATTCCGACAGCCCCATCATCACCGGCATCCATCTCAGTATGAACGCCGGAGCGTCGTCCGTGGCGTATTGAGAGATGTCAGCCAGCCCGCGCTCCCTGAGCGTCGCCTTGAAGCCCGCTTGGCCTAGGTTTAGTTGTATCTTTTCAGCAACTAATTTCAGCGCGGAACTGGTGTCAGGATACCACAACGGCAGGGGGATGGCCGCGTCGCGAGGGGCCGACGATCCATGCTTCGCCGGGCCGGTGTTGTTCTCCTCCGCCCCCGCTCCGCCGAGTATCACTCTCACAATCGATTGCCTGTCTATCGCCGCGGACGCGGCCGACCTCGCCGCCCGCTCCGCGAGCGCCGGGTAGTCGGGGTTGACGTCTAGGAAATATATGTTTTTCATCTCCGACTCAAGCGGCGGGGGATACATCTCGCGCTCGGCCCTGCTCAGCCCGTGCGCGGGCACGTCCGACACGTCGAGAGCCCCGCGCTTGAACTCCGTCAGCCTGTCCCGGTCGTCTTTGACGACCCGCAGCGTTATCTTGTCCAGATACGGCCTTCCTTCGAAATACTTGGGGTTCGCCGCCAGCGTCGCGTCGCCTCTCGACGTCGTTTCGACGAGCGCGAACGGCCCCGTCCCTATCGGCGGAGAGAAGTCCCTGTTCGCCGCCGACACTATGGACAGCGCGGGAAAACACAGGTATCGCAGGAAGTTCGGCTGCCTCTCCGTAAGCCTGACCTCGAACCTCAAAGGGTCGGTTATCTTGAACCCTGAAATTCCGCGCTGCTTGCCGGAGCGGAACTCCGCCGCCCCCGCCACGCCGTCCAGCAGGCGCCCGTACGGCGACCTTCTATTGCTTATCAGCGACTTAAATGTGTGCAGCACGTCCGCCGAGTTCAGTTGCGCCCCGTTGTGAAACAACACTCCCGGCCTCAGCTTAAAGTAAAACGTCATTCCGTCGTCGGACACGACGGGCATCGAGTCCAGCAGAACAGGCGTCGGCGCTCCGCTCGGCCCCGGAGCCAGCAGCGTGTCGTATATAAGGTCTGCCGCTAAAAATTCGTGGTCGTACATGAACAGCGCCGGGTCGTATTTCGATATCCCGTCCGGTATCGCAACGACCAGTTCTCCGCCGAATTTAGGAGGAAGAACGGCCGACGCCGGAGCGGCGCAAACCGCGATGAGCGCCGCCGCCGCGAGCGCCGCCGCCCTGACCGTCCATCCGCCCGCTCTTATTTTTTTCATCATTTATTGTCCTGTCCGCTCGCGGACCGCGCCGGGCAGTCCGCGCCGCTTTATCGTCACCGCTTCGTGTAAGGCGGCAAAACCCTGAACAGCCTGAATCCGGCTCCCGTGTCGAGCGCCCCTATGATTTCCGTCCTGCCGTCGCCGTCGAAGTCCCAAGAGGCGAGAGCGGCCACCGCTCCGTTGAACGGTCCCGCGCGCCATATTTCAGTTATCAGCCCCGCCTCGGCCCTCAGCAGCGCCACCGCGTCTTCAGTCGCCGACTCGGTGGTCGCCACGATGTACTGCGCGGCTCCCTGCGCGCTCTCGTCCGCCTTCGCGCACAGAACCGCGCCTCCGTACCGCGTCTCCGTTCTCGCCTTCTCGTTGCCGGGCCCCTCGTACATCCTGATTACCCCGTCCTCGCCCGCCGCCACCAACTGCGTCAAATTCGCGCTCGTGTCCGACCACCGCCTCGCGCATATCGTATAGTAGTCCGGCGACACCGGGAAATTCACCGTGCGCGGCGTCGCCCCGGACGTATCCACCAGTCGCGTCTTCAGTCCGTTGAAACTCGTCACCCCGACCCCGTAGTCGGACATCACTGTCACTGCCTCCGCCCTCATCGCGTCCGCAACGAATCCCGACACTCTCCCGGCCCGCTCAAGGCTCTCCCCCGTCCACTCATACGCGAACGCCCTGTCAAACGGGTTCATCGAAACGAATAGCAAGTTCTTCCCGCCGAAACTGCCGACCTTCATCGTTCCGGCGACGCCTCTCTTCGGATACACCTTCTGGAACTTCCCCGACCACAACCTGCTCAAACGCCCCGGCTCGGAGAAATAATAGAGATCGAGCGCGCCTGATGTCAGGACCGCTATGCCCGGCGTCCCGTCGTCTTTCAGCGGGATCGCGGCAAGCGCCAGAACCGGGAGATCAGAGCGCATTCCTGACAGATACTCGACCGTTCCCGGAGTTGCTACCGGCAGCTTCGCAAGCGCGGCGTCGAGCGGGCCGGGACCTCCCGCCGCCTTCGGCTCAGGCATCTCCTCTTCAGGAAGCGCGTCCTCAGCCTCCTCCAATTCCGCCTCCACCGCCGCCGCCGCTTCCTCTATAGCCGCCCTCATGCTCTCGTCCATCTCATAGTCAAGGCCGTCCCCGGAATCCTCATCCGCCGACTCTTCTTCCGAGTCGTCCGGCTTTTGAGAGCTTTCAACTGATGTCCGAGGCTCTTCCTGAGACGCCGCTTCTTCGTCAGAATCCGCCGGGGCAGCCGCCGGTTTCGCTTCAACGGAATCAGGCGCGCCCGCGCGGCTTGCGTACTCCTCAGTCTTCAACGACCCGGCCTTCCGCAAAAGATATTCCCGCGACAGCGCGACGCCGCCGGACGCGCTCCTGAGCCGCGCCGTAAGCAGCGTCCTCCCGGATGCGTCCACCGCTATCCTCGTCTCCGCCACATATCCCACAGGAGCCGCCGCCGCTATCCGCCTGACCTGTTCATCCGTCAGATATCCCGCGCCGCCACCGCCCGCCGTCGTCGCCGAAAGCACGTCGAACCGCGACGCCGGCAACAGCCTGAAGTATTCCTTTTCAGCAACCGCAAGCATCAGGTCGGCTCTGAAACTCTGTAGCGCCGAGCCGAACTCGCCTGTCTCGTCCTCCGCCGGAGCCACCGCCACTGACACCGACTTCGCCGTCGCCGCCCCGGCCCCTATGTACGCTCCGAAATCCTCTGCCACTAGTTCGGCAATCCCCTGCGGCAGAGAAGTTTCCATCGCAACCGCAGCCGCGCCCGCCGCGACAACCGCCGCGGCCATAACCGCCGCCATCGCATGTATCCATCTTTTTTTCATTTTTCCGCCCGCCGGCTCTTTCGCATTTCCGAACCGGCCCGTTTCACCTTCCTTTTGGTATTCCGCAATATGATTATGACGCTCTATCTTCGCCTTCATCTCTCTAACGGAACCAAGTTCGTTCCCTCCGGCGTCACAACGCTCCTAGTGGCTCCCGCTCCGCCGCGTTCCACTGCGGGCGCTTCGCCACGAGGCTCCGGCCCGCGCTCGACCGCCCCGCACACGCCGTCCTTTCCCCTCATAAGCCCTTCGGCGCACTCGCACCGCTTCAACTCCGCGTCATACCTCTCCCTGTCGCCGCATGCGCATTCATACCCCGTCGCGTCCGGCTTCATCCCGCCCGCGCAAGCGTCCGCGCACTCGGCAACCGCCGGGTTCATTATCTTTCCCGCCTCGCACACGCACCTGCCCGCCGTCCTGTCGTATCTCGACTCCGGCGGACACTCGCACACGCCCGCCTTCTCGTTGGCGACGCGGCCCGGCGGACATTCCTCGACACACCCCCCGCGGCCTTCCAGCAACAGCCCCTTTTCGCACGCGCACATCATCGTCGCCCTGTCCAGCTTCATCCCCGCCCCGCACTCGCACTCCTTCGCCTCCGCGCCGTACGCCGCGCCCTCCGGGCATTCGCACCTGCCCGCGCCCGCCGCAGTCCTCATCGTGGCCGGACACGCCGCCGCGCATTCCCCCGTCGCCGTCACCAACAGCTTGCCCGCTCCGCACTCGCACTCCCCCGTTATCTCAAACGCCGTCATCCCCGCCGGACACTTGTCCACGCATTTCTTCGCCGCGTGATCGTAAACTTTTCCCTTCGCGCACCTGAGCGCCCCGGCGGCCCCTATCATTACGACAGCCGTTTCACCCTCCGGGTTCTCCCCTCCCGCCGTTATTCTCGCCGGGTACACGTTACCAGCGAACCCGACCGCCTCCCCGTCGCCCGGCGCTCCATCTCCGTCAGAGTCCCTGAACGCCGCAACGAAATACTTCCCCTTCGGCGCTTTTTCTATCGTATATTTTCCGTCCGAGCCGCTCACCGCGACCGTCCCGCTCATCGGTTTTTCATTCAGAAATCGGGCCGACGCGTAGAGGCCGACCGTCGCTCCGCCCACCGGCTTGCCCTTGTGCTCCACCCTTCCATGCAGTCTCGACATCCCCGCCTTCGCCGCCCCCGGCGCAACCACGCACGCCGCCTTCCCGGCCTCGCAGAACTTCATCTTTCCCGGAACCGGCTTCGAGTCCGCGTTCGCCAAGTCCGTCCCCGCCGCCCTCTCGACCCTGTCGGAATAACCGTCCCCGTCGGTGTCCGCCGGGGGAGCCGGAAGAAGGACGGACGGAACCGCCGTCAATATGGGAGCCGGAACCGAGCCAGCGTCCGCGGGGTCCGTCCCGGCAATCCGCTCCTCGATGTCCGACGCGCCGTCGCCGTCTGAGTCCGGGCCGTCGTAGTATTCCGTCGGCAGCGACCAGAGGGTAGCGTTCATGCAAATCTCCCTGAGCGACCATTCGAGCCGCCCCGCGTCCGCCGCGTCTAGTTTGACAAAACGCGACCTCACGGCCTCCCCGACGGGCTTCAGCGCCGCCTCCGCTTCCGCTAGGAACTTCGCGTGAGCCGCCACCGCCTTCCCCATGTCGGCCTCCGCTCCGTTCAGCGCTTCGGCCATCCTGCGCTCCGCGGCGGTCAACCCCTCGAACGCCTCGTATGCCTCCCCGGCCTCCAGCCCGATTTCTCCGATTATCAATACGTCCCTCAAATCGGACGCCCATTTTCTTTTCAGTTCAAACCGCTTCGCGACGTCCTTTTCGGCGTCAATTTTCGCTGCTTCGCCTCTAAAATCCTCGAGGACCGTCTTGGTCGGCGATATCAGCAGAGACACGGCCTCAAGCGGCGAAGGAGCCGCGTCGCTTGCTCCATCCGCCGCAAACGCCTTCATGCGCCCGCGCGCGTCCTCCCCTCGCCCTGCCGCCGCCAGCGCGCGCCCAAGCGCCGCCCCGTACGCGGGCATGTCGAACGTTCCATCCGCAACCGCCGGACAACCCGCCCCGCGACCGCCCTGCCTCATGCATCTGGCCGCCCAGTCGAGCGACATGTCCCGCGCCGTCCGCCACGCCGCAATATCCGTCATCGTTCCCCGCGCGAGCTTCGCCTCTTTCGATTCCTTTGAGACCGCCACTTCGGCAGCCTCCCGCAGGGCGTCCGTGGCCGCCCCCGCCTCCCGCGCCGCCTCCAGCCTCGTCAGCGGCCCGGCAATCCCCCTGACCAGCGCCGCCATCCGCGCATCGTCCGCCGCCGTCCCCGCCCCGAACAACATTTCCGTATATTTTGCGTGCGCCGCCCGCGCCACCGGCAGCAACTTGTCCGCCGTCTTCTCAGGATCCCCCGGCCCGCCATTCTCAAAAAACAATGCCTCGTCCACCAACTGCTTCACGAACGACGCGTCTATCTCCCACGGCTTCGCGTCCCGCTTCTTGGCAATCCCCGACTCCGTCATCTTCCTAAGCAGCCTCGCCTCGATATCCGTCTCAGGGTTCACCGCCACGCTGTTCGTCCCCGCAGAAAGCGGAGGCAGAATTGCCGAGAGCGTCGGCTTGCCGTCTCCCGTCTCGACTCTGACCACCAGAGCGCTCTCGCCCGCAGGCGCTCCAGTTATCCTGAAAACCCCGTTGTTCACCGCCGCCGCCGCGCTCCCCGGCAACGGCAGCAGCGCCGTCCCGTCCGGCGGGATCCGGTACAATCTGGCAGTCGCCCCGGCGCGCAGCGCTTCCGCCCTGCCCGCTCCGTCCGCAGCAACTCCGTACCCCGAATACAAATCAACCCGGCCCGTCACAACCGCGTCCCCGGTTGCCGCCTTGTCGCTTTCTCCCTTTTTGCCCCCTGCGCCCCCGCACCCGGCCATCACCACCGCCGCCGCCAGCATCGCAACCGCCATATATCCTTTTAATCTCATGTGTCTATTCACTCTCCATCTTTCATATCTGTCAATAATACCACTACCCCCGCCTTTTTGCATCAAACCCGCTCCGCCCGCCTCGCCCGGTTGGGGCTTAAGGGAAAACTTTTAAAAAAGTTTTCCCTTAAAATCCCTTTCAAAATCTTTCATGTTAGGGCCAAAGACAGAGCTTCGCTTCCGCCTTTGGCGCGTATCTTATGAAAAGTTATTGGGAAAGGGGTTTCAGAGAACTCTAGTTCTTAAAATAATTTTGACAAGAAAAGAATCGTAGGGGCGACCTGTCGGGTCGCCCGGATAGGATAGCTCATTGGCATCTATTTCCAAATGGTTTCCTGATTCCCCCTGAAACTCATATAGTGGTAAAACCTAAAAAAGCCCCGTTTCACTTAACAAATATCTTCTCGAGGCGCATTGATTTTGGAGCGCTGCGATTCATCGCCGCTTTAATCGC
>Ga0116149_1000697_pt1 | contig 43637 bp, 29 predicted proteins | sample AD_UKC057_MetaG_FD_89787 | JGI IMG/M metagenome (GOLD analysis project Ga0116149, IMG submission 89787) | Active sludge microbial communities of municipal wastewater-treating anaerobic digesters from USA - AD_UKC057_MetaG | ecosystem: Engineered > Bioreactor > Anaerobic > Digestate | place: USA...
AGTTCGAGCCGCTCGCGGCAGGCGATGAGCGTGGCGTTGTCGGCCGACTCGACGACGAAGGCGCCGAGCCCCGCGAACCCCCCGCCGGTCCGCAGGGGGATCATGACCAAGTGGCGTCGCGCGGGCTGCCCGTACAGGTCTGCCTGGTCGTGCAGGGGTTTGAGGGCGGTCTTGCCTCCGGCGATCACGCCGGGGGCCGACTCCACCGCGCGGGTCAACCACACCGGCGCCGACGCGCCCTGCGGCAGCGCGGGGTGCACTGCCAGCACTTCCGTCGTCCCGGTTGGATTGACGCGAAGGATGCTCCCGTTCTCAGCCGCCGTCACGTAGCACTGGACGGCCAGCAGATTCACCAGAAAGTGCTCCGGCGGGCCGTCGAACTGGCTGAGCCGTTCGATCAACTCCGCCGTGCTGGGCGGCTGCTGGTTCTGCGATGGGCTTTGCGGAGAGACCCTCGTCATGACCCGTCACCTGCACTGGCCGCCGGGCGGCCGGTAGGACTATTGCTGCTTGCTCCGCTTGGCCACGTCCATCTCCAACTCGCCGAACTGCTCCTCGTGACGGCGGATGAGCTGGCCCAGAGTGATGGCCAGTCGCTTGGCGGAATAGTAGTTCAGGATGACCCGCTCATTGACCTGGAAGAGGATCTCGGGCTGCTGGCCCTGCTGGGCGGGGACCACCAAGTTGAGCCCGAAGTCCAGCATGACTTCCTCGGCTGTCCCGTTGGTGCGGAAAGCGTTGGCGTAGCTGGTCTTCATGTTCCGCTCGTCGATGCGGAGACGGACCTGCTGCTGTCCGGTCTGCTCACGGGCCTGCTGGTCGATGGGCTTCTCGGCTTCGTTTTCGATCGGCATAGAACTCCCTGTTTCCTTTCTCTAGGGTTAGGAGGCTTTTCGGGCCTTGGCGGGCTGGGTGGTGGCGGCCGCCGCCTGGGCGGGCGGGCAGAACCGCACCAGCACGTGCTCGCCGGCAGGACGCTTGAACACGTTCTTGATCTCGACGCGGACCAGGCGGGTGTTGCTGGCCCCGTCGGCGACGTCACCGATGAAGATGATCGTTCCGCGGGTGGTCTTCCGCGGCTGGGACTCGCTCTGGCCGGGGAAGCGGAACTCCAACTCGGCCTGCTGCCCGCACTCCAGGGGGCAGACGGTCTCGAGGTCCACCGCCGCCTCCACCCAGAGCGTCTCGGTGTTGACCACGCGGAGGACGGGGTCCAGGGCGTCGACCGACTCGCCCGGGCGCTTGTGCAGGTGTTCGATCCGCCCGTTGGTCGGGCTGAGGATCCTCATGCGATCGACCTGCTGCGACATCTCGCGGTACTTGCGGACGGCCTGTTCCTTCTCGAAGCGGGCCAGGTCCACGGAGAGGGCGGCGATTGTGACGTCCAGAACAGCGTGCTCGACCTCCAGCTTCGTCGCGGCGTTGAACTTGGCAGCCGCCTCCAGCTTCTTCAGGTCCACCTTCTTCTGATCGAGTTGGGCCTGGGCGGCGTCGATGCGGATCTGATCGTCGGCCTGGGCCTTGAGTTGGGCCAGTTGCTCGCGCTCGGCCAAGTCGTCCTGCTCGACCAGCAGTTGACCGACCTTGACCTGGTCGCCTTCCTTGACGGGGATGGAGGCGATCTTGCCCGGACGGACAAAGGATAAGGTTAGATCACTACTGGGCTTACTGAGCCCCCGCACGGGTTCGCCAGCCCCCGCTTGAGCGGTGACCGCCAAGGCTCCAACAAACAGCAACCATCGTGTATATTCACTCATCGTGCGCTGTGCCCCTCGACAAACAACCATCCCGGATCCGTCGGACGCCGGGCCCGTACGGCAGCGTCCCAAAAGCACTTGCAGGGATTGACCCGCCGGATGGCCAAGTCCTTCTATTATACAGGTCGGCAGATTCTTCACAACTCTAAATCCCGCCCGGAGGCCTTGCGTGGGGCGGGTCGGGAGGCTATTGTTCTGCCGGTGGCACCGAGGAGAACACAACCCGTGGTGACGGTTTCAACCGCACAAGACGCCCTGCGCGTCAACCGGCGCCGACTGGGCGATCTGGTGCGTTTCGTGGCACGCTGCGAGGGGGCTGAACTGGCAGCGGTCGACCTGGCAGTGGTGGATGAATCCGCCATGGCCGAGTTGAACCGGCGCTACCTGGGCCACTCCGGGACCACCGACGTCATCAGCTTCGACCTCAGCGACGCCTCCCAGCGAGGAATCGCCGCCCAAGTGGTCGTCTGCGGGGACGTGGCCGCTCGCCAGGGGCCGCTGCACGGCCTGACGCCCGCGGAAGAGTTGATGCTGTACGTCGTCCACGGTCTGCTGCATCTGATGGGCTACGACGACCAGAGCGTCCGCGGCGCCAGTCGGATGCGGGCCCGCCAGGACGAGATCCTCGCCGCGTTCGTAGCCAAGCCGCGCACCCAAGGCGGCAGAGGCGCTGGGAAGGCCGTAAAGAAGAGTCCCGCCTCAACGGGGAAACGCAAGGGCCGCCATGCAGACGCTTAGCGAGATCCGCCGGCTGCTTGAGGCCCGCAACCTCGCGCCCCAGAAGCAGTACGGGCAGTGCTTCCTGGTCGATCTCAACCTCATGCACAAGCTGGTGGATCTGGCGGACCCGCCGCCCGGGCAGACGGTGCTGGAAGTGGGAGCGGGAACGGGCTCCTTGAGCGAGGAGTTGCTGGAGCGGGGCGGGCGCGTCGTGGCCGTGGAGATCGACCGCGGGCTGGGCGACCTTCTGGACGAGCGGCTGGGAGGGCGGCAGGAGTTCACCCTCATCCGCGGCGACGCGATGGGCTCCAAGCACTCCCTGGCGCCGGCCGTGGTGGCGGCGGCGGCCCCTTGTGCTCACCTGGTGTCGAACTTGCCCTACAGCATCGCCACCCCGCTGGTGGCCCAGTGCCTGGTGGAGAGCTGGCGGAGCGAAGCGGCGCACCCGGGCGCCGCCTGCCGCTTCGAGCGGCTGACGTTCACCGTGCAGCGGGAGGTCGCCGACCGATTCGCCGCTCCGTCCTCTACGGCGGACTATGGGCCGGTGAGCGTGCTGGTTGCCCTCCTGGGGACCCTCACGCCGGGACCGGTCGTACCGGCTGAGGCGTTCTGGCCTCGCCCGACGGTGGCCAGCCGGATCGTCCGGATCGACTTCAGCGCGTCCGGGGCCCGGCGCCTGGCGGACGTGGAGGTCCTCCAGCGGTTGCTGGCCCTGGCCTTCGGTCAGCGGCGCAAGCAGATCGGCTCGCTGCTGCATCGCTGCCAGGCACAGTTCGAGCCCGCGCGGATGGCGCAGGCGCTGGAGGCGGGGGGAATCGATCGCAGAGTCCGGGCCGAGAACGTGACACCCGAACAGTATCTCCATGCCGCTAACCACTTGGCTTGCCTGGAGTGACCGGCGCGCGCAGTCCGCACGGCAGCGACGGCGAGGGCCCAGATCAAGTTCGGCTTTCTCTTGTCATCGATTTCGAAAAGCGGTACATTACGTCCGGATTTCCCCAGTAGAAGGTGTGACACATGACTCAAGCAGGAAGAGGCCCTGCCGATAAGGGCGACAAGAAGCCGGCGGACAAGAAACCGGCTGAGAAGAAGTCGGCCGACAAGAAGCCCGAGAAGGCCCCCGCCGACAAGGGCGAGAAGAAACCGGCGGAGAAGAAGCCCGTTCAGCACAAGGGCAAGGCCTTCTTCGAGCGGGCCGACCAGGTCGCCGAGACGGGCAACTGGGACTTCGCCATCGAGTTGTACATCGATGGCATCCGCCGCGAACCGGACAACCTCGACCGCGGTCACAAGCCCTTGCGCGACGTCTCGCTCAAGCGCAAGGCCCAGCGAGGAAAGGGGCCGGGCCTGAAGGACACTTTCACCCACCGCCCCAGCAAGGACCCGTTGGTCAGCCTGGCCAACGCCGAGTATCTGCTGGCCAAGGAGCCCGGCTCGGTCAACTACATGCTCCAGGTGCTCAAGGCTGCCAAGTCGCTCCACGGGCAGGATGAGCTTGATCTCAATGCCGTCATCAAGTGGGTCTGCGACATCATCATGGAGTCCCAGAAGATCGCCCCCAAGGCGAACCTCCAGATCCTGACCCTCCTGATCGAATCGTACCATGACATCGAGGAGTTCCGTTCCGCCCTCCAGGCCTGCGAAATGGCCATGAGGGTCAGCCCCGACAACCCCAAGCTGATGGCGGCCGTCTCCGAACTGTCGGCCAAGTACACCCTCCAGAAGGGCAAGTACGGGCAGGAGGGGGACTTCACCAAGGGCGTCAAGGACCTGGACAGGCAGAAAGAGCTGATCCAGAAGGACATGATGGTCAAGGACAAGCGGTTCGTGCTCCAGGCCATCGAAAAGGCCCGTGAGGAGTATCTGGCCAACCCGACCGTGCCGGGCAAAATCAACGGCCTGGTCGACGCCCTCTGCCGGGTGGAAGACGAGGCCTACGAGAACGAGGCCATGGACGTCCTCCGCAAGGCTCACCAGGACCTCAACGCCTACCAGTTCAAGCTGCGCGTGGGCGACATCCGCATCCGCCAGATGTCGCGGCGCTACCGCGACCTGCTGGCCACCGGCGACAAGGCCGGCGCTCTGGAGCAGGCCAAGCGCCAGCTCGAGTTCGAGATGGAAGAGTACGCCGAGCGCTGCGCCAATTACCCGACGGACCTGGCTCTGAAGTTCGAGCTGGGCAAGAGGCTGTTCCTGGCCGGCAAGCACGACGAGGCGATCGCCGCCCTCCAGCAAGCCCAGCGCGACCCGCGGCGCCACGTGCAGGCCCTGAGCTTTCTGGGCCAGTCGTTCGCCCGCAAGGGGTGGTACCGCGAGGCGGGCGAGACCTTCCAGCGAGCCCTGGAGAGCGAACTGACCGAGGACCGGGCCAAGGAGGTCCGCTACCTGCTGGGCGACGTGCTCGAGAAGCAGAACGAGTTGGTCAAGGCCCAGGACCAGTTCTCGGAAGTGGCCCAGATGGACTACAACTACCGCGACGTCCGCGAGCGCCTGGAGATCCTCCGCAAGAAGATCGAGCAGGAGCGGCAGGGCTAGCACCGCACAAGGGACGAAAGGGACTCAAGCGACCCCAGGGACGTGACCCGGTCAGGGTGTCCTTTTGGTCTCTTGCGTCCCTTTCGTCTTTTTCATGGAGCGCACACATGCAGAGGCAGGCGAACCACGCGTCGAACCGGGGCACGAGCAGGCGGGAGTTCCTGGCGGCGGGTCTGGCTGCCGCGGCCGCGGCGGCGGGCGCCCGCCAGGCCGGGGGGCAGAGCGACAAGCCCGCCGACCGCCCGAACATCCTGTGGATCTCCATCGAGGACACCTCGCCCTGGCTGGGCTTCTGCGGGGAGAAATACGCGGTCACGCCCAACCTCGACGCCCTGGCCAAACGAGGCGTGAGCTACACCCACGCCTTCGCCACCGCCCCGGTCTGCTCGCCTTGCCGCTCGGCCATCATCACCGGGCGATACGCCACGTCGCTGGGCACGCAGCGACTGCGATCGCGATTTCCCATTCCCGACGGCTTCCGCGGCTACCCGCACTACCTTCGCCAGGCGGGCTACTACTGCACCAACAACGTCAAAACCGACTACAACACGTCCGCCGAGCCTCGTCTCATCCGCGAGTCATGGGACCAGTGCAGCGCCAAGGCCCACTGGCGCGGGCGCAAGGCGGGCCAGCCGTTCTTCGCCATCTTCAACCTGACCGTCACCCACCAAAGCCAGGCCTTCGAGCGGGCCAAGCCCCACCTGCCGCCCAACGAGCGACACGACCCCGCCACCGCCCCGCTGCCCCCCTACTACCCCGACACGCCGACGGCCCGGGCTACCATGGCCCGCGTCCACGACTGCATCACGGCGATGGACAAACAGGTCGCCCAGATCCTCGACCAGTTGCGACAGGACGGCCTGGAGGACGACACCATCGTCTTCTTCTGGGCCGACCACGGGCAGGGCATCCCCCGCGGCAAGCGGACCCTGTGGGACACGGGGCTGCTCGTGCCGATGATCGTCCACGTCCCGCCCAAGTATCGGCGCCTGGCCCCCGGCGCACCAGGCTCTGCGTGCGACCGCCTGGTCTACCTGATGGACCTGGCCCCCACCGTGCTGAGCCTGGCCGGGCTGGACGTGCCCGCGCATATGCAGGCACAGGCGTTCCTCGGGCCCAAGGCCGGGGCGCAGCGCGAGTACGTCTTCGGCGCACGCGACCGCGTGGACGAGGTCTTCGAAGTCTCCCGCTCCGTCCGCGACAAGCGCTTCCTCTACATCCGCAACTACATGCCCCACCTCTCGTGGAACCAGCCGGAGGACTTCTCCGACAACCTCGGCCTGCGACGCGAGATCACGCGACTGGCCGGCGAGGGCAAACTCAACGCCGCCCAACTCACTTACGCCGGTGCGACCAAGCCCGTCGAGTGCCTCTATGACACGCAGGCGGACCCGTGGCAGATCGACAACCTGGCCGACAAAGGCGAACACCAGGCCACGCTGGAGCGGATGCGCAAGGCCCTGCACGAGTGGCAAGTCCGGACGCGCGACCTGGGCTTCCTGCCGGAGTGGCAGGCCCAGAAGCTGAGCGAGGGCGGCCAGGCAATGTGCGAGGCCGCCGCCTCCGATGAAGCCTACCCGCTGGAGCGCGTCCTGGACGTGGCCGACCGGGTCGGCAAGACCGGACAGGTGGCGGAGTTCAGCCGCCGCCTGGGCGACGCCGACACGACGGTGCGTTACTGGGCAGCTGTCGGACTGCGAGCGGCGGGCAAGCTGGCTGCCGCGGCTGAGCCCGCCCTGCGAAAGGCCCTGTCCGATCCGTCCTCCCCCGTGCGGATCGAGGCAGCCGGCGTGCTGGCGAGCCTCAGCGGCGACAAGGAGGCGCTGGACCTGCTGGCCGGGATGATCGGCCAGAGCGACCCCCACGCCGCCCTCCATGCCGCCCGGACGCTCCAACTGCTGGGCGAGAAGGCCCGAGGCGTCCTGGCCGCCATGCAACAGGCCAAGCCCGCCAACGAGTACGCCCAGTGGAGTCTCAAGAACGCAGTGACCGCCCTGACCGCCCGACACCCAAAATGAAACCCTTCCTTGGAACCCTGCTCGTCCTGTTGTCCGTTGCCTGGCCGGCGCCGCAGGCCGCCGGCGATCAGGCCCCGCCGGCCCGCCCGAACGTGCTCCTGGTCATGACCGACGACCAGGGCTACGGCGAGCTGTCCGTCCACGGCAATCCGGTGCTGAAGACGCCCCACCTGGACCGCCTGCATGCCCAGAGTGTCCGGCTGGCGGACTTCCACGTCGCGCCCATGTGCACGCCGACCCGCGGGCAACTCATGACGGGCGTCGACTGCCTTCGCAACCGGGCCATGAACGTCTCCAGCGGGCGCACGCTGCTGCGAGCCGACCTGCCGACGATGGCCGACCTGTTCGCCGCGGCCGGATATTCCACGGGCATCTTCGGCAAGTGGCACCTCGGGGACAACTACCCCTATCGTCCCCAGGATCGCGGCTTCCACGAGACGCTCTGCTATCCGTCGTCGCACATCGGCTCAGCCCCGGACGCGTGGGACAACCACTACTTCAACGACACCTACCTGCACAACGGGCGGCGGCGGGCGTTCGAGGGCTATACGACCGACGTGTTTTTCCGCGAGGCGATGCGCTGGATGCGACAGGAGGCCCGCTCGGGCAAGCCGTTCTTTTGCTACCTGCCGACGGCCGCCCCGCACGCGCCGCACTTCGTGCCGGCCCAGTACCGCGAGGCGATGGACGCCCTGATGGCCAAGGCGAACCTGACCGCTCTGCGCCCGGGCGTTCGCGATCAACTCGTCCGCTACCTGGCCATGATCGCGAACATCGACGACAACATGGGGCGGCTGGAAGAGTTCCTCCGCGAGTCCCGCCTGGACGACAACACCATCGTCGTGTTCCTCACGGACAACGGCAGCACGTTCGGCCCGCGTTACTTCAACGCGGGCATGAAGGGCGGCAAGGTCACGCTGTGGGAGGGCGGCCACCGCGTGCCGTGCTTCATCCGCTGGCCGGCGGGCAAGCTGCGAGCGCCCGGCGAGGTGGGCGGACTGACGAACGTGCAGGACCTGCTGCCGACCCTGCTGGAGCTGGCGGGCGTCCGCACGCCCGCCCGGGCGACGTTCGACGGCATCAGCCTGGCCGGCGCCCTGCGGGGCACGAGCGAAGTGCCCGACCGGACGCTCGTCGTCCAGTTCAGCCGCATGAACCACCCGGCGCCCCAACAGGGCGACGCCTGCGTGATGTGGCGCCGATGGCGGCTGGTCCAGGACAAGGAGTTCTACGACCTGACGGCCGATCCCGGCCAGCAGCGCAACGTCATCGCCCAGCATCCCGAGCCGGTCGCCCGGCTGCGGGCCCACTACGCGCGATGGTGGCAAGGCGTGCAGACGGGACTGAACGACCCACTGCGCGTGGTGATCGGGCACGACGCCGAGCCGGAGGGCCTGCTGTCCCCCTGCGAATGGCACGACGTGTTTCTCGACCAGGGCGCGCAGGTCCGGCGAGGCGAGCGAAAGAACGGCGCCTGGCATCTCGACGTGGCGCGGGCGGGCGAGTACGAGTTCGAACTGCGCCGCTGGCCGCGGGAACGCCAGGCGGCGATCCGCGCGGCCCTGCCCGCTCGGACCATCACCGACGGCACGTTCCCCGCGGGCGTGGCCCTGCCCGTCGCCAAGGCGCGGCTGAAGATCGCCGACGTCGATCGAACCGCCGACGTGAACGATGCAGCCGTATCGGCTTCCTTCCGCGTGCCGCTTCCGGTCGGGCCGGCCACGCTCCAGACCTGGTTCCTGAACGCCGACGGGCGGGAACTCTGCGGCGCGTACTACGTGTACGTGCGTCGCGTGCAGACCTCGCCCCCGGTGAAAGTCATCCTCGACACGGACATGTCCGGCGACTGCGACGACGCCGGCGCGCTGGCGCTGCTGCACACGCTGGCCGACCGCGGCGAGTGCGAACTGCTGGCCACCGTCGTCAACCGGAAGGACAAGACCAACTCGTCAGCCGCCGCCGTCGACGCGATCAACACCTTCTATGGGCGGGGCGATCTGCCAATCGGCACGGACAAGAAGGGGCCGACCGACCTCCAACGGACCAGCGCCTACACTCGCGCCCTGCGCGAGGGCTTCGCCAACGACGTGGGCGACGACGACCGCGCGCCCGACGCCCTGGACGTGTACCGGCGCGTTCTGGCAGCCCAGGCGGACGGCAGCGTCACCATTTGCAGCGTGGGCGCCCTGTCCAATCTCGCCGAGTTGTGGCGGCAGGCGCCGGACCTGGTGAAGGCAAAGGTGCGGCGACTGGTCGTGATGGGGGGGCAGTTCCCCTCCTCCAGGAAACCCGAGACGAACGTCCGCACCCACCGCGAGGCGGCCCGGCTGGTGGCGGCCCAATGGCCGACCGAGATCGTCTGGCACGGGTTCGAGGTGGGCAACGTCCTGATCACCGGTTCGCAACTCAAGCGCACGCCCCGGAGCAACCCCGTCCGACGCGCCTACGAACTGCGCCAGCACGCGGGCCGCGCTTCCATCGAGGGGGGCCAGCCCAGCTACGACCAGGCCGCCGCCCTGTTCGCCGTCCGCGGAGCCGAGCCGGGTCTCTGGCAGGTGGTCTCCGGCGGGCGCGTCGAGATCGACGCCGAGGGCGTGAGCACCTGGACGCCCGACGCCTCCGCCAGGCACTCCTACGTCAAGATCGCGGGCGAGCCGCGGCGCCTGGCCGGCGCGATCGAAACGCTCATGGTGGCCGGGCCCGCGAAGTAAGCGGACTCGGCGTCCGGCTCAGGCCTTCAGCCCTTCGAGGTTCGCCTCGATCCGCTTGTTCTCCTTGATCAGCTCGTCCATCGTCAGGACGCACTTCCTGGCCGCCGCCTCGCGGCCGAGGATGCACGCCAGGTGCCCGTCGACAGCCCGCTGGGCGGTGTGGTTGTCGAACTTGCCGTTGACGATGTTGTCGTAGAGATCGGCGATGTTCTGTTGCGCCCCCTGCTCGAACAGCGGCCCGCACGTGCCGGAGTAGTGCTGCTTCTGGTCGCCGGTGCGGATGTAGTTCTTGCCCCCGTACTGGAGGTGGGCGGTGGCCTTCATTCCGCACAGGCTGGCAGACAGTGTCGTGATGTCGATGTTGTTGTCGATGCTCTGGGTGAAGTGCGTCCAGACCGTGCCGTCGGCGAACTCGTAGACCACGGCGGCCGAGTCCGTCCGGTCGCCGTGGGGCTGCTCGCGGCAGGTCCGCGAGAACCCGCTGGCCCGCACCGGGCGCTGGCCCAGCACCCACATCAGCCCGTCGATGATGTGGATGTCGTATGAGACGATCGTGTCGCCGCTCAGCGCCGTGTCCGACAGCCAGATCTGATCCTTGAGGCGGCTTTCGATGGTCTTGCCGATCACCGGGTCGGGCCAGGCGTGCCAGGCGATGCCGAACGAGATCAGGTGCACCATCTTGCCCAGCGCCCCCGCCTGGATCCGCTTGTACACCTCGTTGCAGGCCGGATCGTGCGGGAGCTGGTAGTCGACCAGGAAGCAGAGGTTCTTGGCCGTCGCCTTCTTGGCCGACTCGCCCACCAACAGCGTGCCGGGCACGTCCACCGCGACGGGCTTGGCCATGTACACGTGTTTGCCGGCAGCCACCGCGTCGGCGCCGTGCTGCGGGTAGAAGTAAGGCACGTTCAGAACCATGGCCACTTCGCAGTCGGTGTCCAGCAGCTTCTTGTAGCCGCCCAGCCCGCTGAAGCGCCGGGACTTGTCCACCTTGAGTTTGTTGCCCAGCGCCTGGACGTGGGCGTCGAAGTAGTCGGCCAGCGCGACGAACTCGTAGCCGCCGTGCTTGAGGAAGAGGTTGCTCAGCCAGGTCCCCCGGCCGCCGCAGCCGATCAGGCCGACTTTGATCTTTCGATCCCGCTTGGGCGGGGCCGCCGGCGCCGCCTTGGCTTCGGCGCCCATCACGCCCTTTCCCATGGCCAGCAAGGCCGCCGTCGCAGCCGCCCCGCCCAACACCCCACGCCGCGTCACGGATGTGTTTTTCGCGTCCATCGGGTTCTCCTTCCAAAGAACAGATCTCTCAGTGCAACTGTCGAAGGCCGCCGGGAATTGCGTCGCGCACCCATTCTACGACGGGCATGGCGAAAAGGGGATAGCGCAGAGCGGCAAGCTCCTTCTTGAAATTCCCCTCCAGCCGCTGAACAATGGTGCGACGACCATGGCAAGGTACAAGGTGACATTCAGGCCGGCTGACGTGACGGTGGAAGTGGACCCGGCGCTGTACCCCTACGGGCGTCACGGCGAGCCGGGCAGCCTGCTGGACATCGCCCTGACGCACGGGGTGGAGATCGAGCATGCCTGCGGCGGGGTGGGCGTGTGCAGCACCTGCCACGTGATCGTCGACGACGGGCAGGACAATCTCTCGTCGCCCGACGATGACGAGCTGGACCTGGTCGAGCAGGCGCCGGGCAACACGCTCCACAGCCGCCTGGCCTGCAAGGCCGTCGTCCGCGGAGACGTCGCCGTCACCATCCCGAACTGGAATCGCAATCAGTAGGTAGCCAGTAGCAAGTAGCCAGTAGCCAGTTGTCAGTTGCCATTCACAAGAAGAACCTCTGTGACCTCTGTGTCCTCTGTGGTGGATTCTGAAATGTCCAAACTCAATTGGTCGGACGCCGACGAGATCGGCTATCAGCTTTACCAGGAGTTCCGGAACGTGGACCCTCTGCACGTGCGGTTCACCGAGTTGCGCCAGCGGGTGCTGGGCCTGGCGGAGTTCGCCGGCGACCCCGCGGCCAGCAGCGAGGGCGCATTGGAGGCCATCCAGATGGCCTGGCTGGAGTACTTCCGCGAGGGCTGAGGTCAGTCGTCGATCGGCCAGGGGAACTCCACCAGCGGGATGAACCGGAAGTCCCGGTGCCACACCAGGCCCCACAGGTGGATCAGCTCCACGCGCGTGGACGAGCCGTCCGCGAAACCGGCGTGGATCGCGCCGCGGTGGCGATTGACGGCCACCCGCCCCATCATCCCCCCCGGCGGCTGGCCGCCGTAGGCCTCCACGGTCGAGGGCGTGTCGCTGTCGCGGGGAAAGCCGTTGTGCCACACCGAGTCGGTCACCACCGGCGTGAGCGGGCCCTGGCTGACCTCGCCCACGTGGCGAAAGTGCAGGGCGATCGGGCTGCCCCAGCCGGAGGTGGAGTGGAGCCAGGAGTTGGCCCCGTAGCTGCCTCCCCTCGAGGCTTCCACCGTATACGTGTTGCGGTTGAGCCACCAGTGATGGCGGCGCGAGCCCCATACCTGCGGCTGGGTGGTCTGGTCCGGGTCGCTCACCAGGTATCCGCTGGCAGCCGGGCAGAAGCGAACGTCGTCGCTGCCGCCGGCGTAGCGGGCCATCAGGTCCAGCCAGTGCGGCTGAGTGGGGTCGGTGGACGAGGGCGGATGGTAGCCCTGGTAGGCGGTGGTGTAGGTCGAGTGGGCGGTCACAATCTGGTGCTGGTTGCTCAGGCAGGCGACGTCCTGGGCCAACCTCTTGGCCCGGCTGAGCGAGGGCGTCAGGATCACCAGCAGCAGCGACAGAATCGCCACCACCACCAGGAGTTCGACAAGGCTGAATCCGCGGCGCATGCGCATGAGAAATTCATTGTAGCCGATGCGCCAGGCAGGGACCAGACCGGAATCGACGGAGGTGCTTTACCGCGCCAGGCGGCGCCGGGCGCGACGGATCACCGCGGGCCCCGCGGCCAGCAGGAGCAAAGCCGTGCACGGCTCGGGCAGTTCGACGGCGAACAGCCGGACGTTATCGAAGTACGTCTGGTTGCCGCCCGTGTTCAGCGCCGACAGGCGAATACCCAGGTCCAGGCCGGACAGCGATCCGTCGTACAGCACGTCCACCACCGACGTGGTGTAGAAGAAGCCCTGACCCGTACCGCTGAGGACGGTGTAGCCATTGTCGTCCACGCCGATGACCTGCCCGCCGGCCAGCAGTTCCACGCGATAGCCGGTAAACGTGGTGGATGAGCGATCGGCCACGTCCACCAGCAAGATGTACCGCGTCCCGTTGTGAACCGGCCAGCCGGTCAGCGTCTGCGTCAGGCTGCTTCCATTGCCGATCCAGGCGGACTGAAGCCCGTCGGAGGGCACGATCTGGCTTTCCTGCTCGAAGGCCCCGCCGCTGCCGCTGAGCACCCAGCCCGTAGCCCCGCTGGACCAGCCGCCGTTGGGTCCCACGTCCGGCGACTCGAAGCTCGGATTGACCACCGGGATGGCGGCCTCGCGGATCACGCTCATACGGACGCAGTCGTACTCGGCCTGGCCCATGCCCGTCGTCCCGCCGTTGCCCAGGCGGACGCGGAGGTCCGAGCCGAGGGCGACGTTGTGGTTGGCGGTGAAGTAGCCGCGGGCGGTCCGCCACTCGCCTGCGGGCACGGTCGGGCCGGTGAAGATGTTGAGGTTGTTGATATACCCCAGCTTCACCCCGTTGCCGGTGAGGCACATCTCGTGCGTGGCGTTGGGGCTGTCGGTACGGGCGCCCCATTCGGCCTCGACCACATAGAGCGTATCGGCCTCCAGCCTGCCCACGACGGGGGAGTCCATGCTTTGGCCGATGTTGACGAACCCCACGTGCCCGCCCGACGGGATGGGCTGGGTGAACATGGTGCCAGTGGGCGGGTTGAAGCTGCCGGCGTTGTTGGTGGAGCTGGGCGTCCAGGAAGTGGGCGTGCCGAAGCCGTTCTCGTTGAACCCGGGGAGTTCGAAGCTGGCGTTCGGAATGACGACCGGCGCGCCGATGTCCACCGGGCCGGGCACGCTGCCGGCATCGAAATTGAACGTGCCGGCCGCGTAGCGGTTGGCCGGGCCGCCGTCCGGCGTGCCGGGCCACAGGTCGGCCACCTGTCCGTAGCGCGCGCTGCCGACGAAGGAGATCAACCCCCCGCCGCTGTCGGTCGTCCACAGGACGGGCGAGTTGCCGTTCTGGTCGCTGGAGCTGAAGCCCTTGGCCACCACCGAGCCCTGGAAGCCCGCCGGCAGGATCAACGGAACGGGCAGCGGCAGGAAGCGGCTGCCTCCCACCAGCGTGCCGGGGTTGGCGGCGCTGAACGACAACGACACCAGTTGCTTCTGGGTCGAGCGGTCGAAGATCGATGCCGTGATCGTCCCGACAAGCCCGTTGGAGTTGGCGTCAAAGACGCCCAGGTCGGAGATGGTGATGGGCGAGGCGACGTTGAAGTCCATGCCCAGCGGCCCGCCCCAGCCCTGGTTGCCGGCCGTACCGGCAGGCACGACGTAGGCGGTGGCGCCCATCGCTGGCGGACACGACCACATCGCCGTCGCAGCCAGCACCGCACAAACCCAAACCACCTTCACGCACGAGCGATTCGTGCACATGATGGCCTCCTTTAGGCCTGAAGCCCGCGAAATGTCGCATCCTACAATGCCTAAAGGAGATTGTACCGCAGCTTGTCCGGCGCGCCAACAGGCAAAAGAGCGGGGTCTCACTCGCACGAGGCGAAGATCTCGCGGATCGCCTCGGGCGTGTAGACGGCGTTCAGCTCCCACCAGACGGCCTGCTTGGCCGCGTGGGCAACCAGGGCGTCCACCCCGGCGGCGTCGATGCCCAGTTCGCTGAGGCGCAACGGCGCGCCGAAGCCCGCCAGCCAGTCGCACAGCAGTTGGACGCCCCGCCGCGCGGCCTGGGCGTCGTCGGCCTCGCGGACGCCCATCACCTCGCGGGCGAAGCGGGCGACCCGTCGCGGCTCGCGCTGTGTCTTCCAGGCCATCCACGCCGGCTGGAGGACCGACAGCCCCGCCCCGTGGGCCACTCGCGGATACAGCGAGCTGACCGTGTGCTCGAGCATGTGGCAGGGCATCTGGAAGGGCCCGATCCCGGCCAGGGCCAACTGGTTCCACGCCAGGGTCGCCGCCCACATGAACGTCGCCTTGGCGTCGTAGTCGTCCGGGCGGGCCAGGATCGCTTCCAGGCTCTCTCGGACGTTGCGGCAGAGCCCCTCCACGTAACGATCCTGCACGGCCGTGTTCGGGTCCTCGTGGTTGAGGTACGCCTCCAGCAGGTGCGAGAGCACGTCGGCGGCTGCGTACAGCATGTACTGGCGGGGAACGGTGTCCATGACCGTCGGGTCGCAGATGGAAACCTTGGGGTACAGGTGCGGGCCGAAGCAGCCTCCGTCCTTGATGCGCGCCTCTTCGTTGGTGATGACCAGGCCGTTGTTCATTTCCGAACCGGCCGCCGGCACCGTCAGCACGTCCACCAGCGGCAGGGCGGCGTCGTAGGCGGCGGTTCCCTGGAAGACGTCCCAGACATCCGAGCCGGTGGCGATGCTGCCGGCCAGGGCCTTCGACTCGTCGATCACGCTGCCCCCGCCGACGGCCAGCACGACGTCTACCTTCTCGTCCTGACCGAGCTTCACGCCCTTTCGCACGTGCGACAGGACGGGGTTGGGCTGGACGCCCGGAAACTCCACGACCTTCACGCCCGCCTCGTTCAGGGAGCCAACCACCTGGTCATAGACGCCGTTTCGCTTGATGCTGCCCTGCCCGTAGACCAGCAGCGCCTTCCGGCCGTGCTCCTTGACGTGCTTGCCGACCGTCGGGATGGTCCCGCGTCCGAAAACGATCTTGACCGGATTCCAAAACTCGAAATTCTGCATGGGGAGGTCCTTGGCTGGTTCGTGAGACTACAACTTCTGTGCGATACAGATCATCTGCCCCGTTCGCCCGCCCCTCAGCAGCGACCACAGGCTCATCACGCCGACGATCATGCGCGAGCGGGCAAGTTTGCGGTGCCGTGCCTTGCCGGTGTCGTCGGCCAGGTAGGCGTAACTGTGACGGATGTTGGCCGGGCGACGCACGGGCCAGGTCCGCTCGACCTTGAAACCCGCGGACTCGATCTGGCGTTCCAGCGTGGCCCGCGTGAAATGCGTCAGGTGTCGCGGCAGGTCCAGCGGGAACCACGCCGGGCCGAACCAGTGGCGCTGGAGGCTGTCGAACCGCGGGACGGCCACCAGGAGACGCCCGCCGGGGCGGACCAGGCGCCAGGCGGCTTTCAGCGTGGCCGTCGGGCTGGGCACATGCTCCAGGGCCTGCCACATCGTCAGGGCGTCGTAGGCCCCTTCTTCCAGTTGCGTCCCCCCGTCAGGGGCCCCAAGGGCGGGCAGCGTGCCCAGGTGCATGGTCAGTCCGGCCTCGCGCCCGATGCGGACGGCGTCCTCGCTGAGGTCCATTCCCTCGGCCTGCCAGCCGGCGGCGTTCATCTTGGCCACGAACCCGCCGACCCCGCAGCCGAAGTCGAGCAGCCGCCCCTGCCCGGTGAAAGGCAGATAGCCCAGGTTGCGGCGGCTGCGCAGGGGCAGACGCCCCAACGGCGCGAAGGCCGTCCGCGTGATCACGGGTGAACTCGCGCCCAGCGGATAGCCGCGATAGTTGATCAAGGCCCATCGCAGCAGCCCGCCGGGAGCCTTGGCCCGCAGGGCGGCCGACTGATGGGGGCCGTACTGCTCGGGATAGGCCGCCCCCAGGCATTCGAGCGTCGGGCGGGGGCTCGTGCGGACCAGTCCGCACCGGACGCACTCGACCACGCCGAACTGGCCCGGCAGGCCGTGCAGCCGGTCGCGCCCGGTGATCAGCACCCGGGCGTCCGACGACCCGCAGAAGTCGCAGGGCACCTCCTCGAGGCGCCAGGGCCTGCCGTCCGGGAGGGTCGTGTCCGCACCGACCGGCGACTCCGGAGCGGGGGTTGGCGTTTGGTTCTCCGACATGCGGGGTAGAGTAGTATGGAGGCCCGTACTTGGCAAGCAAATTGGCGGCTGTGGCGGCCAAGCAACAGGCGAAAAGGAGAATATCCAGCAGTGCAACGACACAGTACTAGAGCCGTCTCCCGATGGCGTTCGCGTTCATCGATTCTCCTGTCGTGATGGGGGGACACATCGAGTAACGCACCCATCCGTCGGGGGTGCGAACCACACGGCTTTTTTACCCTGGCGCCCTTGGCGCATGGGCAGACGGCTGTATAATAAAAGTGGAGCGAGTTCGTTGCGCAGATGCTCGTGCGAGCACTTCGACATTTCACGAACCTGGAAGGACAGCGATGAAGACCGGACGAATTCACAATCGGACGGGGGTTCTTGTTCTCCTCGGACTGGTGGCGGCCCTGGCGCCCGCGACGGCTTGGTCGGGACAGTTGGGCCTGACGGCGGCGGATTCCTTCTGGCTGGAGGACTATCGCGGCATCGGAAGCTACACGGTCGCCCCGCTGGCGAGTACGGCGCCGCAGAATCCGGCTGTTCCCGGCTTCGTCAACGCCTGGCAGAACGGAACCACCGTCACGTCCGCCTGGAGCGTAGCCGCCACAGGACTGGACCACCCGGTCCAGGAGGGCGAAGCGGGCGGAGCGGTGAGCTACAGCGGGTACGGCGGGGGCATTCGTCGCGTCCGGCATGACGTGGACTCGAGTGCCATCTCCTCAGGCAGCGGCGTGTTCTACCTGGGCGGGCTGCTGCGGCTGGACAGTAACGGCGACCTGACCGGACTGAACATCGCCGGCTTCTCTCGCGATCAGGGCCTGAACGACACGGACTACTTCGATCCGGCGGCCGCCAAGGACACCGAGGGCCTCCAATGGGGCTTCGAGGGCGACGGCAGCCAGATCAACCTGGTGCTGCGCCATCGTTACGACACCGACCTTTCCTCCACTACACAGACCCTCCGCATGCTCACCGAACCGGTGCTGAACAACGTGGCGGTCGGCACGACCTACCAGGTGGTGGCGAAGATCCAGATGAACTCCGTCTCGGGCGACCCGCGCGGCAACGACCTGGTCAGCGTGTGGGTCAATCCCGTGGACATCACCACCGAGGCGGCCGCCGGGGCCCCCACCGCCCAGTTTGTGGACTTCTCACTGAACACCCGGTCGTTCTTCCACGAGTTGGTGTTCGCCTCGCAGGACCTGGGCAACCAGGTGACCTACGACGAGATGCGCATGGGCACCGCGTGGTCGGACGTGGCCGTACGGGACCGGGCCGTCGCCTCGGAGCGGTTCGCCCTGTCGGCGGGCCCGCTGCACGGTCGAGGCAGCGGTTCGGGCTGGAGCGGGCCATGGAGCGTCAGTGACGGCGGGGCGAACCCCAGCCTGTTCCAGGTCCAGAACCCGGGCGCCCCGCTGGCCTTCACGGCCGCGGGAGTGGACGTCCACGGCGGGACCAGCGCCCTGCGGATGGCGGGCAACGGCTCGACCACCGCCCGCTACGCGGAGCGGGCGCTGAGCGAAGTCCAGAGCGGCGACGTCTTCGCCAGCTTCCTGGTCCGTTGGGACGGCGCGATGGACACCGGCGATCTCTTCGACGCGATGTTCTACAGCGGCAGCACGCAGGTGGGACGATTCGGCGCCAAGGTGAACGGCTCGGCCGACCAGGGCGACTTCTTCGTCGCCCTCGGGTCCAACACGTCCTTCGTCAATCCGACCGGCGGGCTGGATCTCGACCCGCAGAGCGACCACCTGCTGGTGGCCCGGCTGTTCAAGACTGCCGGCAGCAACGCCTACAACGCCATTGCCTTCTGGCTGGACCCCGCCTACGCCGACTACAACGCCCCGACCTGGACGTACAGCAACAGCAGCCTGTCGCTGCAGACGATCGACGCCTTCCGCATGTCGGTCCGCGACCTGGACACGGGCAAGTTCGTCTGGATCGACGAGCTGATGCTGGGCACGTCGTGGGATCAGGTCGTCACGCTGCGGGAGTTGCCGACGGACATCCCCGAGCCGGCCAGCCTGGCGCTGCTGGCCCTGGCCTCGGCCGGGCTGGGCGGATACGTGCGAAGGCGGAGATGATTGTCGATTTGTGCATGGCCGTCGAAGAGGCCATGCCAATCGAAGATCGGCAGCCGCAAATCCCTAGGCTTCGTTCCTCATCAGGGCCAGGACCGTCACGTCATCGTGCTGGGGCAGCGACTGGCGAAAGGCCTCGGCCGCCGCGGTCACGCCCTGCACGAGGGTGTCGGCCCTTTGGCGCCCCAGTTCGCTCAAGGTCTGTTGGAGACCCTCCAGTCCGAACAGCGTCCCGTCGGCTGCGGCCGACTCGGTGATGCCGTCGGTGAAGGCCAGGATCCCGCTGCCGGGCTTGAGTTGGTCGCTGCGGCTCTTGAAGACCCAGGCGCGGTCGGTGCCGAGAGGCAGATTGTCGGCCTGGCCCAGCGGCTGGGGCCCCCGGTCGCCGACCAGCAGGGGCTGGGGGTGTCCGGCGTTGGCATATTCCAACAGGCCGTCGCCGGGGGCGAGCAAACCCAGGAACAGGGTGACGAACAGTCCTTCGGGCAGGTGATCGTGGAGGAAGACGTTGAGGTGGGTCAGGGCCTGGTCGCAGCGAGGGCAGAATTCCAGGATGTTGCGGAGGGCGGCGTGGAGGTTGGTCATGAGCATGGCCGCGGGGAGTCCCTTGCCGCAGACGTCGCCGACGGCGAAGGCTACGCGCCCGTCGCCGAGCGACCAGAGGTCGCAGTAGTCTCCTCCCACCCACGTCGCGGGCTGGTAGTGGACGGCGATGTCCAGGCCGGGCAGCCTCAGGTCCTTGGGCGTCAGGCGGGTCTGGATGTCGCGGGCCATCAGGAGCTGGTGGTCCAGCACGCGTTGCTCGGCGCGGGCCTGGGCCAGCAGCAGGTTCCGCCGGGCCAGGGCCACCTGGGCGGCGACGGCCTGCACGAACTCGAAGGTGTCGCCGATCGCCTGGTCGGTGGGCAGGTCCAGGTAGAGCAGGTCGAGGCCCTCTTCGTTCTCTCCCACCGGGGCGCAGAAGACGGTGTGGGGACGATCGGGGTCCTGTACGGTGAGCATGAGGTGGCGGCTGGCGAGGTTGGGCCCGCCCGCCATGACGGCTGTCCGCTCCGCGCAGACCGCCTCCAGCACGCGCCGCGAGAGGCGGACGCTTTCGCCCGCGGCGCCAAGGCCCTGTTCGGTGGCGACCTGGCTGGCCAGCACGACGGCCTGGTCCGCCACGGCGCCCTTGCCGGGCGAGATCTCCATGCGCAGCACCAGGGCGGCCGCTCCCGGCGCGCGGGCCAACGTGCGGCAGGTCTCGCGGTAGAGGCTGTCGGGGCCCGGCAGGGACGCCAGGCGGTCAATGATCGCGTTGAGCATCTTGAGCCGCGCCCGGGACAGGACGGCATCCTCGCCGCCGCGGCTGTGGACGATATGCTCGTCGTCCTCGCCCTGGACCAGTTCCACGGAACTCCGGCTTCCGGAATCGGGCTGGATGGTCGGCAGCGAGGGTTGCTCCAGGCGCAGACGGAAAGGCCCGATCTCCGTCGCGTCGCCCGGCAGCAGCACGTGGGCCGACACCTGCTGCCCGTTCACCCACGTGCCGTTGCGGCTCTGGAGGTCCTCGATGACCCACCGCCCGAAGGGGTCGCGGAAGACCCGGGCGTGCTGACGCGAAACGCGGTCGCTGGGCAGGAAACCGCCGCACTTGGTGCTGCGGCCCAGCACGCAGCCGCGAGGCGAGACTTCAAACGCCTGCTGGCCCTCAGGACCTTCGACGATCAATCTGGCGGACATGGCAGTCTCCCGAAGACGATTGTCGATTCGCGATTTGACTACAACCGTTGAAGATCAACTGACAAATCGACCACCGAAAACTGTCGATCCGTTCGCGAGCACCTTCCCAATCATCTGGATAGCTTAACGATTTTTATACCGCCGACTTGCCAGTACGGTTACAGCAGACGCCGGCCGCAGGCGAGTCGAAGACCGTCAATCAGTCCAGCGGCCCCTTGGGCGCCAGTCTGGGGCGCAGCGGCTGGGTCTGACCGCCGAGCATGCGGACACGGACGGCCTGGAAGCGGGCCGTGCCGCTGCGGCAGCCCACGCGGATGACGGGCATGCCCTGCGGGTGGGCCTTGTCCGGCGCGACCGGGGAGGCGTCCTTGGCCTGCCCGCTCCACTTGGCGTAGGCCAGGCCGTTCACGTGCACGACGACCTCCACCTTCGCGCCGACCGTCACGTTGGCCTTGACCGTGCAGGCCTTGCCGCTCTCGTAATCCTTCACCGAGGCGCCGAGCACCTTGCCGCCGACCTTGCCCAACCCGCCCTTGTCGCCGCTGACAATCACCGTGAGCGCCCGGCCCGAGCCGACCGGCAGATCGATCAGGCAGTCGCCCTGCTCGCCGGGCACCAGCCGCACCATCGCCTGGTAGCTGCCCAGCAGTTTCTCCGGCAGCGAGACCATCGCGTTGGGCGCCGCCCCTTCCAGCGTCAGCGAACAGCCGTTGAAGGCCCACTTGCCCCCGGCCACGTCCGCCTTCAGGTTCACCAGCGGCGTCAGGTCTCGCCACAGGCCCAGGCCCAGTTCCACATCGCCCATGCGGGAAAGGTCCTTCTCGCACTGGTCCATGACCATCTGCATGTCCTTGCGGGCGGTCTGGTCGTCCTTGTGGCCTGCCAGGTAGGCTCGCGCCAGCAGCACGCGCCGCCGCAGCAGCGTCCGCCGGGCCAGGTAGGAGAGCTTCTCCTGCTCGCTCTGCTCGCGGTAGAACTGCATCAACTCGCGGGCCTCCTCCTCGCTCAGTTCCGCGGGGGGCTTGGCGCACAGCGGGATGAACTTCTTGAGTTTCTCGTCGGCCTTGTCGTAGAGGAGCTTCTCGGCCTCGGCGGGGTTGTCGCGCTCCAGCAGCATGGGCAGCAGCAGGCTGCGGCGGATCACGTCGTCGTCGCCCTTTTCCTTGCGGCGGGCCTCCAGGACCTTGAGCTGCTTGTCCACCTGGTCGGCCAACTGCACCTCGCGGAGCAGGGCCTTGATTTCGTCGGCGCCGATGGCCTTGCCCGAGATGGCCAATCCCTGGGCCTGGCCCAGCACCCGCGAGGCGGCGGCCAGGTCGTTCTGGAGCAGGTGGGCGCGGGCCAGGGTGACCATGGCGTCCAACAGCTCCTCCAGGGCCTGGGCCTTGTCCAGGCCGCGGGCGGCGCCAAAGACCCGCTTGCGGACGTCGATGACCTTGTCCATCGCCTCAATGCGTTTCTGGTCCGGCTCGTCGGCCAGGAACTCCATGGCCTCCGCCGCCAGGGGATAGCCGACGGGGTTCTTCATGGCCAGCGTGTGGGCCTGCTCGCAGAGCAGGGTCAGCAGGTCGGGGTCGTAGTCGAGTGCCTTGGCGGCCTCCAGCAGGCGACGGGCCAGTTCGATGGCGTCCTTCCAGGCGACGGCCTTCTTCATGTCCTCGCCGAACTTCTCGTCGAATCGCGCTTTGGCCTCGCCCTCGGGCTTGACCGGCGGGGGATTGGCGGGGTCCGGCTTGGGCGGCTCGGGGGGCTTGGGCGCAGGCTTGGTGGCGGGCTTCTTGGGGCCTGGCTTCTTGGGATCGGGCTTTGTGGGACCGGGCTTGGTGGTCGGTTTTGGCGCAGGCTTGGTAGCCGGTTTGGTGGTCGGCTTGGGCGCGGGCTTGGTGGCCGGCTGAGTGGCGGGCCTGGTGGCGGGCTTGGTGGCCGGTTCGGGTGGCTTGGGCGGGGCCACCTCCGCCACCGTCAGGCGCCGATACCGCAGGTTACGGAAGGCGGCCGAGGTCGACTTCCAGGTCAACAGCCTCAGCCGTTCGGCTCCGGGGAGATTGGGCGGCGCCTTGGCCAGCAGGTCCGCCGTGGACACTTTGAGGACCTCGGCGTTATTCACGTAGCAGACGACCTGCTCGCGCGAGACCCGCACGCGCAACTCGTACCATTTCATGTCGTCGACAGCCAGTTGGGCCGCGGCCAGGTCCGGCCCGTCGGGCCCGGTGTAACGCAGACCCACGCCCTTGCCCGCACCGCCCAGGTGGACGCTGGCGCAGGTCGAGCGGACCGGCAGCATCAGATCGCACAGGGTGCCCGACCCGTTCAGGCGCATCGTCTCCAGCATGATCTCGTAATGCATGTTGGGGAAGTCGCCCATGTAGGCCGCCGCCGTCACCGGGGCCGCCTGCAGCATGATCGCCCCGCCCTCGGCGACGACCTGCCCGGCAGCCGGCTTCCACTGGCCCAGGTTCTGCCCGTCGAACAAGGGCGTCCACTCGACAACGGCAGGCAGGCCCGCGGTGTCGTCGCCGGGCGCGGGCGGCACGGGCTTGTCGAGCGGCGCCGGCTGGGTCGCCGGGGTTTGCGGCTGGGCGGTGGGCCCCTCGGCAACCTGGGTAGTCGGCGAATCGGGCTTGTCGGCTGGGCCCGGCTGGGTCGCCGGGGTCTCGTCGATCGTCTCGCCCCGGCGTCTCGCCTCGCGCCGGCGCTCCTCCTCGGCAATGCGGGCGATCTCGATGGCGTTGGTGCGGTCGCGCTCGGCCTGGATGGCCGCCAGACGTTTCTGCTCCGCCTGGGCGACACGATCCTCATCGGCCTGCTTGGAGGCGACCCCCAGGTAGATCGCGGCGGCGATACCCAGGATTACCACAGCCGCCGCGCTGATGACCACGGGCCAGAAGTTGCGCTGGACGAACTTCCTGGCGACGTAGGCCTTTGAACGGGGGCGGATGGTGAGCGGCCGGGTGCGGGCGTACAGATCGAGATCGACCGCCAGGGCGGCCGGCGAGGGATAGCGCTGGGCGATATCGCGGGCGAGGGCCTTGCCCAGGATCAGGTCGAGGTCCTCGTCGGCGGCGCTGGTGGCCCGGCGCAGTCGGAGGGCGTCCTGGTCGATGACGCGGCGGTACACCTCGAACTGAAGCCCGCCCATGTCGTGGGGGTACTTGGCCGTCAGCAGGCGAAAGAGGATGGCGCCCAGGCTGTAGACGTCGCTGGGCTCGGCGACCTGGTCGTGCCGGCCGGCGGCCTGCTCGGGAGCCAGGTAGGTCGGCGAGGCGGGCGTCTGGCTGGCCAGGGCCTGCTCCAGCGGCGAGACCTGGTCGGTGACGCGGGGCAGGCCGAAGCCGATGACGTGCGGCTGACCGTCGGGAGTGACCAGGATGTTTTCCGGCGTCAGGGCGCGATGCGTCAGGCCCTTCTGGTGGGCGGCCTCGACGGCCAAGGCCGCCTTCTTCATCAGTTCGGCGATCTGCTTGCGGTCCAGGCGATGGGTCAGGACGTAGCGGTCGACGGGCATGCCCTCGATCAGCTCTTCGGCCACGTAGCAGCCCTTGCCGCGGGAGACGGCGGTGTCGTACACGCCCGCGATGGCCGGGTGCTCCAGCCGGGCCGCCAGCTTGATCTCCTTGACGAACCGCTCGCGGATCGAGTCGTCCGCCAGGGCCGAATACGGGAAGACCGTCAAGGCGACGATCTTCTGGGAACTCAGTTGCACCGCCTTCCATGCGCCGCCCTGGCCTTCGAGGGGGCCCAGGATCTGGTAGCCCTCGACCTCGGGCGGCTGGCCGGCCGGTTCAGCGGGCGCGTGGGCGGCCTGCTCGGCCTCCTGCTGCTGGGCCGCAGCCGCCAGCGCGGCAGCCGCCGTCTCCTGCGACTTGTCCGCCTCGGGGCCGGGGGCGTCGGGGAGCGATTCGGATGATTGGCCGGGGGGAGTCTCAGAAGCCTGGTCGCCCGTCGAGGCCGGCGGCGACGTTGGCGGGGCGTCGGCGGGCGGAAGCGGCCCGGCGAAGACGGTCAGATCGTACCCCTTGAGGTGGACCGACTGCCCCACCGCAAGCGTCACCTCGCCCAGCGGTCCCAGCCGAATCGGACACCCCTCTGTCGCCCGGTCTTCATCCAGCTCCCGCCTGGTGACGACTTTCCCGTCTTTGACGACTTCCACGTAGGCCATGACTGGCTAACCTCTCGAGAGCGATACGCCGACGGAGCGAAACCACCACACGCCCTGTCAACTACGATACGCGCCGGTCGGCCTGGGGTCAAGGCTGCAGGGCGCCCCGCCAAGCGGCCAGAGGCCGGCCGTGGGCGCGCGCCCCTCGCCTGGCGCACGCTGCGGGCGGTTATTGCTCGTCCTGGCCCTCGGTCGGCGCGAGTTGTGCGTCCAGTGTTTCGTTCACCTTCCGCAGCAGGTCCACGTACTCCATCTGGGCGGCGGTGTACTTCTTGAACACGTCGTTGGCGACCAACTGGTTGTGAAGGTCCTGGAGCTTGCGCTTGTCTTCCACCTCGATGGGCTTGTTCTCTTCCTCCAGGTGGGCGATCTTGTCCGACTGTGCCTGGAAGTCCTGGAGCAACTGAAGGATGCCCGGCTGCTGGTTCAACTCGACCCGCGCGTCGCGAAGGGCCTTGGCCTGGGACGAGTCCGCGATCGACTTGCCCAGCCGCTCAGCCAGGTCCATGATATCTGTCATTGTCGTCTCCCAAAAGTGGTCCGAAACCGCCATCATACGGAACGGCAAGGCAAAACACACGCGATTCCTGGTTTTGTGCCCGCCTCCGGGAACCACTGGCCAGGGCCCGCCCGCAATGCTACAGTCTGGTCGTGCCGTTTCACCCGTCCAACCCGCAGGAGCCGCCCATGAAAGCGTCCGCGTTCGCTTGCCCCCAAGCCGTCAGCCGGCGCAGCGTCCTCCGCTCGGCCGCCGCTGCCGCCGCCGTGTCCCTCGCGGGCGTTGCCCGCTCAGCCGACCCCCCCGCCGCGCCGGCCGCCTACCGGGCCGCCGTCATCGGACACACCGGACGCGGCAACTACGGGCACGGGCTGGACGTGGTCTGGCTGAACATCCCCAACGTCAAGGTTGTCGCCGTCGCCGACGCCGACGCCAAAGGCCTGGCTGCCGCCGCCAAACGACTTGGCGGCGCTGCGCCCTACCCCGACTACCGCCAGATGCTCCAGAAGGAGAAGCCCGACCTGGTCAGCATCTGCCCGCGCCACCTCGACCAGCACCGCGACATAGCCCTGGCGGCCTGTCAGGCGGGCGCACGCGGAATCTACCTCGAAAAGCCCATGTGCCGCACCCTCGAGGAGGCCGACCAGGTCGTCGCCGCCTGCGAGCAGCACAAGGTCAAGCTGGCGGTCTCGCACCAGACGCGCTACTGCCCACGGGTGGCGATGGCCAAGAAGCTCATCGACGAGGGCGTCATCGGCAAGGTGCTGGACCTGCGGGCGCGCGGCAAGGAGGACCGCCGCGGCGGGGGCGAGGACCTGTGGGTCCTGGGCACCCACGTGCTCAACCTCGTGCAGTTCATCGGCGGCCAGCCGCTGTGGGGCTTCGCCGAGGTCCGCCAGGACGGCAAGCCCGTGGCCAGGGAGCACGTCCACGAGGGGGCCGAGGGCATCGGCCCGCTGGCCGGCGACGAGGTCCACGCCGTGTGGCGGCTGGCCTCGGGCGCGATGGCGTCGTTCGACTCGGTCAAGAACGCCCAGCCGAAGGAGGCCCGCTACGTCCTGTTCGTCTGCGGGACCAAGGGCGTCATCCGCATCGGGCACGGATACATGACCCAGGTGCATCTGCTGGAAGGCGCCTCGTGGGCGGGCATCGACCCCAAGGCGAAGTGGCGGCCGATCAGCTCGGCCGGCGTGGACCAACCCGAGCCCGTCAAGACCGGCGGGATGCACGGGGGCAACGAGACGGCGGTGAGCGAGCTGATCGCCTGCGTCGAGAAGGGAGGCAATCCCTCATCGTCCGTCTACGACGGAAGGTGGGCGATGGAGATGATCGTCTCGGTCTTCGAGTCGCACCGCCTGGGCCGGCCCGTCAAGCTGCCCCTGGAGAACCGCAAGAACCCGCTGACGATGCTGTGAAGAGGACGCAGAGGAGCAGAGGCACAGAGAGAAGAAAGAGAATGAGCAGATTCGTCTCTGTATCTTCTATTCCTCTCGTTCTTCCTCTGCGTCTTTGCGCCTCTGCGTCCGCCGTTGTGGTCAGTACGCCTTCAACAGCTTGGCCTGCGGGTAGTAGTAGCCGAGGATCTGCTCGCCGGACCAGCCCTTCTGGGCCTTGCCCTCGGCGCCCCACTGGCAGATCCCGACGCCGTGGCCGTGCCCGCGACCGTCGGTGAAGGTGAAGTGGTCGCCGACGTCGTTGATCTGGCAGTTCATGGAGTAGAGCGTCTTGCCGGCGGGGACGCGCCCGCGGAGCAGGGCCAGGCGGAGGTCCTCGGCGCGGATGCGGATGGACTTGCCCGCCGTCGTGCCGATCACGTCGATCCAGACGGTGCGCCCGTAGGACGTGGTGGAGGTCGCGCGGATGGTCGACACGCCGCCCAACTCGCGGGCCTTGGGGTAGCACACGGCCAGGGCGTCGTAGAGGTCCGTCTTGCTCACGCGCACCGCAGGCCAGCGGTAGCGGCTGGCGGCGCGGCAGTCGTCGCAGGCCTGCCCGCCCCGCAGCGGCGGGATGTCTTCGCACGAGCGGATCACCGCGGCGTCATTGACGCACCCGCCGCAGCACGAGGAATACTGGGCCAGGAAGATCCGCTCGCGCCCGGGCTGGCCGTACGCCAGCACCAGCCCGTGCGTGGATCGCACCGCCTGCCACGACTTGTCGGTCTCGGCCGACTGGCCGCCGTAGCACTGGCTGGATTCGTCGGCGCCCAGGTCGTAGTCCCGGCTGCCGCCGCCCTGGCGAAGGTTGTACAGGGCGAACGTGCGGGCGGCGACCGCCAGCGCCCGATACGTCTCCTGCGACCACGAGGCGTACAGCTCGCGCGGGAGGACGCCGGCCAGGTAGCTCTCCAGGTCCACGTGGTTGATCACCGCCACCTGCTCGTTGCCGCCCACGCGGAACCGCAGCCGCCCGCGGTAGGCGATCGGCCCCACCTTCAGCAGCCCCCCCACCGGTTCGAGGACCACGTCGGCCCCGTCGAGCATCATGGTGTTGAACGCCCACCGCCCGCCGGAGCGGCGCACGATGACGGTGGCGGCCGGCTCGGCTGACTCGCTCACCACCTGCGGGCCCACGTAAAGCCGATACCCCGCCGTCGTGGACACTGTGACCGAGTCCTGCGGGCGGACGATCAGCACGCGGACCTCGGGAACGCCCTTGAGGTAGACCGGCTGCCACTCCTGGACCTCCGGCCCGTCGCTCGGGCGGCAGCTCGGCAGCAGCAGCGGCCCGATCAGGCACCCCACCGACAGCAGCACCAGGGGCAGGACAGGCAGAAGTTGCCGGAGCCGGCCAATCGGCCGCACCGGCACGGGGAACAAATCCGTTCGGGGAGTCTCATCCATGACCACATCGTACAAAACCCGCCCGGCAGCGGCAAGCCGCTTCCACGGTTGCCGCCTGTCGGCCGGGTGACCATTGAGCCAGCCGGCCCGGCCCGCAAGAGAGCCGAGAACTTGCCGCCCGTGAGAACGTCGAATAGACTGCGACTTGCCGCACAAAGGGAAGAGTAATGAACGACGTCACGTTGCGAGTTTCGATGTGCCTGGCCGCACTCCTGCCGGGATGCGCTGCTCCAACGGCTGAATTGGCGACCACCCGTCCCGTCAGAAGCGACGCGAAACAGATCGTGCGCATCGTCCTGTATTCGTTCCCCGAAGGCGAAGGGAACTGGGCCGTCGCACACCGGGAGTTCCATCCTGGCGGGCTGGTCGAAGGCGGGCACGTCAGCGGAGGGCCTGACGCGCCGCGGGTGTATCTTGACAAGAAGCGGATTGGCGCGGAGCAGATCAAGCGGATATGGAATCAGGCCGAAGCCCTCGCGCGGGCCTGGCAGCCGGGCTGGTCCGTGGATCGGCGGTCCAGGCACCTGTCCATCGTGCTGAAGTACGAAGACGGAACCGAACTGCGGGCAGCCTGGGCTGCGGACCAGAAACCTCGTTGTCCGGAAGCGGAGCAGCTTCTGCGAGCTCTCCGCGAGGTCCAAGTAGGCGCGTGGTAGCTCTCGTGCCTACCCAGGTTCTCGCAGACTCGAATCCCCGCGGGCAGCCACGACGAAGACGCTCCGTGCCGCCGGCAGGCGCAGGCGGAAGGTAGTGGTGGGCGGCGAGTCGGCGGCGTTCTTTCCCGGCTCGCTTGGGCACGGGGCGATCCGCCCGGTGTGCGGGTCCCACGTCTCCAGCGCGAGCTTGCCGCGAAGTCGCACGGGCGTATCGACGGCCTGCTGGCTCGAGTTGGCGAAGAAGCATATCTCCCGCCCACCCTTGCGGACGTGGATGTAGGTCAGGTTGCCGTCGCGCACGGTCGGGCCGTCCGGGAACGTCACGTCGTACGGCTGGGGCGATTGGCCTTTGACGGCGTAGTCCAGCGCCTGGCGCAGGGCGTCGGCCGAGGGCTGGGGCAGGAAGAACGCTTTGCCCCCGGCGGCGTTGGTGTTGACGGGCTGGACGCCGGCCCGGTCGCCGTCGTCGCCCGCGTCCTGGCCGGCCGGGCCGGGCGGCAGCGGGACAAACTCGGAGATCGTCACGCAGTTGGTGCGATACTTTTGGATGACCAGCCGGAAGCGCCGCCCGCGGACCGGGGCGAAGGCGTGCGACTTCTGCGAGCCGATCGCCTGGCCGCGCGCGAGCGTCGTCCACTTGCCGCCCTGCTCGTCCCACACCTGCACGCTGTGGTCGGTGGTGCGGTCGAACGGCTCGCGGATGACCACCCGCCCCACCTCCGTCGCTTCCGGCAGCGTCACCTCCAGCCACTGCTCGCCCGCCTGCTTGTCGGAGCTGTTCCAGCGCGTGGCGTCCAGACCGTCGGCGCCCTTGTCGGCTTCGTAGCCGGGCCCGAAAACGCTCGAGGCCGCCGCCTGGGCCCTTCGCGGCAGGCTGGCCGACTTGCCGAAAACCGCCCGCACGTCGGCGGCCAACTGCGCGTCCAGTTCGACGCCCTCTGCCGCGTGTACGGGCAGTTGCGTGGTGGCGATAACGGTCCCGCCGGCGTCGTAGAACTCGCGCAGCCGTCTCATGCCGGCCGCCCGCAGCGTCAGCCCGCCGGGCAGGATCACGCTGCGGTACTGCTGGGCGTGCAGCTTGTTGTCCAGGCAGAGGCGCCGGTCGCGAACGCGGCAGCGCTCCTCCAGCACGTCCGGATGCAGGTAGGTGAAGTCGCGCCGCACCTCCAGCGAGAGCCTCTCGCCCACGTCCATGTAGTCGGCTTCGGGAACGACCGGCCCGCCGTCGTAGGGCTTGCCCACGTCGAAGACCGTTCCCGCGTGGAGGGCGGCGATGGGGTAGACGACGGCGAGGTCGGCGACGTGCGCGCCGCCCTGCAGCAGCAGGTTGAGACGGGCGATCCAGCGGTTGTACTCCGGCAAGGCCGACGCGTACGGCTCGGTCCGCCACGACAGCTCGGGCTGGAACGTGATCTTCCTGTGGTTGGTCCACACCGCGTGGGGCACCATGAAGTTCACGCCCTTGGCGTAGAGGTCCATGCCCATGCGGTAGAGCATGTCCACGGGCATGTTGCCGATCCCGCCGTAGGTCTCGCACATGACCAGCGGCTTGTCCCAGTTGCAGGCCGACGAACTGACGATCTTGTACGCCCGCTGGGTGCGGCGGAACGCGAACACCTCGTCCAGTCCGGGGATGGCCTGGTGCTGGAAGACCTTCATCAAATCGCCGCTGACGCTGGTGGCGTTGACCACCTGCTCCTGGTCCATGTGCCCGGTCAGCAGGACCTTGTGGGCGCGGCACCAGTCGTCCATGGTCTTGATGTACTCGGTGGCGAACAGTTCCGCCCGCAGGCCGAACATCGCGGCCCGGGCGGAGGCCGTCTCGGGGCCGATGTCCATCCACAGGGCCGGGTAGAGCGTCGCGCACGACCGGCCGTAGCGGGCCTGGAATCGTTCGTCGAAGTGCTCCGTCCACGCCCGCCCGTGGTTGCGGTAGAGCGTGGGCTCGTCGTAGAAGACGCTGTCGATGGTCGTGCCGAAGTGCGGGGCGAAGCGCTTGTAGTACTCCTCGTGCGTGATCTGGAGGAACTTCTCGGTGGCCTCGCGGTCGAGATAGTTCATGATCTTCTCCTCGCTGGTGCAGGTGAAGATCATGACGCGCCACCGTCCCTGGGGGACGGCCCAGGCCAGGCGCCCGTCGCGGACGCGGGGCGTCAGGTCCAGGCGCTGGAAGCTCTGGAGGTTCATGGCGGCGGCGGCCATCAGCGTGCCGGCCGGCGCTGCGAGGTCCACATGGGCGGGTCCGTCCACGTCCCGCTTGAGCATGTCCAGCCGCTTGAGCAGCAGGTGGGCGAATCGCTGGGGGAACTGCCCGCCGGCTGAGCCGCTGGGGAACCAGTACTCGTCGTAGAGGCACATCTTCAGCCCGAGCGCGCGGGCCTGCTCCAGGGCGGCGCCGTAGCGCTCGAAGTACGGCTCGCGGAGGTACTGCTCGCGCTCGACACAGGGCAGGATGCCGAACCCGTAGTACCCGCTGCGATCTCGGCAGGCCGCCATGATCTCGCGGATCTCCTCGCCCGTGGCGCCCGTCTTGTTCCAGAACCACAGCGGGCGGGATTTCAACTCCAGGGGCGGGTCGGCGAACGCCTCGCGCGAGATCGCCGCCTCGCCCATGGCGGGCGTCGCCGCGCACGCCCACGCCACCGCAAGCAAAGCAACAGCCGTCTTGTTGTGCCGGTCAGTCATGTTCTGGTCCTCGTTCAACAGGACTAACGCGAAACAGCGGCGAATGTGCCCGCCAGTCGCCGCGGCAGTCCCCTTCGGGGCCAGGGGACGCGAGGGCGGGCCAGGCCTGACCGCTTGCCGGGGAATCGTCCGGCGGCTATCCTTCAGCCGATGCTCTTCATGAAGAAGCGATTCTTCGCCGCCATTCGTAGCGGACGAAAGACCACGACGCTGCGGTTCTGGTCTCGCCCGCAGGTCCGGCCCGGCTCGGTTCATCGCGTGCGAGGGCTGGGGCGCGTGCGCGTGACGGCTGTCGAGCGCGTCGACGAGCACCGCCTCACGCCCCAGTGCGCCCGAGCGGATGGGTTCCGGACGCTCGCCCAACTGCGTCAAGCCCTGGCCGAGATGTACCCGCCCGAAGCACGGGAGGGCAAGCGGTTGTATCTGGTGAGCTTCGAGTATGTTGACGATGGCCCCAATGCCAATCCGAATGTTGTCTAACGTAGAGACTTCCTTCTTTTTTGCTTGATTAAGATTCTCCAAGCTCCTAAGATATGGCATCTGGTTGACTTGCAGACATAGGAGCCGGATTATGAGCCTGGGCGGAATCATCCGAGAGCGGCGCGAACAACAGGGCATGACCCAGGACCAGGTTTCCGCGCAGGCGGGAATCTCCAAACCGTACCTCTCGAACATCGAGACGGGCCGGTCGCGCAACCCACCCACAGATCGTGTCTTGCGATCGCTGGAGCGCGTGCTGAACTTCAAGCCGGGCGACCTGATCCGCCTGGCCCACCTGGACCGCACGCCCTCGGACGTCCGCGAGCAATACGAGCTGCTGGAAGCCCAGGTCAAGAAACTCCGCGGGCTGCTCAAGGTCCGCTCCGGCGGTGCGGAGGAACAGGGCGGCGAGGAGGCGGCGGAAGCGATCGCCAGCAACATCGACGAGCTCTCCAGCGGGACTGCCGTACCGGTAATCAACAAGGTGACCGCGGGCTATCCCTATCACTTCACCGACCTGGACTACCCGCCCAGCGTAGCCGACGAGTACGTCCGCTGCGCGGACCTGCACGACCCGCAGGCCTTCGCCGCCCGCGTGGTGGGCGATTCGATGCTGCCCGGCTACAAGCAGGGCGACATCGTGGTCTTCTCGCCCAACACCGCCCCCAACAGCGGCGACGACTGCTTCGTCCGCTTCGAGAAGGACAACTCCACCACGTTCAAGCGGTTCTACCAGGACGCGCCCGACGCCATCCGCCTCCAGCCGCTGAACAACAAGTACCCCGCCGAAACATACCCGCCCGAGGCCATCAACGGGCTCTGGCCGGCCGTATTCAAGATCGAACGACTGCGATAGTGATGACGGAATCGCAGCGCTTGCGGTACAATACCCTGCGTTGCGGGCCGGAGCCCGCGCAGAAATACCAGGAGACCCCCATGAGCCGTTCGTCCATGAATCGTCGGGACTTCCTCGCCACCACCAGCGCCGCCGCCCTGGCGGCTTCGTCCGCCGTCGTCGCGCCCGCGTCGGGCGCCGTCCAGGGCCAGCCGACCAAGCCCATCGGACAGGCCAAGGGCATCCATCCGGGACGCGTCGTCTGGGTGCATGACCCGGACGTGCTGGACTGGAAGGGCCCCGAGGACGGGCGATGGTACGAGGGCGGCCGCCTCAAGCAGGACCGCGTCAACACGATGATGTCGCGGGCCGTCTGCGCCCTGACCGGGGCAGCCGCGCCGAAGGACGCATGGGACCGGCTGTTCCGCCACCACAACGCCGCTCGCGGCAAGGGAGAGGCGGGCTACAAGGCCGGGCAGAAGGTCCTGGTCAAGCCCAACTGGGTGGGCCTGATCCACGTCGAGCCCAACGTCGACCACGAGAAGTGCACGCTGATCCGCCGCGAGAACTACATGAACACCGCCCCGCAGATGCTCATCGCCCTGCTGGGCCAGCTCGTAGAGGCGGGCGTCAAGCCGAGCGACATCACCGTGTCGGACACCCTGGCGTGCCTGGTCAACGAGTATTACACGCCGCTGAGCAAGGCCTTCCCCCAGGTCCGCTACGAGAACCACTCCGACCTGCCCGGGCGGGTCACGGCCAAGAACTCCGACGTGCCGCTGTACTGGTCCTGCCGCCCGGAGGGCAAAGACAAGGACGTCGTGCCCACGTCCTTCGCCGAGGCGGACTACCTGGTGAACTTCGCCAACCTCAAGGCCCACCGCGGCGCGGGCGTCACGCTCTGCGCGAAGAACCACTACGGCTCGCTCGTCCGCACGCCCCCGCAGAAGGGTTTCTACGACATGCACCCCGCCTGCTTCGCCAAGAAGACAGGCATCTACCGCCCGCTGGTGGACCTGCTGGGCCACGAGCACCTCGGCGGCAAGACGGTGCTCAACCTGATCGACGGGATCTTCTCCGGCCTGCACCCCAGCGACCTGGCGCCCAAGCGGATGAAGACGTTCGGCGACAACTGGCCGTCCAGCCTGCTGGCCTCGCAGGACCCGCTGGCCATCGACTCGGTGGGCTTGGACTTCCTCCAGGCCGAGTGGACCGACTTCCCCCACCAGGTCGGCGTGGACGACTACCTCCGCGAGGCCGCCCTGGCCAGCGATCCGCCCTCGGGCACGTTCTACGACCCCAACCACGACAAGCCCACCCAGCGCCTGGCCAGCCTGGGCGTCCACGAGCACTGGAACAACCCGCAGGAGAAGAAGTACTCCCGCAACCTGGGCGCCGGAAACGGCATCGAACTGGTGGCTGTGAAATAACGTCGTCCGTTCAGCGGCGGAGCTTGCTCCGCATGTGAGCGGACGGAGTCTGCACCGCGCGTGGGCGGTTGACACGCTGCCTGACAGTCGTGTGCTTGAATCCGCGCGGTCATTGGTTGCGCCGCTACTGACAGGAGTCGCGCTGATGCACGTCCGGTCGGGCATACGGGTGTTGCCGCTGGTGTTCCTCGGGGCGGTATTGCTTGGCAGCGTCATTGCTGTGCCCGCGGCGGCGGCGCCCGCGGTAGGGTTCATCGCAGCCGCGGCGTCTCCGGAGAAGATGGGCGCCGAGGCGAAGGCCGCCTGGCAGGTCGCGGCCCGGCTGGCGACGGCCAGGCTGATCCTGTGCCCGTCGGACGGCACGTTCGTGGACGACCGGGGCCAAGCCGTGGTGCTGGACACGTTCGGCGTCCTCTGGCATCACGAGGGGGACAGCGTCGAACTGACGGCGGCCCAGGGGCCGCGGTCGATCCAGGCCCTTCGCAAGCGCGTCGCCGACGGCGGCGGACTGTTGCTGAGCGGCTCGGCCCTGGCGATGGTGCATTCGCTGGGCATCGAGCCGGCCGTGCCGCGGCGCGGCGCCGGCGGACAGGACGACTACTTCGCGCAGGTGATCCCCGTGCGGACGCACCCGGTCTTCGACGGCCTTGTGGCCCCGCAGGCCGAGCGGAAGGCGATCCCCATCTCCGACGCGGGCTACCAGGCCTATTCCGACTTCCAGGGCACGGGCGGGCCCACCACGGGCATGCTGCTGGGGCGGGCGGCCTCGGCGGCGGAGAACCCCCTGGCCGAGTACGCGTGCGGCAAGGGACGCGTGATCGTCATGGGCTGGCGGCTGCCCTTCTACAGCCACACGCACAACGCCCACCGTTCCAACCTCGAGCGTCTGACGGGCAACTGCCTGACCTACCTGGGCAGCAGCTCGCTGTGGCAGAAGATCGTGCTGGACAGCCGCCCCGTGCCCGCGTCCGCCCGCCCGGGCGTGCCGCCCGACCAATGGGAGCCGCTCGCGCTCGCCATCACCGATCTCGGCCGGACGTTTGAAGGCCGCTACCCCAAGGCGGCCGACTACCTCGCCCGGCTGGAGGCGATGCGCAAGGCCCACGACCAGGCCCAGCGGGAACTGGCCTCCGGCGGGGAAGGCAAGGCCGCGGCCCTGTCCAAACTGGCCGAACTCGTGCAGGAATTCTCCGCCCTGCGGCAGGAGGCCCTGCTGGCCAACCCGCTGATGCAGTTCGAGCGGTTGCTGCTGGTCGAGCGGTCCGCCGCCAACCTCGCCCTGCCCGCCAACCACGAAAGCAACGCCACGGGCATCCGCTCGGGCAATCTGAACAACCGTCTGTGCGTTCTGTCGCCGGTGCGGCCGGAGGGCACGCTGGCGACGCTCTACCAGCCGCCAACGGGCACGTTCGTGGGCGACCTGTGCCTGCACTTCGACGCCGACCGCGTGCTCTTCTCCATGCCTGGCGCGAACGGGCGGTGGCAAATCCACGAGTTGAGCCTCGCCTCGCCCACGCTGCCCGCGGCGCCGGGGGCCCCGCGCGAGCTGCCGCTGATCCGCGAGGCAGACGTCGACAACTACGACGCCTGCTACCTCCCCGACGGGCGGGTGCTGTTCACCTCGACCGCGCCGTTCGTCGGCGTTCCCTGCGTGTACGGCGGGGCCCACGTGACCAACATGTACCAGCTCCAGCTCGACGGCTCGATCCGCCAACTCACCGTCGACCAGGAGCACAACTGGTCGCCCCGTGTCCTCAACAACGGCCGCGTGCTCTACCTGCGATGGGAATACGCCGACCTGCCTCACGCCCACTCGCGCCGCCTGTTCCACATGAACCCCGACGGCACCGGGCAGATGGAGTACATGAGCAGCAACTCGTACTTCCCGAACTCGTTCTTCTACGCCAAGCCGATCCCGGGCCACCCGAGCAAGGTCGTCGGCATCGCCAGCGGGCACCACGGCAACGCGCGGATCGGGCGGCTGCTCATCCTCGACCCCGCCCGCGGGCGTCAGGAGGCCGACGGCGTCGTCCAGGAGATTCCTGGGCGCGGGCGCCAGGTCCAGCCCATTATCCGCGACCAGTTGGCCGACGGCGTCTTCCCGCAGTTCCTGCACCCCTGGCCGCTGAGCGAGAAGTACTTCCTCGTCTCGTGCCGCCCCGCGCCGCACTCGCCTTGGGGCGTGTACCTGGTGGACGTGTTCGACAACATGCTGCTGTTGAAGGAGTCGCCCGGCCAGGCCCTGCTGGAGCCCATCCCGCTGGCGCCAGCGCCCCGCCCGCCGGTAATCGCCGACCGCGTGGACCTCGCCCGCAACGACGCGGTGGTCTACATGAGCGACGTTTACCGCGGTCCCGGCCTGCGGGGCATCCCCCGAGGAGCGGTCAAGAAGCTCCGCGTCTTCACCTACCACTACAGCTACCGCGGCATGGGCGGCCTGCTCGGGGCCATCGGCATGGACGGGCCGTGGGACATCCGCCGCGTCCTGGGGACCGTTCCGGTGGAGGCCGACGGGTCGGCTGCCTTCCGCGTGCCCGCGCGCACGCCCATCGCCGTCCAACCCCTGGACGGCGAGGGCAAGGCCCTCCAGCTCATGCGGAGTTGGTTCACCGCCATGCCGGGAGAGAGCATTTCGTGCGTCGGCTGCCACGAGCAGCAGAACACCCCGCCGCCCAACTCGCAGTCGATCGCGGCCCGCCGGACGCCGTCGGAGATCGAGCCGTGGCACGGGCCGGTCCGCGGCTTCGCCTTCTGCCGCGAGGTCCAGCCCGTGCTCGACGCCCACTGCGTCCGCTGCCACAACGGTTCGACAAGCTCACCACTCGACGGGAGCAAGATCGCCGACTTCCGGGCGGACCAGAGAATCACCGACTGGTCCTCGGCCATCGCGGGCCACGTCAACCCGTCGGTCGGCGGCAAGTTCTCCACCGCCTACGCCGAGTTGCACCGGTTCGTCAGGCGCCCGGGCATCGAGAGCGACATCCACCTGCTTTCGCCCATGGACTATCACGCCGACTCGACCGAATTGGTGCAGATGCTCCGCAAGGGCCACCACGGGGTGCGGCTCGACGCCGAGTCGTGGGACCGCATCGTGACGTGGATCGACCTCAACGCCCCCTACCACGGAACGTGGACGGAGATCGTCGGGCGCGGCGCCGTTCAAAACGTCTCGGCCCGCAAACGCGAGATGATGCGCCGCTACGCCGGCATCGACGAGGACCCGGAATTGATCCCGCCGCTCGCGACGATCCCCGCCCCGCCGGCGGGAGCCCCGGCGCCGGCGGCGCCGCTCGCGCCGCCCGCCTGCCCCGGCTGGCCCTTCGACGCCGAGCAGGCCCGCGCCCGCCAGGGCCCCGCCGACCAGGCCCGCCGCACCGTCGAGTTGGCCGAGGGCGTCACGATCGAACTCGTGCGCATCCCCGCGGGCGAATTCATCATGGGCAGCCCCTCAGGGGCCGACGACGAGAAGCCCCCCTGCCGCGTCCGAATCGACAAGCCCTTCTGGATCGCCCGAACCGAGATCACCAACCGCCAGTTCGCCACATTCGACCCGCGCCACGACAGCCACTACGAGTCCATGCACGGCTACCAGTTCGGCATGCACGGTTACGCGATGGACAAGCCCGCCCAGCCGGCCGTCCGCCTGAGCTGGAACCAGGCGATGGCCTTCTGCCGCCACCTCAGCGCCAAGACGGGCCTGAAGTTCAACCTGCCCACCGAGGCCCAGTGGGAGTACGCCTGCCGGGCCGGCTCGGGCGGACCCTTCTGGTACGGCGGCCCGGACAGCGACTTCTCGAAGCTGGCCAACCTCGGCGACGCCAAGCTCAGCGAGTTCGCCCTGGACACGTTCATCCGCGTCCGCGTGATCGCCAAGCCCAACAAGTACGACGACTGGGTGCCCAAGGACGCCCGCTTCAACGACGGCGTGTTCGTCACCGCCGACGCGGGCTCCTACCAGCCCAACCCGTGGGGCCTGTTCGATATGCATGGCAACGCCGCCGAGTGGACCCGCTCGGCCTACCGCCCGTACCCCTGGGCCGACGACGGCCGCGACGACCCCGCCGGCGCCGAGCGCCGCGTCGCCCGCGGCGGCTCCTGGTACGACCGCCCCAAACGCTGCACCTCGTCCCACCGACTGCCCTACCAGCCCTATCAGCCGGTGTTCAACGTCGGCTTCCGGGTGGTGATCGAGGAGTAGCTCGTAGTGCGGCCAGCCCGGCACGCGCGTCCTGGTCCGGCGCACGAAGGCCCGCCCCGAGTGGCTGCTGACGGCGGTGGAAGCGAAGTAGCCAACCGCCCGTCCGGCAGACGGTAACTCATTTCGCACGTACGCCGAGTTGACGCTCGTTCCTGGCTTGCGACGATTCGCCCCCGCGACCGTCCACCCCGCGAAACGCTGATTCCTGCATGTCTCAAGGCCGGAATCCGCCACGGCCGCACACGTACGTCCCGAGAAACCCGAATGAGGAAGCGTCCCGAAAGGGAGTAGGCAGAATACCGGGGGTGGGTTAGAATAGACTTACGCTTGGCGAAGGGAGAATCTGACAAGTCATCTGGGGCGGCGCCGAATGGACTCGGGGAAGTTGCTGCGAATCCGGATGCGCGCAACGACTCAAACGGCGCAGTGACATCATGAACCGAAACAGGTTTCTACGCGTGCTTGTCGCCGTGCTGATCGTGGCGACGTACTCTATCTTCATTTTCTGCGACCATCAGTTCATCGAGTATATCGGGAGCGAAGACGCCCCCATAGAGACGGCTGGGGCGATAGCCTTCCTCCTGGCCGCCGGTCTCCTATTCTGCGCCTATCTCTGCTCCGTCGGACGGGGAAACACGTTCGAGAAGACCACAACGCGAAGAAATGCATTCTATCTGATTCTCGCCCTCGTGTTCTTCGTCTGCTTTGGGGAAGAAATAAGCTGGGGGCAGAGACTGTTCGGCTGGGACACCCCTGACGCATGGAATCATGTCAACTTGCAGCACGAAACGAATCTGCACAATCTTCGTCTGTTCCAAGGTTCCATCGGCCAGAACCACGTGGCGTTCTCCCTGCTGAACCACAACACGTTGTTCGCAACATGCGTTCTCGGCCTTTGCGTTGTCATTCCGTTGCTGAACCGGCTGTGGGGCAGGGCTTCTTGCTTCCTGCGACGAATACGGTTCCCGGTCACGCAACTGTGGATCGGAGGTTTGGTTGTTCTGAACTACGCTCTGTTCAAGATCACGGTCAGGATGAGTCCGTCTGTCTGCTACGACTGTGCTCAGGAAGTCAAGGAGAGTCTCTACTCGGTTCTCCTGGCCGTCTTTGCCTTTTGTGAACTGACGCGAGTTGTCGCCAGACGGACTCGACACGAACGGGGACAAACACAACCTGCCTCAATGGACTCGGGCCATAGGCTCAACGGATCGCTCCCCGCCCAACACGTTTGAGAGTCACCTCCCCAACAGCAAGCCCCCCGCCTCGCGCGGGCGGGCCTGACGCTTGACCGGCGCCGGCTGCGCCGGTACCGTTGCCACCGGGCTTGTTTCGGCGCGACGGTGGATCCCCGGCCGGGAGAGTGCCGAGCGCCGCAGGCGATTGGCCGCCACAAGCAGGCCTTCTCCTTGGCACGCATCTCGAGGGTATCGGAAGCCTCGTCGGCGAACGTTCAGAAAGGAGAGCGACCGTGAAGACGCTCGCGTGCTGGACCGGCATCGTCCTGACCGCCGCCGCCCTGGCGGCCGGGCCCGTCAAACCGCTCGCCTTCACCACGCCCGTGAGCGCGACCCGACAAGACGGCAAGCTCCTGATCGAGTTCGCCCTCTCGCGCCCCGCCGACGTGGAGGTCTCCGTGCTCGACGGCAAAGGCGAGGTGGTGCGCCACCTGGCAGCCGGCATGCTCGGCGGCGCCGGCGCCCCGCCGGCGCCGCTCCAGGCGGGACTGGCGCAGAGGCTCCACTGGGATGGCCGCAACGACCGCGGGCAGGCTGTGAGCGACCCAGCCGGCTGCGCGGTCCGCGTTCGGGTCGGAATGGGCGTTCGGATCGAGAGAATCGTCGGCGGGGACCCGTACGCCTACTGGTCGCCGCTGAGCGGGCAGGGCGATCACGCGCAGTGGAAGCTCGCCGGCCTGGAGGCCAAGGCGGACGGCCGGGTGTACGTCCTCGGCCACACTACGTTCTACGGGCACCCGGCGCTGCGCCAGTACGACGCCCGGGGCAACTACGTCCGCACGCTCTTTCCGCCTCCGGCCGGCCGGGCCGCCGAAGACGTAGCCGGCTGGGGACTGAACGTGCGACCCGACGGGACCTACACGCTGCGGGCCTGCTACGGGTGGAACTCGGCCGTGCCGAACAGGCCGCCGCTGTCCGGGGGCGGGGGCGGAGGCGGAACCTGGTGCGGGCTGCTGATGCCCACGCCCGACAGCGACAGCCTCTGCGTGATGACGCCTCCCCGCGTGGGGAACACCCGGATGACGGTCGCGGCGGACGGCACGCTGCGGAAGGTCGAACCGGGGCCGGTCCTGGAGAGCCAGACTCTGCCCAGGCGGCTGACCGGACCTTTCTATTCGGCATTCGCGCCCGACGGCAAGACCCAGTACGTCAGCGGCGTCTGCGCCGCCGATGAGAAGGGCCGCCCCCTGACGACCGGCCCCTGGCGCGACGGCCAGGTGTGGAAGGTCGACGCCGCAACGCGCAAGGCAAGCCCCTTCTTCGCGCTGGACGAGACCAACTCGACCGCCGGCCGCGAGGCGATCGGCGACTCGGGGCCGAACCCGTACGCAGCCCTCCAGGGCCTGACCGTCGACGCCGAAGGGCGCGTCTTCGTCTGCGACCGCCAGAACCGGCGCGTCATCGTGCTCGATCCGCGGGGCCAGATCCTCCGCGCGATCCCGGTGGCCAACCCGGACGCCGTGGCCGTCCACCCGAAGTCCAGAACGCTCTACGTGACGACCCGCTTTGGCAACTACAGCGGCAACGGCGAGCTGAAGCTCCTGAAGCTCGCCGACTGGAGCCGGGATGACGCCCCGGCCCAAGCCCTGTCGCTGACCGGGGGCGTGGGCAAGTTCCCCGGCTGCTCGCGCCTGGCGGTGGCCCAGGACCGAGGCGAGGTCCTGGTGTGGGCGGCGTACGTGACGCTGCCGGCCCGCGTCTATCGCGACACGCAGGCGGGCCTGGAACTGGTCAAGGACTTCTTTCAGGCCGGCGGTCAGCGGGCCCTGGACCTGAGGCACATGATGTTCGATCCGAAGACCGGCGACGCCTACGTCAGCGACGGGCATGGCTTCCTCTTCCGCGTCAGCGACTGGAGGAACCCGAAGTTCGAGCTGTGCATGCAGGACGACAAGACGAGGCTCAGCGCGTCGAGTATCGCCATCGACGCGGTCAGCCGCCATCTGTACACCCACTTCCACTGGAAGAACGGCGTGTTCCGGTGGGCCATGGACGCCGGGCGGTTCGCCCCCGCCCCGGTCGGGCAGCACGGACACCAGGTCACGCAGCAGATCACCTGCTCGTGGATCTTCACCGGCCTGGGCGAGCGTGGAATGGCCGCCGGCCCGGGCGGCGGCCTGGCGACCCTGGGCGTCGTGCCGGACAAGCAGAACCGCGCCGACGACTACAGCGGGCCGCTGCACTACTTCAGGCCGGACGCCGCGAGGGCGCCCTGGCAGCCGCTGCGATTCAAGAAGTTCGGCGGCGCCAGGACGAACTCGGGCGGCATCCGCTTCGACCTGCGCGGGAACCTGTACGTAGGCCTGCGCGACGGGCAGGCCGCGCAGCCCCCGCCGCCCGGCTTCGAGAAGGACCGCGACTTCGCCTCCAGCACGGGGCGCATCTACAAGTACGCGCCGACGGGGTCTATCGAGGGAGGCGACCTGTTCCCGACCGAACCGGCCGCACCGGCCAAGGTGTACGACGTGCTCTACGGGCCGCTCGCGCCGGAGTCCAAGACGCCGCGGTTCGGAGTGGACGGCTGGGGGAGAATCTACTACCCGACGGGCCTGCTGCCTCGGGTGTCGGTGATGGATAACGAGGGCAACGCCGTTTTGGCGTTCGGTACGTACGGCAACCGCGACTCGACGGGCGGGCTGGAGGGCGACCTCGTGCCCACTGGCGACGTGCCCCTGGGCTGGCCCAACAGCGTCGACGCGAGCGACGACTTCGTCTGCGTCAGCGACATCCTGAACGTCCGCCTGCTGCGCCTGGCCAAGACGTTCGCCCTGACGGCGACGATCGGCGTCAAGTGAGGGCCTCGCGCCCGTTCACACCAGGTTCTCGGGGTTCAGGCACTCGAGTTCGGGCAGGACGAACTTGCCGTCCTTGCGGACGAGCCGGTCGTCGAAGTACATCTCCCCCCCGCCGGCGTCGGGGGTCTGGCGGAGGACCAGGTCCCAGTGGATCACGCTGTGGTTGCCGTTGTCGGCGTCCTCGTAGCTCTCGCCCGGGGTGAGGTGGATCGAGCCGGAGATTTTCTCGTCGAAGAGGATATCCTTCATGGCCCGGGTGCAGTACGGGTTGAGGCCGATGGCGAACTCGCCCACGTAGCGGGCCCCCTCATCGCTGTCCAGCACCTCCAGCAGGTGGTGCGGCTGGGTGCTGGAGGCCTCGACGATCCGCCCCTGGCGGAAGACGAATCGCACGTCGTTGTGCGTCACGCCGCGGTAGAGCGTGGGCGTGTTGTAGCGGATCACGCCGTTGATCGAGTCGCGCACGGGCGCGGTGAACACCTCGCCGTCGGGCACGTTGGCCTTGCCGCTGCAGCCGATGACGGGCATGCCCTTGATGCTGAAGGTCACGTCCGTATCGCCGGGGCCGACCAGGCGGACGCGGTCGGTCCGCCCCATGAGTTCCTGAAGCGGCTGCATGGCCCGGCCCATGCGGGCGTAATCCAGCGTGCAGACGCGGAAGTAGAAGTCCTCAAAGGCCTCGGTGCTCATCTCGGCCAGTTGGGCCATCCCCGCGTTGGGCCAGCGAAGCACCACCCAGCGGGTCTTGCGGACGCGAATCTCCTGGTGGACGCGGCGCCAGACGGTCTTCTCGTGGAGCTTCTGGCTGTCGCGGGGGACGTCGGACAGCTCGCTGACGTTGGGGCTGCCCCGCAGGCCGATGTAGCACTGGACGGCCTCCATCTGCGTCCGCTCGACCCGGGCCGACAGGTCCCACTGCTCCTCCGTGCCGACCAGCATCAACGCCCGCGTGACCTGGGCGCTCTTGAGCAGCACGTGAGGCCGCCCGCCCGCGGCCGCGATCTGCGCCACCAGCAGGCGGATGAAATCGTTGGGGATGTCGATCGCCTCCACCAGCACGTGCTCGCCGGGCTTGACGGCACAGGAATGGCCCACCAGCAACTCCACCAGCTTCTGCATCCGCGGATCGGTCATGTCGTTCCTTGTCCTTTCGCAACCGGGGGGATTATACAGCATCCGGGGCCAGGGCAATCGCATGTAATCAACCGGTGAGGATTTTGAGCAGGTAGTCGTGGTCCCAGCTGCAGCACTTGGATTTTGTCTTGATGCCTACCTTGCGGGTTTGGTCCTTCTTCAACAGGTTC